>Ga0310342_100002837_pt1 | contig 11258 bp, 8 predicted proteins | sample S15DNA20500_MG_FD_206155 | JGI IMG/M metagenome (GOLD analysis project Ga0310342, IMG submission 206155) | Marine microbial communities from station ALOHA, North Pacific Subtropical Gyre - S1503-DNA-20-500_MG | ecosystem: Environmental > Aquatic > Marine > Oceanic | place: Pacific Ocean: North... | reverse complement strand
ATTCCTTGCAGATGCAGCCTCGCCCAAACCCTTTGCCCCATGATTGCCAAGGTCACAAAAATCACAGCTGTAACCAAGGTAGTCACAACTTCAAATTTGGCATTGCCATGGGTATAAATCACCTGACTTCGAGCCTTATCCCTATATCGCCACACGTAGTAGCCTAGCGCTACCTGTGCTAGAATGAAGCCGACTCCTACTACAATTAACGTATTGAAAAATTGATCGTCAATAGCGCCTCCATGCTCAGACATCTGGGGAGGGAACCAACCCATTTTCCCTGAAAATAAAACTATGGACGCTGCCACAATCAACCAAATAGCAATCGCTAAACCGAGGGCCATAAGCCAATCTCCTTAATTTACAATGTTTCTCCCGCAGCTTAATGAAATAATACTATATTCTTATTTTGTCGAGTACCATCATACTGAAGAGCAACGGGAGGTACACTACCGTTACATGGAGCATGAGCTTGGCATGCTGCTTGGTGCGCTTTGAATAAAACCGGTAGGAGTAGCATAAGAAACCACATCCCAGTAGCAGGGCTGCAATCAGGTAGAAAGTTCCCGCCATACCCAACCAGAAGGGAATTAGGCTCACCGGAACCAAAGCAAATGAATAACCGAGAACCTGGCGAAAAGCCACATTACCTTCGGGGTCATTGGTTGGCAACATTAACATGCCCGCCCTTGCATAGTCCTCACGGTACATCCACGCAATCGCTAGGAAATGAGGGAACTGCCAAATGAATAAGACTGCAAACAGCACCCAAGCTTCCTGTAAAAGAGTATCAGTTGCTGCCGCCCATCCCATAAGGACTGGCGCGGCCCCCGGAAACGCACCAACGAAAGTACACCAGGCCGATTTTCTCTTCAACGGAGTATACACGCCCAGGTAAATCAAACTGGTCATCAATCCTATTAGACTCGTAAGCTGATTAACCTGCATGGCCAAATAGACGATTCCGAACAGACATAGGAATAAACCCAAACCATAGGCCTCCCAAACAGACAATTGACCAGCTGGAAGTGGACGCTGGGCAGTCCGGTGCATCTTGGCATCATCATTACGTTCCAGGCAATGGTTGAGCGTAGCAGTTCCGATGGCCAGCAAACCTGTTCCCAGTAAAACTTTTCCTAGAGCTCCAACACTCAAGAAAGGAGAGGCCATCATGAAACCCAAGCCAGTAGCAACCAAAACCAACAAGGTCACTTCCGGCTTGGCTAGCTTCACATAAACCGAAACTCGAGAGCTCTCAGTAACCAGAGATCTCGGCTCGATGGCCGGTCTATCTCCGTCTGCGTCCAACCCAAGAAGAACTGGAAGTGATGGGGTCTCCGTAGTAATCAGGCTATTAGATTTTAAGATTTTACTGTCCATTTTCAGAAAACACTCTACCTTGCTAGAACCCACGACAAGGCTCGCTGTCCACCCGAACTAATCCGAAGGGACTCAAAAGTCACAATCAGGCTATTAGCTAAGATTAATGCCCCTAAAGCGACATGCGCGGTTGTAACAATAACAACCGGCAACTCGGGCTGGACGGCATGTACAGTGACCCACCTGAGTACTAGGGAAACTACCCCAAAAAGGAGCTGAATGAGAATTAGAACACCGAGTAGCGCAGCTAGACGGACGAGACTCTGGACTTCTTGATGACTTCGGTAAATAACAATGATTAACCAAGCCGACAAGAGAGTCACAACCAAGGCACCAAGCAAGTGAAGGGAAACCCCCGATTTTGTGTGGCGAAAAATAGCTCCCAGTAATAACTGTAGGTATATTGTTCCCGTTGTCCAGAGGGACAGCATGCACAGCTGAGGCTCCTTCTCCTTTGTTTTCACTCCTTGGTTGGGTTCCAGATTCCACGATGGAGAAGACAGCCAAGCCAAACTGACCACCGAACAGAAAAAGGTCTGTGCTAAGCAGGCGTGAAGAATTGACACTGGGGCCGGTAAATACCAAAGCACAGTGATACCACCCACAATCCCCTGTGTGACAACGATGCCGAGCGAAAGTAGTCCAAGCTTTCGTACAAACTGCCGAGTGTCCTTTTTCCAGACCCAAGTCGCCAACACTATTGTGAGCAAGCCCACAAAGGCTGCCACCATTCGATGTCCGTGCTCATAACGGATATTGCCGACCCATGGTGGGGTTAATGACCCATAGGATAAAGGCCAGTCCGGCACGGCGAGTCCTGCCTCGTTTCCCGTTACCAATGCCCCTACAATAATCAACATAAAGGTAAAGCAAGCGGTGAGAATGGCAAAATAGTGATAACTTCTAGCAACCCCGGAGCTCGCCGGTAACAAATGACTCATAAGAAATCCCTCAATAGCCTTTTGGCAGGACACTGACCAGAAAGCCTATAGATGACAGTCGCTAATTGACAACCCTCTATGGATGCTGCCCCTGAAGAACTTGTTATCTTACGAAGCCTGCTTTAGGGTAAACTCCACTGATTTGGTCTCACTAGCAGCTAGTATGACTTTATGGCTGGTGACCCCCTCTTTTAGAAATTCGTGCCACGTCTCCAACGTATATTCGCCTGGAGGCAGCCCTTTAATCTCAAACGAACCCTCCTCATCGGTAACGGCAAAAAATGGGTGCTTTAGTACACCGATGTAGTTCTTCATCCACGGGTGCACGTTACACTTAACAGCAATCATCACCTCTTCTCGAGGGAACTTCTTATTTTTTGGGGGCGCTCCGGGAGCCATGGACTCGTTCCATTCTCGATTGTTCTTAGGGAGAGGGTGAATATTATGGGTGGTTGAATCGCTATTGAGTATCTTGATTGGCTGATTCGTCTGCACTCCCAAAATATGAGGTTTGTAGATACACCCCTTTTGATCGATGATCGCAGGTTCTTTAGGAGTTTCAAAAACCTTTCCTTCCAGGCCTTCCTTCACATAAACGAAGACATGTCGAAGTGTGTTGTTATCGTTCGCTACTACCACTTCAGAATAAACGGGTTCGGTGTGCACTGCAGCACAGGCCGGTTCTGCATCCATAGCCAGCCTTCTAGCTCTAGGCAGATCGCCATCGAACAAAACCTTCCCCTTAAGGGTGGCGGATGTAGTGGGGTCGATCTTAGTCACCACGACTGGAGTACCAGCTTTAGGTACTTCTTGGGATGTCTCAGGTTCTCCACCTCCGCAACCTCCTGTTATAAGAACACCAGATAAAACGAATATCCATGATAAGTGTAATTTATTCAGCATTTTAAAGCCCTTTCCACAATAACAACATATTACCAAAGGCAACGAAAAAGAAGTACCTACCCCCACCCACTTGCCAGCAACATTAACCCTTCTCCCCATCAAATACGATGGCAATAATCGCCCATTTGGGACTCAAGGGCTCAAAAACTATTACGCCTTCGTCAACGACTCACTACCTTATTTGGCAGACTAGGCATCCGAGAAATCAGGCGACTCTGCTCTTCAGGAGTCAATTGGAACATATAGCGTACTAGGAGTTCAGCGTGATCCTTGGAATACTCTTTAAAAGCAGAAGGCAGTGATCCAGCAAATACCCACCGTGATCCATCCCGTAGAAACAATCCAGAGGGCATGGAAGTCCCAGGAGCCATCATGGCCGGTTCAACCATCCAACGCAGCGTCCAACCAGGCTTCAGTCGACCTTTGGCTAGCAAGAAATTCGGAGCACTGGCGTTTTGGTCGTGGGCGGGGTTTCCAGTGGCATGACACTTCAAACAAGGCGCGGCCTTGGAAGTGAACAACTGCCGTGCCATTTCTCGCTCTTCGTCGCTTAGTGGCTCCAGACGTGTCGGAATATAAGGTCGATCTTGAGAAGCCATCGCCTCAAAAAAACGGACAATCTTCTGAATCTGACTGTCAGAAAAATAGAACGTGGGCATGCGAGCCTCCAAGTAGTCCCTCACCCCATTGCTGCTTGTTTGAGTTAAGTGCATGGCCGGGTTCTTGAGAAATCGTCCCAGCCAATTCGGATCAACCCGTGCCCCCTCACCGACCAAGGTAGGGGGTAGCTGCTCCTTCCAGTCTGGATCCTGGTAGCGGGCCACTCCCGAAAGCACTGATTGTTGTCCAGGTCTAACTTGATGACAACCCATACAGTTGTATCTCTTCACCAGCCACCAGCCTTCTCTAATATCCTGACCCTTCGTGTCAGGAGCATAGAAAAAGTGATTAGGCAAGGTGGAGTCGACACTACCCAGAAGGAAAGTAGTGAGTGCTTTAATTTCCTCAGGTTTCAGCTGGAAATTAGGCATTCGTAGCTTTTCCAGGGGACTCCTGACCTTACCTTTATCGAAGACGGCTGGATTTTCCAGCTTATGTTCGAAGAAGCCCTTATGGTTATACCATCCGTCATGTTTAGCATCGTGGGTAAGCAAAGCAAAATCAAGTCGCTCAATGGGTTTGCTACCTTCTTTGGTCAATTCTGTTCCTATTCGTCCTTCTTCCTCCAAGCCCGATATTTCGTGGCATCCAGTACATCCGAAATGCTTCACCCACGTTAATCCTTCCTTCTTGAGTGCAGGATCATCTAGGTAGCTAGCTTCCGAATAGGGAGTATCCGGCCTCTTCAGTGTCACGAGATAGCTGGCAATGTCCCTGGACTCCTGCCAACTAAGACGCAGACTGGGCATGACCGTCATCTGCTGAACCTGTAGTTCATGGCCATCATTGGGGCAGGAGCTATTGTCAAGATCAAAAACGAACGGCAATCCATGCTTGGCATAATCCTCAGGCCCAAGATCACGCTTCTCATGAGCACAATAGGGCCTAGTACGTTCTCGAGGATTATGGATCCAGCGAACCAAGTAGTCGTAGTGATCCTTCTCTCCCACTCGAGATAAGTTGGCAGCAAAAGATCCGCCCTGTACCTCCTCACCTTCACCTAGGGCATGACAACCCATACAGCCTCGAGTCTCAAACAACTCTTTTCCCCGCAGAGCGCTACCTGACGGTTGGATAGGCAGTTCAGCCTCCAACCCCGACTGCCAAACGAAGGCAGCTATTGATCGTCGTTGTTGCAAATTCAAGCGGAAAGCTGGCATTTTAGTGGAAGGACGATAGGCATGCGGATTTTCCAACCAAATAGGAATCCACTCTTTGCGAATTTTGACCCTAACCTCTTTCAAGCTGGGTCCCACCTTCTTCTGCTCAAGCAGCAGGTTGTGCAAACGCATCTCAAGCTGCTCCACCTCATGGTCTGAATTGCTGATTTCTTGCTTAAGCTCGTCGGCACGAGCGTAGAGCACCTGAGCCTCAATATTATCCTCAGCCATGTCGCCTGACTCGATACTTTCCTCTATCTCTTTCCCCATCGCCTTACGATTTATTTCTAGCTGATGTACAGAGGAACTTACTTCAGTAAAAGCCTCAACTTCCGTATCAAATCCTTCGAAACGATGACACCCTCGGCAACCTTGGTTGTAATAGATTTCCTTGCCCTGATTCAAAACCTCAGCATGTTCCAGCACTAAATCCTTGGCGTGGCACTGATGACAACCCGCTTGGCTATTCTCCGGATGAAATAAGGGCCACAGCCAATGCTTGTAGCGGCCATGCGCTTTCTTAACGCTCGTGGTTGCCCGGCCGTTGCCATTGTGACAGGTAGAACACCCAAAACGCTCCGGATCGTGGAGTTTCAACAAATCCAAATTAGGATGATTCGTGAAGACGGCCTCTCCACCCATGTCAGCTTTGGTGAGAGTCAGGGGCTCTCGAATTCCAAGATGGCAGGACTCACACCGGTCCACCAGATCCACTGCAGCCACATGAATTTGCTTGATCTCTGATACGAAACCCTTCATTTTTGCCTTTAACCCCTCAACCTGGCCAGAAGTCAACCCGGTGAGACGATCTTTAAGAAAGGTCTCTCTTTTCTCTCTCAGTTCTGTGGTTGGCCTAACCAGCTTGGCTCGTTCCCTGCCAAGTTCAGCCTTCTTCGCCTGTAATCGGGAAAACTCTTCGTCCAACTGATCAAAGTTGAAGGTCTCTTGTTTATGTTCAATCTCCCCAGAACTATTGAAAGATGGAAGCTCCAGCGCTATCTTTCGGGATCTAACAGCTTCAATTTGTTGATTGAGTTTCTCTTTCTCCCCCTGGCTGGTAGACGTCTCATTTTGGTAGACAAGAGCAGCGATTTCGCTACGGACAATTGCAAATGGCTCGGTAACGACTGCCAGTCGACCACCGATCAATTCCCTGATCTCTCGATCTAGTTCTGACAATCTCTGCTTGATAGCCCTTTCGGCTACATCCACATCCTTTGCCAACTGTTGATACCCTGCCGACCGGAGTATCACCTGTTCGGACTCAACTTGCTGCGGCTGGATCCTAGCCAGATGACTGCTGTAGATCTGGACGAAGCGTTTTTGAAAGAACTTCCAAGGTCGAAGGCTATAGGTCTCGTCGTAAACCGCCCACAACAGGGACAAGACCATCAGCACCGTTGAAATCAAGAGGATGAATCCTAGGGTTTGACTGACAACTGGATCTTTCTCAGCAGGGGGTTTCTCTGCCAAAAATCCCTCCTTAAACCTTTATAGCTAGTCCAAATATGAAATGTTGTTTGAACTTAAATATTGAACCAAGGGGTAATCCACACATACTTAATACGGAAAAGCAGTCGAGCCACCATCTTAGCTGGCAAGAGCATCATCGTTACCAAAAACAGCTGTAAGGTTACATATTGAATCAACGTCATGCGCTTGTATATCTTCCGGTTAAATTCATTCCAATTGAATATTTTGTGCACTCCTAACGCTGTCAGTAAGGCGAAGATACCAATGATGGCTGCACCAAACAAACTCTTGCCCGTCATGCTGGTAATCCCAAAAATATCGGGTAGATCCCGATTCACTTCGAAAATCAATTTATTGTGATCCCAGGTTTGACCTGGCCAAAACCAGAGCCATCCCGGCCCACGAATAAAGGTGCCGATAACCACCATAGACAACCACAACACTATAAAACCAAAACCGAAGGCCAGGATGGCAAATTTTCGTTGTCTAAAGGTATAGTAACCATTCCCTAATGGATTTGCATCCATGTACGGAATCACCATAAGTCCGACAAGAATTAACGTGGGTAGGACTACACCAGCCATCCAGGGATCAAAGTACACCAACATCTCTTGCAAACCCAAAAAGTACCAGGGGGCCTTGGAAGGATTCATGGTAAGTGATGGATTGGCAGGTTCTTCCAGAGGGGCATCGAGCGTAATCGACCAAACCATCAAGATAAAAGTGACAATGATAGCAGCCAAAAACTCCATACGGAGCAGGTAGGGCCAAACGTAGATTTCCCTGTCCCAACCCGGCTTCCAAGGCTGGGTCTTGCGATGGTGAGTTTTGGCTAGCTCTGGGTCAGCTTCCAACTGGTCGATTAGATGATCATTTGCAAAGGCTTGTCGCAGAGCGTACCAAGTGTAGAATGGCACGACAAGTATGAGCAAGACAATCGGGACATTATCAGGGAGGGTTGCAATTTCCCAAAGTTGAACCCAATCCACAGATTTCCTCCTTTTGAGCTAAATTAAGATATAAACCACATATTAAAAATCACCCAGCACCACCCCGGAATCGCCTAGAACCTTCTCTCCTCTTTTATTTCGGATTCCAGCATGAAAGGTGCTGGTCCTGAGATTCCACCATCCTTGCGGACCCGCCAAAAATGCACAGCCATAAAAATACCTGCTATTAATGGAATGGCAATGCAATGCCAAATATAAGCCCTCAGGAGAGCGTTTGAATCGACAATAGAGCCTCCTAGTAGCGCAAACCGAACATCATTGTAGGCAGTCATGCCAAGTTCTGCCCCTAAAGGACCTTCACTCCCCAACATTGGCGTTGCACGGGCCATATTAGTTCCAACCGTGACTGCCCAGAAACCCAGTTGGTCATCTGGCAACAAGTATCCAGTGAATGAGAGCAACATTGTTAACAGCATCAAAATCACACCCACCATCCAGTTGAATTCCCGCGGCTTCTTGTATGAACCCGTCAGGAAAACACGAAGCATGTGCAACCAGACGGTTATAATCATCAAATGGGCTGCCCATCGATGCATGTTTCTCAAAAGCTTCCCAAAGGGAACATCATGCTCCAAATAGAGAATGTCCCTGAAAGCCTGCACCTTACTAGGGTGGTAATAGAACATGAGTAATACACCAGTGAAGGTCAAAACAATAAACAAATAGAAAGTGATACCCCCCATGCCCCAGGTAAAATTGTAGCTGACCGCATCCCGGTTGATCTTGGCTGGATGTAGATGTAGAAAAACGTTAGAAAGAACCCCCAGTGCCCGACTGCGTGGTTTGTCGTCATGCTTGACCCGAAAAATTGATTTATAAAGCTGTGTCTTTTCTGGAGTTTTAAGTGATTTAACCTCATCCAGTGCCTTGTCCCTGAGGACCTTAACTTCCTCTCGAACCCCATCGATGAGATTAGTAATCCCCTTATTTTTAGTGTTTTGCTCTTTGAGCTCATCAGCCATCGGATGATTCCTCTACTCTTTACTTCTATCAAGTCTTGAATGTTAACATGAAAAATTGAACACCAGGCTACAATGGCAGAAAAGCACCGGGGTCCCTAAACTCCGAGGCCATTCCTTTGGGCCAAGCGTAGAGGATGCTCGTATCGACCACAATCTGACCTTCTGCATCAAGTTCCAGTTTCGCACGGTCCAAGGGCCGGGGTGCCGGGCCTTCAAAATTAATTCCCTCGCTGTCATAGCCGCTTCCGTGGCAGGGGCATTTAAACTTGTTTTCACTAGGTTTCCAGTCAGGAGTACATCCCAGATGTGTGCAAACTGCATAGACAACAAATATCCCTTCGGCGTCGCGCACCACCCAAATTCGGTGGGCCTTCTGAAATTTCGTGTCCACCCCGTAGCCGAAGTCGGATGGATAACCTATACGGAAAACCGTTTTAGGTTCAAAAAGGGTTCGAGGAAAAAAGAAGCGAAGGAACATAAAAAAATTAGTTCCGAGAAATCCGATAATCAAAGCGATCACTGTCCGTCGCCGACGAACTATTGGTGTGACCGGCTCACCTTTCTTAAGGAAACTAAGTATCCCCGACAATACTCTTGATTGAACCTTCCCTTCAGAGTTCGATTGCGATACGGAAGGAGTTTTTATTTTTCCTTTAGATCCTATTTTCCCCTGACTAGCTTGTTCGGAAGATGACATCCACTCCTCCCAATAGACCTAAAAGTTCATTTGACAACTAACATGCAATCTTACGTATAAGCGAAATATTATATGACGAGCCTACTCAACTAGATAAAAACCAAGTTGATGGAAAGTGTATTTAAAAAATCAGTTTTGTCAATAGTCTGTTGGTTAAATCATGAGACACTCCCTATCGAAATAATATACTCTAACGGAAAAACCAGGCGCTGACGGATCCGTTCCAGGAATATCATCAAGGTCTATTCTCTTAAAGTCTTCTGGCTCACATAAATGCCAGAAATGTACTCAAAGAGTTTTTCTTACCTATCCTATACCACTTCAAAGTATAATATCAGCCAAGACCAACAAGTAATGTTCTCACTCAACCTCAAAGAATTACTGAGGAGTTGGACTAATAGTCGCTCACCGGTCTTGACCTCACTCAAAGCTGACAACAATCATGTCGCGAAAATATAGACAACCAGGATATCAAGACGAAGCCCGAGAATCGAGTCCCAAGAACAAGAAATCATCCAAACACGGGAGAGCCAAACAGTTTCAGGCTAAACAGATGCCGGGGTTTCATGATGTGGTTCGTTGCACAATGTGTGGATCCAGTTCGCCCCCGGAAATTCAGCTGGATAGTCTGTGTCCCAAGTGTAAGGCTGATCTTCACACCTGTCGGCAGTGCGTCTTTTTTGACACTTCAGCTCGCTTTGAATGTACTCAGGCCATCCCACAGCGAATTACCAAAAAAGATGTCCGCAACCAATGTGAGGTGTTCGTAACCAAAACAATGGTAGAGCGACAAACCACTTCGATCTCATCGGTTCGTCACGCACCTATGACTGCCCGCGAAGCTTTTGATGCTCTTTTTAAGAAATAGATCCGATAACTGTCCACTTTTGGATCAGTAAGACTGTCATGTAATCGGAGGTATTCCGCGTTAAATTAGAGGTAACATAAGATTAAAGATGCTGGAACTGAAAAATCCGGTCACAGGTTGGAACTGGGATACACAGCTGGCATCAATTGAAGTTAAAGAACTGGTGCGGAAGGCGGGACTTGAACCCGCATGGCTTGCGCCGCCACCCCCTCAAGATGGTGTGTCTGCCAATTCCACCACTTCCGCATTCAAGATAGCATCTTCTGAAAGGTGCCCTTGTATTATTCGACTTGCTCAGAGCCAGTAGGATCCTTCTGGGCTGGAGCTGCTATACTCTCTGAAGACTGGGGTACTTCCCCAGCTGTAGGATTTTCGGAAGGGGAACTCTGTTGCGTGCTAGTCGTAGGAGCATCTTGCATAATCGAACGGCTTTCGTTCTGAGAGGTGAGCAACGATAGAGTAAAAGAGGTCAGCATAAAAACGACGGCTGCACCCGTCGTCAACTTAGATAAAAAAGTAGCTGTTCCACGGGCTCCAAAGGCAGTTTGAGACCCACCACCTCCAAAGGCCCCTGCCAAATCCGCACCTTTGCCCGACTGCAATAGCACAATCAGGACTAACAACAAACAAACTACCACATGAATTATCTGAAAAAAAATGATCATTTGGCACTAAACTTAATAATTGCGGCGAATGATTCTGCTTTTAGACTTGCTCCTCCCACCAAGGCTCCATCGATATCTTTTTGAGCCATTAAACCAGCGATGTTAACCGGTTTGACACTGCCCCCATAAATGACTCGAAGACTTTGTGCAACCTGACAGCCAAAAGCCTCTGAAGCCAACTGTCTAATATACGCATGTACATCTTGAGCTATTTCGGGAGTGGCTGTCCGGCCTGTTCCAATGGCCCACACCGGCTCATAAGCGACGATAGTACGAGAAACAGCTTTCGCTGTCAAGCCACCTAGGGATTGACTAAATTGAGCCTCCACAACTTTACGGGTTTGATTAGCCTCCCGCTCAACTAGTTGTTCCCCTAAACATATGATAGGTATCAACCCTGATTGGAGGGCTGATCTTGCTTTCTTGTTGACTTCTAAACTAGTTTCACCAAAATAACCTCGTCGCTCGGAGTGACCGAGAATAGAGTAGCAGCAACCAGCATCAGCGACCATTGGAGCTGAAATCTCACCGGTAAATGC
>Ga0310342_100002836_pt1 | contig 11259 bp, 10 predicted proteins | sample S15DNA20500_MG_FD_206155 | JGI IMG/M metagenome (GOLD analysis project Ga0310342, IMG submission 206155) | Marine microbial communities from station ALOHA, North Pacific Subtropical Gyre - S1503-DNA-20-500_MG | ecosystem: Environmental > Aquatic > Marine > Oceanic | place: Pacific Ocean: North... | reverse complement strand
GACCACAGGAGCACGGAGACGAGCAGCGACAACAGGATCAAGAGCCCACCCATCGTGGGGGTTCCGGCCTTGTCCTGGTGCGCGGGTCCGATGTCGCGGATGGGCTGGCCCACGCGCAGGCTCGCGAGCTTGTGGATCAGAATCGGACCGAAGACGAACGCGATGAAGAGGGCCGTCAGCGTTGCGGCGCCGGTTCGGAACGTGATGTAGCGGAAGACGTTGAAGGCGCCCACGTCGGACGCGAGCGGGAAGAGCAGGTGGTAGAACATCAGGCATCGGCCTCCGCCTCGAGGTACTGGGCCACGCGCTCCATGCGCATCGCCCGCGAACCCTTCACCAGTACCCAGTCGCCGGGCTTCAGCAGCGCGCGAACCGGGGGCCCGGCCTCCTCGCTCGTCGGGAGTTCGTGGATGCGCGCGGCGGCGAGCCCTGCTTCCCGCGCACCCGCGGCCACCAGGGGCGCGCGGCTCCCGACGGCAACGAGGAAGTCGATGCCGAGCTGCGCGGACAGCCGGCCCGCATCGCGGTGCGCCTGTTCGGCGCTGTCGCCGAGTTCCCCCATGTCGCCCAATACCGCCACCCGTCGCCCGTTTCCCGAGCGTGCCAGGAGTTGCAGGGCAACCTCCATCGATTGGGGGTTCGCGTTGTACGAATCGTCGATCACCACCACGCCGTCGGGGAGATCGAGGCGCTCGAGCCTTCCCGCTACGGGCCGATAGGCGGCGAGGCCGGCGGTCACCTCGTCGAGGCTCGCGCCGGCGGCGGATGCCGCGGCCGCGGCGCACAGCGCATTGCACAGGGTCGTCTCGTCCAGCCCCGCGATTTGCACTGGGGTCTCGCCGCCGGGGGTCATCAGCCGGAATCGAAACTCCGCCGTGTCGTGCGAAACGTCGGCCGGGTGCACGTCGGCGGAATCGCTGCGGCCGAAGCGCAGGACGCGGGCCCGGGTGCGATCCGCCAGCGCCGCGGCGAACCCGTCCTCTTCGTTCACCACTGCGACCCCTTCGGCGGGGAGGGCCGCCAGCAGGTCGCCCTTCTCGCTCGCGATGGCTTCGCGACTTCCGAGGTACTCGATGTGGGCGGTTCCGACGTTCGTCACCGCGCCCACCCGAGGCCGGGCGATCGCCGCGAGGGCGGCGATCTCGCCGCGGTGATTCATGCCCAGTTCGACGACGATCCGGCGGTGGTGGGCCTCTCGCGCAAGCAGTGTGAGCGGGAGCCCGAACTGGTTGTTCAGGTTGCCTCGGTTCCGGAGCGTGGGGGCGCCGGCATCCAGGATTGCGGCGCACATCTCCTTGGCGGTGGTTTTGCCGTTGCTGCCCGTGATCGCGACGACGGGGCCGTCGAAGCGTGCCCGGTGCCCGGCCGCGAGTGCACCGAGAGAGCGCGTGGTGTCGTCGACCGCGACGACCGGCAGGTCGCCGGAAGGAAGCCCGCGGTCGCGCGCCACCAGGAGCCCCGCCGCGCCGGCGGCATTCGCTGCCTCGAGGTAGGCGTGACCGTCGTGGTTGGGGCCCGCGATCGCCACGAAGAGCTGGCCCGGCGCGACGGCGCGGCTGTCGATCGAGACACCGGAGAGCTGTGCGTCGGCGTTGCCCCGCAGCAGGTTTCCGCCCGTCCACTCCGCCACGTCGCGGGCGCTGAAGGGTGCGCTCAAGCTTCGGCCCTCGTCCGGAGGGCCTTGCGCGCCTCGTCCGGATCGCTGAAGGGGAGTCGGTCGCGACCGACGATCTGGTAGTCCTCGTGGCCCTTGCCGGCGATCACCACCGTGTCCTCACTGCGGGACTGGGCAATCGCGGCGTGGATCGCCTCGCGACGATCGACGGTGACCGCGTAGGCGTCGTCGGTCGCGTAGAGCTTTTCGAGGGAGACGCGCGTACGGCCGCGGAGTCCATCTTCGACGTCGGCCAGGATGCGCTCCGGTTCTTCCGTGCGTGGGTTGTCACTCGTCGCGACGATCCGGTCGCTCCAGCGCGCCGCCGCCTCGGCCATGAGTGAGCGCTTGCCGCGGTCCCGGTCTCCTCCGCACCCGAACACGCTGACGAGGCGCCCGCGGGTCAGGGGCTTCAGGGTGCCCAGGAGCTTGTCGAGCGCGTCGGGGGTGTGGGCGTAATCGACGAGCACCATCGGGGCGTCGTCCCCGGGTCCGGAAATGCGCTCCACGCGTCCCGGCACCTGGGGGCAGGCGGCGCTGCCCGCGGCGATCGCCTCGGTCGGCGCGTCGAGGGCGACGGCGACGCCGGCCGCGACCAGCAGGTTTTCCACGTTGAAGTCGCCGATCAACGGGAGCACGACGTCGACTTCTGCGCCCGGGAGTCGCAGCCGGACCCGGCTCCCATCCATGCGCACGTCGGCGTGCTCGAGCGTCACGTCGGCCTGGGCGTCCGCCATGCGTGAGACGCGGATCACCCGGGCGCCCGCTTCCCGCGCGGACTGCACGAACAATTCGGCTGCCGGGTCGTCGGCGTTGACGACGGCGCTTCCGCCGGGTGCGAGGTGTGCGCGGAAGAGTCGCGTTTTCGCAGCGAGGTAGGCGTCCATCGTCTCGTGGAAGTCGAGGTGGTCCTGGGTGAAATTCGTGAACGCGGCGACGGCGAAGCGGCAGCCCGCGACGCGGCCGAGTTCGAGGCCGTGGGAGGAGACCTCCACCGCCACCACCTCGACGCCCTGTGTGCGCATCGCGCGCAGCGCGCGTTGCAGGTCGAGACTTTCGGGCGTCGTGTTGAGCGAACGCTGCCGTACGCCTGGGTAGCGGATCTCGACGGTGCCGATCAGGCCGACCCGGCGGTTGGCCCGGGTGAGGATCGATTCGATCAGGTAGGTGACGCTCGTCTTTCCATTGGTCCCGGTCACCCCGACCAGGGTGAGTTCACTGGCTGGTTCGCCGTAGAAGCAGCAGGCGACGGGCGCCAGCGCGCTGCGGCTGTCCTCCACGAACACGGCGGGTCGGCCCCGGAGGTCGAGTCCCGGGGGCGTCTGCTCGACGACGAGCGCTTCCGCGCCGCGATCGAGGGCCTGGGCGAGGTAGTCGTGGCCATCGGAAGATTCGCCCCGGATCGCAAAGAAGAGGTCACCCGGCGCGACGGCGCGCGAGTCGTAGCAGACACCGCGGATCACCGGGTCCGCATCCGGCTTTTCGATGCGGGGCTTGGCGGGAAGAGCGGCGAGGAGGGTAGACAGACGCATCAGATCGAATCGGCTCGGGGTTCGAAGCGCACGCTGACGGCCGCAGGGTTCGTGACGACGGTTCCGGGCGGGGGATCCTGGGCGACCGCCAGGCCCTTGCCCGAGATGTGCACCATGAGTTCCGCCGCTGCGGTGACCGTCCTCACCTGGTCGACGGTTAGACCCCGCAGGTCGGGAAGCAGGACGCGGTCGAGTAGACGCATCACCTCCGGGACGGGCTTCTGGGCCAAGCGGCGGCTCCGCGGCTCCGGGGTGGCCTTCACCGTCGTCGTCTTGGGGAGTGCCCTGCGGGGCACCGTTTCCGGCTCGGTCACGACCCCGAGCCGCGCCAGGTGTGCCGCGGCCACGCGCGCGAAGACCGGGGCCGCCGACGCTCCCCCGGTGTGGAGGGGACGTCGCGGCTCGTCGAGAGCCACCACGATGACGAGTCGGGGCGCCTCCGCCGGGACGACCCCGGTGAACCAGGAGACGAAGCGGTGCTCCGAGAAGCGGCCGGACGCGGCGTCCCACTTCTGCGCGGTTCCGGTTTTTCCCGCGACGCGCACGCCGCGCAGGCCGGCGCGACGCCCGGTTCCCTCCGGTCCGACGACTCCTTCGAGCATGGCGAGGACCGTGCGGGCCGTCTCGGGTGCGAGCACCTGGCGTCCGGGTGTGATCGCGGTCGGACGCCAGCTCTTTCCGGCAACGCGTCGTGCGGCGACCAGGCGCGGGCGGAGCCAGCGCCCCTCGTTGGCCAGCACGGCCGTCGCCGCAGCGAGTTGTATCGGAGTGGCGCCCGTGCCCTGGCCGAAGGCGAGCGTCGCGTGGTCGACCGGCCGATTGCTGGGAAGCGAACGCAGGACGCCGGCCGATTCGTCGGGGAAGCCGCTGCCGGTTGCAGCGCCGAAGCCGAAGCGTCGCAGCATCTCCACGTGGGTCCGGGGACCCAGGGCGAAGGCGAGCTTCACGGCGCCGATGTTGCTCGACACGCGGAGGATATCGCTCGGCGTCAGCGTGCCGTGGGGGTGGTGGTCTGTGATGGTCTTTCCGGGCACCCGGAAACTGCCCTGCTCGCAGTCGATCCGGTCGTCGGGTGTCACGGTTTGGTGCTCGAGCGCAGCGGCGACCAGGAAGGCCTTGAACGTCGAGCCGGGCTCGAGCGCGTCGAGGAACGCGCGGGACCGGGTCTCGGGGAAGCGCAGCTTGCGAAAGTGGTTCGGGTCGAACGAGGGCGCCTCGGCCATAGCCAGCAGGTCGCCGGTCCGCGGGTCGAGCGACACCACGATGCCCGCACGCGCCCCGGTGCGTTCGAGTGCATCGTCCAGGGCCGCCATCGCGGCGGACTGCATGGCCACGTCGAGCGTGAGCGTCACGTCGCCGCCGGCCGTGCCCCAGTGCTCGTTGCCTTGGTTGACGAGGAGTTGCCCCGAGCCGTCTCGCTCCACCGGCAGCCGCCGCGGCGTGCCGCGGAGCCACGCGTTCTCGGCCTGCTCGATGCCGCGCACCCCGTGGCCGTCGATGTTTGCGAAGCCGACGAGGTGGGCCGCCAGCGGACCGGTCGGGTAGGAGCGCCGCCGCTCGTTGAGGATGCCGACGCCGCGCAGGCCGAGCGCCTGCACGCGGGCGGCTTGTTCCGGGCTGACCCAGCGCGCGAGGAATACGAAGTTGCTGCGCCCGCGCAGCCGGTTCGCCACGCGACGAGGGTCGCTGCCGAGCGCGCGGGCCAGCTTCCGGGCCGCCGCAGCCGGGTCTTCGAGGGACGCGGGGATCGCGTAGACCGAAGGGGCGTCGACCGCCAGCGCGAGCTCGTTGCCGCTGCGATCGAAGATGCCACCGCGCTCCGGCGCCAAGACCAGCTCGGTTTCGAGCTGCCGGGCGCCGAGCGCCCCGCCGCGCTCTTCGAAGACCGAGAGGTGGGCGGCGCGAGCGGCCAGGCCCAGGAACGCGACGAGTAACGCCAGCTGGGCCCACGCCATACGGCGACCCGCCCGGGAGCCCGTGTCCGCTTGTCTCCGGGACGCGGCGCGGGCGCCCGCACTGCTCATGGACGCACCTCGAACACCGGGAGGGCGTCGATGCGGCTCGGCCGCACGAAGCCCCGCTCGCGGGCGAGCTGGCCGAGTCGGGTCGGATCTCGGAGGGCGCGGACGCGCGCCACCGCCTTGTGCCGCTCCTGGATCAGCGCCTTCTCTTCGCGCACGGCGCCGGCCAGGCCGTAGCGCACACGGATCAGGTCGATGCGCAGCGCGGCGACCCCGAGGGCGGCCACCAGCGCCGCTGCCAGCAGCATGGTCACCCCCCGGCGCGTGACCCGCGGCACCCGTCCGCCGCGCGCGAGGCCCCTCCCCACCAGGTCGAGTCGACCCGTAGCCGTGGCCACGCCGCGCTTCACGACGCCTCCGCCAGTCGGGTTGCCGCGCGAAGGCGTGCGGAGCGAGCGCGCCGGTTGGCTGCGATCTCGTCGTCTCGAGGTCGCAGCGGTCGGCGGTTCACGAGTTCGAGGCGCGGAGCGCGACCGCAGGTGCAGACGGGCTGAGCCGGCGGGCAGACGCAGCCGCGCACCTCGTCGCGGAAGGTGCGCTTCACGATCCGGTCCTCGAGCGAGTGGTAGGCGAGCACGACGATGCGCCGGCCGGGTCGCAGTGCGTCTATCGCGGCTGCCAAGCCCGCTTTGAGCGCCGCGAGCTCGTCGTTGACCGCGATGCGAAGCGCCTGGAAGACGAGGGTCGCCGGGTGGTGGCGGCGTCCTCGCCCCACGCCCGAGGTTTCGACCACGGTGACCAGATCCGCCGCAGTGCACAGGGGGGCCTTCCGGCGCGCTTCGACGATCGCGCGGGCCAGCCGACGCGCCCCCGGCAGCTCGGCGTAGTCGCGGAAGCTCTGCGCCAACTCGTCGCTCGAGAGGCGTGCGAGCAACTGGGCGGCGGTCTCGCCCGCGGTGGGATCCATCCGCATGTCGAGCGGTGTGTCCGAGGCGCTCTCCGCCGCGAAGGCGAAGCCCCGCTCGGTCCGGTCGAGTTGCGGCGAGGACATACCCAGATCGAGTAACACGCCGTCCACCCGGGGCAGCCGCAGTTGCTCGAGCACGGCGCCGAGGCTTTGGAACGACGCGTGGACGAAGCGGACGCGCTCCCCGTACTCGGCCAGGCGGGAGCGCGCCGCCGCCAGTGCCTCCGGGTCGCGGTCGAGTGCCACCAAGCAGCCGCGCGGCCCGGTGCGTTCGAGGATCGCTGCAGCGTGCCCCCCGCCACCGACGGTGCCGTCGACGATCACGTCGTCGGACCGCAGATCTAGACCGGCCACAGATTCGGCGAGAAGAACGGGGTGATGGGAGAAGTGGCCGGCCACTGGAGCGCGCGCCTCCCGCCAGCCCTTCGGACGGGCGCCTGAGAGAGAGGCGGTTCGGCGAGAAGGCCTGGGGTGCCCCGGAGCACTGAATCTCCCGGGAGCGGCTTGTCCCCCCCAGTAACGCCCCGCTCTTCGAGAGCAGTGCTCCGGGGACACCCCTGACCTTTTTCGTCCGGAGGAGTCTTTCGGCTCCTCCTCAACCTCTCACCCGAAATCTAAGACCTCAACTTCTCCGCCATCCCTCGCGAGAGGGCGGGGAAGTTGGATTGGGTCTGCTCGAGGCTCTCCTCGAACCTCGACGTGTTCCAGATCTCGACCGTCTGGCCGACTCCTGCGAAGGTCACGTCCTTTTCGATGTGCGCGAGTTCGCGGAGGTACTGGGGCACGAGAATGCGTCCTTGCTTGTCGATCGGCGTTTCGACAGCGCGTGAGATCACCAACCGCACGAAGTCCTGGGCCTCGGGATCGACCGCCGCCTGCGCAACGATGCTTTCCTCGTATTCGCACCAGTCCTCGAAGGGGTAGAGCTTCAGGTAGCGGTGCTCTCCCGTGAGGACGGGAGGCTGGTCGCTGCGGCGCTGGAGCCTCGTTCGATATGCTGCGGGAATGCTCACGCGGCCCTTTGCATCGATCGTGTGGGCGTGACGTCCTCGAAACATTGGCGGGCTGCGCTCCGTGCGCTCGGCGGGAGAGGCGTCTACCACTTCATCCCACTTAACCCCACCGAGCGCCCTTATAAACCACTACAACCCACGTTGCAACCGAAAAGCCAGGGTTTTTTTGTTTCGGCCTTGCTTTTTTTCGGGTCCGGAGATTGCGCCCAACATCTAGCGGTCTCGCGCACTTAGACGTACTAAATGCGGGGACGAAAACCCGGCGAACAAACAATCGCCGGGTGGCGAGTTCGAAAAATTGGGCACGGGCGAGTGGGCGCCGGAGTGGGCGCCGGGTACGAAAAACCCGGCCCTCCCGGTCGGGTCAACGGAGACCGGGGTCGTGTGTCTATGCGGCGCCGAGACCCGGGATCCGCGATCCGTGCACCGAGACGACGGCCTCGACGATCGGGTCCAAGGGGCTCCCGGGCGCCAGCTCCGGGACGGGCGGCGGCGCGGGGTCCGGGTCGAGCAGGGCGTCGAGCACCGCCCGGGTCCCTTGCTCCAGTCCGGACAGCGCGTAGCCGCCTTCGAGGAGGACCACGAGGCGCCCCCCGCAGATCTCTTCCGCCAGCGCCTGGGTCAGTCGTGCCATGTCCCGGTAGCCGCTCTCCGAGACCTGCATCGCTGCCAGCGGGTCGTCTCTGTGACCGTCGAAGCCGCACGAGACCAGCAGGATCTCGGGCTGGAAGCTACGGGCCACCGGCACCAGAATACGGTGTAGCGCGCCCACGTGTTCCGCATCCCCGCAGCCCGCGGGCAGCGGCACGTTCACGGTCGCCCCCAGGCCGGCGTCGCGCCCCGCCTCGTTCACCGCGCCCGTCCCGGGGTAGTAGGGGAACTGGTGTGTCGAGGCGTAGAGGACGTCGCGGTCCGCCTCGAAGCCGTGCTGGGTTCCGTTGCCGTGGTGGACGTCCCAGTCGAGGATCAAGATCCGCTCGAGGCCCTCCTCGGCCCGCAGGGCCTCGGCGGCAACCGCGGCGTTGTTGAAGAGGCAGAAGCCCATGGCATGGCTGGGCTCGGCGTGGTGTCCGGGCGGGCGCACGGCGGCCAGGCCGTTGCGCAGCTCGCCCCGAGCCACCCGTCGCGCCAGTTCGACCGAGCCGCCGGCCGCCAGGCGCGCCACCTGCTCGCTCGCCGGCGAGACGTACGTGTCGGGGTCGAGTTGTGACGGTGCGTGCCGCGCTGCGTCGCTGATCTTTGCCAGGTGCGTGCGGGCGTGGACCCGCAGCAGCTGCTCGTCGGACGCGGCACTCGGAGCGATCCGTGTCAGCTCTGCCTCCCGCTCCGCGATCGCCGCGTGCACGGCGCCGAGGCGGTCGGGCCGCTCCGGGTGCCCGGCGGGTCCGCGGTGCTCCAGGAAGCGCGGGTCCTCGACGATCCCGGTTGCTCCTGCGGCGGCCATCCCCGACGATGGTAACCGACGGTACGACCTGCGAAGGTGCGGGCCCGGGAGAGATGCGAAGCGTGAACGGTCCGGGAGTCATAGCGGTGACTGGTCTCAGGACCCACGTCGGTGCGCGGCTGGTGGAGCGGCTCCTGGCCGGAGCCGGGCGGCGGGTGGTCGGCCTCGACCGGCGCCGGCCCTATCGACTCGATGGACGGGTCGCCTTTCATCGGATCGACCTGGCCGCGCCGAGCGCCGACTCCCGCATCGCCGAGACCCTGGCGCGAGAGCGCGTCGAGGCCCTCGTGCACTGCGCCTTCCGCCGGGAGCCGACTCCGGACACCGAACTCGACTACGAGTTCGAGACGATCGGAAGCCGCCACGTGATGAACGCGTGCGCCGCCGCCAAGGTGCGGCGCATCGTGGTCGCATCGAGCACGATGCTCTATGGCCCGCGTCCGGACAACCCGAACTTTCTCACCGAAGATCACCCGCTCCGCGGCCATCGCGACGCGCACTGCGTGCGAAATCGCGTCGAGGTCGAGGTCGACCTGGCGCGCTGGATGCGTCGTCACCCGGACGCGGAGGTCACGGTGCTCCGGCCGTGCTGGATGCTGGGCCCGGAGCACCGGGACGCGGTCGTGCGCTATCTCTCGCTGCCCGTCGTCCCGACCGTGATGGGCTTCGACCCGCTCCTCCAGTTCGTCCACGAAGAGGACGTCGTTCACGCCTTCGAGCGGGCCACCCTTGGGCCCCATCCCGGGATCTTCAACGTGGTGGGGCGCGGCGTGCTGCCGCTTTCGATGCTGATCCGCCTCGCGGGGCACCGGAGTCTGCCGCTCCCGACGCCGCTGCTCTACCGCGTCTCCGCGGCGCCCGCCCGGGTCCAGACCGGCGACTCGCCGGCCGGATTCTACGATTACCTGCGCTATCTCTGGGTCGCCGACGGCGAGAGGGGCTGGGAGGCCTTCGGCGAGCCCAGCTATTGCTCGAAGGAGGCCTGGATCTCTGCGGTCTCTGCGCTTCGCATGCGGCGCTACCGGTGACGCCGATGGAAGCAGTGAACGACGCGAGAGAGGACGAACTCGCGGAACTCGATGAGGCTCTCGAGTCGCTGCGCGCCGAGATTCGCTCGCGCTTTTCCCACGCGTCACCGCCGCTGGCGTCGCGCGGTATGCCGGCCCTGGTCTCGGTCGCTGCCGAGTTGCGTCAGCGCCTGGCCAGGTTCGGGATGCGCGAACAGCCGGGCGAAGTGGACGAGTTCGGGATGGACGAGGCGGCGCTGAGCCGAGCCCGTCCGCTCCTGGACCGGCTCTTCGACACGTGGTGGCGTATCGAAGTCCAGGGGCTCGAGCTTCTGCCGCCGACCGGTCCGTGTCTGCTCGCGGCGAACCGCTCGGGTCTCGTTCCCTACGACGGGCTGATGTTCGCGCACGCGGTGATGCGCTTCGATCCCAACAGCGTCCGGCCCGCCTTCATGGTCAACGATAGTCTGGCCTCGCTGCCCTTCGTCCAGCCGCAGCTGGCGCGCCTGGGCGGTGTGCGCGCATGTTCGGAGAATGCCCATCGCCTGCTCGGTTCGGGCCGGCGCGTGATCGCCTTTCCCGAGGGCGTACGCGGGGCCACGAAGCTCTTCCGCGATCGCTATCGGCTCCAGCGTTTCGCGCGCGGCGGTGTCGTGCGGGTGGCGCTCGAGGCCCGGACGCCGCTCCTGCCGGTCGGCGTCGTCGGTGCCGAAGAGGCGCATCCGGTGCTCTTCAAGACGCACCGCGCGGCGCGAGCGATGGGCTTCTCGTTTCTGCCGGTGACTCCCACCTTCCCCCTGTTCGGCCCCTTAGGCCTGGTTCCGTTCCCGGCGAAATGGGAGGTGCGCGTGGGCGATCCGCTGGAACTCGGAGACCTCCCCCCGGACGCGGAACGCGACGAACGGCTCGTCTCGCGCCTCACGGACGAACTCCGCGCGCGCATCCAGGAGTTGGTCGATCGGGCGCTGGCGGACCGGGAATCGGTCTGGGCCTGAACGGGCCGCCGCCGGCGGGAGCTACCGGGCGTCGTCGTCGCTGGGCGGACGGCGGGCGGATTCCAGGCGGTCGACCGCTTCGGCGACGCGTTCCAGGTTGCGGTTCAGGGCCTCGATGTCGGAGCGGCGGGGCAGGTCGAGGAGCTTGAACACGCGCTCCATGGCGTTCTGCACCACGTGGTCGAAGTCCGGCGTCGCCAGCGCGATCCAGTCGCCAAGCCGCTCGGCGTCCTTCGGGTTCACCATCCGCCGGATGTTGTCGCGGAACTCGTCCAGGCCGGTGCTGGCATCTCCCACGCCGCGCCGCAGCGCACCGTAGAGCGCGTCTCCGCCGCGTTCCAAGAGGTCGGAGATGAGCGACTTCGGGATCTCGTCGCCTCGTCGCTCGCTGTCCACCAGGATCTGCGACAGGGCGACGTTGGTGATGTCCTCGCCGCTCTCGTTGTCGATTACGCGGACTTCTCGTCCGGCCTCGAGCAGTTCCGAGATGCCCTTCAGGGTGATGTAGCGGCTGGTTTCTGTGTTGTAGAGCTTGCGGTTGGCGTAGCGCTTGATGAGCACGGTCATGGAGCCGCCGCCTCGCTGCGGTTTACGACGCGGTGCGTCGACATGCTCGCCACGCTAGCGAAGCTCGTGACGGCGGTCAGCCCTTGGCGGTTACTCCCTGCATGGAAGGGTCAGCCCTT
>Ga0310342_100002833_pt1 | contig 11263 bp, 14 predicted proteins | sample S15DNA20500_MG_FD_206155 | JGI IMG/M metagenome (GOLD analysis project Ga0310342, IMG submission 206155) | Marine microbial communities from station ALOHA, North Pacific Subtropical Gyre - S1503-DNA-20-500_MG | ecosystem: Environmental > Aquatic > Marine > Oceanic | place: Pacific Ocean: North... | reverse complement strand
CTCGAGGAAAACTTTGCTTCCCTCCGACCTTGGTCTGACAAATATCTGCGTTTCCTCGTGCATCATGAGGTGCTCACAGTGCGCCGCGGGTTGCCCCCAACAGTGTGTGGCTAGGCACCAATTTTGGAGCGTATGACCGTGATGGTGTCCTTTTCTCTCTCTGAGAGTTCACTGTCCGCTTTGGCAATCGAGTCGAGCTTCTCAAGGATGGAATTCTTCAATTCAGGGTCGAGAGACTCAATCGAGGACCAATCCTCTGCGGACACCCCACTCAAGCCTGCTTTTGCCTGCTCTACTTGCGCGCGAGTTTCTTCCTCCGAAAGGCCATACTCTCCGCCAAGTTCCTTGATGGCTCCTTCCTCAAACGGCAGGGCCGAGCCATCCGCATCAATGCCGTCCGCATTAGCACAAATGGCAGCCAACCGCACCACGAGTTGTTTAGTTCCTGAGGCGATGTTCATGGGGCAATATAGTTTCGGTTGAGTGTGAGACGCTGGGCGCAATTACAGCGCACAATGACTAGCCCTCTATACATGAATTTTTCTCGATACGAAGCTGTAATAACTGAAGAGATGGTCCTCCTCGATAACGTCAAGGAATCCCAGAAGGGATGTGCCGCCATACTCCTCTTCAAACGCCTGCTCTGAGAGGCCCGGTTTGCCGAGCCAGGAGGAATTCTCAAGGACATGCTGACGCGCATCCGTATCGAGACTGTCCAGGAAGTCCCAGCTCAAATCCCCGGATTCACAGAGGGAATTGATGAACTCTGCGTATTGGTGGGCTTGTTCTCTGTTCATTACATTAACTGGCTACTGTGTTTTTCCGCTTGTGGGCAAACTCGGACCCTCACTTCAGCTTGTGCACGTCAAAAATGATATCCGGCATGATTTCCTGCAACTGGTCCTTGTCGAGATCTGCCGGCAGAAGAACAACTCTTCCGGCTTCTCCCTCGGGTTTGAGATAACCAGCCCTGCAGGTATCGCTGTGAATGGTCTCGGCCTCGAATTCGCACTCCAGGCGGGTAAACTGCCCGTCGTATTGCCCATGGTCCGGATTTGAGATGATGAAAAAGGCGGAGAGAAAATAGTCGGTCGGATTCAGGGATTCATCGCGAGTGTCCCAGAATCCTCTTTCAACCCAGTAGTCTTCATCTGAAAGAAGACTGCCTATATCCTCATGAGCGGCCAACCAGTCCGTCCGGCTTTTGTTGAATACCTCCTCAGCGCTTTGCATCACACAAGTTACGGTCTCATCGTGGGCGAGCTGCAAGCTTAATCTCGGGGACTCTGAGGGACCCGTTCACGCAGAAATCGTATTGATGCAGGAAGAGAGGCCTGGCCGTGACACGCGGCGAGGTGTCGTGGCCAGAGGTTGGCCCAAGGGGCGACTCGGCACTGTCAGGATATCAGCCCAGCCAGCCAGGCCAGCATGTTCGACCAGGACCGGTTGACGTATTCAATGGCGGCATCGGAACCTTTTGTGAAGTAGAGCAGGGCCGTGCCATGGACCATGACATTTGCGGTGGGGAGGAACTGGACCGCGAATCTGTATCCGGTTCTCTTCAGGTCAGTCTGCGCCAGATGGGTCTCCCGGATGGTAGAGGTGAGATGATAGGCGGAGATCGCTCCGACCATGAACAGGACCACTTGGTCGAAGATGAACAGGTCGAGAACGACCGGGATAAGGAGAAGGGTCGGAAAGAACTAGGGGGAGATCGTGATCAGCCAGTTCCCCGGGCCTGAAATGCGGCACCACCCTCCCTCGTTCCAGGAAGTCTTGATCCCGTGGACCCGGTGCAGCGTCAACCAGGCAAATACCGCGTGGGTGATTTCATGTTCAAGCGTGCTGAACCAACTGCCCGTGAGCCTGCGCTTGAAGGCCAGTTGCCAGAGGACGAGGTAGGTTGCGCCTCCGACAAGTATCCATCGGCCGTCAACGAGCAGACCGGCAAGCAGTCCGCTCCCGAACCACTGAGCGATGGCGAAGGGAAGGAGAACAGGGCTACAGAGGGCCAATGGCCACTTCGCGGCGTTGATGATTCTGGAAATCCACTTCGCCATGTTCAGAAAATACCAGAAATGAAAACGGATCCGATAGATCAAGCGCCTTCTTTATTAGCGTATCCAGTTCATTCCCGCCATGTGTGACCAGATCCGGCTAATTATTGACTTCAGATGGACAATCGTATGTTTTAGCGGCTGAGAGGTTTCTACCAATGGAGCAGATCAATTTCCCGATGGCCTTGGTCTATGCGATCATCTCAATCGGTATGGTCCTCTGGGGGTGGAAGCATCTGGAGAGTCGCCGCGAAGAGGCTCGCCGGATGGAAAGGATCCAGCAAATCATCGTGGTCCTGCACTTCGTGGTGGTGGGAGGTTGGTTCCTGCGTCACCAGATCGGGTTTGCTGTGCGTGAGTCGGACCTGACGGCTGCGGGTGCCATTTATGAGGTCCTGGGGACAGTCTCAGCCCTGGGGATTGCTGCTGCGTCGATCCTGGTCAATCCGGGTGTGCGCTGGAACCGTTTCTTTCTCATGTTCGGGATCGTTGCCCTGGCCCATGCTTCGGTGTTTGGAGCTGTTGCATTGCGATGGGGAAGTTCCCTCGGGCTCGTGCCCGAACTGGAAGAAATCATCAACGACAGGGACCTCTTTGGAAAAGAGGATGATCGGGACGCGGGGCCCGGCGAAAAATGAAGAAAAATCAGGACAACACGAAGGATCAATGAAAGACAAACAAACAGGAAAATGTGGGTTCCGTCATGTGGGCTGGCTTCTGCTGGTTCTAGCAGGCGGTATGTTCTTACAGGTTGGATGCGATTCCAAGAAGACCAAGGCCTCCTTCAAGGTGCTCAAGAAGAAGACGGAGGACAAGCTGGTGGATATCGTGGGCAAGGGTCAGGTTGCTATGCAGATGCACCGGGATCGCCATGTGGAACTGAAGGCGGGGCATATCCGGATGGTTGCGCAGGAGAAAACGCTCACGCGGAAGCTGACCGAGATGAAGGCCCGCATTGCGGAGACGCCCGATGAGGCCAATCGTGTTCGATTGCAGGGTCTGGCCAACGTCTATGAGACGGCGTTGCCGAAAGTCCAGGCAGCCCGGGAGAAAGGCCTTTCGGCCCTGCAGCGGTCACAGGAAGCTTACGAGTCGCTCAAGATCAATGTCGAGATCCTTGAAGCCCAGATCGATCTCAACAAGACCCTCACGAATGCGGAAACGGCATTCGACGTGGATGGGACTTCCCGGGAAATCAATGAGTTGATCGCGGCCATGGAACAGGATCTCGACCTGGCTGAGGCGGCTTACGAGGTGGAGGCGCTGGATCTGAACCTTCGCTAGGGCGTTTAAGGGGATGCGTTGGTTCTTGTTGATTTGTTTCCTGGTGGTTGCAGCGATTTCCTGGACGGTTTTCGCGATATGGAAAATTTCTGGGTTGATTGTCCTTTGTTCCCTGGTGATTGCAGCGGTATCTGGGTTGGTATGGAAAAAAACTGGGTTCAGTTATTTCCTGGTGATTGCAACGGTTGTCTGGGTAGGCGGTTGCAGCCTGCACCGTCACATCGGCAAGCAGCGGGAAGCGGTCTACAAGGAGGTATGGAAAACCGCCCCGCAGCTCGAAAGGGCCCACCAGAACCTTCTCATCGAAGTGAAGCGCCTGAACGAATTCAAGAAGATGATCAGGAAGCGGAAACGCGCGTTTTCGACGGACGGGGCCAAGTCTGCAGCAGATGTGAAGATCGGCACGGTGGATGACGAGATTGAGCGCCTTGAAGCACGGGCGGCCGCAATCATAGCTGCTGTTGAGCAGCAATCTCTGACCAACCTCGCATCAAAAGTTGAGAGCTCGATGCAGCAGGAAAAAATGCGGAGTCTTGAGTCAGAGGCCGAGAGAGCAGTGCGAGATGCAGTCAGTCTTCGTGAGGACATTGAAAGAGGGGTGTCAGGTCGGGAGCCGAGTCGATCTACTCCTCGGAGGACAGACAGCAGCAAGTCGGGTGGCAGTAAGCCCAGTAGCAGTAAGCCTAGTAGCAGTAATCCTAGTAGCAGTAATCCTAGTAGCAGTAATCCTAGTAGCAGTAATCCTAGTAGCAGTAATCCTAGTAGCAGTAAGCCGAGGAGTATCCCAAAAGCCATTATCGTAGAGGAGCCCGAATCCTCCATGAGGACGTGGCGGGATCGCAAGGGTCACAGCGTCTCGGCACGCTTGATAGCGGTAATTGATTCGAGAGACAGGGGAGTCCGGGTGGTTGGAGAAAACTCGGACCGCCTCCTCAGGAGTGGCTATTTTGTCCAGTTGCAGCGGGTGGATGGAAAGATCATCAAGGTCCCGATTGGACAATTTTCATCGCGCGACATTTCCTTCCTGTCCCGGGGGGGATGAAGAGCCTCGTCAAGGCGCCGGAACGGGCCGGCAGGCTGGGGGGTCTGGCGGCCCAGGGGTTTCCCCGTTGAAGATGTTAAAAGCCCGTGAGTTAGATCACAGTTGCCATGGCAGTGTATTCCATTGTTTTATTCCTACTTAAAGAAGAGTGACCGAAATATTTCCTGACATCCGCTTCCGTGGTGAGTTGCGCCCTTCCCAGAAGGACGTGTCGGATATTGTTCGTGCCCAGCTCAATGGGGGTGAGAAAAAATTTCATGTCGTGGCCCCTCCCGGATCGGGTAAGACGGTGACGGGCCTTTATCTCTGGGCAGAGGTCATCCGCAGGCCGGCTCTTGTCCTTTCGCCGAACTCTGCGATCCAGTCCCAGTGGGCGGCCCGCACCGACCTCTTCGGGTTGAACGGGGAGAAGATTTCAAGTGAGTTGATCAGCACGGACTCCAAGAGCCCTGCCCTCCTGACTTCGCTCACCTATCAATCCGTGACATTGCCATCGCGCGAGGAAGGAGCACTTGATGAGTCTGCAGAACGCAAGTGGGTTGAGAACCTGATGCTTAAAGGCCAGGCGGTGGATCCATTCGAGGCAAAGATCTGGATCGACGACCTGAAGAAAAAGAACCCTGATTATTTCGAGGAGAGGATGTCCTACTACAGGAAGAAGAAGCGCGATGAAGTTATGCAGGAAGGAAGGATAGACGGCCTTCTGCATGAATCCGTGATGGAGACACTGGATCTTCTCCGCAAGCAGGATATCGGCATGATTATTCTCGATGAATGCCACCATCTAATGAGTCACTGGGGACGTGTGCTGGCGGCAATACAGGATTCTCTGGGCAATCCTGTCGTGCTCGGGTTGACCGCAACCCCTCCGGACGATGCCGGCAAGGACACAGAGGATGCTTCACGATACCGGGAATTCTTTGGTCCGGTGGACTACGATGTTCCGGTTCCGGCCGTGGTGAAGGATGGTTTTCTGGCTCCTTATCAGGACCTGGCTTTCCTGGTTCGTCCGAACAATGAGGAATTACGCTTTGTGGCGAAGACCTCTGAGCAGTTGAGGGAAATTGTCGAGGAACTTTGCAATCCGCCGAGGGATGACCAGGGAAGCCCTGTGCGCGAGCCCCTGGATGCATATACGGAGAGAATCCTTAAGAATCTTGAGTTGCCGACAGGAAGGGCCCGCGACTGGCTCCACTTCGAGCAGAGGGCTCCACTTTTCTCCAATTCAGCGAGATACTTTATGCGGCAACTCGGCAGGAAACTCCCGCGCGGAATACCAGAATATCCTCAAGAAGAAGAGAAAGAGGGCGGGGCTGAACAAAAATCCATGGACATGGAGGAGTTGGTTCCAGTGATCTCATGGTATGTGCGCCACGCATTGCGCGGGTCATCTGAAAAAGAGGACCACGAACTGGCCGAGAGAGCGACAAAGAGGCTCAGGGTGCTGGGGGTGCAAATCACTGAAACTGGGCATCAGTCCTGCGCTTCCCCGGTCTCGAGGATCCTCATGCATTCAAAGTCCAAGGCGGGTGCGGTCGTCAGGATCCTGAAGCAGGAACAAGAAGTCCTTGGTGACTCAATAAGGGCGGTCGTGATCTGTGATTATGAGAAGACCTCGGCGGTGGCCAGTGAGATTAGCCACTTACTGGACAAGGAATCAGGGGGTGCCATAGCGGCTTTCCGCGAGTTGCTCACCAGTGATAAAACTGACGCCTTGGATCCGGTGCTTTTGACCGGCTCGACAGTCCTTGTTGATGATGACCTGAAGCCCGTCATTGAATCCGAGGCACTCAAGTGGCTGGAGGAAAATCAAAAGCAGGTAAGCTTCGAGTGGCAGGAGGACTCCGGGTTCCATGTCCTGGATGGCAGGGGCAAGGACTGGTGCCCGAGGGTTTATGTCGCGATGTTTACCGAGCTTTTCCAGCGGGGGATTACACGTTGTCTTGTGGGGACACGCGGGCTTCTCGGTGAGGGCTGGGACGCCAACAAGATTAATGTTCTCATTGACCTGACCTCAGTCACCACATCGGTGTCCGTGAACCAGCTTCGCGGGCGTTCCTTCCGCCTGGATCCAGAAGTGCCCGGGAAAATCGCGAATAACTGGGATGTTGTCTGCATTGCGCCCGAGTTCACCAAGGGCATGGACGACTACAAGCGGTTTCGAACCAAGCACAAGAGGCTTTATGGAGTCACTGACGACGGTGCGATCGAAAAGGGAGTCGGGCATGTCCATGCTTCCTTCATGGGCATGCGCATTGATGCAGTCGAGGAGAACATGGTGAGCCTGAACAGGGACATGTTGAAGCGGGTCGGTGAACGTTCCCACTTCTACGGGCTCTGGAAGGTTGGGATGCCCTACCACCCGGAACCGATAAAGGCTGTGGAGATCAAGGCAGCTAAGCCGGGGAGCAAGGAGGGATTTCCCCCGGGCAGCCCGGGTTCAGTGCAATGGACGAAGACCACCCTTACCCAAGCCATCGCAACGGCAATCATTCGGTCATTGATTGAGGCCGGGATCATCGGTGATGAGCATCATTCAGATGAGTTGGTTCAACAGATGCGCGTCAGTGAGAGGAACGGAGGTTATATCAGGGTTTTTCTGGAGAAGACCGACGAGGAAACCTCGGGGTTGCTGACCCGTTCCCTTGCCGAGATCTTCGGTCCGTTGAAGGATGCGCGGTATTTGATACAGAGAGGCGCGGATTTTGAGTATGATGTCAGCCGGTTCCAGGGAACCTGGGTGGAGAATAGGTTGCCTAAGTTCATGTCGGATTTCATCATCCGCAGGACACTCAAGACGAAGAGGCGATTTGAAGTCTTAAGGCTGCACGCAGTTCCCAGATGCCTCGCGAGAAAGAAGGAAATCGCCCTTATTTTCCAGAAGCACTGGAACAAGCTGGTAAGCCCCGGCGAAGTGCTTTACCGGCAGAGCCAGAAGACCCAGCAGTTGATTGAAAAAGCGGCAGAGGAGGGGATGATCGTCACTGACGCAGTTCACGAAAAAGAGGTCTTTATGTAATCCTGATGGGTATATTACTGAAAGGAATTCGCTTTTCCGCCAATGCGCCGGAACGGGTTGGCAGGCCGGGTCGTAATCGGGGACTGGCGCCGGAAGTTCAATGAAGTTCGCCCGCATCGCAGCCTCGGGATGCGTACGCCCAAGGAGTTCACAGCCGAGCTGCCACCCCGGAAGCGAAGGGCCGCGTAGGATCTTGCCAACCGCTTAGCCGATGCCTGGAGTGCGAGCGTAATGAAGAAGTATAAGAGGTGGAAGGAGCAGACTTCAAGACGCTGAGTTATGATCATACCATCAACGAGGTTAAGTCCGGTGACTAACTCGCATCTCCGGCTTCACTCCCCTGATCTGCTTTGTTCATCGGCAGCGCTTGTTGGTAACGTTATACCATGAGCGTCCTCGACGAAGAACTGGCAAAGGCGTTTCTGGACGATCCGGATAACGTGGATCTTTCCAAAGCGACGGAAATTACGGACGCAGCGGCTGAATTGCTCTCGGAACATGTGGGCGTCCTTCACCTCTCCGGCCTGATCGAACTCTCCGATGCCGCCGCCGAATTTCTCTCCAAGCATGAGGAATTGCTTCGCCTCAACGGCCTGACGGAACTCTCCGATGCCGCCGCGGAATCCCTCTCCAAGCATGAGGGAGTTGAAGATCTTTCCCTCAACAGCCTGACGGAACTCTCCGATGCGGCCGCTGAATCACTCTCCAATTATCAGGGATGTCTTTCCCTCGGCCTGACCCAACTCTCCGATGCGGCCGCTGAATCCCTCTCCAAGCTTGAGGGAGATCTTTCCCTCAACAGCCTGACCAAACTCTCCCATGCCGCCGCGGAATCACTCTCCAAACATCAGGAATGGCTTTACCTCTCCGGCCTGACGGAACTCTCCGCCGCCGCTGCGGAAGCTCTCTCCAAGCGCCAGGGAAAAATAAATGACCAAGACCCCAAGGAGTGGGTTGAATCTTTGCGCGCCGGTAAGGAGTAGCAACGCTCTTTAGGACCTGTCTTCTGACAGATTCAGACAGTTACCTTGCGACAACCTGCGCTTCTCTTCGCTGGTAGAGAACTTCCTCCCTGCAAGCAGTCGCAAAAAGGGCAGGATTCACGAAACAAGTAACTGGTAGTCAACTACTTACCCGGGCTTTGAGTATGATGTCAGCCGGTTCCAGGGAACCTGGGTGGAGAACAGGCTGCCTAAGTTCATATCGAATTTCCTCATCCTCAGGACACTCAAGACGAAGAGACGATTTGAAGTCTTAAGATTACACGCAGTCCCCGGATGCCTCGCGAGGAAGAAGGAAATCGCCCTTGTCTTCCAGAAACACTGGAACGATCTGGTAAGCCCCGGCGAAGTGCTTTACCGGCAGAGCCAGAAGACCGAGCAGTTGATCGAAAAAGCGGCAGAGGAGGGCATGATTATCACTGACTCAGTTCACGAAAAAGAGGTCTTTATGTAATCCTGAACTGAAAGGAAATTGGTTTTTCAGAAAGCCGATGGCTCTTTTGCCATCTACGCGCCACCCTCGACGACTGGAAGCCACCATCCCAACCGCCGGAAAGTCACATTGATGTTCCAGTCATTAAGAACAAGTCAAGGAAGCAACCAGTCTCGGAAAAAGTATATAGCACCACCCCATAGAAGAGAAAACCCAAGCGCACATCCACACCCCGAATCATCATCTCTGCCTAAGTGTCTCAACCATAAACTCAATAATAGGATTGAACCGATCCCAGCGTAAAGTTCCCAACCTGCTACAAATTTAAAAGCGAGTATTGGTATTGGTATACCAAAAAAGATTGCGGCCCATAACATGGCCCGTCCTGTTTTTTCGTTATCCTCTTCTTGCTTTTTTATGTTCTCCGCCGTCTGCCTCCGTATCTCTTCCTGGTGTTGTGCGTGACTCGCTATCAAGGCAATGTCTGCAGAATCCGCTTCCTTACCAGCTTTCTGAGCCTCATCTAAACACCTTGTGGAGCAATAATTGCCATGCCATCCATTGTATGGGCCATATGGTACAGTTTCATTGTATCGATTATCACCGCACCAACTACATTTGTAATCCATCAGTGGGGATTATTCATGCGGATAGCGATTATGCAAAAAAATCATTTTACGGCTTTCTTAAATGTAACTATCGGGATCCATCTCGCCCGCAAGGCTTTTCCAGCTGATACATACAGACCGCGCTCGCCGATCTTGAAAGCTGGCTCGATGTCGGTGGGCGTTGACACCACCGGACTCGGCGATGGTCGATGATCCCAAAGCCCGCACCCTTGCCAACGGCATCGATGTCTGGTGCAGCTTCGGAACGGACGAGGCGGTCATCATCCGTTAGAGCTGCAATGAAGTTAATATGATCATTTTCAACGCAAGGCCGCCAATAGGACGGTATTTCTTTCGCTACAAAGCACCTACGCTTCTGGAGCCTCTTTGCCGGAAACGGAGACCTGGCCATCTACGACAAGATAATGGCTCAAGGGATCATGGGTATTCGTAATCCGGTCTGGAAAGACTATCCAAATTACTTGAAGGCAATGAAACGAGCAGCTGAACAACAAGAAATCACAGTGAATCAGTTGGAACGATTCTGTTTTGCTTTCTTTGACTCAGAGAAAGGTGAGCAGTGGATAAAAGCACGTAGCCAATGTTGGTGAAGACGCGAGTAAAGAGCAACACTCCTGGCTGACACCTCCGGCTACACTCCCCATTTCTGCCTTGGTCAGTGGCAGCGCTTGTTGGCATCCTGAAGATCCCGCAATGGTCGAGTTGAGCTGCGCGCTAATGCCTCAGCTGTTTTGAGGTGCTGATTCAATCAACCACATAGTCTTCTCCTTCCCTGTGCTCGACATTTAAACTGTGGTCCTCGATGTCACCAAGTTCGAAGAATAATGCATCCAGGTGCTTCCTGAGAGTTTCAGAAACTTGAGAACCTCCGATTTCGTTATTATTTTCATCCACAATACTATAGTTTCTAACTTCCCGGTTATCGTCAGAGTCAATGACGCACATAATGCGCTCCCCCTCACTGCTTTCCAGGACAGTCTTCCATATTTGATTTGTGTAGGTATATTCGGCAGGTTCTATTACTTTAAATTTCATTACTAACGCACTGTGGGTGATCGGGGCACTCTAAAGTGCCCATATCAGTTGTTGCGATTCTCGTTTTTCGAACCTTAACCTGAATCCCTAAGAGCTCTGATCTGATCGGCTTTGCCTCTAATATCTCCGTAGTTCCAACAAAAGCTTTCACCGATAACATTGCGGTAGTCCCTCACAAACTGAGACTTTTCAGTCACCAGATCGAATAGTTCTTCGAGGTTAACGTAGATGCTGTCTTCAGCCTCCGGGGGATCGTGGCTTTCCCTTTGCAGGATCGATGCCTCCTCCAGGTAAAGAAGGCTCATGACATAACATGTTGCAAGGAGCATGTCGTCGTGCATAAGACCATAATCACGAAGCATGATAGCAAGTGAATCTAGTCTTTTAAAGTCCTCGGTAGGATCATCGGAAAATCGAGGGTGTTGTGGCATGCGGCGCTAGAGTGAATTTTTCTCCATGTTCAATCAAGGCTGCGCATGCGGAGGGGAGCAAGGCGTTAGAGTGACATAGGACCTGTCTTCTGACAGATTCAGACAGTTACCTTGCGACAACCTGCGCTTCTCTTCGCCGGGAGAGAACTTCCTTCTTGCAACAAGACGCAAGAAGTCCTTATCTTGCGCATCAAGTCACTGAATAACAATAACTTATAGGGACTGTAAATCTGCTGGCTTACGCCTTCGAAGGTTCGAATCCTTCCCTGCCCACCACTCTTATTATAAGAGAGTTGAGAGAATTCTGCGCCGTGATTTTGTTAGGTTCCACA
>Ga0310342_100002832_pt1 | contig 11267 bp, 7 predicted proteins | sample S15DNA20500_MG_FD_206155 | JGI IMG/M metagenome (GOLD analysis project Ga0310342, IMG submission 206155) | Marine microbial communities from station ALOHA, North Pacific Subtropical Gyre - S1503-DNA-20-500_MG | ecosystem: Environmental > Aquatic > Marine > Oceanic | place: Pacific Ocean: North... | reverse complement strand
CGACTGCTCCAGGTCACTCACCATGATGGCTATGTGGTCCAATTTATTGGCACAAACATTGACGGTCATCGGTCAAGTCATCTCCTGTTTTTTCATCCACGATCTGGCAATCTCTTCAAGCGATTTGCCTTTTCGTCTTATTGCCCAGCGCCCAAGCGAAAAACACCGCAAACACACAAATCAGAGAAGCGATCCAGAATACGCCCACCGACGTACACCCCTATCGAACCCGATTTGCCTCAGCAGCATAAAACGCAACCGAAAAGATGTCCATCAGTCGAAAAACGAGAAAATGAGCCACCTCCTGTCCACCGATAGAAAAACCTGTAGAGAACGTGTAAATTGATGCTGTTTCCATCCAATTCTCATCAAACCGGACTGAACACATGCCAAAAGACAAGGGTGACTCTTTTTTTGGACCACGACCAGATGTCGGCACACCGGAGCTGCAACTTCCCGACGAACTGCGCGAGCCGCTTCGCAACCATTTGGAACAATTGCGTGAGTACTACATTCAGATCGACTGGGCCCAACGGGCCGGTTTCGGCAAACGACCGGCGTTGGTCGTGATCGATTTGGCGCTCGGCTGGACCCAACCGGGTTCACAGATGGGCAGTAACGTTGACCCGGTCGTCGAGGCCACATGCGATGCCCTGGCAGCGGCCCGCCAAGCAAACATTCCAATTTTCTTTACTTCCTGGGATTTGGACGTCCACGAATTGCCGGAATTAAGACCTAAAAAGTGTGTCTCTGACATTTCTGAATCCAATGCTTCTCTCTACGATCTGGATCCCCGGCTGGAGCGACGCCCCAACGAAAAGCTGTTTTTAAAACGCTACGCGTCCTGTTTCAAAGGGACCAACTTTCACCAGATGCTTACATCACTGGGCGTTGACACTCTGATTGTAACCGGGTTAAGCACCAGCCATTGTGTCTACGCCACCTGTCGCGACGCGTCGGAGTGTTTTCACGTAATCATTCCCCGCGAAGCTGTCGGTGAACGTTGTGAAATCATGCACATGGTGAATCTGGTTGATATGGACATCGATCTGGGGGACGTGATGCCTTTGACCGAGGTGGCCGACTACCTGGAAAACCTGCCCCTTGCTGATTCATCAACACCCACGTGACACGAACCCCGTTGATCACGGCGACCCTGACACAGCACGCCGACAACCGGCCGCGCCCGTGATGGGGCGAAAATCCAGAGAGGAGAGTCCTCAACGGAACGTCCGGCGCGTCCCACAGCCATTTTACTTGCGAGCCACACCCTGCGGCTGCCCTTGGTCGGATGCCCCGCAGGCGTTAAAATCTCTGGTCATTGAGTGGCAAGCGAAAAGCCGGGTGATGACTCGTTCCAGTGAGTGTCCAGCTTTGTACTTTTTTCTTCCCATCTATTCGAAAACCACGTTACGGCCTTTTCAACGTCATCGTCGTGAACCGCCATTGAGTGCAATCGTATGACCGACAGTCCGAGTCCCCATGAAATTTCCGAACAGGCAGCAGCAGCGGTAAAAAAAGCCGTCACTGCCATTGGTGCAGCAAGTTCCTTGGCTGAACTGGAAGCGGCACGAGTCCAATTTCTGGGTAAGAAAAGTGAAATTTCTGGCTTGTTAAAAAGTCTGGGGAAAGTTCCAGCCGACGCCCGCCGCGATGTGGGACGTTCGATCAACGACGCAAAAAAGTTGGTCGAAACGACGCTTAACGAGCAAAAGGAAACTTTGCAATCGGCGGGACAATCCTCATCGGCAGATCCTGCTTTCGATCCGACCCTGCCGGGAATTCGCGCCCGATTGGGCCGCCGACACCCGCTGATGACCACGATGGACGAGATCAAGAATCTACTGATTGGGCTGGGCTTCCGCTACGACGATTATCCGGAAGTGGAAACGGAGTTTTTTAACTTCGACGCACTGAACACCCCAGACTGGCATCCGGCCAGAGATCTCCATGACACTTTTTACACCGAATCGGATCATGTTTTGCGGACACACACGTCTGCATTTCAAGTACGGGCAATGAAGCAATTCAGCCCCCCACCGATTCGGGCCATGACATCGGGCCGGTGCTATCGTTGCGACGCCATTGACGCGTCACATTTTCCAATCTTCCATCAACTGGATGCAATTGCCATTGATCGCTCGATTAGTTTTGCCGATTTGAAATCGACACTGTACGAATTGGCCGCCGGGCTGTTTGGCAAAGATGTCACCCTCAGATTTCGACCGAGCTATTTCCCGTTCACAACACCCAGCGCCGAAGTGGACGTATTGTTTGGTTCCAAGTGGCTTGAAATTCTGGGAGCCGGAATGATGCGGCCCGAGGTTCTGCGCTCGGGTGGCTTGGATCCTTCCCAGTGGCAAGGATTTGCCTTTGGACTTGGCGTTGACCGCATGACGATGATCCGTCACGGAATCGATGACATCCGGTTACTTTATGAAAATGACGAACGCTTTTTGATGCAGTTCTAGGACTTTCAATGATCGTTAACACCCAGTGGTTGCTTGAATACCTCGAACCGGGTTGCTCCCATGATCAACTCGTGGACGCCTTCACCACCGTTGGTCTTGAAGTAGAAGAGTGTATTCAGCTTTCCAGCGAACTTAAGAACATCGTGGTCGGTTTCGTGCGTGACAAGAAACCGATCCCCGAATTGAATGGCATGTACCATTGCCAGGTTGAAGTCGGGCCCCAAGAGATGCTCAGCATTGTCTGCGCTTCGGAACATGAAATTGAGATCGGCTGGGGAGTTCCCGTAGCCAAATCCGGAACTCACCTTCCCACCGGCAAGGAAATTGGGAGCAGCCAGTTCAAGGGAATCCTTTCCGCGGGAATGATCTGTCTCGATGGGGAAATGGGAATGCTGGCGCGCGGCTCGGGCCTGCAGATTTTCCAGGATGAATCGGCCCTGGGAAAATCACTTCCCGAATTGATCGAGATTCCTGAATATCTCGTCGAATTGGCCATCCTGCCGAACCGTCCAGATTGCCTGGGCATGATCGGCATTGCCCGTGAAATCGCGGCTGCACTCGGCCTCTCGCTGAAATATCCCGCCACGACCCCCACCGACTCGAATTCTGCTGGCAACGTTCCGGTCACCGTAGAGGAGCCCCAGCTCTGTCCCCGCTACATGTGTCGGCTCATTGAAGGCGTCCAGGTTGCCCCCTCACCGCATTGGCTCAAAAGCCGCCTTTTAGCTGCTGGCAAGCGGCCCATCAACAATGTTGTCGACATCACCAACTATGTGCTGCTCGAATGGGGACAACCCTTGCATGCCTTTGATTTTAATCTACTCCAGGGTCGCGAAATTCGCGTTCGACGCATGGAGAACAGCGAACAGCTGGAGTTACTGGATGGCACCACCGTGGATGGAAAATCCAACCCGCTGGTGATTGCCGATCAACAACGCCCGGTGGCCCTGGCTGGCATCATGGGCGGCAAGGACACCGAAACCACAGAACAAAGTACCGACGTGCTGATGGAAGCGGCCTATTTCGATCCGGTCATGATCCGCAAAACGGTCAAACAGTTAGGCATTGGGACCGACTCCTCCTATCGTTTTGAACGGGGCACCGATCCCAACAAAATGCTTTTGGGCGCACTCTTCAGAGCCTGCGACATGATTGCCGATCTGGCCGGTGGCAAGTTGCATCCCACGTCGACCGATATCTATCCTGAGGAGAAGCAGCCTGCTACCGTCCAACTTTCGTCGCATCATGTAAGTTCCTATTTTGGCGAACCCGTAGCCGACGAAACAATCCAGGAGTGCCTGGTGCATTTAGAAATGAAATGTACCGATGACTTAAAAGTGACGGTCCCCACATGGCGCGTGGATGTGAATGATCCGGTGGTCTTGATCGAGGACGTCGTGCGTCACATTGGCTACGACAAGGTACCTCGCAAATCGATGATTGCCACCGTGACTTCCGGCCAACGTTGCACGATGGACGTGATGCGGTCCAGGATTTCTGATTACCTGATGGCCAACGGTTTTCTGGAAGCCAGGCACCGGCCCCTGGTCGACACGACTTACAATCATATTTATGCAGACTCCCAACCAGAGATTCGCCTGCGCAATCCGTTGCGCAGTGACATGAACGTTTTGCGCAGCTCACTGCTGTTCAGCCTGACCGAAACGGTAGAACACAATGCCCGCCGCGGGGCGGAACATTTTCGTTTTTTTGAAGTTGACCGCGTGTTTTCCCTGGCAGCTGGTAACCCCGTCGAAGCCTGGACGCTGGCAGCCATACTGGGTGGAAAAGTGCTAGACTCCGATTGGATGCAATCGGCTGGAGAAACCACCTTTTATCATGCCAAAGGGATCTTGGAAGGAATTTTGCGATTGATCGGCATCTCAACCTGGGAAACACAACCTGGCGCTCAAAATGGGTTTGTTCCTGAAAGGTCCGCTGCGATCATTCACAACAATGAAACCGTCGCCACGCTTGGCTTGATTGATCGCGCCAAGTTACCCAAGAGCAAGTCCCGCACCCCCTTGTACGCCCTGGAACTCAATCTGTCGGCCCTGGTTGAAGAACAACCGCAAGTGCCTGCTTATAGCGCCATCGCCCGTCAGCCAGCGGTCACCAGGGACATTTCAATCGAAGTGGATCAATCCGTCGCCTACGCCCAGCTGGAGCGCGCCATTCGGGAGGTCGCTGGCAACATGCTGGGAACCATGCGTTGCGTTGACAACTACACCGGTAAACAAATTCGTAGCGGCAGCAAAAGCGTGACGATCAATTTACAATTCCGTGATCCTTCGCGCTCGATGACGGCCGATGAAGGAAGTCAGCTGATCGACCAAATTGTTCAGCAACTTCAAGCAGAGTTTAAGGCCACTCTGCGGATTTGAACCACCTCTGAAAAAGCCTGTTCAGCCAAATTGCTGCGGGATGATTCCGCCACCTGGGGCCGGCGGCAGAAACAGCCAGCGGGCTCCATACAAGTCGCCTTCGGCATCAAACACACGACCGTCGGGCAACATGTATTGGTTGGGCGTTGTCGGCTTCATGCCAGAGCCAAACTGCTTGATTCGTTCGCGGTCTTCAGCCAGTTGTGCATGCGCTTGTTCCCAACTGAAATTTTCATAGAGCGCTGCGCGCATCGACTGACAACGCTCTGCGTGCTCGGGCAGGTTGGCCAAATTCACCTGTTCCAAGGGATCCTTAAGCAGATCAAAAAGCAGGGGATCACCATGTTCGATTTCGACGTACTTCCAATTCTGTCCGCGCACCAACCGCATGGCCCGACAGGGCTCGTCTTCTGCAGCGCCTGGCGCACCTCGTGAGCGAACACCATAAACATAGTAGCTACTGGGAGCAAATTGTCGCGCGGCCGCAGCCGACGACGGATCTGCCAAAACGTGACTGAAATCAACCCCATCCAGGCCTGCTGGGACTGGCAATCCAGCCAGGGCACAGGTTGTGGGAAACAGATCCATCAAGGACACGGGTTGACCAAGCCGATGGTGCCCTGACTGAATACCCGGTCCCGTGACGAGTAACGGCACACCAATGGACGACTCATAATAAACGCCTTTGCCCCACAAATCATGCACACCTGCCATTTCTCCATGATCGCTGGTGTAAATAATGATTGTATTTTCCAAAAGACCGCCGGCTTCCAGGGCATTGAACAATTCGCCAATACAGTCGTCAACATAATCCACGCAGGCGTAATAGGCCTCACGAGCCTTTTGGGTTTGTTCGGGGGTCAGTTGATCACCCGTTTCGCTCAAGCGAAGTTTTTGAACGAACGGTTCCGGATGATTCTCCGAATTGTCCGCCCCGGCAACGGGAGGAACTCGATCACGATATCTGCGAATGTATCGCCCCGGAGCCGTGAATGGCGAATGGGGACGCGAGTACGAAGCACAACAAAACCAGGGTACCTGCGGCTGAACGTCCTGGTGCTCCAAGAGAAAGGAGATCGTTTCACGGGTCACGACCACGTCTTGCAATAAACTTTCTGGAATCTCAGTAATGCCTGCTCCCGCAGGGCCGGCATAGGCCGGAAACAAATCGATCGGATCGGGCTGGTGGCCTAAACCGTGTCGCAGATCACCATACGGCCGACACTGAAACCCCTGCATTTGATCCCGTCCACCGAAGTGCATCTTGCCTACCAGGCAGGTGCGATAACCGTGCGCAGCAAAATGCGCGGGCCAGGTAACATGTTCCGGAAAAATTACCCAATGATTATTCCAACCGCCACAGCGGTGAACCTCTTTGCCGGTTAGAAAACACATCCGGGAAGGCGTACAACAAGGGGACGCACAAAGCGCCGCATCGAATTGAACCGAACGCGCCGCCAATGAATCCAAGTTTTGCGTTTGCACAACCCGATCACCTGCAAAACCAGCGACACGAGGTGCATGTTGATCGGTCACGATCAACAGAATGTTGGGAGAGCCGGACTGTTGTTGACGGGCCATCGCAAAGTTCCTTGATAAAAGTACTGGCTCAAATAATCTTAAAAACACCCGCCACCCAACTCAGATGGCCCTGGACGAACTGTCACACACCGCTATCCATGCTGAATCAGAGCCACCATAATACATGTTCCCAGTCCGCATTCCAGTGTGGCGCAACCTCGACACTGATAGATCACCTAATTCATTCCTCCTTAAGCAAATCACAAAAAAATGAAGTGGAATCTTCCTGCTCATTTTAGAGCAGGTACCTGTTCACCAAGTTCTCGCATCTGACATGCCAACTGTCGCTTTTCACCTCTCAACCGAACAACCCGTTTGGCGGCTATGCCACAAGTTGAACTGATTCATGTTTCGCGCAGCTTCCCCGGTGTTTTAGCACTGCGGGACGTATCGTTTGAATTGCAAGCCGGCGAGGTTCATGCCCTGGTTGGCGAAAATGGAGCTGGAAAAAGCACTCTGATCAACATTTTATCAGGTGTCCTACAGCCCGATGCGGGACAGTTGTTGCTGGCAGGAAATGCGACCCATTTTTCTGATCCTGTTGCGGCACGAAACCAGGGAATCGTCACCGTTCATCAGGAAGCCGAGCTTTTTCCAACACTGTCGGTCAGTGAAAACATGGCACTGGGGCAAGGATTACCCACCAGGTGGCCGGGCCGAGTGGCCTGGGCGACGGTTGAGACAGAGGCCAACAAAGCGGTCGCTCAGTTAGGAGAGAACATTGACATTGACCAGCCCGCGTCCCGCTTGAGTGTCGCACAACGTCACATGACTCAGGTCGCAGCCGCTGTCACGCAACAGGCAGCGGTGGTCATTCTGGATGAACCGACCAGCGCACTGACACAGATCGAATCCGAATGGTTATTCGCACAAATCGCCCGCTTGAAACAGGCAGGCGCCGGGATTCTTTACGTTTCTCACCGGCAAGAGGAAGTTTTTCGATTAGCTGATCGAATCACCGTGTTACGCGATGGAGCACGTGTCTGGACCCGGGATCGCGGGGAAGTCACCCCGGCCCTGATGATTCAAGCCATGGTAGGTCGCCAGGTGGAAAACGTGCCCCCGTCGACAAAACCTTTCCCTCAGATCGCTCGTGACGGCGAACCGGCGATCCGCGTTGAAAGCTTCACTGATGTCAACGACCGGTTTCGTGACGTCGACCTTGCGGCATGGGCTGGAGAAATTGTCGGAGTCTTTGGACTGGTCGGATCCGGACGAAGTGAAACAGCACAGGCCATTTTTGGATTGAGACGTTGCCAGCAGGGACGCATTTATCGAAACGGCGAGATTTGTCACATCCAACGTCCCCAGGACGCCGTTCAATCCGGCATTGCCTACTTGCCGGAAGATCGCTTGCGGCAAGGAGTCTGTAGAGGACTTTCGGTGCGTGCCAACGCGGTGCTCTCAAGCCTGCAACGTTGGACCTTTGGCCCTTTTGCAAGTTCTCCAGCCGAACAACATGCAACCCAACAGCTGATGGATCAACTCCAAGTTCGCCACCGATCGATCCATCAACCCTTGTCACAGCTTTCCGGTGGAAACCAGCAAAAGGTCGTTTTGGGTCGGTGGCTATTGACCCGCCCGGAAGTATTGATTCTTGATGAACCAACGCGGGGTGTGGATATAGGAAGCAAACGTGAAATCCACAACCTTTTGAGACAACTGGCGGACGACGGTTGCGCGATCGTGATGATCAGTTCTGAACTACCAGAGATAATGCAAAATTCTGACCGCGTCGTTGTTTTCTGCAATGGGCAAGTTGCCGCACAGTTCGATCCGCGCACCTCGACTGCCGAAGACGTCGCTGCTGCTGCGCTGCCGGTCAAATCGTCGCGCAAGGATGCCCCTGCCCCTGGAAAATTTTCATCGCTGGGGTCCCTACTGCCTCGCAGCGAATTTGCCCTTTTGGGAGTCGTGTTGGTTCTGTGTTCGTGGTTGATGGCAACCAGTGACGGCTTTCGACCATGGGAAATGCTTACCGGAACCATCACCTCCCTGTGGATTCTTTTGGGACTTGCCGCTGCCTGTGTGATCCTGGCAGGTGGAATTGACATTTCGATCGGTTCCCTTATGGCCCTGTCAGCAGTTTGCGCAGCACTGGTGCTTAAACTGCCCATGTCAACTTCGGTGACCATTCCCTGTGCAATTGCCACGGGGGCAATTGTCGGCATGCTTGGTGGTATCATCAACGCGGCGATCGCCCTGGCGGGGCGCATTCATCCAATCGTCGTCACCCTGGGCACGCTAACGATCTACCGGGGACTGGTGGTCATGCTGCTCGGCGGCAAGCCGATGACCGGTTTACCCTCTTCGTTTCCCCGGCTAGCGATCGATCCTGAGACCGGTTTCCGTGGTGCATTCTGCCTGACTGTTCTAGTTGTCATTGGGATCTTCTGTTGGCTAAGACACACGATCAGTGGCCGACATGTCTATGCCTTGGGAGCCAGCGAAACTGCCGCCAGGTTGGTCGGTATCTCGCGGCAACGCGTTTGGTTACTGGCATTTGGCGTGGGTGGAATGCTATCTGGACTCGCTGGAGTTGTCGAACTTGCCTACAGCGGTCAGATGCAAGCCAACCTCGGTGCTGGTAAAGAACTGGGCGCGATTGCCATCGCCGTGATTGGCGGTGTCGCCATCACCGGCGGACAGGGAACTGTATGGGGTGTGATTCTTGGTGCCATCCTGCTACGCCTAGTCAACGCAGCGCTGGTACATTGGGGTCTGCCCGGCGAACAAATCGACCTCTTGGTCGGTGGCATGATTTTGGCTGCCGTTCTCTTGGACCTCGTTTTCAGGAGACGTTCGGCATGAGCAAACGCACCTATCAGGAATGGATCGTCAAAACACTCCCCTGGAGCCTGTTGTTGATATCGCTGGCAATCGTCTTACACCAGGCTCACGATTTCAGCTTTGTGCTCAGCAGTTGGGTTCCCTGGGCTGAAGTGGGACTGCTGGCGATTGTACTGACGCCCATCATCATCACCGGGGGCATTGACCTGTCCGTTGGATCAACCGCCGCCTTGTGCGCGGTGGTTCTGGCAACACTCTGGCACGACCATGGTTTTTCAGCCAGCGCGGCGGCAATCATGGCCATCGTCACGGGTGTGACTGCCGGCGCAACCAATGGTCTGCTAGTAGTCGGCGGACTTCCTCCCTTGGTGGCAACCCTCGCCACAATGGCCTTTTATCGTGGCCTCGCTTTGACCTTGTCGGGGGCCCAACGCTTCCAGGGATTTCCTGATCATTTCCTGCAGTTCAGCGAATTGGCCGGAGTAACCACCCAATTTTGGTTACTGGCAATTGTATCACTGGTTGCCTTTGGGGCAATTCACCACCTACCGTTTGGGCGCCAAGTGTTCGCCATCGGAGACAATCGTCTTGCCGCACGGTTTGCAGCGGTTCCCACCAAAAAAATTGAATGGTCGCTTTATACAGCCAGCGGTTTTGTTGCCGCGCTGGTTGCCGTTGTCAATAGCATGCGCTACGATGCGGTCGTTGGAGACAGTTTCCAGGGAATCGAATTGCGGGCCATTGCCTGTGTCGTAGTAGGAGGCACACTGATCACGGGCGGACGTGGGAATATTTTACGGACGTTGCTGGGACTGGCCGTTATCTCTATGTTAGATATCGGTTTATTTTATCTCAGTGACGACCTGCCCTTGTTGAATGCCAAATCACAGCTCGTTGTCATTGGCGTCCTCTTGATCGTCGTGGCCATGTGCAATGAAAGGTTGGAGCGGGACAGAACAAATGCGTAAAATCATCGCCAATCGGGCCCTGGCCAGCGGAAAATGACTGGCCAGCGAAATCGAACCGTTGAGTCAGTCGGCCCGCTCGACACAGTCCCCTTGGAATAGCGTTTTTGATTTTCACAACCGGCCGGTCTCTGCCCGCCACCTGAACACGGAAACCTGAATCTGACCTGCTTATTTTGGATAGGAATTAAACGATGTCAAACTGGCAACTGACCTGGATACTGGCTATCGGATTGGTCACCTTATCTACCGGTTGTGGCGGTCCTGGCCCAGAGCAGGACGTCCTGCGAATCGGCATGCTCCCCAAACTGGTCGGCATCGGTTATTTCAATGCAACCCAACAAGGGGCCGAAGAGGCAGCAGCCGAATTGAAAATCAGGCTGACTTACGATGGGCCCACCGAGGCCCGTACCGAAGATCAGATTAAAATCATTGACGGCTGGCTGGCCCAAGGCTATGACGTGGTAGCCGTTGCGCCCAATGACCCCGAGGCAATTTCCCAGACGTTGCGCCGTGCTACCGATGCCGGCGCGATCGTTGTTACCTGGGACACCGACGCTAATCCGGAAAAATCAGGCAGAACAACTTTTATCAACCAAGCGCTCAATGACAAGATCGGGCATGCGTTGGTGGACGTGATGGCCGAGGGGATCCTGGCCCGGGGCGGGGACCTTTCCGGTCCCTACTTAATCGTCAGTGGAACCCCCACCGCCGCGAACCAGAATGTTTGGATGGAGCTCATGCGCGAACGAATCGCTGACAAATACCCTGAAATGGAACTCCTCGAACCACTCATGCCCGCCGAAGACCAACAACGGGCGCAACAAATGACAGCCGATGCACTGAACGCTCATACCCACCTGAAGGGAATCTGGGGAATCACTTCCGTATCACTGCCAGCAGCTGCCAAGGCGGTCAGTGATGCGGGCAAAGCAGGCCAGGTTTACGTTACGGGACTCAGCTTACCCAACAAGATGCGGGAACATGTCAAAGCCGGAACCGTCGAGAAATTCATTCTCTGGAACCCGGTGGATTTAGGATACCTCACCGTCCACATCGCCAACCGCATCAACAAG
>Ga0310342_100002831_pt1 | contig 11268 bp, 8 predicted proteins | sample S15DNA20500_MG_FD_206155 | JGI IMG/M metagenome (GOLD analysis project Ga0310342, IMG submission 206155) | Marine microbial communities from station ALOHA, North Pacific Subtropical Gyre - S1503-DNA-20-500_MG | ecosystem: Environmental > Aquatic > Marine > Oceanic | place: Pacific Ocean: North... | reverse complement strand
CCAGCCTTCAAGTCCGCCACGAAATTGGTCTGGGCAGCTGCGCCGACCTGGCCGCCCATGATCCAGATTGTGCCGTCAAAGACGGTGACCATCTGGTTGCCACGTTCTTGCCAGGGAACGGTTGCCGCAACCAGCTTCCAATTCACGCCATCCTTCGACTTCCACACGTCGTCGGGTGTCCCGTTTTCCGCCCCGATGACCCAGATGTGGCCGTCATGCACGACGGCCCCGTGCATGTGTCTTCCGCTTCACGGCGCAGTGGCCGCCAAAGACCAGTTGCGGCCATCATCCGAGAGCCACACCTCTGAGCACACTTCCGACTCGAACGAGCCAGCCCCGGCGCCGGCGAGGTCGGCTCTCTCGCCGGCGTACTGGTTCCAGCCACCTAGAAGGAAGAGCTTGTCCTGGAAGGAGACGAGTTGCGCCCCATCGCGGGGCGACCAAGCCACCTCCGAGCTGACGCAACTCCATTGGTACGTGTGGGTCATTGATCATCCTGGGTCCGGTTGATGAATCGCACTTCTGAATTCTTGTCGCCTATATCCGCGACGTAGCTGAAACCTTCGTGACCGACGGCGAGGGTACCCTGGAATTCCACCAGCAAATGATCGCCGTCGATACCGCAAGTGCAGGTATCGTTTGCCCCAGCATATCGAGGCGGTGCAAGTTTACAAACCCTGTGTCGGTGCGCCAATGAACAGTGCCAGGCAACGCGAAACAACACTGAAAACAAAGGTGTTCCTCGTCCGGGGTTGACATGAAAACGCTCTAACTGCTCTTTCGTTCCCCGGGGATTTTAATGCTCCAATCTTTCAATGGATTATTCGGAAACAACTGATATGATTCTCCCGTACCAAGAATCATCTGTGCTCGTGGAACATCTATGTTCGCCTGCCATCATGGAGCTCCCACGGGGCCCAGGCAATCAACCCTGAGCTTTCCACTGCCTTTGGTCCCCGTGACATCAAACACGGAAGTGTCTTCCCCTGTCTCCTTGACCGATGCGGCAAGGTTGGCCTTGAAGCGGGTGATGGTGCCGATGTGTTCTGCAATGATTGGGTTTTGCTTTATCTTGTCTTGTGCCGCCTTGCTCACTTTATAAAATACCCACCAGATTATCATGCCTTTGAGGACATGCGCGGCGTATCTCAAGGCTACGAGCAAGGGCACGAGCAAACCGAATATAAAAAGGACAATTAAAAAACTTGCCATGATTTATCCCGATTCGGCGCCAACTTCCTGTGCCTTCGGGTTAGGGCCGTACGGGTTCTTGCCTGGATCGCTGTCGAGCACGGAGATGGCATGAGCAACGCCGTGGTATGCAAATCAACCAGGTCGGGTGATCACGCAAGGTGTGTTTGCCTGCATGAACAATGTCCCCAGTCCAGTACCTGGAATACAAGAAGCAACAACGCGCCATTGGCCTGGATAATTACTATCGAGGCATTTAGGCATCAGGAATGTCGGTATCCCTTATGCGGAAAGATCAGATTCTTTTTTTTCCGGTTCGTCCGCGGTGGCTGGAGAACCCAGATAGCCGGGCAGTTCCAGGCCAGCATTTTTCGCCACTTCGTGAAGGGGAGGTAACGAGCCGACCAAGCCGCTGAGGAAATCCGCGGTACTGGTCTTGCCGTTTGCGGTTGATCCAGAACCATTGTCCCATACGGTCACCTTGTCGATCTTGATGCCCATGATTGCTTTCACTTGTTCGGCGACCAGTTCGGGCAGTTTTTCCGTGATCATCATCATCGAGGCATACTCAGGATTGTTGTCCGCTGAGGCGACCAGGTCGCGGAAGCCTTCTGCTTTTTGCGTGAGGATTGAGCGAGTGCCATCAGCTTCGGCGACAAGCATCAATTTCAATCCGTCTGCTTCGCCCTTTTTGACGCGCCGAATGTTCTCTGCTTCGGCGTCTGCCAATGTCACGACCCGTTGCTTCTCGATCTCGGCGGGAACCACGATGTTGGCATATTGGGTGGCTTGTTCCCGATTGGCACGTTCTTGTTCCGCGGCCCGCTCTGCGGTGTAGGATTCTTCCAGGGCTTGTGCTGTCTTCACCTTTTCAGCAGCTGTTGCAGTGCGTTCTGCCTCTGCTTCGGCTTCACGCCGCGTCGCATCCGACTTGGCGATGGTGATCTTGGCGGTGTTTTCACCTTCGACTGCCGTGGCCAGGGAGGCGGCGACGCTGACACGTTGGTCTCGTTCGGCATTGGCTTTGCCGATCTCGCCTCCACGTGTTTGCTCTGCGACCTTGATCTTGGCGTCGTTGATGGCCCGGGCGGCAGCTTCCTTGCCCAGAGCATCGATGTAGCCTGATTCATCGGTAATATCCTGGACATTGACGTTGATGAGACGCAGGCCGACCTTCTTGAGTTCGACCTCAACACCATTCGAAATGTTGTCGATCAGCTTGTCTCGATCGGCATTGATCTCTTCAATCGGCATCGTGGCGATGACCACGCGCATTTGACCAAATATGATGTCCCTGGCCAATTCCTGGACTTCTCTCATATTCAATCCGAGCACGCGTTCGGCCGCGTTTTCCATCACGCCGACGGCGGTCGATATGCCGACGGTGAAGGTCGATGGGGTATTGACCCGAATGTTCTGCTGGGACAGCGCCCCTTGCAATTTGATATCGATGGGAATCGGGGTCAGGTCGAGGAATTGATAATCCTGCAGTATCGGCAGAATGAAGGCCGCACCGCCATGCAAGCACTTGGCGGATGCACCTTTCGCAGCACTACCGATCCACTTTCCGTAAATCACCAGTATCTTGTCGGAAGGGCAGCGCTTATAGCGCCTGGCAAAGCCAACGATAAGGCTGAATACGGAAAGTACTAGGACGACAACGCCGATTAGAGATCCCGAATTATTAAACAATATTTACTCTCCTTGTTCTTGTTGGCTGTTGGGTTCGACTACGACAGTGCTGGGGTCAAGCATTTCGGTGACCCGTACCCGAAGGTTTTTCTCAAGCCGTTCCGAGTGATGGGTCACCGCATCGACGACTCGAAAACGTCCCTGAACCGTGAGCTGAATTTGTCCATTCCCCTGCATCTCGGACGGGATGGGGATGTAGACCTGCCCGGTTGAGCCGATCGCATTTTCGTAATGCACGGTTCCATCATGCTTGAGGCTGTAGAGAAAATGCATCAGCTTGACGATGATCCACAGCCAGAAAACACCAAAGGCGGTGGCGATAAGAATCGACAATCCTCCTGAGACATTCTCATTATAGGAGAATATTCCAGCCCAACCGAAACCCATCAAAAAGGCGCTGATGGCACGCGTAGAAAGGAGGCCGAGACCGGAGGGGTGTCCTTCTGGGCCATCCATATCCATATCACCATCGCCGTCGAGGGCGAAAAGAGACAGGACTAGCATGGCCAGCATCAAAGTGGTACCGGCGATGGCTATTACCCAATAACACTGTCCCAAGCGAGAGAGGTCGCCCCACCATGCTTCCATCTTTTACGTCCTTTCAGTGGTTGCTGTAGCTAACCTGCCCCTGAAAACCAAATAGTTTAGATCTTGTGCGCGACTGCATGGACCAACGAATATATTAGGGAAAGGAAAGGTACATGGCCATGAATAAGATGTCAAGTGGAAGAGGTTGTCGATAATATTTCTTAGTTGTAACAACTGATTAAAAAATGATTTATATTGTGATATGTGGCTCGAAAGTAGGGGGATCCAAGCGAAGCTATTTGTCGCTTACGGCGGTGGTATCTTCGAAGTTGGTGTTATTCTGTGCCGCAAATATCAACGGAATACGGTGCCCCGTCCTCTTGCTGTAATATCTGTGCTAGCCACCAAAGGTGTTTTGATTGCTTCGTTATGGTCATCTCCCGATCCTTGCATAAAGCACGCAATTTGTGATTTATCCCCCCTGTTCAAACTGTCCCGTCGTCATTGCAGTTGACATGGCATGTCGAGATGGCCAGAATTGCGACAACGAGGTGGTACTGTTGAGTGATCGCGGAAAACATGTTTGTCTGTATGAGATAGATCCTTGATCCAATCCCTTGAATACAAGAACCAGCAACACGCCATCGTCCTTGAATATCACTATCGCACCATTGAGAAGTAAAAGTTGAAAGGTTTGGTGCCGCGAGGCACGCCAGGGTGAATCATTGAAACAAAACAGCTTCAAGGGAAGGCAATATGATTTGTGGCAGGCTGGGAAGTGTTGGTTTGCATGGGGTTGGATGAGATAAGATGTGTCCCACAGCGTCAATCCACTGGTAGGAGGCCTTAAATTTGCAGCTTTATACAAAGATACTCATCGGCATGTTGGTGGGGGTGGTCCTCGGTTTCCTGGTGGGCCCCAATTCGACCCTTCTTCCCAACACGGGTCTCGACCTTCGAGACGGGGTGGCCGTGTTGTCCGCCCCCGGGGGCTCGCCAAACCCGCTGGCCAAGCCGGCCAGATCAGCGAGCATTGTTGCAGACAGCCAGGAGCCAGGGAAATGGATCAAGATTGAATGGTCGTTGAAGCCTACGGATATCCTCAGTCTTAAAACCAGTGGGATCGACACCAAGAATGTAGAGCATGGGGTTCCAATTCACGGCTACGTGAAAGTCGGCCCCGAGGTGAAACGCTTTGCGCCTCTTGGCCGTGATCTTGTTAATTGGACGGAATGGATCGGCCGCTTGTTTCTCGCCTTGATCAAAATGGTCGTCGTGCCCCTGGTCTTCTTTTCGCTCGTGGTCGGCGTTGCGTCATTGGGTGATTTTCGTGCTTTGGGGCGCTTGGGTGGCCGCACCATCGGCTATTTTTTGTTTACGACCATCCTCGCACTGAGTATCGGTATTGGACTGGCCAATGCTATTAAACCCGGAAAACTTCTGTCGGAGGCCGATCGCGATAGCCTGTTGAGTTCGTACGGGGGCTCGGTGGACAAGACCGTCGCCAATGCGGCTGAAGCACCGAGCATGGTCGATCAATTGGTGGGCATTGTTCCAACCAATCCGATAGACGCCCTGGCTTCGGGGAACATGCTGCAGATCATTTTCTTCGCCCTCATGCTGGGCGTTGCCCTGACCATGATGAAGGTCGAGCGGTCGAAACTGGTGGTCGATGTCTTCGATCGCTTGAATGACGCGATGGTGATGTTGGTCCACATCGCAATGGTCCTGGCGCCCTATGGGGTGGCGGCGCTCCTGTTCAAGGTGGTGGGAAGTACCGGCTTGTCCGTGCTCCTGGCGCTTGCGGCTTATGGCTTGGTGGTGGTGCTGGGCTTGGCCATCCATCTCTTTGTCGTGTATGGCAGCGTGATCCGCATGGGCGCCAAGTTGCCCATTTTCGCGTTCTTGGGCGCGATCAAGGAAGCCTTGCTGGTTGCGTTTTCGACTTCCAGCTCTTCGGCGACCCTGCCGGTCACGATGGAAGCCTGTGAAGACAATGTTAACGTGAGCAATAAGATCACCAGCTTTGTGCTGCCTCTTGGTGCCACCGTCAATATGGACGGTACTGCGTTATACCAAGGTGTTGCTGCGATCTTTATTGCACAAATCTATGGCATGGACCTGGGCTTTGCGGCCCAAGCAACCATCGTTGTCTCGGCAACTCTGGCTTCGGTTGGTGCAGCGGGGGTTCCAGGCGCCGGCATGATCACTTTGGCCATGGTGTTGACCTCGATTGGCGTGCCCACTGAAGGCCTTGCACTGATCCTGGGTGTTGATCGCTTGCTCGACATGTTTCGAACGATGACGAATGTTGTCGGTGATAGTGCGGCAACGGCATTGATGGCTCGTCTTGAGGGTGAGGATATCCGCATCATGTCCGACGAGGAAGACCTGGCAAATCCCAGAAAAGGTTTTGAAGGACGCTTGGATCAAGAGCCGACTTCGGTCCCGGTCGAACGTGACGAAGAGTAAAATCTTGCGTCGCCGGTGGCGAGGTGGCCCGTCGGTCGTTAATCCCTCACCCCCATGGCCATCTTGGGGCGACGGTGTGGAATCGCGTTTCCTTCCGATCGTCTTCCATGCGGTATCCAGGCCGCATTGGATGGCCACTTCGGGAGGAGATGTCGGTGATGGTCGTGGCCTCGCTGGGGGGCACGCGGGGTTCTTCTTAATTCGATCATGATCCCAATAAAAGGGGGTACGCCATGAGAAGCCGATGGATCCCGTGTGTCGCCGGAATATCAGCGTTCTTCGTGGTGTCGGTCGTTGCTGCCGAAACGCTTTTTGTCGATCCTTCGGTAGCCGACGGCGGAGACGGGAGCAGGAACGCTCCACTTCGAACCCTGGGGAAAGCCCTGGATCGTGTGGCGGGGGGTGACGTGATTCGGCTCCGAAAGGGAACGTATCGCGAGGCCCTGGCCGTGGCGACGGCCGACATTCGAATCGGCCCCTGGGGCGAGGGGCGACCGTCGATTGTCCCACCGACGGGCAAAGGTCATGGCTTTCATGTCGCGGCGGACGGGGTAGAGATCGGCGGGATTGAGATCCTCGCCGCGACGGGCCTCCACGTCGCCGGAGACCGGTGTATTGTCCGCGACGTGGTTTTTAACGGTTGCGAGCATCCCCTGCTGGTCCGGGGCCACTTCAACGTCGTGGCGAACAACCGGATCGAGGGATGCGCCTTCGAGGGCCCGGGCAGGCTTCTTGAGGTGATCGGTGATCACAATGCGGTCGTCGAGAATTTCCTTGTCGGGAACGACGGCCCCAATGCCACCGGTATTTTCTGTCAGGGTTACGGCACGAAGGTGATCAACAACGTGATTCACTGTGACCCGAGTGCATTACTTCGTTTCGGTATTGTCAGCAGCTCGCTTGCGAAGGCTGCATTCCCGCCGGACTGCAGGTTCCAGGAGATCTCGCACAACCGCGTGCTGGGTCCGATCGCAAAGAGCATGATCCTTGTCGAGGGTCCCGCACACGACCGGAGCAGTGTGCATCACAATACTCTCGTGGCGACGGAAAAATCGTCACCGACGGGGATCGAGTTCCGGAATGTGCGTGACACAATCATCGTGACGTACAACCTGGTGACCGGTGCTGGTGCGGGGATCTGGTTCGACGTGTCCGGCGACCAGCAGTGTGACCACAACAATCTGTTTGGAAACGAGCGAGACATCGTGAGTACGGGAACCGTCCGTGTGGGTGCCGGTGACAACGTCGCCCGTACGGCAGTGAAGTTCGGCTCTCTTGATCCGGAAAGTGTCCTCTTTCTCAGTCCTGTCTCGCCGGCCCAGGAAGCGGTCGATACCGGTGGTCCCGCGCCACGGTACGCGGGCGCCCGGTCGGTGGGGCCCGCTTTGGATCACCGAAACCTCGCGTTCGGGAAGACGCTGCGGTTTCGAGAAGCGCCACGCCTGGAGGCGGACGAGATGAAGGCGGACGGCAGCGTGGGAGCCAGCGCCCTGTACGCGGTGGACGGGTTTCACCTCGCCGGGGATGGGTTCATGTGGTGGGAGGAGAAGAGCAGGCTGGGATGGCACACCTGGCACCGCTTCGACATGATCGTTGACTTGGGTGAGATCGTCGCCATCGATGCCGCTCGTTTGAACATGACCAGCAACATCGCCCGCACGGCCTTTCTTCCCTTTCGGATCCGGATTCTCGTCAGCGACGATGATGGTGACTACTACCCGGTCGGAGAAATAACTCGGACCAAAGAGGTGCTCGACGGCAATTATCTGCTTGAGGCCGCCGATCTGAAAACCCGGGGCCGTTACATGCTCTTCGAGATCCTGCCGAACGGCACTTGGCCCTGCATGGATGAGATCGAAATCGCCCGTGGAGATCACGATCCGAAAAGTGTCCAGTTCGCCTTCGACAGGCGTGTCCAGCGGCCGCATGTTTTGCCGCTGGGAGCCACAACTTCATTGGGTGCGTACGGAAGATACACCGAGGAGTTGCATCGTTTTGCCGAGACCATTGACGAGATTGAGCGGCTAAAAGGACCTGCCCCGGAAATCCAGGCGGCCCGCGGCGAAATAACCACGGTCAGCTTGGACCAACGGCCTGCTGACAACGGGGAAAAGCCGGAGGTACGAGAAGCGATCTTTCGTGCGTGCAATCATCTTGCGCCTGTTCTCTTTGCCGGTCGTGGCGGATATGTTCTCTCGGCCAGCAATCCATACGGGGCCCTGGACTCATCGAAGATCCCCGTGGAAAACAGAATGGACGTTGACCGCGTCGAGATCATGGCGTGTCGGAACGAGGTGGAGCCGGGGTCCTTCCTGGTCACCAACGCCGCGGGCAGGGACCTGGATTTCGCCATCACCGTCGGCCCGCTGGCGACGGATGGCGGGCGGCAGTTCCCGGCCGACCGGATCGAGTTGCGGCACCCCGTGGAGGCCTTTCACAGCAACGCGCTGGTCAAGCTGGATCACGGAGAGGGGAATCGCCTTGTGGTTCCGGGCGGGCGGACCTGGCAGATCTGGATCTCGGTGGACACGGCGGAGGTGCCCGCGGGAACTTACAGGGGAAAGGTGTCGCTGTCTGCGAAGGATGTGGCTGTCAAGCACGTGGAACTGGTGATCCGGGTTCATCCCGTGACGCTTTCGGATCGAACTTCGCTGCGCATCCATCCCTGGATGTCTACCGGCGGACCGAAATTCCGCCACGACGTGGCGTATTCCGTACATCAACTTCGATCGCACAAGGTCAATACGGTCAACGAGCACAGCTACACGCCGTGGCCGGGGGAAAAATCGTTCGATGCGGCGGGACATCTTGTCAAGCCGATTGACTACTCGGTCATCGATACCCTGGTGAACCAGTTCGACAGGCAGTACTTCAACTTCTATCTCTTCAAGATTCTGTTCGAGTATGAAGAGCAGCGAAACCTCTGCCAAGATGATCTGGAGTTTGGATCCGTGAAGTGGGAGACGGCTGTCCGGGAATGGATTAACGACTGGACCATGCACCTGGATCAGGACTACGGGATCACGACGGATCAATTTGCCCTTTATCTTTACGACGAGCCGGTGGTCGACCAGATCGAGAACCTCATGGCCTATCTCGGCAAGGTCCTGCGAACGGCGGATCCTAAGAAGTACCCCTATGTCGGTGAAGTCAAGATTTTCGTGAACCCGATGGAGGACACGATCATGAGTACGGGACTGGACCGCTTAAAAGCGGTCGATCCCTACATCGACATTATCTGCCCGGCCATGTCCGACCACTATCCACAGGAGGTGTTGGACGACCTCCGGAAGAACAACGAGCTTTGGGGGTACGTCGGCTTAAGTCGCGGTCCGTTCCCGTATCCCACGGGGAGGCTGATCGCGTGGCGGGCCATGAAACAGGGATTGACGGGAATCGGGTTCTGGGTGTGGGCATACAACGACCAGAAGAACGATGCCATCTACGGGTTCAACGAGAACGTTCCTGGTGCCGGTGATGAGCCGGTCGTGCCTTCCCGCGGTTGGGAGGCGTGGCGGGACGGCGTCGACGACTACGAACTCCTTGAGAAGTTGAAGACCATTGCCGAAAAGGGTGCGGAAATGGGCCTGGCCCTTGGTGAGCAAGAAGAGGCCCGTCGCGTCTTTGACCGGGCCCTTTCAAACGTTCTGGACAACCGCAACGATCCTGATCAAGCAATCCAAGAAAGGGAGAATATCATCGCTGCAATCATGCAGTTCGCAGGGCAGGAATTTCCGTAGTGCCGTGACGGGATGGTGGTAACAATGCGTCAACCCCTCACTTCCGAGGCCACTTGGAGTCGACGGCGCGGAAATGGATTTCCTGCCAGTTCAAGCTTCTTCAGGGGGAAGGGTCGATCAAGAGTGATCCCAATCATCTATGATACGAAAAAGGCAACTTGGTTCTTGTGCGGGGGAAGTGTTCGAAAGGGTGGCATGGTGCCTCGGGCCGGTAAAGACATGTCACGAGAAATTGCCACGCCATCCAGGGAAATGGAAAGGACAGTGACGTTCCACTATATTATTGTCGCGTTACGAGATACACGTTCTTGACCCATGAATCATTCACCCCCACGGCACGGATCCATGATGACCAAGTCTCTGCTTGAGCAATTGGAGGAGTTCGATACCGCACTGCTGGCGAATACCATCGGTTACATCGATCCCACGCCCCCGGACCAGTGGTACATGGGTGGCACGATCCAGTCGCTGACGCCGGCGCTGGGCCCCACGGTCGGCGTGGCGGCCATCTGTGAGGTTGACTCCAGCACCCCGGGAGGTGAATGGGAGATGGACGCATACGATCGGCAATTGGTGGAATTCGAACGGTTTGAGTTGCCGATCGTGTGGGTCGTCAAGACGGTCGGATCACGTCCGGACCACGAATGCGTTCTGGGCGATGGGATGGCAAAGAGCCTTACTTCCGTCGGGTGTGTCGGGATCGTGACGGACGGAGGGGTTCGCGATGTGGATGGATTGCTTTCGACGTCATTTGCCGCGTACGCCCGGGGTACCGTGATCCACCATTCCGCGATGCGCATGCGACAAGCCACCGAACCGATCGAAATTGGTGGTATCACGGTCGCGTCCGGCGACGTGATTCATGCAAACAAGGAAGGCGTGATCAAAATCCCGCCGACCTGTGTCGAACAGTTGCCGGAACGGGCCGCCGCCATGGTGGCCTATGAGCACGACAACCATGCGCACCTACGCCGCACGGATCTTGACTGGGCGACCAAGCAGCAGATGGCCGTTGAGAGAAGGAAGAAATACGGATTCGTAAAAAGATAGGGATGATGTGGGTGACGCCGCAAAGGTCGTTGCGGTCGCGGCATGCTGATGCGGGCATTGCCGTAGGACGAACCAGGAATCCATGGCTGAAGTAAGCCATACACACGTGACCGGAGAGAAGCACCTGTTCCTTGATGACGGCATCATCGAGGAACTCGTGGACGCGCGGCAGGTGCTGAATCAGCCCCGTAAATTCCCCGGTAACCCGGTTCTCAAACCGGAAGGAGGCTGGGAATTCTTTCACGGCACCAGCGTAATTTACGACGAGGAAGATCGTCTATTTAAGATGTGGCATGGTGTGCAGAAGGGCCAGAAGATGGAGTCTGGAAGTCTTGGCTATGCCACATCCGAAGATGGCGTGCATTGGGAGCGACCCAAACTCGGCCTGTTTGAATGGGGTGGAACGAAGGACAATAACGTTGTCTTTCCGCCGTTGATGTGGGCGACCTATGGCGTAATCAAGGACGTACATGACGCCGATCCGGCCAGAAGATACAAGGCTCTTTTTCACTTCTGTACCGAGGACATGGCATCCATGGGGTATTACCAACCCGTGTGTGCAGCCTACTCGCCGGACGGTATTCATTGGGACCCA
>Ga0310342_100002830_pt1 | contig 11268 bp, 8 predicted proteins | sample S15DNA20500_MG_FD_206155 | JGI IMG/M metagenome (GOLD analysis project Ga0310342, IMG submission 206155) | Marine microbial communities from station ALOHA, North Pacific Subtropical Gyre - S1503-DNA-20-500_MG | ecosystem: Environmental > Aquatic > Marine > Oceanic | place: Pacific Ocean: North... | reverse complement strand
CCGTGCTCGAGAAACATTTCACCTATCACACTCGCATGCCCGGTGATGACCACCAGGGGGCCCTGACGCCCGAATCGCTGGCCGAACTGGTCCGACAGGTGACTCGCCTCGAGACGATGCTCGGCCGCGAGGAAAAGTCTCCGATGCCCGACGAACAGAAAGCCCTCTCACAACTCAGAGGCAAGATGCTCGAGGTCGATTTCGATCAGTAGCGCCGGCCCAGCGAGCCGGTTTCCCGCACCGTACCGCCGACTTGCACGCCGGCCCCCGTTTAGCCGATCATCGCTCGCTGAAGTCGACCACCGGATGTCCCGACACACTTCACCAGGCTCCTCCATGACCGATCCGCAATACAAGGCGATGACCCGGTTCCTCCGCGACATCGGCACCGAGTCCGTCCCGCACACCGACACCGTGTTCCTGGCACACCTGGTCGGCGTCTACAACGACCTCAGGAACTGGGACGCCTCGACCGAAGTCTGCCGGGCCGGGATGTTCCACTCGATCTACGGCACCGAGATGTTCCAGACGTTTGCCCTGCCCCTGGAACAACGGGACGAGGTCCGTGAATTGATTGGTGATCCCGCCGAATTCGTGGCATGGGTCAACTGCGTGATGGACCGTGTGACCTTCGACGAACAACTCGCCGCATCGGCTCCCTATTCGATCCGCAACCGGATCACCGGTGAATCGATCGAGATGAACGAAGAGCAGTTCACCGACCTGTGCGTCGTGCACCTGTGCGACTGGCTCGAACAATTGCCTCGACTCAAAAAATGGGATTTTCGTCGCGGTTCCTACCGGAAAATCGCCGAACGACTGGGGGGCATTGCCCTGTCGTCGTACGACCGGGTGTACGCAAACGAGCCAACCGCACCGGCGACATCGGCCTGATTCACCCGACCGGGAGTACCCTGATGATTTCCTTCCGCATTGTGCTGGCAACAGTTCTCCTGACCCTGTCGGCGATTGCCACTCCCGTCCGGGCGGCACGTCCTCCCAACGTCGTCTTCATCATGGCCGACGATCTCGGTTTTGCCGAACTGGGCTGCTACGGCCAGAAGAAGATCCGCACCCCTCACATCGACCGCCTCGCCCGCGGCGGCATGCGGTTCACCAGGAACTACGCCGGCAACGCCGTCTGTGCCCCCTCTCGCTGCGTACTGATGACCGGCAAACACCCCGGCCACGCCTGGGTCCGCAGCAACAAGGAGGTCCGTCCCGAGGGCCAAACCCCGATTCCGGCCACAGAGGTCACACTGGCCGAGTTGCTGAAGACCGACGGCTATGCCACCGGGGCCTTCGGCAAGTGGGGTCTCGGGCCGCCGGGTTCCGCAGGCGGCCCCCTGAAACAGGGTTTCGACCGTTTCTTCGGCTACAACTGCCAGCGGCACGCCCACAGCTACTACCCGTCCTATCTCTGGGACGACAACCAGCGGATCGCGCTGAAGAACAACCCGCCGGTGGGTGGTCACGCCCGGTTTCCCAAGGACGTCGACACCACCAACCCCGGCAACTACAGCCGCTTCAAGGGCCAGGACTACGCCCCGGACCGAATTGCCGCCCAGGCCATCCGGTTCATCCAGCAGAACAAGGACCGCCCCTTCTTCCTCTATTACCCCTCGGTGATCCCTCACCTGGCACTGCACGTTCCCGACGAGGCCCTGGCACCCTACCTGGCATTGAAATGGAAAGACCCGCCGTTCACCAAGCTGACCGGCGGCGGTTACACACCGCACTTCACGCCCAGGGCCGCCTACGCGGCGATGATCACCCGGCTCGACACCTACGTCGGCCGCATTCTCGATCTGCTCGAAAAGCTCGGCCTGGCCGACAACACGATCGTCGTCTTCACCTCCGACAACGGCACCACGCACTTGAAGCGTGAGGTCGATTACGACTTTTTCGCCAGCGTCAAACCGCTGAGAGGCCTCAAGGGATCGCTCTACGAGGGCGGCGTCCGCGTGCCGCTGATCGCCCGCTGGCCCGGCCGCATCCCCAAGGGAACCACGTCCGATTTTGTCACGGGATTCGAGGACTGGATTCCCACCCTGCTGGCCCTGACCGGCAGTCGCCAGGCGGTCCCCGACGGCGTCGATGGCATCAACCTGGCCGACACGCTGCACGGAAAACGTCAACCCGCCCGACCCTTCCTCTATCGAGAATTCTCCGGCTACGGGGGACAGCAGGCCGTGTGGGTGGGCCAGTGGAAGGGCGTCCGGCAGCGGCTCTCACGAGCCAACAACCCGAATCGTCTGAAAATCCAACTCTACGACCTCGACCGGGACATTGCCGAGTCACAGGACGTCGCCGCCGATCACCCCGAGGTCGTTTCACGGATCAGGAACCTGATGAAGCGCGAACATCGTGCCTCAGCAATCTTCCCCAGCAAAGCTCTCGACTGACCCACACGGCACTCCAAAGGCCCTGCGGCCATGTCCCTCCTGCCCGCCTTCACCACACGCCTGCAGCGTTTTCCCTCTCGCCAGGCATCCGGCCTGCTCATCGTGGTGATGTGTCTGGCCGGCTGTGGCGACCAGGACACCCCGAAACCGCCTCAGCCCGCTCCCAGATCCGAAGTGGCATTGAAACTCGACGCCACACCCGAAGCCACACCCGAAGCCACACCCGAAGCCACACCCGAAGCCACACCCGAAGCCCCACCTGAAGCCACACCCGAAGCCAGTGCCAAGCCGGCGGCCGCAACCGTCCCGTCCGGCCCCGAAGAGACACCACCGGTCCCACCCGCCCAACGCTCACCCGCCGAAACCGCGGCGCGTGAATTGCTGGCACATCTCATCGCGGGCCGATCCGCCGAAGCAGCCAAGACCTTCTCTCCGGAAGTTCTGGAAGCGCTGCCGGCCGACAAGCTGAAAACCACCTGGGAGGCCGTGCAGGCCCAGGCCGGTGCGTACCAGTCGGTGGCCAAGACCGCCAAGGAGATGACCATCGAGACCAACCAGGTCGTCGACCTGTCGTGCACGTTCGAGAAGATGCCGCTCGTCTTGCGCATTTCCTACAACGGCAAGAAGCAGGTTGTGGGGATCTTCTTCCGCCCACCGCCGAAACCCCGCTCACCCGAAAATGACCTGGCTCAACAGGATCCCGACGTTCGGTTGAAGACTCCCAGCGCCACACTCTTCGGTACCATCGATTGGCCCAAGGGTGACGGCCCGTTTCCCGCCGTCCTGCTCATCTCGGGGTCAGGCCCCAACGACCGTGACGGAAATCAGGACACGTTTTCATCCGACTACCTGAAGAAACTGGGCACCGCCCTGGCCACTCACGGCATCGCCGTGCTGCGTTTTGACAAACGCGGCAGCGGGCGAAGCCGGTTCACCAAGGGAGGGGAACGACAGTTCCGGTTCCACTTGATGGTCAACGACGCACTGGGATGGCTCCACCTGATGCGAAAGCACAAGAAGATCTCACGAGTCGGGATCATCGGTCACAGCCAGGGCTCACTCATCGCCCTGATGGCTGCCGAGCAGACCCGTGTCGACGCCGTGGTCTCGATCGCCGGAGCCGGCCATTCGATCGACAAGGTACTGGAACGCCAACTGACCAGGAACCTGGCCACGATGCCCAAGCTCAGGGATCAGGCCCTGGCGATCCTCAAGCAGTTGACGGCTGGAAAGAGGGTCGAGAAGGTCCCGCCGACCCTGGCCAGCGTGTTTCGCTTCTCGGTCCAGCCCTTTCTGATCTCGTGGATGAAGTACGATCCGGCGGCGATCATCGCCAAGACCAGTACTCCCACTCTGATCGTCCAGGGCACCCGCGACATTCAGGTCGCCGTCAGCGACGCCGAGACTCTGAAGGCCGCTCAGAAATCAGCAGCCCTGGCACTGATTGAGGACATGAACCACGTTCTCCGACATATCGCCACCGACGCCGAACAACTGCCTAGTTATTCGAATCCCGAACTGCCGCTGGCCCCGGAACTTGTCCCGGCCCTGGTCTCGTTTCTGGAGCACGAACTGGCCGACTCTCCGTCGAAGTGACCGGAGACGTCACGGCAAATAGGGCACCAACTGACCGCCAGTAACCCTCAGGCCGCGCGGCAGGGTCACCGTCGGTGCAAACGTGCCGTCGCCCCGTCCACGCAGGATCGAGATGGTCTTGTCGCGGTAGTTGGCCGAGACCAGGTCGAGATGCCCGTCCCGGTCCAGGTCGGCCACGTCCAGGCCGTAGCTGCCCAGGCCGCTGGCCAGATCGACTCGCTCTTCGAACGTCCCATCCCCGCGATTGAGGAACACCGAGACGAAGGCCTCGGTCCAGTGGGTGATGACCACGTCGATGTCCTTGTCACCGTCGAGGTCTCCCAGGCCCAGGAACGCGCCGTTCTTGCCGGCCTCCAGTTGTCGGTCCTTCTCGAAGGTGCCGTCTCCCCGGCCGGCGAAGATCGAGATGGTCGACGTGCCGAGATTGGCCGTCACCACGTCCAGGTGACCGTCACCGTTGAGATCGGCGATTCGTGCATCGTTGACCGCATGAGACCGCTTGCCGGAGATCGGGGTCGCCGGCAACACACGCACCGACCAACGCCGGGCCGTCTCCTTCGTCACTGCCGAAAAACACCCCCGGCCGGGATTCAGGCAGTACGTCGCGCGGTCATCGTGCTCGTTGGGAATCACGACATCGGGAAACCCGTCTTCATCCAGATCACCGGTGTCGATCGCATAAGCCGAGCGTCCGGCAGGCAACACGATCGCCGTCCCGAAACGTCCCTCGCCGAGGCCACGGCGGATGTGCAGTTCTCCCACGGTGAGGTCGTGCTTGTAGCCCGAGCCACGGGCGGTGTAGAGCAGGTCCAGGCGGCCGTCCCGGTCGAGATCCTCAAATCGCACCCCCTTGGCCTCGCTCGGAACCAGGTACTCAACCACCGCACGGAAACGACCTCCCGGCTCTCCGACCGCCACCACCACGCGACCGCCCTGCAGCGTCGACAATCCCGCCAGGCCGACCGCGATGTCCAGCAGCCCGTCACCGTTGATGTCGGCGGAGTGCAGGTTGTGGACATGAGGAACCGACCAGCAGGTCGAATCGGTCGAACCGTCCCGTTCGCGACCCGACAGGTCCGTCAACACTCCGCCCGATCGATCCGACACACCTCCCCGACCGTCACCGACGGCCAGGTGCAACGCACCGAGGTTCCGGTACCCGATCAGCACGTCGGGCCGACCATCGCCGGTGAAGTCGCGGACCAGCAACTTGTACGGTCCGCCAACGTACCCCTCCAGGCGTGCGGGACCGGTCGCCGGTTCCTCGGCCGGCAACAAGCCGACGATCACCATCACCGCCACTGCCAGACGCGGCCCGCAGGCATGCCGTGTCACGACTTGATCCGTCCGTCCCGTTCGACCCACTTGTAGGCCCGCTTGGAGTTGAGCGCGAAGAACTGCCTGGTAGCCTTTTGGCCCCGGTCGCTGACGTAATCGAGCACGATCTGCTGCTGCTGACGGTAGCTGGCCGCACGCTCGGAGACCGGCCAGTCGCTGCCGTAGATCACCCGATCGTCACCGAACGCATCCCAGACCACGTCGAGATACGGCTTGTAGAACGCCACGTCGGTCGGCGCCTTGCCCCCGCCCCGCGAGGCTCCCTCGACCATCGCCGAGACCTTGCAGAAGACGTTCTTGTGGCGAGCCGCCGCACGGATGTTCGACACCCACTCCTTGGGCGGAGCCGCCTTGGTGATTGCGACATTCCCGATGTGGTTCTGCAACAACCGCAAACCCGGCATGCGGGCCGCCAGTCGGCTGACCACCAACGGTGTCACTGGACCACCGTTGACGTCCAGCTCGAGATCGTGATCCTGCAGCACCTTGAACACATCGAGCGAATTCGACTTCAAGCGACCGGCGACCAGGCTCTCGCCGACCCGGATCCCGCGGAACAACTTGTTGCGGGCAAACCGCTTGACGTGTTCCGCATACCGAGGTTCGGACGGGTTGAGATGGCCGACGACGCCCAGCACGAATGGATCGTCCTTGGCAATGTCCAGCAGCCACTGGTTGTCTTCCAGCCGACTGCTGGCTTCGACGATCACCGTGCCGGTCACCTTGCGAGCATGCGTCAATGCCCGCAGGTGCCTAGGCAACACCGTCCGGTACAGCGACGACCCCTTGCGGGGCCAGGGAATTCCTTCGGGCCGGGTCGGGTCGTAGAAGTGCGTGTGACAATCGATGACGTCGAGCAACGGTTTCTCGCCCGCCACCGCAACGGCGGACGAACCCGCCACCGCCAGCCCTCCGGCCGTCGACAGAAACCGACGTCGCGTGAGGTGATGTGTCATTCCGAAAGCTCCCACCCCTTGCGGTAATCCTTGCTCAACAGCTTGTTGGCCGCCTTGTGATTGGTGACCTTCATCTTCTTCGGGTCGTACTCGATCGTCTCACCGACCCGGTAGGCCACGTTGCCCAGCAGCACGATCTCGGTAAACGGCCCTGCGTAGCCGAAGTGGCTGCCGGTCGGACTGCCGGTCTTCGCCGCATTGATCCACTGCTGGTGATGACCGGGCGAGTCGGGCAGGTACGGCTTGGGTGGCTGGAAGTCCTGAAACTGCTCCTTGGGCAACAATTGCGGCATCTCGCCGTGACCGATCGCGATCCGGCCCTTCTTCCCGATGAACAGCGACCCGTTCATCGGCAGTTCGCGTGCCACCGGTCCGGGTGGCTTGGCCGTCCCCTCGTACCAGAACACGTCCACCGGGGGCTTCTTGCCACGCTGACCGAACTCGAACTTCGTGATCATCCACGTCGGCCCGCTCTGCGGATTCGGACGTGGTCCCATCGACGACACCCGGACCTTCCCGCCCAGCTTCAGGCCCCAGAAGGCGGGGTCCATCAGGTGAATCGCCATGTCACCGATCGCACCGCAGCCGAAATCCCACCAGCCGCGCCAGCGGAACGGGACAAACGCCGGGTGATAGTCCCGCTTGGGTGCCGGCCCCAGCCACAGGTCCCACGACAGGTGCGACGGAATCTTGGGACGGTCGGTCGGCACGGCGACGCCCTGGGGCCAGAATCGGCCCGGTCGGTCGGTGATGATGTGCGCCTCGTAGATTGGCCCCACCGCGTCGGTCTCCAGCAGTTCGACCAATCGCAGGTAACTGGGGTGTTCGTGGTTCTGGGTCCCCATCTGCGTGGCGACCTTCTGCTTGGCCGCTTCGCGGGCCAGCAGTCGCGCTTCCTGAACCGTGTGTGTCAGCGGTTTCTCACAATAGACGTGCAGACCCCGACGCAGGGCACGCATCGCGGCAACGGCGTGGTGATGGTCGGGGGTGGCCACCACCACGGCATCCAGGTCCTTGCGTTCCAGCAACCTGCGATAGTCGGCATAGGTCTCGGCCTTGGGATGCTTCTTGGCAGCCGCTCCCAGCCTCTGCGAATCCACGTCGCACAACGCCACGATGTTCTCGCCGGCCACCGCCGCCAGGTCGCCCGCCCCGCGGCCGCCGACACCGATCGCCCCGATGTTCAACCGTTCGTTGGCACCGAATACGGCTGCCGAGACCAGTGTCGGGGCGGCCAGTGCTCCGGCCCCCGCGCCCGCCAGGAACTCGCGTCGTCGGATCATCATCACCACTCTCCTGCCGGGTTGCCCCGGACCCTCGCACCCAGAAGTTGTTTCCGAAGCTGATCATATCCCCGTGCGGGGCAGCCCCACAACACGCCCGCCCCCTCGTTCGCTTGGCGTCCTCGGCCCGCGCGACGATGATGGCCTGACACGCCTCGATGGAGCCTTCCGGTGAACCGCCGCCTTCCCGCCGCCCCGCTGCTCGTTGCTCTGCTCGTGGCCCCCGTGTCGTCTTCGGCCGAAGTGAAGACCGTGCGGCTGTGGCCGGGCGTCCCACCCGGTTCGAACGGGATCACCGAAAAGGAAAAGGTGGTCGAGCGAGGAAACGGCAAGACGGTCGTCGACCGCAGCGTCCACGACGTGCACCGCCCCACGCTGACGGTTCACCTGCCCGGAAAGCGATCACCTCGCCCCCTGGCCGCCCTGGTCATCTGTCCGGGTGGTGGGCTGACCCGGGTCGTGATCGACAAGGAAGGCAACGACCTGGCTCGCTTCCTGGCCCCTCACGGTGTCGTCGGCGTCGTGCTGAAGTTCCGCACCGCCAGGACCGCCACTCACTTTTACGGGATCGGACCGATGGAGGCCGATGTGAAGCGTGCCATCCGCACGGTCCGCGCTCGAGCCGACGAGTGGAACATCGATCCGAAACGTGTCGGCGTGTTCGGGTTCTCCGCCGGCGGAATCCTCGCCGCCACCGCGGCCACCCGCTGGAAACGTGGAGACCAGGCTCGCCCCGACTTCTTCGCCGCCGCCTACCCGTTGCTGACGATGAGAACCGAGGTGGTCGGCCGGAAGTACCAGCAGTTGCTGTTCGGACCCAGGCCCACGGCCGACCAGTTGAAAGACTATTCGAGTGACCGCAACGTCACCCGCAACACCCCTCCCAGTTTCCTGGCTCATGCACGTGATGACCGCGGCGTGCTGGTGGCCAACACCGAATTGTTTGCGGCAGCCTGTCGCAAGACCGGGGTATCCTGCACCACGTTCATCCGCGATAAAGGAGGACACGGATACGGAGTCCGTGACCTCGGCACACCAATCAACAAGTGGCGTTTTGCCTTCGTCGACTGGCTGATCCAACGCAAACTGGCCACGCCGGCTCCCCGACCATGACTCTCCGTCATCGAAACCTGTTGCTCGCCCTGCTGATCGGCGGCCTGGCTTCTCCGGCCACCGCGGCCGACAAGCCGACGGTACGTTTCAGCCGCGACATCCTGCCGCTGCTGGCCAGGAAGTGCTTCATCTGTCACGGCCCGGCTGACCAGGAGGCCGGGTTGGCGCTGCACCTGCGGGAACGGGCGATCGGCAAGACCGATTCCGACCACCGGGCCATCGTTCCCGGACGTCCGGACCAAAGCCACCTGCTGGCCCGGGTCCGGTCCAGCGATCCCGACACGCGGATGCCCCACGAGGGCCCGCCGCTGAGCCGCGACGAGATTTCCCGGCTCGAAGCCTGGATCGCCCAGGGGGCCCGCTACGAGAAGCACTGGTCCTTCGTCGTGCCCGGTCGCACGCGACCCCCGGCGATCCAGAACGCCCAGCGCGTCCGATCGGCCGTCGACCGCTTCGTGATCGCCCGCCTGCAACCACGCGGCCTGAGCCTCTCGCCCGACGCCGATCCTCACACGCTCGTCCGCCGACTCTCGCTGGACCTCGTCGGTCTGCTCCCCTCGCGACGGCAGATCGATCGATTTGTGGCCGACCCGTCCGACGCCGCCTACGAACACCTCGTCGACGAACTGCTCGCCTCACCACACTTCGGCGAACGCTGGGGACGACACTGGCTGGACCTGGCCCGTTACGCCGACAGTTTCGGCTACGAACGGGACGACGTGCGGCCCAACGCCTGGCGGTATCGCGACTGGGTCATCGGATCGGTCAACAGCAACCAGCCCTACGACCGGTTCATCATTGAACAACTCGCCGGCGATCTGCTCGCCGACGCCAGCATCGCGCAGAAAACTGCCACCGGGCTGCACCGGATGAACATCAAGAACAACGAGTCGGGGATCAACAAGCAGGACTACCGGAACCGCGAGACGGTCGATCGAGTCAACACGACGGCCACCTCGGTGCTCGGACTCACTCTTGGCTGTGCGCAATGTCATTCGCACAAGTACGACCCGATCCCGCAACGAGACTTCTATTCCTTCTACGCGTTCTTCAACAACGTCGAAGAGAAGAACATCGACATTGAGGGTTCGGAGACGGACCGCGCGAGGTACCAGGCGGCACTCGACGGAGTCCAGCAGCGGCAGGCCCTGCTCAAGGCCCGCCGGGCCGCGATCGGAGCGATGAAAAAGCACGCCGACCTGGCCGCGTGGCAACAATCCCTGGGCAATAAGCCCTCCGACATCGCCGATCGCCTGAAACGGCTCGACCTTTCGGCCGATCTCGCCACGCTGCTCGCCCGGCCGGCCAGCGGGTTCTCTTCGGCACAGCGGAAGATCGCCCAGGCCTTCTGGAAAACACTCGACGGACGACACGACGACACCGGCCAGGCCATGGCCCAGGTCAGTGTCCAGAAGCGGCACCTGCCCAAGCCGTTCGTGATGACAATTGCCGAACGAGCCAAGGGTCGCCAGCCGGCTCACGTCCTGGTCCGGGGCGATTTCAAGAAGAAGGGCGAGCCGGTTCAGCCATCGACCCCCTCGGCGCTGCCTCGGCTCACACCCCGCAACAAGATCGCCGACCGGTTGGACCTCGCCCGCTGGCTGGTCGGCGCCGACAACCCGCTCTCGGCCCGCGTCGCGGTCAACCACGCCTGGGCCCACCTGTTCGGCCGTGGCCTGGTGACGACCCGCGACGACTTCGGCAGCCAGGGTGAACCGCCCACCCACCCCGACCTGCTCGATTGGCTCGCCGTCGAATTCACCGCCAGCGGCTGGGACCGCAAGGCACTGGTCAAACGGATCGTCACCTCCTCGGTCTATCGCCAATCGTCCAGGCTCAGGCCCCGGTCGGCCGCGACCGACCCCGACAACCTGTGGCTGGCTCGCCAGAGCCGTTTCCGGGTCGAGGCCGAGATCGTACGCGACCTGTTCCTGGACGCCGCCGGACTGCTCCACACTGCGGTTGGAGGTCCAACGATCCACCCGCCCAAGCCCGACGGCACCGAGGACCTGGCCTACAAGTACAAGACACGCTGGATCGTCTCGAGCCGACCCGACCGTTACCGTCGCGGGATGTACATCCTGTTCAAGCGGACCAACCCCTATCCCAGCCTGATGATCTTCGACAGCCCGGGGAGCAACGTCTGCCTGGCCGAGCGAAACCGGTCGAACACTCCTCTGCAGGCCCTGACCACTCTCAACGACCCGGTCTTCTTCGAGTGTGCCCAGGCCCTGGGCCACAAGCTGGCTGCCGCGAAATCCTCGTCCGTCGAATCCCGGCTGCAGCGGGCGGCCCTGGCCGTGCTTTCACGGCCCCTGACCTCCGAGGAACTCGATATTCTCGGTCAACTTCACGCCGACGAAATCGCCTGGTTCGGTGACCACGCCGACGAGGCCATCGGTGTCGTGGGCACGTTTGCCGTCCGCGACACGGCCAATCGTCACACGGCCGCCTGGATCGGCGTTGCCCGCACCCTGCTGAACCTCGACGAGTTCCTGACCCGCGACTGACGATCGCCACACACTCTCATGTTGATCTCATGACAACCGATCGCCCCCACCACGCATCGCTGGCAGC
>Ga0310342_100002829_pt1 | contig 11268 bp, 4 predicted proteins | sample S15DNA20500_MG_FD_206155 | JGI IMG/M metagenome (GOLD analysis project Ga0310342, IMG submission 206155) | Marine microbial communities from station ALOHA, North Pacific Subtropical Gyre - S1503-DNA-20-500_MG | ecosystem: Environmental > Aquatic > Marine > Oceanic | place: Pacific Ocean: North... | reverse complement strand
CGGCCTGCCGGTGACCCTGCGGGCCCGCGTCCGCAACCTCTCTCCCACCAAGAACACCTCCAGCGGCTTCGCCGTCACCACCAGCATCAACGGACAGCAGGTCGATCGGCAGACGTTGGCCGTGGCCGCCGGCAAGACCGATGAGGTGGAGGTGATCTACATTCCCACCGAGCCGGGAATGCTCAAGGGCCAGTTCGAGATTCCCGGTGACCCGTTTCTCGATGACAACATCTTCCGCTTCACGCTGGACGTTCGTCCCCAGGTCGGCGTGCTGCTGGTCAACGGCAACCCCAACCCCAACCCGCTTGAGGACTCGGCGCTCTACATCAAGACCGCCTTGACCGCGACCGATTCTCCCGATGAGCAGACGCCCGAGGACGAGGAGACGGACGGGAAAGACGACGAGGCGGTCCCGGCGGCGACCGGACGCGAGTTCGTCCGTTCGCTCGATGTTCGAGAGATTCCCCAGGCCGAACTCAACGCCGATGCGCTCAACCAGGCGGTGGTGGTGATCCTGGCCGACTGCGGTCAACTCGACGCCGCCCGCTTCACGCTGTTGAGGAACTTCGTCAACAAGGGCGGGGGGTTGGTCGTGCTGCCCGGTGAGAAGGTCAATCCCGAGATCTACACCAAGCAGTTCTTCCCCGACCCCAACGATGCCGGGGCTCCGATGCTGGCAGCCACGCTGGCGGCGGCCGTCGGTGATCCGACGAAGACCGAGACCTTTTCGAGTTTCGCCAACATCGATTTTTCCAACGAGATCCTGTCGGTCTTCGCCGGTGGCAAGACGCCTTACCTGACCCGGGTGCAGGTTTACCGCCACTTCGCCCTGGGTCTTCCCAAGGAGCGGGGCAGCAGTTGGCCACTGGTGGCATTCGCCGGCAGCGATGCGCCCGCAGTGGTCGAGGGACGTTACGGAGACGGACAGGTTGTGCTCTCCGCCTTCCCGTTTCACTCGAAATGGACCAACCTGCCGATGCGGCCCGAATTCGTGCCGCTGTTGCTGCGGATGGTCAGCCACGTGATGAAGCAGCCGGAACTGGGCGGTCCGAGCGTGGTGGGAGCAGGCGGGACGGCCGAGTTCTTTGCCGATGAGGTCAGTTGGGATCCGGTTTCGGCCAAGGTGACCGGTCCCGGCGGACAGGTGAATCCCCTCGAGCAGTTCCAGCGGTCCCGGGCGAGGTTGGTCGGAGCGTTTGACCGGACGGTGCACCAGGGGTTCTACGAAGTCGAGGTCAGTGGCGGAAACACGGCTCGGCCCAAGGAGGGTCGGTTGGCGTTCGCAGTCAACCTGGCCGCCGGCGAGTCCGATTTCAAGACGATCGGCGGCAACCTCGAACGCGTCGATGATCCCGACGAAGCGGCCGCAAGGATGGAACGGATCGAAATCGAGACCGCGGCGATGCTCGAAGGCTTGGTGGCCGGCGAGACGCTGAAGGTGGTCGACGCCAGTGCCCAGGCCATTCAGGAATTCGGAGAACCGGGGACCCAGAACGAGATCTGGCGATGGCTGATCTACGTGATGTTCCTGGTCATCGCGGTCGAGTTCCTGCTCTCGACGCTCAGCGGACAGGTCGCCGGCGAGGAGGATGACAAGGCGATGGAACGGATTAAGCAGTTGAGTCCCGGGGGCTGGGTTGGCCGGATGACCGGGGCCGACGTGACCGAGGAGGCTCCGACGGGCGCGGCGAGCGAATGACGAAGTCCTGTCCGGTTTCCCATGTCCGAAGACAGCAATTGACAACCTTTGAGTTGCAGCATTGAATACACCCTCACATACAAGCCGACATCGATGCGTCGGCCCCCCACCGCTTGGTAGGAACGACTCATGACGAGTGACCATTCGAGCAACGGTAACGGCCGTGCCAACCCGTCGACGGGAACATCTGTAACTGACACCTCGCCGATCCGCTCCCTGGTGTCGCGGACGCGGCTGCTGTTGCGTTCGACATGGGTGATGACGGGGCTGTTGGCCAGTTTCGGGCTGGGCCTGTTGCTGATCGTGGTGCTGTCGATGACCGACTTTGTCGTCTCGAGTGCGGCGCCGTCGGAGTGGACCACGCTGCGGGCCGTGGCGCTGGTGCTGCTGGTGGTGCCCACGTCGTGGGCGGTGATCGCCGGCGTGTTGCGGCCTCTGTTCCGTCGCCTCTCCAACGTGCTGGTGGCTCGGCGGATCGAGACCCAGTTGCCCAAGATTCACAACCGGCTGGTGACCTGCATCGATCTCGAGGACGAGAGCCGGGCGGTGCCGGTTTCGGAGGCATTCCACCGACGGCTGATCTCGGAAGCTCTCGAGCGGATCCGGGGATTCAACCCCCGCAAGGTGCTCGACATCCACAACCTGCGTCGCGCCGGCGCGGTGGCGACGATCGGTGTGCTGGGCCTGGCGGTGATCTTCATTCCCGGCGTGACCACGGCGATGGAGCGGATCTTCAACCCGTTTGCCGACATTCCGCCGGCTGGCCACGCGGCCTACACCGTCGCGGTGGGCAACCGCGACCAGGTGAAAGAAGGTGACGGAGCGGTCGTCCGCGGAGACGACGTCGTGTTCCTGGTCACGCTTTCGGATGGCAGGCTCTACGATGACGAGCGGTTGCAGTTGGTGATCGAGACGAAAAACGACGAGGGCGAACCGGTGCTGATGCGGCACACGTTGCCCACCTTCCAGGAGCTCGGCGGTGAAGATCTCGCGAAATTGACGCTCAAGGGACTCGAACACGAGTTCCGGTATCGGGTTAACGGTGGCGGCACCTACACGAAGCGCTACCGGGTCAAGATGCTGGCGCGGCCGGAAATCGTGGGGGTTACCACGAGGCTGCTGTATCCCGAGTACATGGAGAAGCCCGAGCGGTCCTCGCCGGTGGCCGATGTCGAGGGCCCTGTCGGCAGCCAGGTTTCGGTGGATGTCGTCGCCGAGGGAGACATCCACGAGGGGAAGATCGAATTCCTCGAGTTGAAACGAGTGCTGCAGAACGTGGCCGACCGCACGCCGCGGAACTGGTTCGCCGCGGTCCGTCCCGAGGGTTCGACGCCCAGCGGGACCTGGCAGGTTGAATCGTTTGCCGGGCAGGACGCTCACACCGACCCGGTCAATGCCGCGGTCCACTCGCACGGGTTCACCAAGGCGGCCGAACCGTTCCAGGTGGGCACCAGCGACGTGCTGTTCGCCGACGTCTACCTTCCGCCCGACCAGCGGCCTCGACAGATCATGCTCAAGTGGCACGACGGCCAGGGCTGGGAGCACAGGGCGTTCTGGGGAGAGGACCTGGTCGGCGAGGGGACGGCGGGCACCGCGTCGCGGTTCCGTGTCGGCGATCTGCCCGAGACCGGGCGACGAGTGACGCTTGAGGTTCCCGCATCGGCCGTCGGACTGGCCGGCCGGACGATCTCGGGCATGATGTTCACCCTCCACGGCGGCCAGGCCGTCTGGGGCGCCTCGGGCACAATGCCCCCGGCAAAGGAGATCGTCGTCAAGCTGGTGCCGACCGGCCGTGAGGAGCCGCTGAAACTGGTTCCCGAGACAGAGGAATCTGACGACGGCCAGAGCCTGTTCACCGGCACGTTTTCGTTGATGGACAACGGGCTGTACCGCGTGCAGTTGAAGAACGAGGCCGACCGCTACAACAAGACGATGGCCGAGGCCAAGATCGTGGCCATTCCGGACAACCCGCCGCAGGTGATCATCGAGCGGCCGCGGCAGACCCTGGTGCTGACCCAGCCGCGTCCCGTTCCGGTCTTCATCACCGCCTTTGATGACTTCGGGGTCAAGGAGGTCGTGCTGAGCGTGAAGACGGCCGACCAGGATTCGTTCGTGGGCGAGCCCGTCGTGACACTCAGCCCGCCGCTGCAGAACGATCGTCGGGAGGTCACGCTGGACCTCGCCGATCGGGGCCTGAAAACCGGGGACACGTTGACCTACCGGGTCGAGGTGCGAGACGGCAAAGGCCAGAGCGGACAGACGATCGACTACGTGATCCAGATCAAGAACGACGACAGCGCCGCCGACAAGCAGTTTGACCAACTCGAGAAGCAGACCGACACCTTCCGTGACAAGCTGGTCGAGTTGATTGCGCAGCAGAAAAAGGTCCAGACGAAGTCGAACGAACTCGAGCAGGACTACAAGGAACTGACCGAGAAGATCGATAAGGCCAAGACGGAGGCCGACCAGAAGAAGCAGGAGGAGGCGGCGAAGAAGGACAAGGACGACAAGGCCAAGAAGGACCCCAAGGCGAAGCCCGAAGAAGAGAAGCCGGTTCAACTCGATCCGGAGGACCAGAAGAAGCTCGACGAGTTGAAGAAGGAACTCGCAAAGCTGGTTGCCGAGGAGAACACCAACGTCAAGCTCTCCGAACAGGTCAAGAATGACCTGGGCGCATTGACCAAGCAGGCCGAGGAGAACCCGCTGGTGCCGCCGCAGGTGGCCGAACAGATGAAGCAACTCGAACAGGCCTTCGAAAAGGCCGCCGTCGATCCGCTCAAGCAACTCGCTCAGGACCTCCAGAAGGCCGTCGATCCCAAGCAGCAGGACACCAAGCTGCCCGAGATCACCAAGAAGGCTGATCGGGTTCAGAAGGACCTCGAGTCGATCCAGAAGCGGATGGATGCGCTGGCCCGGGCCCAACGGGACAGTCGAGACGACCTGAAGCAGGCGATGCAGGACCTCAAGAAGGACCTGCTCGAACAGAACGCCGAACTGGCTCGGGACGCGCTGGAGGATCTCAAGGAATACCTCAAGGCGATGCAGAAGGACCTCGAGGCCCTGAAGGGCAAGGAAGAGAACCTGCTGAAGTCCGGCCTCCAGGACCTCTCCTCCAAGGATCTGCTCGAGGCGCTGCGCGACCTGCAGGAGGATGTCGCCAAGAAGTCCGAGAAGAAACTCGACAAGACCGCCAAACTGCTTGATTCCAAGCGACAGAAACGGCAGCCCAACTTCCCCGACCGGCCCTACAAGCCCGAGGATAAGGACTACAAGATCCCGCCCAAGGAGCAGGACACCCAGGAGGGTGATCCGACCAAGGAGGACGAGGACGGGAAAAAGAAGGGCGAGGAACAGAAGGACAAAAAGAAGAAGGGTGATGATGAGGCAGAGGAGGAATTCTTCCTTCCGGCCCTGGGCGGCCTGCGGGCTGAACTGGATCCTCGCTTTGAGAAGATGATCCGCGACTTCAAGGAGAAGTTGAAGAAGCAGCAGGAGGACGGCAAGAAGTCGTCCGATCCCGAGCAGCAGGAACGCAACCGTCAGCAGTTGCAGCGGCTCGAGGAACTCGACATGGCCCAACGGGCGTTGAAGAGCGACCAGAAGTCGCTGAAGAGTCTGCAGGAGCAACTGCAGCAGGCACAGCAGAAGTCTGAACAGAACAGCCAGCAGCAGCAGCAGTCTCAGAAGAATCTCGAGCAGACGCTGCAGCAGGCGTTGATGCAGCAGGCTCGCCAGATGATGCAACGGATGCAGCAGCAGCAAAAGCCCGGTGACCCGAAGAACCAGCCGCCGCAGGATCAGCAGAAGAATCAGCCGATGCCGCCTCAGCCGACACTGGCCAACCAGTTGATCGGCAACCAGGATCCCGACGGAGAGGGGACCGAACAGGTGCTGGTGGATCTGGGCAAGCTGGACGTCGCCACGCGACGCGTGATCATGAAGATGCAACCCAAGGAACGGGAGGAGTTGTTGCAGGGACTGCGTGAAGAAGGGCCGAAGGCCTACCGGGGCTTCATCCGTGACTACTTCAAGAAGTTGTCGCGGGCCCGGACGAAGGGGCCAAAGAAGTGACTCCGCGTTCGGCTTTGTTGAGCCGACCATGGAGGGGGGCGTAGTCCGAGGATGCTCGAGTCGTTGTTGCGGTCGATCGGCGTGGCCGACGAGATGGTCATCAACATCTCGGACACCCATATTGCGTTCCAGCGGCCGCTGTGGCTGTATGCCCTGTTGCTGGTGATCCCGGCCGGTTGGTTCATCTACGATCGTCAGCGCAGCAACCTGGGGACGGTTCGCCGCGGCTTCCGGGTGGCGTTGACCGCCACCCGAGTCTTTGTGCTGGCGATACTGATCCTGGTACTGGCCAGCCCGGTGTTGCGGCTGACCGAGGAGATCGACAAGAAGCCGATCCTGGCGGTCGTCTTCGATGCTTCCCAGAGCATGCAGTTGCCGGCGGGGCCGTTCGAGACCGATGAAGAGCGGCTGGCGGTGGCGCGGGCGGCGGGGTTGGCCGTCGGTGACGACGGGGCACTGGACGCCGACGTCCGTGAAACGATCACCGGGTACGGGCGGGTGCAACTGGCCGAGGAGGCCGTCGAGGTGGCTCGTGAGGAGGTCTTCGACAAGCTGGCCGAAAAGTACGACGTGCAGTACTTCGCTTTTGCTCGCCGCCTGGAGCCGATTGAACTCTCTGGCGAAGACGACGGGGGCGGAGATGAGTCGGAGGCCGGGATTGCCGTCACGCAACCCAACGCCTCCTACCTCGGTGACGCCGTACTCGGAGTACTCGATCGCGCCGCCGGGCAGCGGGTCAGTGGTGTGCTGTTGTTCTCGGACGGACAAAATACCGGGGGAGCCAGTCCGGCCGACGCGGCGGCGGCGGCTCGAGGCTATCGCCGGGACGGGGCGCCGGTGTTCACCGTGCCGGTCGGTTCGACAGCCGACATCCAGGACGTCGCCATCATCGATGTCTACACCAGCGGGCTGGTGGCCAAGAAGGACACCGTGCGGGTGCACGCCACGATCGAGGCTCACGGATTCGACGGACAGCCGGTCAAGGTTGAACTCGTCTCACACAGCCGCGAGGGTGAGACGGTGCTGGCGACCAAGGAACTGGTGCTCAGTGGAACCGAGCAACAGCAGGTCGAACTGACCTTTGTCGCCGAGGAGTCGGGGCCGCAGTACCTGGAGGTGCGGGTGCCCGAGCATCCCAACGAGAGCCAGCAACTGCGGGCCAACAACCACGACGTGGCCTACGTGCGGGTCAGCGAAGAGAAACTCAAGGTGCTGCTGATCGACGGCCGTCCCCGCTGGGACTTCCGGTTCCTGAAGAACGCCATGCGGAGAGACAACGGCGTGGCCGGCCGGCTCAGTGAAGACGATCCCGAGGTGGTGGTCGAAACCGAGTGGCGGCGACAGCCGAAAGCCGAACAGGATAAGGCATTTCCGGTGACGATCGAGGAGATCAGCGAGTACGACGTGATCGTGCTCGGAGATGTCTCGCCGGAATTCCTCACCTCGGAACGCGAGGATCTGCTGATCCGGGCCGTCCAGGAAGAGGGTGTCGGGTTGATCGTCGAGGCGGGATCGGAGTACATGCCCCACGCCTACGGTCCGGATTTCCAGGAACTGCTGCCGGTGGTGATCAAGGAGGGTGTGGCCGGCCGCGAGGCGAAGGTGTTCGAGCCGTTCCGGATGGAAGTGTCGGCCAGCGGAGCCGTGCACGAGACGATGCGGCTCTACGAGGACACGGGCCGGAACCAGGTGGTCTGGAGCGGGATGCCCGAGTATTACTGGTGCGCGGCGGTTGAACGGCCGTCGGCCGGAGCCGAGGTGCTGGCCTGGAACCCGTCGGTGCGGTTGGCCCAGGGCAAGCTGCCTTTGATTTCGTGGCACCCGGCCGGCGAGGGCAAGGTGATGTTCATTGCCACCGACTCGACATGGCTCTGGCGACGAACCGTCGGCGATCGCTTCTTCTACAAGTTCTGGGGCCAGAGCCTGAGGTTCATGGCGCCGCGGGACGAGGGTGGGGGGGCCAAGAGCTTCATCGAGGTGCGGCCGGTGCGGGTGCAGCCGGGCGAGGAGGCGACGATCGAACTGACGGCGTTCGCCGACGCGGAAGGGAAACCTCGGGACGAGGAGAAACTGGCCGTGGCCATCAACGGACCCGGTGGCAGCAGGACCGTCGAACTGCAACTGGATTCTCGGCAAGCCGGACTCTACCGGGGCAGTTTCCTGCCCGAGGAGGCCGGCAAGCACGCCGTGTCGTTCACTCCCCCGTCCGGGGATGCCGAGCAGGGGGCCGAGGCGCTGCTGAACGTGATGATCGCTCCCGAAGAGTTCCGCCAACCGCAGCTCAACCGTGCCACGCTCGAAGGGCTCTCTCAGGCCACCGGCGGCAAGTTGATACCGCTCGATCAACTCGGTTCTCTTGAACCGTTGCTGATCGGCAAGACCCTGACCACCCGCCGGCAGGACCAGGCCACGATCTGGGACAACTGGCTGGTGCTGGTCGTGCTGGTGGTCGTCTATTCGATCGACGTCGGCATCCGCCGGCTGATGGGACTTTCCTGATACGGGATTCCAGAGACTGTTCACGGCACATCGCCGATTTATTCAACCCACTGGCACTCCATGGCCAAACCTCGATTCGCTTTTCGCTGGCCCACTGCAACGCTGGTTGCCGGCCTGGCCGCGGCCGTCACCTGGGGGATCTTCGTCGCCGGGATGACACGCTCGGTACGAGCTCAGCCCAAGAAACAGGCCGCCAAGGCGGCGACTGCCGACATCCTGACCGAGACGGACATCGTTGATCAGGTGACCGAGTCGCTGAATCGGTCGGTCAAGTACATGGCCGGGGTGCAGATTCGCGACGGATCGCCGATGGACGGGGCCTGGGACGACTGCAACGCGCCCAACGCGCTGGCCATCCTGTCGATCATGGGCCTGGGCCACGTGCCCGGACGAGGCCCCTACGCAGATGTGCTCGAACGGGCCAAGAAATACATTTTGCGGACCCAGGAGGACAGTGGGCTGTTCCGCTCGAAGCGGATTCCCGGCTCCGGTCCCATGTACTCGCACGGCCTGACCACGCTGTGCATGGCCGAGATGTACGGAATGGACCCCGATCCGGAACTCGAGGAGGGCGCGAGGAAAGCGGTCGACCTGATCGTCCGCTGCCAGTCAAAGGCCGGTGGCTGGCGATACCAGCCCAACCCCAGCACCCAGGACGTCAGCGTAACGGTGATGCAGGTGGTGGCGCTGAGAGCGGCCAACAACGCCGAGATCCCCGTGCCGCAGAAGACCATCGACAACGCGGTCAAGTACATCAAGAGTTGTGCGCACCCCAAGGGCGGGTTTGGGTATCAGAACCCGGCCCGGCGAGCTCCGACGACCGCCGCGGGGATTCTCTCGCTGCAACTTCTGGGACATTACAACGATCCCACCGTCACCAAGGCCCTGGACTGGATGTCTACACTTCCAGTCAAGTGGAGTACGGCTGGTGGGATCAACTACTTCTACTATTTCCACTATTACGCCATTCAGGCTAACTACCAGGCGGGTGGCAAGCATTGGAACCAGTGGCATCCCAGGGTCCGTGAAATGCTGCTCTCCAAGCAGCGTGAAGACGGCAGCTGGGATCTTCCCGGCGGTTCTGAAGGGGCCAGCGTCGTGGGACGCAATCGCGTTTATTGGACGTCGATGGCCTCGCTGGTTCTTGAAGTTTACATGCACTTCCTGCCGGCATATCAGAGATGACCGTGATGGGGCGAGCCTTGACGTGGGGGGGATTGCCGGCCGTCAGTGGATCGGCCGCCGCCCGGAAACTGGTCACGGCACATCGCCGATTCACTCAACCCACTGGCACTCCATGACCAATCCTCGATTCGTCTTTCGCTGGCCCACCGCAACGCTGGTTGTCGGCCTGGCCGTGGCCGTCACCTGGGGGATCTTCGTCGCCGGCACGACACGCTCGGTACGAGCCCAGCCTAAAAAACAGGCCGCCAAGGCGGCGACTGCCGACATCCTGACCGAGACGGACATCATTGCTCAGGTGACCGGGTCGCTGAACAAGTCGGTCAAGTACATGGCCGGGGTGCAGATTCGTGACGGATCGCCGATGGACGGGGCCTGGGACGACTGCAACGCGCCCAACGCGATGGCGATCCTGTCGATCATGGGCCTGGGCCACGTGCCCGGACGAGGCCCCTACACAGATGTGCTCGAGCGGGCCAAGAAGTACATATTGCGGACCCAGGAGGACAGTGGGCTGTTTCGCTCGAAGCGGATTCCCGGCTCCGGTCCCATGTACTCGCACGGCCTGACCACGCTGTGTATGGCCGAGATGTACGGAATGGACCCCGATCCGAAACTCGAGGAGGGGGTGAGGAAAGCGGTTGACCTGATCGTCCGCTGCCAGTCGAGCGCCGGTGGCTGGCGATACCAGCCCAACCCCAGCACCCAGGACGTCAGCGTAACGGTGATGCAGGTGGTGGCGCTGAGAGCGGCCAACAACGCCGAGATCCCCGTGCCGCAGAAGACCATCGACAACGCCGTGAAGTACATCAAGAGTTGTGCGCACCCCAAGGGCGGGTTCGGCTACACCGGGCCGTCGCAGGGGCCGCACACCACCGCCGCCGGAATTCTCTCGCTGCAACTCCTTGGGCACTACAACGATCCCACCGTCATCAAGGCACTCGACCACATGTCGAAGGTGCCGGTCAAGTGGGGCAAGTCCGGTGGAGTCACCTACTTCTATTACTTCCACTACTACGCCATCCAGGGCAACTACCAGGCCGGCGGCAAGTACTGGAACCAGTGGCATCCGCAGGTCCGCGAGATGTTTCTCGAGAAGCAGAACGAGGACGGCAGTTGGGACGTGCCGGCGGGGATGTCCGAGCAGGCCAGCGTCGTGGGACGCAACAAGGTCTACTGGACCGCCATGGCCTCGCTGGTGCTCGAGGTTTACATGCATTACCTGCCCGCCTACCAACGGTGACATGATGAACCACAAGATCGCCCTGTGCCGGGGACTTCCACTGCTGTTGGCCGCCGTGCTTGGTGCTCCCGGCCAGGTCGTCGCACAGGTCACTCCGCGGATTACCGGCCTGGTCAGCCCCGCGAAGGGACTGACCGCCGTCGCGGTGATCGAGCGGAAGACCCGCAAGAAGTTTGTCGGCAAGATCGTCGACGCCAAGACCGGCCGGTTCGCCGTCGCCGGACTCGCCGAGGGCAGGATCTATGACCTGCAGGTCGATTTCGGACAGTGGTGTCGGCTCGAAGGCATCAACCTCAAGGTGCCCCGCTCGGACTACGTCGAGGAACAACCTCTGGCGACCGAGGACATCAAGGTGATCAACACCAAGGTCAAGCGACTCAACAAGTTCGAAGACGACGTGCGGATCCTGACCATCCAAGGTAACATCCAGCACGCCGCCATCCTGATCACCAAGCTCAGGACCCGACCGTTCTTCGGGTCAAAGCCCGGTGAGTTGATTTGGCGGGCCGAACTGTGGCATTTCGAACGGCCCGAGGAAACGTGGTTGAAGCGCAGAGATGAGTTGTTTACGGTA
>Ga0310342_100002828_pt1 | contig 11269 bp, 12 predicted proteins | sample S15DNA20500_MG_FD_206155 | JGI IMG/M metagenome (GOLD analysis project Ga0310342, IMG submission 206155) | Marine microbial communities from station ALOHA, North Pacific Subtropical Gyre - S1503-DNA-20-500_MG | ecosystem: Environmental > Aquatic > Marine > Oceanic | place: Pacific Ocean: North... | reverse complement strand
CGCCTCCCGGAAACCGGGCCAGGCACGAGGAGCCAATCCGATGGCAGAAGGAAAGATCACGCAGGTGATGGGGCCCGTGGTAGACGTCGAGTTCCCGCCGGGCGACATCCCCGAGATCTTCACCGCGCTCACCACCACGAATGCGGCGATCGACGACCGCGAAGACAACCTCACGATCGAGGTCGCCCTTCACCTCGGCGAGAACACGGTGCGCGCGATCGCGATGGACACCAGCGACGGCCTGCGCCGCGGTCAGGTCGTCCGGAACACCGGCAAGCCGATCCTCGTGCCCGTCGGCCCCGGCACCCTCGGCCGCATCATGAACGTCGTGGGCGAACCCGTGGACGAGAAGGGCCCGATCGAAGCTGCAATGCACTCGCCCATTCACCGGGCGCCGCCCGAGTTCGTCGACCAGGCGACGTCCGCGGAGGCCCTCGAGACGGGCATCAAGGTCGTCGACCTGATCGCGCCGTACGCGAAGGGGGGCAAGGTCGGTCTCTTCGGCGGTGCCGGTGTGGGCAAGACCGTCGTCATCCTCGAGCTCATCAACAACATCGCGAAGCAGCACGGCGGCTACTCGGTGTTTGGCGGGGTCGGCGAGCGCACACGCGAGGGCAATGACCTCTGGCACGAGATGGCGGACGCAAAGCTCGCGGACGGCACGACGGTGCTCGACAAGGCCGCCCTCATCTATGGCCAGATGAACGAGCCTCCGGGGGCGCGCGCGCGTGTTGGCCTCACCGCTCTCACGGCGGCCGAGTACTTCCGGGACGAGGAGGGCAAGGATGTGCTCCTCTTCATCGACAACATCTTCCGCTTCACGCAAGCGGGCTCGGAGGTGTCGGCGCTTCTCGGTCGGATTCCCTCGGCGGTCGGTTACCAGCCGACCCTGTCGACCGACATGGGCGAGTTGCAGGAGCGGATTACGTCGACCCACAACGGCTCGATCACGTCCGTGCAGGCCATCTACGTGCCCGCCGACGATCTCACCGATCCCGCGCCGGCGACGGCGTTCACCCATCTCGATGCGACGACGGTGCTGTCTCGGCGAATCTCGGAGCTCGGCATCTACCCGGCAGTGGATCCGCTCGATTCGACCTCGCGAATCCTCGATCCGGGTGTCGTAGGCGAAGAGCACTACAACGTGGCGCGCGGCGTACAGGCGGCGCTTCAGAAGTACAAGGATCTGCTCGATATCATCGCGATCCTCGGCATGGACGAGCTCTCCGAGGAGGATCGCCTCACGGTGGACCGCGCGCGGAAGCTCGAGCGGTTCTTCTCCCAGCCCTTTGCGGTGGCCGAACAGTTCACAGGTACACCGGGTGTCTACGTGCCGCTCGAAGACACCGTGCGTGGTTTCAAGGAGATCCTCGAGGGGAATCACGACGACCTGCCCGAGCAGGCCTTCTTCATGGTCGGCACCATCGAGGACGCCCGCGCGAAGGCGGAGACCCTCTAGAGATGCCGATCGAACTCGTTGTCGTGACGCCCGAGGGCGAGGCCTTCTCCGGCCCCGCCGAGGAAGTCGTGCTCCCCGGCGTCGAGGGCGAGTTCGGTGTGCTCGAAGCCCACGAGCGCTTCCTGTCGGCCCTCGCCCACGGCTGCATGGAGATCCGCACGCTCGAGGGTTCGCAGGTCTCGGTCGTCTCGGACGGCTTCGCCGAGGTGGGGCCCGAGCGCGTGGTCGTGATGGTCGATCGCCATGTTCCGAAGCACGAGATCGACGTGGCAGCCGCCCGCAGCGCGGCGGAGAGCGCCGCTGCCGAGCTCGAGCGGATCGGATCCGCGGACGACCCGAAGAAGGCGGAACTCGAGAAGGCGCTGGCGCGGGCAAACGCAGAGGTCGAGGTCGCCGAAAAGGCCTAGCGGCCTCGGTGAATTCCAGGCGCACGCCGCCGGCGGCTTCAGCGGTCGCGCGTGTCTGCCACCGGCGAGGCCTTGAGTTTCGCCTTCCCCTGCTGCACGACGACGCGGAAGCCTATGTCCGTGCAGCCCAGCTTTTGCTTGAGGGCACGGGTCTGCTTGTCGACGACGGCCTGGAGCTTCTTGGCGTCCAGGCCCTCGACGTTCTGTCCGCAAGCGCGGGCCGCCTCGCAGTAACTGTCGATCAGGGCGGCGCCCGCACCGGCCGAGACGATGCTCTCTCTCCGGTCACGCTGCCCGCTCTTCGGCGTCGCGCTACCGGCCTCGCGGATATCGGCCTTGAAGACGTCGCGCTGGTAGGTGCCCGCCTGCATCTGGCGGAGGACGTTGTCCCACTGGCGCTTCATGGCCTGGTAGCGGGAGTGGATCGAGTTGAACTTGAAGCGGAGGGCAGTGTTCTGGATGGGAGTGTTGCCCCAGAGACTGACGGTTTTCTGGATCTCCTGGCGAGCCATCACCGGCTCGCGAGGCCGCGTGCCCACGAAGTAGCGGTCGTAGTCGAGCTTCAGCGCGTTGAGCTTCTGCTCGAGGGCCCGGAGATCTTCTTCAAGCGTCGCCAAGACGGGTCTCCCAGGCTAGAAGATCGACGTCCCGGTCGAGGGTCTTGAGCTACGCCCTGGGCGATCAGTCCAGCGCGATCTCCTGCTTCAGAAGTTGATCGCCGCCTCCCGGGATCCGGAACTCGCCAGGCTGCGCGCCCGCTGCGTCGTAGAGAGGGTTGCCCTCCACCTCGAAGCCAGCGTCACGGATCATCCGGTAGGTCTCGTCCGTCCCGTCGCCGCGCGTCGTCAGGTAGCCCTCGACGAACAGCGAGTTCGCGGGATAGAGGGCCAGCGGTTGAAGGGATCGCAGGTTGCCCTCGCGCCCGCCGGCGACGCGGATCTCGGCCCTGGGGTTCACCAACCGCATGACGCACAGCGCGCGCAGACAGCGCTCGGGCGTGAGGGACCCGTCGTGGGTCACCTGGTTGCCGTCGATCGGAATCAGGAAGTTCAGCGGGATCGACGGCACCTGCATGTCGCGCAGCTTGAAGGCGACCTCGACGAGATCGCGCGGCTCCTCGCCCATGCCCATGATCAGCCCGCTGCAGGTTTCGAGGCCGTTGTTGCGCGCGGCTTCGAGCGTGGCCACGCGATCCGCGTAGCTGTGGGTCGAGCAGATCTTCGGGTAGTGGCTTTCGCTGGTGTTGAGGTTGTGGTTCAGGCGATCGAGTCCCGCCTCCGCGAGGATCTTCGCCTTCTCATCGTCGAAGCTGCCCGCAGACAGGCACACCTCGACGGGATAGCGGTGCTTCACCTCCCGGATGACCTCTGCGAGGCGCCGCGTGTAGGCGAGGGTAGGCCCCCGTCCAGAGAGCACCATGCAGTAACGTGACGCACCGCTGCGAGCCGCCTGCTCGGCCTCCGCGAAGATCTCCTCGTCGGTCTTCATCGGGTACTGGCGAATGGCCGCCGTGGAGTCCTTGTTCTGCGAGCAGTAGCCGCAGTCCTCCGGACACAGGCCGTTCTGTACATTGTTGAGAACGTGCACCATGACCTTGCGACCGAAGTGGTGATGTCGGGGCACGTAGGCGGCGTGCACGAGCGGCAGCAGTTCGACGTCGCAGCCGTCGAGCAGCGTGACGGCTTCGTCGAAGCCGGGAGGCTCATCCTGGATGGCCTGCTCGGCCAACCGCGTGTAGTCGATCACGGGGATCCTCCTCGTCGCGGAGCCGCAGCCTAGCGCGGCGTCAACCATGGGCCAGAGGTCAAGTTGACGCTGGAACACGCGTTCGTATCCGATCGGTCACCTTCGTGTGACTATCCGTTAAGCATTTGATTTTGAAGGATTTATTTGCCATCTCTCTTTGACAGGTCTGACCTCCACGGCTAAGCTGGCCGCCCCATGACGCAGCCCCCCAAGGCAGCGCCCGCAGCGAGTCGAAGTACGCCGGGCGCTGAGCCAATCTCGATCGCGCGGGTGTTCGAGCGCCTCGCCAGCCACCTGGAGTTGGTCGAACGCACGATGCTCGATCAGCTGGAGGGTGAGAGCGGCCTGATGGTCTCGATCGGAGACCACGTGGTGTCTTCGGGTGGCAAGCGGCTGCGTCCGGCCCTGGTGCTCCTGACCGCCGAGCTGTGCGGCTACACCGGGCCCCGCCGGGTCCAGATCGCTGCGGCGATCGAGTTGCTGCACACCGCCACTCTTCTCCACGACGACGTCGTCGACTTTTCCGATCTGCGACGCGGTCGCCCGTCCGCGAACGCGATCTGGGGCAATCGGCGCGCAGTGCTCGCCGGCGACTTCCTGTATGCGCGGTCGTCCACCATTGTCATCGATGACGGCAGCATGGAGATCATGGAGAGTTTCGCGGACACGATCCGGCTGATGGCCGAGGGCGAGTTGCTGCAGCTCGAGTTCAGCTTCGACACGGTGGCCACCGAGGCGCAGTACTACAAGGTGATCGACCGAAAGAGCGCTCAGCTGCTGCGGTCGGCCTGCGAGGCGGGTGCGATCCTGGGGGGCGCCACCAAGGGAGAGCGCCGCAAGATCGGCGAGTTCGGCCGCGAACTCGGCATCGCCTTCCAGCTGCGCGACGACGCGCTCGACTACCAGGCTCCCTCACAGGAGACGGGTAAGCCCGCCCATACGGATCTTCGCGAAGGCAAGGTGACGCTGCCGCTGCTGCTCACGCTCAAGCGCTGCACGGGCAACGAACGCGAGCTGATCTCGCGGGCCGTCAAGCGTTCGAGCCAGGTCGATGCCGAAGTTCGCCTTGCCACGGATGCCAGCAACACCGACCCGGCGCTCGAGGCCGACTTCGAGAGCATCATCCAGCTCGTCGAGCGCTACCACGGTGTTGCGGACACCATCCGGCGAGCGGAGGAGCACGTCGCCAAGGCGCGCGCTTCGCTCGCGATGTTCCCCGACATTCCCGCCAAGCACAGCCTGCTGACAGCGGCCGAGTACGTGGTAGGCCGCGACCACTAGCGAATCCCCGCGGTCCCGCGGAGAAAAGTAGATGACTCGAAACACCCATCCCGCGCGGCGGCTCGTCGCGCGGGGACTCGCGACGGCGTGCGCGCTCACACTCGCCCTGGTGGCAGTGAGCGCCGTGCAGGCTGCGCAACCGGAGGCGCCTTCGCTCTCGGGCGTCGTCAACCTGAATACGGCAACCCCCGAAGAACTCCAGCTGCTCCCGGGCGTCGGCGAGGCGCGAGCGGTCGCGATCGTCGCGATGCGTAAGCGGCAGGGGGGCTTTCAGGACGTTGACGACCTCCTAGAGGTGAAGGGGATCGGGCAGGCGATGCTGAAGCGAATGCGCCCACACGTGACCCTGAGCGGGAAGACGACGGCCCGGAAGCTCTGAACCCCGTCGCGGCTGCGAACGGGCAAGGGTGCCGGGCGCATCGCGTCCGGCACCCGATGCCCGGCTAGAATCTGTCAATGCGCGGATTCGCCCTGCTGGGAGCCCTGTGCCTGTGGTTGGCGTGCGAGGCCGGAGAGCCAAGCCGCGAGGAGGCGCCGACTTCCTTGCGGGTCGTCTCCATCAATCCGTCGCTCACCGCGATCCTGCTGGCACTGGGCGCGGGCGATGTGCTGGTTGGAATCGATGAAGTGTCTGCCGCGCAGCAGCCCGAATTGGCCGGTCTGCCGAGGGTTGGCGGGCTCTTCAACCCGAGTCTCGAGGCCGTGGTGGCCGTGGCGCCGGACGTGGTCGTCGTGGTGCCGAGCGTCGAGCAGCGCGACTTCCGGGGTCGGCTCGAGGAGATCGGCGTTCGCGTCGAGTCATTCGAGAACATTCGGCTCCAGCAGGTCCTCGAGAACATCGCCCGGCTCGGCGAGTTGGTCGGGCGTGAAGCGGAGGCCGGCCAGAGGATCGAGGCCATTCGCGCAGCGCGAGCGTCTGCCGAGCGCCTCACGGCCGGCCGCTCGCATCCCAAGACCCTCGTGATCCTGCAGCGAGATCCGGTGTTCGTCGTTGGCAGTGGCGGATTCATCGATGAGTTGCTGGCAGCCACGGGTGCGCGCAATCTCGGCGCCGCCTTCGGTGAGCCCTATCCGCAGGTAGCCGTCGAGTGGCTGATCGCGGCTGGCCCCGAAGTGCTGATCGACATGACGGATGAGCCCGGCGACCCGCTCGTGTTCTGGTCGCGCTGGCCCGCGATCCCAGCGGTGGCCGCACGGCGCGTCCTGCACCTGGACCCGGAGATCGTGACATTGCCGGGCCCGTACCTGGATCGCGCCGTCGAGTCCCTCGTCGAGGCGCTCCATGGGCGCAGTGTGGCGATGCGGTTGTCTGGGCGATGAAGCATCTCACGGCCAGGCGCTTCACCTCGGTGATTGCCGGACTGCTGCTGCTGCTGCTGGCGGCGGGGCTTCTCGGCCTCGTGCTCGGCCCCAGCGCGCTGTCACTCGCCGACGTCATGACGGCGCTCTCTCAGGACGAGGGTGCGGCGGCAGATATCGTCTGGCGCATCCGGGTGCCCCGGATTGCCCTCGCTGCCCTCGTCGGCGCATGTCTCTCGGTCGCCGGTGTCGTCTTCCAGGCGCTGCTCCGGAACCCGCTCGCGGATCCCTTCATCCTCGGTGTGTCGGGGGGCGCTGCGCTCGGTGGCATTGCAATGCTCTCTCTTGGAAGTCTCCTCGGCCTCGGATACGCGGCGGTTCCTCCTGCGGCATTCGCCGGTGCGGTGGTCACCACCGTCCTCCTCTACCTGGTCGCGGGCACACGGGGGCGAGTGTCCGCTGCGAATCTCTTGCTCACGGGCGTGGTGTTCAACGCATTCGCCTCGGCGGCAATCGTATTCCTGGCCTCGGCGGCCGGCTTGACGGAAGGGGCGCGCATCTTCCTGTGGCTCGTCGGCAACCTCTCCGCCGCGCGGCTCGACGTCGCACCCTGGCTCGTGGTGTTTCTGCTGACTGGCTTCTCGGCTGCAGTCGCGCTCTCCCGCTCCCTCAACGTGCTCGCGCTCGGCGACGAGGCTGCCGAGCAGCTGGGCATCCCGGTAGCAGCACACCAGCGCATCCTGCTGCTTGCAACCTCGCTCATGGTAGGCGCTGCCGTTTCAGTCGCTGGGCTCGTCGGCTTCGTGGGCCTGATCATCCCGCACCTGCTGCGGCTGGTTCTCGGTCCCGATCACCGACTGCTGGTCCCGGCCGCGGCCCTCGCGGGTGCGGCGTTCCTGGTGGTGTGCGACACCGCGGCGCGGACGCTGCTCGGCGGCCGCGAACTGCCAGTCGGCGCCATCACGGCGATCGTCGGCGGGCCGCTCTTTCTGGCATTGCTGCGCCGGCATCAATTGCAGGTACTGGCCCGATGAGCCTTTCGCTGCGCGGCATCCACGTGGCCTTGGGCGAGCGTCCGGTCTTGCGTGGCGTCGATCTCGAAGTCGCGCCCTCCGAGGTGGTGGCGCTGGTCGGCCCGAATGGGGCCGGCAAGACGACGTTGCTGCGGGTCGCGAGTCGCGTTCTGGTACCGGACGCAGGTGAGGTGCTGTTCGAAGGACGCGCTCTCGAGCGCTGGGGGCGGCGGGCGCTGTCTCGTGCGGTCGCGGTCGTGCCGCAGGACACCGGCACGCCGTTCCCGTTCCGGGCCGGAGAACTCGTCGTGATGGGGCGCGCTCCCCACCAGCCGCTGCTGGGTTTCGATCGCCAGGAAGACGTCGACCATGCGGGTCGCGCCCTCGAGCGGCTTGGCATCGCGGACTTCGCGGACCGCTCGGTCTTCGAGCTGTCGGGCGGCGAGCGACAGCTCGTGGCGTTCGCCCGGGCACTCGCCCAGGATCCGAAGCTGCTGCTCCTCGATGAGCCGACGGCGTTCCTGGACCTGCGCCATCGCGTCCGCGTCTTGCGCGTGGTTCGTGAGTTCGCCGAGCAGGGCCGCTCCGCTCTCGTCGTCTCCCACGATCTGAATCTCGCGGCGCGAGCGTGCGACCGGCTCGTCGTCCTCCAGGAAGGCGTGATCGTTGCCAGTGGCCCGCCCGAAGAAGTGATGACGGCCGAGCTTCTGTCGCGGGTGTATGGAACCGAGGCGGATATCCTGATGGCTCCGGACGGGCGGCCCGTTGCGGTGCCGAAGGGGGTCTGAAGCCGCTACCGTCCCGCCCTCTGAAATCGCCGAGGCGGAGGTGAGCGGTAGGAGCGACATGAGCGGCGCAGAAGTCGAAGCGGTGCAGGCGCGAGAGATCCTCGATTCGAGGGGCAACCCCACCCTCGAGGTCGAAGTGATGACGTCGAACGGCCAGCGCGGCTGCGCGGCGGTTCCCTCCGGCGCGTCGACGGGCTCGCGCGAGGCCCTCGAACTGCGCGACGACGATTCGACCCGCTACCGCGGCAAGGGGGTCTTGACCGCCGTTGCCAACGTGAACGACGAGATCGGACCGGCCCTGAAGGGCCGGGCCCTCGGCGGGCTCGAGGAGCAGGCTGCGCTCGATCAGGCCATGATCGAACTGGACGGCAGCGAAGCGAAGTCGCGCCTGGGAGCCAACGCGATCCTCGGTGTGTCGCTCGCTGCGGCTCATGCTGCGGCCGCGGAGTCGGCTCAGCCCCTGTATCGCTTCCTGGGCGGGAGCGAGGCCCGGCTGCTCCCTGCTCCGATGCTGAACCTGATCAACGGCGGTGCGCATGCCGACAACACCGTCGATTTGCAGGAATTCATGGTGTACCCGCTCGCTGCACCTACGTTCGCGGAGGCGCTGCGCTGGGGAGCGGAGATCTTCCACACCCTGAAGGACGTCCTCGGCGAGAAGGGTCTCTCCACGGCCGTCGGTGACGAGGGCGGGTTTGCGCCAGACCTCTCGAGCAATCGCGACGCCATCGAGTTGTTGGTCATGGCCATCGAGCGTGCGGGTTACCGCCCGGGCGAGGACGTCTTCGTGGCCCTGGATCCGGCGGCCAGCGAGTTCCACGATGGTGAGAGATACGTGCTCGCCGGCGAAGGAGCCGAGAAGAGCACCGCCGAGATGATCGAATACTGGTCCGATTGGATCCAGCGGTACCCGGTCGTCTCCATCGAAGACGGTCTGGGCGAGTCCGACTGGTCCGGGTGGCACGACCTCACTACCGCACTGGGCGACCGCCTGCAGATCGTCGGTGATGATCTGTTCGTTACGAACCCGAAGATCCTCTCGCGAGGTGTCGAGGAGAAGGCAGCGAACGCGATCCTCATCAAGCTGAATCAGATCGGAACGCTTACCGAGACGCTGGCGACCATCGCGATGGCGCGCGAAGCCGGCTTCTCGACGGTGGTGTCGCACCGGTCCGGCGAGACCGAGGACACGACGATTGCGGATCTCGCGGTGGGCACCGGTTCTGGCCAGATCAAGACCGGCTCCGCGAGTCGCACGGACCGCGTCTGCAAATACAATCGCTTGTTGCGGATCGAGGCCGAACTGGGTGCGAAGGCGGTGTACGCGGGAGGCAGCACGATCCACGGGTTCTCCAGGTGAGGCTCCGAGTCGCGCTCCTGGGAGTGCTGGCGCTCGCGCTGCCCGTTGCCGCGTTCGTCCCGAAGGCCGACCGCATCGCCAACGCCACGACCTTGGCCAACGACGCCGCGGCGCGTGGCCGGGCTCTTCAGCTCGACCTCACGTTGCGCGTAGCCGATCGCGAGCCCATCGGTAGCGGGAAGCTCCTCACGCACCCCTCCGGGTTGGCGCGCCTCGAGCTGCGTGACGCTAACGGCGACACGGAGCGACACCTGCTCCTGGGTAACGAGCACTCGGCGAGTCGCAACGGTCGCAGGCTCGACCAGCCGCGTGCGTTTCTACCGCCGCTGTTCTTCCTGCAGGTCGACTCGCTGGACACTTTCGAGCAGGCCCTCTCAGGCTTTGGTCTCGACCTCGAGGCGGCGAGCCTGGCGCCGTGCGGCGAGGCCCTTTGCTACGTGCTGGGTGACGCGTCCCGTGTGGCTCCGCCCCTCGTCGTTGCGACGGAGATCGAAGACGACGAGCCCGGCGATGTCGGTGAGCTCGAGGAAGCCACCTCGGTCGAACTCGAACCGGTTGCTGTGCCGGAGGAAGAGACCGGTGACCCGGTGCCCGACCAGGCAGACATGCCTCCCGCCGGTCCGGAGCCGACGATCTGGGTCGATTCGAAGACGTTCGAGATCGTCCGCATCGAGTCACGCGGCGGAGTGACCGTCGACTTCGGGTCCGCCACCACCTTCGGTGAGATCCGCTTCCCCGAGTCGATTACGATCCACGAGCCCGGGAGCGAGGCGGTCCGTTTCGATGTCCTGGGCGTTCTGCCCGTGAGTGTCCCCGCCGCAGAATTCAGTCACGCCTGGCTGTTTGCGGCTCCGGCCCCCGGCGATTCTCTCCCTGCGGGACAGCTCTAGCAGCGATTGGCCCACCGGCCGAGTCACTCCCGCCTGCCAAGAGAAATCCGGGAATTCGCGATTTCAGGCCTAATGCAGCCTGCCTGGAATACCGAAGAAACTCTGTGAGGAAGGCAGGGCAGGTGCCGGAATGCCTGAAGAGTTCCGGAGTTGTGGCTACCGACACACGCTCGGGAAGCAGCAGTACACGACCGCAGCAGCGGAAGCGGTCCCAGATGATGGGAGTTTGAGAGATGAGTCAATCCCAGCAGCTCAACATCCTGACGCTCGACCCGGACCAGGAAACCAACGTCCAGGTCAAGAGCATCCTCAGCGATGAGGGCTACCAGGTGAATGTTCTTACCGATCCGGCCGGTGCCTGCGAAGAGGTCCGCACGAACAGCTACCAGCTCGTGCTGATCGACGTATCGCCGGACAACCCGTCGGGAATGACGGCGCTACGGGCCGTGCGTGCCACCGACAGCGACCTCTGCATCGTTGCGACCACCGACTTTCCGACGGTCGAGATGGCTGTCGCGTCGATGAAGCAACAGGCCTTCAACTATCTTCGCAAGCCTCTCGTGCCCGACGACCTGCGGGCCGTGGTCACTGAGGCCATTCGGGAGAAGGGCCTACTCGTCGATCTCGAGACGCGTCTGAATCTCGAGGTAGGACGTCGCATCCGCGAGCAGCGCCACTCTCGCCCGCTCACCCTGAAGCAGTTGGCCAATCGCACGGGCCTATCGGTGAGCCTCATTTCGCAGATAGAACTCGGCAAGAGTGCAGCGTCCATGTCGACGCTCCACAAGCTCGCCACGGCGCTGGGTACGAAGATGGCCTACTTCTTCGAGGCCGTCTGAGGCAGACTACGCTCCGATGAGGAGCGTCGAGGATACGCGACCGCGCTCCGGGCTCTCGGTGCCTGCGCTGACGGTCCTGGATGCCGAGGGTGGCTTGATCGAAGCCGATCAGCGTGCCCTCGTTCGCTATGTCGTGCAAGATGGCTACGGGGCGGACGTGGTGTTCTCGGCCGGTACCACCGGCGAG
>Ga0310342_100002827_pt1 | contig 11273 bp, 8 predicted proteins | sample S15DNA20500_MG_FD_206155 | JGI IMG/M metagenome (GOLD analysis project Ga0310342, IMG submission 206155) | Marine microbial communities from station ALOHA, North Pacific Subtropical Gyre - S1503-DNA-20-500_MG | ecosystem: Environmental > Aquatic > Marine > Oceanic | place: Pacific Ocean: North... | reverse complement strand
CAGAAGGCCAGGGCGGTGGGCATCCACCTCATCCTGGCCACGCAGCGCCCCCAGGCCAACGTGGTCACCGGCCTGATCAAGGGCAACATGCCCTGCCGCATCTCCTTCAAGGTGAACAGCGGCCTCGACTCCCGCATCGTACTCGACCAGAAGGGAGCCGAACTGCTCCTGAGCCGGGGTGACATGCTCTACCTCTCGCCTCAGACCAGCAAGCTTTTGCGAGCCCAGGGCACGCTCGTCGACGACCAGGAAATCCGTCGCACGGTGCAATTCCTCCAGCAGGTGGCCGAACCGAATTTCGAGCCGCAACTGGTGCAGTTGAAGTCGTCCGCTGTTGTCGAGGGCGACGAAGAGCGAGATCCGATGTTCGACGAAGCTGTGCGAGTCGTCCTGGACACGAAGCGTGGCAGCGTCTCCCTCCTCCAACGCCGCCTTGCCGTGGGGTACAGTCGCGCGTCACGCCTCATCGAACAGATGGCGATGGCCGGCATCATCGGCGACTACAAGGGGTCGCAGGCCCGCGAAGTGACGATGACCCTCGACGAATACGAGGCCCTGATGGCCCAGGCCGAAGAAGACGCCGCGACGCTGGTCAACCCCGCCAAAGCCGACACGGACGCCGAAAACGTTCTGGAAGAAGGCCTCACCGATGCGATCGACACGGAAGAAGAAACCGATGTCGACGCCGAGGAAGAAGACGGTGAGGAATACGAAGAGGAAGGGTACGAAGAAGGTGCTGAGGAGGAAAGCGAAGAAGAGACCGACGGCGAAGAAGCGGAAGATGGGTACGAGTACGAATATGAGGAAGAAGAGGGCTACGAGGACGAGGAAGTCGATGTCCGTGGCGAGGCGGGCGAAGAGGAGGAAGAAGACAAAGGGGAAGATGACGACGGATGATGACGGGCGAAGATCACGACCCGGCAGCACGCTTCTTGCCGTATGCGTCGCCTCCTCGCCTGCTCAACCATGACAACGGTCAGCCCGTTCCTTCAGCCTCACCAAGTCCGCTTGCAGCTTTGGAGGCACTGGCAACGACAGTGCCTCCAAGGCGTCGGCAATGCGGTGCCGCCAGTCGTGACGCCGCAGAAGATGACCGAGGGAACGCCGCCTTGCCATGTTGAGGCGATCCGTGTCGTCCGCGAGGTCTGCGATCTGCGCCATTGCTTTGTCGTTGTCGCCGGACAGATCAACAATCGCATCCTCCCAGTCCAGCATCTGCGGCGTCAGCGACTCGGTAGGACGCAGTCCCGCCGTCACGCAACCGGCCGCAAGACACTCGAACCAGCGCGGGGTCAGCAGCGACTGCTTATGTGGCATTGTCCGCGCCCCCGGCACCGTCGTGTCAAAGCATAGTGCGACCTTGCTGATCTTCAGCAGCTTCCAGAAGAGCCGCCGCTCCAGTTGCCAGCCTTCGCCTTTCCCGATGCCGAAGGGGGAATGAAGGTAAATCCGATCGGAAGATGAATCATTGAAACGACTCTGGAGGGATCGACGCAGGCCCTCCGGCATCCGGCCATAGCTGACCACGTCGATGGCGCGATCAACACCGGGGTCCGCGTGCGTCAGAACATCCGTCGCCGATGCCAGCAGGGAGACCGGCTTCTTGGTCCGGGCTCGCACCGGCTCGATGTCTTCCGCATTCGGCACGAAGAAGTGATCGATGTCGGCCTCGATCTTCGGCCAGGTCCACACCAAAAACGGCTCTATGACGAACGCCGCCACCACGTCGAAGGCGGCACGCCACCCCGGCAGGGCCGTCACGACCCGCAGGGCCGTGGGGTTATGGACCACCACAAACAGCACCTTCGGCGTCGCGCCGGTATCCACGGGAAGCGGAAGGCGATCAAACACTACTTGCCTTCGCCGGTGCCGGATGAAGCGGCCCAGCATCGGGGCGTGGGCGCCGGGGGCGAGGATTCGTCCTTCGGTCATGTCGGCCAGCAGGTCCTCAAACTCGTAGATGGGTTGCCATCCCGGACTCCCGAGAATATTACGCTCCGACAAAATACAAATATCCAATGGCACATCTCCTCGTGCTGCCGTTCGTAGACAGCCTGCTTGGCCAGACCGCCGACCCCAATGAAAACCTCGACGACGAGGGGGTCAAACTACATGCCGACACCCGCATAGTATAGACCGCCGTCCAGACCGCCCGGCCCCCGGCGAGCACGTCGGTGTGTCAACGCTGTTTCGGCTGCGTGTGGTCGCAGGCGTTGGTGACGATGTCCATCGACTTGACCTGTCCATCTTCGCGGTAGACGTAGAAACCGAACAGGTCCGTCTCGGCGAGGCAGATCGCCAGGCCCGGCACGACGGCAAAAAGAAGTTTCCGCCGGATCGTCAGGCGCATGGAACGCCGATCGATGACCGCAAGGTTCTGAGGCGGTGACGGTCAGGCGTGGGGATGCAGGATGCCCAGGGGTTGGGCTCGGTGGTTGTAACCGGGGAAGAACTGTTGGGCGAACGGGTCGAATCCGTACAGATCAGACAGCGCCTCGGCAAATACCTGTCGAAAATCGGTGTGCACCGGCATGTCACGACCGTCGTTGAGGCTCTCCAGTTCGAGCCCCGTCCACTTGCCGTAGATCTTGCTGCCGTTCACCTGCCCGCCTAGCAGGAGCATGAACCCGCCATGTCCGTGGTCCGTGCCTTCGCTGCCATTTTCCAGCGTCGTGCGGCCGAACTCGCTCATCACCATGACCAACACGCGGTTCAGGTCGGGCCCCAGATCCTCGGCAAAAGCGGTCAATGTCGAGCTGATGTCACCAAGCTTCAACGCCATGGTTCCCAACGAGCCGCCCTGGAAGGCGTGCAGGTCCCATCCACCATAATCCAGGGCCGCCACTTCCAAACCACGCCTGGCCTTGATCAGCTTGGCCAAGTCGCTCATCTGCTGTCCAAAACCACTTGTCGGATAATTCGCGTTGGAGCGTGTCTGGGCAATGATTTGCCTCAATTCATGGATCAATTTGATGGTGGAGGCACCGGCATCAGTCACCTTTCGCCGCATGGCTTCGGCACTGCTTTCAACAATGGCACCCCTCTTCTGAAGACGTTGGTCCTCCTCGCACCCGTAGAGTTCCTCGAAGGTGTCGATGGTGTGCTCGATTTGGAGCGAAGGAAATGCCAGCACCGGGTGCTGGCCTCGCAAGGATCGCGGCAGCGTGGCCTGCAACGACAGCGCTCGGAAGTTGGAATCGTCGTTGCTCCGCGTCATTGTCAGGAACCGATTCAGCCAACCCTCGGTAATCTGGCGTACTCCTGGCGCCGCGCGTTCCATGAAGTCCTGCGCATCGAAATGGCTTCGCGTGGGATGTGGCGACCCGACATTGATGATGGGCGCCACCAGGCCCTGCTTGAAGAGAGGCATCAGCGACGCCATGTTCGGATGCAGGCCGAACTGCTTGTTCAGCGGAATCACCTGCTCCCTCGGATTGCCGTCACGCCGCACGGCGATGTTGGGACGGTGTCGGTAATAGAGCGGATCGGCATAAGGCACGATCGTATTCAGCGAGTCGGCGCCACCCCGTAAATAGATCGCCACCAGCGTCGGCCGGTCGCGTCCCTCCAGCTTCGGCATCTCCTGGGCCAGGAGGGTTTCCGGATCCACGGCGCCAAGCGTTGATGCACCGAAAATCGTGGCTCCAGACTGCTTGATGAACTGGCGGCGCGTGGTAGACATAGGTATCGATCCTTTGGGAACCAGCTCTATTGCTGCTGGAATGCCGGCGTCCCGATCAGAAGGCCGAGCATCTGCAATCGGTACACCCCGATCGTCTCCATGGCCTTGTCCAGCACGGCATCCGTGCGAGGATCAATGCCGGCGGGCAGCAAGTTGGCCACCATCCGTTGTTTCATTTGCTCGGGCGGAAGTTCGTTGAGCGCATCGATGAACTGAGGATCCAGGCGGACACCGTCCACGCGCCCCTCCGCCAGTTGCAATGCGAAATGCCAGCGATGCAGCAACACGCCAGGATCCAACCACGCTTCGGCCTGGTCGAAATAGCCCGTAGGGTCTTCCTGTGCATAGACAGGTTGTCCCATGTCGGTCAGCGATGCATAAAGGTGGGCGTACAGCTTGATCGTGGCCCCGGTGGCCCGCAGCGCACTGATGGTGAATTCAAAGGGCGTCTTGAACTTCGCCAGGTAGTTGGCACGGTCCATGAATGCGGGGCTGAAAATGATCGCCTCATACACGGTGGGAAGGTGCCCACGTGATGTGCGAAAAACGCCGGCCACCCGCTTGACCAGGTCGTCCGGCGGGTCGTCGTTGACCAGATAGCGGCACAGCTTGTAGCTGATGAACTGCGCGGTCCGCCGGTCGGTGCCCAGTCGCTTGATGACCGCTTCTCCCTCGGCAATACCTCTGCGGCCGCTCATACGCCTCCCCAGCACGACCTTCGGCAATCGATCGTGCCAATCGTCGCGAAAGATGAAGCCGTACTCTTCCTCGTCATTCCAGAATCCCGCCGTCCATCCGGTCAGAACCCGCGCCAACTCTTCGACATCGCGCTGCGAGTAGCCTCCTTTTCGATTCTCGTGCAAGACGCCGAGCGTATGAAGTTCCATCAGTTCACGGGCATAGTTTTCGTTAAGGCCGCTCTGCCGCCGCAACTTCTTCAGGATCGATTCGGGCAACCGGCGGCGCCCCACGTATCGCGCCACTTCCTCCTCCTCAGCGTCAGACAACGGCTTCTGGCTGACCGCGTTGTCGAGATAGAGGAGCATGGCCGGATGCTTCGCCGACGCCATGAGCATATCGCTGAATCGCCCGAAGGCGTGTTTGCGGATGACGTTTTCCTCGTAGTGGTTGGCCAGGTAGGCCACCTCCTCTTTGTTGTGGTCGACACTGAAATGATTTCGCCAGAACTCGACGATCACTTCCTGGAACTGGCATCGACTGAAGACCGCGCGGGCAATAACCGCCTTGCGCAACTCGATCTGGGCCTTCTGCCGCAGTTTTGCCTCACGTCGTTCTTCGTCTCGCGTCGGATAATCACCGGCATAGTCGGGCTGATAAACGTCGAAGATCTCGCCCATCGACATGGCCAGCGATGGCGCCAACACTTCGATCCGAGCCATGACCTCGCGGTCATCAATGGACTGCGGCGCCAGTTGCTCACGAACCCAGGCCTCCCAACCCGCTTCCGCCAACGCAGTGACCTGGTCAGGCATGGCACCGAACGCCAGGCGGTTCAGCACGTGGACCGCCTGCTCACGCGGCGTCAGGGGTTCTGCGTTCGGATCGGTGACGGCCACCGCAACCGCTTCGCCACCGGTTCTGGCGGCCTCCGTGACGGTGTTGAGAAACGGCGCCAGCACCGCCACGCCAAGGACGACGACGACGGAAGGCACGCACTTTTTCCTAGATCCATACTGTGTCATGGATGAAATCGGCTGGAATCCGAAGCTCCGGCCGCAATTATAGCTCACCTATGCCGCCAAGTCCTGACAATCGATCGCCGAGCCCGCCATCGGGCTGCCACTGAGTGCTGCACATCAGATATCTCCACGCAATTGTCGTCGGGCCCGCACGAACACGTCCCGGAGCATGGCGTCGGTCAGGCGGCCTGTAAACGTGTTCTGCTGGCTGGGGTGATAGCTGCAGATCACCGTCAGGCCACCTGCCTTCAGCTCGGCGCCGTGAGCAAAATCAGCCTGCCGCAGCCCGCACCCAGCGTCGGACTGCCGCAGGTGTACCACGATCCTGGCGAACGCGAGGCGCCCAAGGCACACCACCACCCGCAGATCGGACAAGGCGTCGAAAGTCTGTTGCAAGTACCCACTGCACGCATCGATCTCGAACCGCGTCGGCTTGTTGTCCGGCGGCGCGCAATGGGCCACGGCGGTGATCAGCGCATCTTCCAGCGTCAATCCGTCACCCGCGTGCGTGGCGGTGGGTTGGCTGGCGAATCGTTCAGCGTGCATCGCCCGAAACAGAAAATCGCCCGACCGGTCGCCGGTAAACATGCGCCCCGTCCGATTGGCCCCATGGGCGGCGGGGGCGAGCCCCACCACGAGTAACCGGGCCTTGGGATCTCCGAAGTTGGGCACCGGGCGTCCGTGATACGTCTGGTCCCGGTAAGCGGCACGCTTCTCGTGAGCCATCCGTGAGCAATGCTCTCGCAGCCGCGGACATTGCTGGCAGTCGAGGAGGCGGCGGTTCAGCTTCTCGAACCAGTCTTGCCTTGCCATCACAACACTACCTCCCGCGTATCAGCGCCTCACCGGACGAGATGGTATCCCCTCCGCCATCGCCCCGGCACCATCGGCAAGCTCAGGATATCCCTTCGCTTTGCCCAATGGCGTCCGAGGATTCCGGACAAACACGGCGCCACTGGCGTCACATTGCGTTCGCGTTGTCGCGGTCCGCAATCTTCGCACAAACCCCGTTGATTCCGTGTTCCCGTTGCTCCTGGAGGCCGCGGCTCCCACACACCCCCCCCCGCTGCCGGCACCGGCGCGTGCTATAACATCAGCACTGCCATGCAGGAAATCCTTCAACACGTCTGCGCCAACGGGCTTCATCTACTGGCCGAACCGATGCCCGCGACCCAATCGCTGGCAATGACGCTGCTGCTGCCTGCCGGCGCAGCCCACGAACCGGCCAATCGCCAGGGCGTGGCCGCCATGGTGTCGGAGATGATGTTTCGCGGCGCCGGGGACCGTGACGCAAGGGCCCACAGCAACGCCCTGGACCGCCTCGGCGTACAGCGTCACAGCGTGGTCCAGACCCAGCACATCAGCCTCGGGGCCACGATGCTAGGGACAAAACGCAGCAAAGCGCTTCCCCTGCTGGCCGATATGGTCATCTCGCCACGGCTGGAAGAGGCGGGATTGGAACCGGCACAGGACCTGGCCCTGCAATCCATTGATGCGTTGGAAGATGAACCGCAGGATCGGGTCTTCGACGACCTACGCCACCAGCATCTTCCCGATCCTCTGGGCCGCTCTCCTCTGGGTCGACGTGAACACCTGGAAACCTTGACCGGCGAAGGCGTCCGTGCATTCTGCAAGCACCAGTTTGCACCGGTCGGCAGCATTCTCGCATTCGCCGGCAACCTGGACTGGGACGATCTGGTCGCCGAGGTCGAGGCGACGTTCGGTGGCTGGTCCGGCCACGTGGCCCCCCCGGAGGAAGGGGCGGCCGCCTCGCGAGGCACTTTCCATCGGCATTCCGACTCCACGCAATTGCACATTGGTATTGCCTATGACGCCGTGGCCGAGCCGGATGAGAACAGCGTCCTGCAACGCGCTGCGCAGTCCGTGCTATCCGGCGGCATGAGCGGCCGTCTCTTCACGGAAGTACGCGAGAAGCGAGGGCTCTGCTACGCGGCGCATGTTTCCTACGCGGGCCTGCGCGACCGCGGCCTCATGCTGGGGTACGCCGGCACCACGGCAGCCAGGGCCCAGGAAACGCTCGACGTCATGATCGGCGAATTGCGGCGTCTCGCCGAGGGCATCGAGGCGGACGAGTTCGAGCGAGCGATCGTCGGCATGAAGTCTCGCCTGGTCATGCAGGGCGAATCGACATCGGCCCGTGCCGCCGCCATCGCACGGGACCAATATCTCGTCGGTAGCCCCCGGACACTGGATGAACAAACGGCGAAGGTCGCCGGCGTGACGGTCGACCGTCTGCGCCGGTTCGTCGCGGACCATCCTGCTGGTCCGATGACCGTGGTCACCATCGGACCCCATCCACTGAAAATCCCTTCGTCCGGATGATATCTGGGTAACGCCGGCCATCGAAGCGAAAAAAGCCTCCGGGCAAAATCCACTTATGAAGCGCATCCTCATCACGGCGGGTCCGACGCGCGAGCCCATTGATGACGTGCGGTATATCAGCAACCGCTCCAGCGGGCGTATGGGCCTGGCACTGGCGACGGCGGCAGTCGCGGCCGGCCACCAGACACGACTGCTCCTGGGCCCCTCGACGCTGTCGCTGCCCGCCGGGGCCACGACCCACCGCTTCGAGACCGGCAACGAACTGGCCCGGCTCTTGGAGCGGTACCAGGCGGACTTCGACGATTTGATCATGGCCGCCGCCGTGTGCGACTATCGACCGTGCAACCCTCGGCCGGGGAAGCGGCGCTCGAAAAGGTCGGACATGACAACGCTAGACCTGGAAACCACGCCAGACCTGGTGGCACAGATCGCCCGGTGCCGTGCCCCCCACCAACGCGTGGTGGCCTTCGCTCTGGAGGAAGCCGACGATCTGGATGCAAGGGCACGTACGAAGCTGGCGAGCAAGCAGGTCGATGCGATCGTGGCCAACTCCCTATCCACCATGGACGCGGAACAGATCGCACCGGTGTGGATCACCCGGGAGGGACACCGAGCGGCTCCCGGTCTAATGCGCAAAGAGGTGGCAGCCACCTGGATCCTTGGTCAACTGGCAACGCTGCGAGAGTCCGCTCACGACGGGAGCCAGTGACGGGGCCGGGCCGACTGGCAGATGATCCACCATGGGGGGCGTCCGGCACAGTTTCACAATCCCCCGCGCCGGCGACCATGCCATCGAGGACGTCGGGCACCAAGCAACGGTGGGCCGGCATCCGTGACGCCACATGGAGGCGTTTCTCACCGCGACGCTGCAACAGGAAGACGGTGGGAAGCGGGGAAAGGCGTGTGGCACACGATTGTCGGCGGTCAGACGGACAACGCCACTTCGCCGAAACTGCTCACTTCGGCCTGGGCCTTTTCCACGAAAGTCGCCAGGGGCACCGCCCCCAAGTCCCCTCGTGAACGGCAACGCACCGAGACGGTACCGCCCGCTTCATCGCGACCTCCGACGACGAGCATGTAGGGCACCTTGTCGTCCTGGGCTACCTTCACCTTTGCGTTGACACGCTCGTTGGAGTCGTCGATGGCACCGCGCAGGTCTTCCTGTTCCAGCGTGCCGGCGACGGTACGGGCGTAGGCAACGAACTTGTCGCTGATGGGCAGAATACGCACCTGCTCTGGCGCCAGCCAGAGCGGAAACGCCCCGGCAAAATGCTCGATGAGAACGCCGACGAACCGTTCCATGGACCCGAACGGTGCGCGGTGAATCATGACCGGGCGGTGCGGGCGGTTGTCCGCCCCGACGTAGGAAAGGTCGAATCGCTCAGGTAGATTGTAATCGACCTGAACCGTTCCGAGCTGCCACTTGCGGCCCAGGCAGTCCTTGACCACGAAATCTATCTTCGGGCCGTAGAAAGCCGCCTCGCCCGGCTCCACGGAAAAATCGACACCAAGACGCTCCGCCGCGTCACGGCAGGCTTGTTCGGCCTTCTCCCATTGATCGGCGCCACCAACGTATTTCTCGCTGTCGGGATCTCGCAATCCCACCCGCACGCTGTAATCGGTCATGGCCAGCGTGCCGAAGATGATCTTGACCAGCGACAGACACCCGGCCAGTTCATCGGCAAGTTGATCTTCCATGCAGAACAGGTGGGCATCGTCCTGTGTGAATCCGCGGACGCGCGTCAACCCGCCGATCTCCCCGGACTGCTCCCAGCGGTAAACAGTTCCGAACTCGGCAAGACGTACCGGCAGATTGCGGTAGCTTCGCTTTTCCGATGCGTAGATGCGGATGTGGTGCGGGCAGTTCATCGGCTTCAGGAGATAGCCGTCGATCTCACCGGCCTTCATGCGGTTCGCCAGCTCGCTGCAACTGTGACCCGCCGCAGCCAGATCAGAAATCTGGTCAGCACTGATCAAGGGTGGGTACTGGCTCTCCTGGTAGTAGGGGTAGTGCCCCGAGGTCTTGTAAAGATCGAGGCGCCCGATGTGCGGGGTGAAGACCTGGTCGTACCCCTGACGGCGCAAGTGCGTCGTGATGAAATCCTGAAGCCGCTGGCGAATGGCCGCGCCGCGGGGCTTCCAGAGGATCAGCCCCTGGCCGACCTGGTCGTCGATGGTGAACAGCCCCAGCCGCTGCCCGACCACCCGATGGTCCCGCTGCCTCGCCTCGTCGAGCATCGCCAGGTGATCATCGAGATCCTTCTGTGTGAAGAAAGCAGTGCCGTAGATACGCTGAAAACGATCGCTGGCGACATCGCCGTGCCAATGCGAACTGGCGATGGAAAGAATCTTGAAACCGCCGAGGCAACCCGTGGTCGGCACGTGGGGACCCATGCAAAGGTCTTCCCAGTTCGACACGGCAGGCCCTTCGTCGCCATCGGCGTCTCCGGTCGGTCCCGTGACGTACCACGACAGGTCATCGGCACCGCCGTTGAGGGCCCGCTGCGCGTTGTCGACCTTGTACTTGTTCCCCTCCCGCTGAAGCTTGGCAAGGCCGTTTTCGGCCGACAGCACGTAACGCGTGAAGGGCCGATCCTCTTCCGCGATTTCCCGCATCACGGTTTCGATACGCTCGAAATCATCGCTGCTGATCGGTCGCTCCAGCGCTAGGTCGTAGTAGAACCCGTCGTCGGTTGGCGGCCCATAGGCCAGTTGCACCTCCGGCCACAGGCGGCACACAGCCTCTGCCAGCACGTGGGCGGCCGAATGCCGCAGCAGGTACAGCGCATCGGCGCTGCCGGCGCCCTGCGAAGGTCGCGGGCGTGTCACCAGGATCACCTGGCAATCGCCAGCCAGCGGGCGGTGCAGATCCCAGAGTTGTCCGTCCACGCGCGATCCGATGGCCGCCTTGGCCAATCCGGGGCCGATGGCCGCCGCCACATCCGCCGGGCTTACCGGCCCGTCGAATGAACGGATGCTTTCATCAGGTAGGGTGACGCGCAAAACGCAACAACTCCATCGATCCCGAGGTCGGGTCAGGACCAAGCTTATGCCATCTCCATGCGCCCTACAATGGTGCCGGGTTCGCTTCGCCGTGCTGTTGGCGTACTTTCCATCGACCCCACACAATCTGCCAGCCCGGGGGCGGCCCCGTTGTGGCGCCCCGACGTCGTCACGCAATGTCCGACCCGTCGAATCCGATGAACCCGTGAACCACGCCCCCTCCCACCAGCGCCGCGTCGATGTCGGGCCCATCGGCCTGCTCGCCGAAGACCTTCCCGATTGGGAACAAGGCACTGTCGATCTGGACACCTGGTTCGACCCGGAACAGCGTGGCCGCCCGCTCGACATCGAAATAGGATCGGGGAAAGGCACCTTCCTCGTTCGCGCGGCACAATGCGAGCCCACGACCAACTTCATTGGAATCGAGTTCGCCCGCGCCTACTGGCGTCACGCGGCGGACCGCTGTCGCCGCCATGGGCTAACGAACGTACGACTGGTCCGCGCGGAGGCCGACTTCCTCCTGCGACACTACGTGCCGGACGGAC
>Ga0310342_100002825_pt1 | contig 11274 bp, 9 predicted proteins | sample S15DNA20500_MG_FD_206155 | JGI IMG/M metagenome (GOLD analysis project Ga0310342, IMG submission 206155) | Marine microbial communities from station ALOHA, North Pacific Subtropical Gyre - S1503-DNA-20-500_MG | ecosystem: Environmental > Aquatic > Marine > Oceanic | place: Pacific Ocean: North... | reverse complement strand
AGAAAAGCTAGAAGTACGACGGTGGCGGCGGCCACGAATCGTGTGCCCGGCGCCGCGTCGCGTCGCTTCACGTACTTGGCGAGGGCCTTCAGGAAGTGTCGTTTCTGGGTGAAGACGATCACGAGCCCGAGCAGCAGGACGACGCAGGCGGGATAGATGAGGCTCAGCCCCGGATCCCGGTTGACCTGGAGGAAGGTCTCTTCCCGATCTCCTTCGCTGAATCGGGCCTGGAACAGCCGCCACCCGTCGAGCCTCAGAGGGTGATTCATGTCGATCTTGATTCCGACCTGGTCACCGCTTTCCTTGAGCTTCGTCGGGTGCTCCAGCCAGAGGTAGGACTCGAATGTACGGGCCTCGCGGCGACCTGGGTAGAAGTCCCGGTGGAAGTCACGCAGGGTCAGCTTAAAGCCCAGCTCTTGCTCGCTCTTCCACCATCGGACGCGGAATTGGCGGCTGTCCTTCTCGATGGTCGTGCCCTTACCGCCCAGGCGGAGCCAGTGGGACTTACCGTCGATCTCCATGCGGGCGACTTGGCGTTCGGGGTCGTGGGCGTTGAAGTCCCAGGTGAGCCACTCCCGCATGTGGGTGAAGACCGTGGTGGGGATGATCTCCAATGGGATGCCCAACTCCAGGGGCTTGCCCTCTTCGATCGGCCCGCTCATGCGCTCGCCGGAGTTCTTCACCATGACCCAGAATGGAGCTTCATCCGGATGGTAGGCGAGCACCAACTCACCAGGCTCTAGGGGAAACGAAGGCAAGTACTCGAAATGAACCCGGAGGTCTTTGTAGGCGCCGAGGGCGGACGGTGCGTCGCTCCAGGACGGCACGTAGGCCAACGCCGTGCGCCGCTCTTCACCCTTGTCCCCGCTCAGGGTGACCATGATGGCCGGGAACCGGGGCAAGCCTGGGGTCATGTCCATTCCGGACCGGATGGCGAAGTTGTCGAACCAGGCCAGTCCCTTCATCTTGACCTTGGTTCCCGGGATCGCGACATCGAGATCGTCGATGCTCGCCGGCGCCTGTGGCACCCCCTCGGGGCGGGCTCCCGGCTTGAGGGTCTGACGCAGCAGCTCCTTACCCTCCGCATCGGTCACGACGATGGTGCCGACGTCGATCTCGTGGGTTCCCTGCCGCAATGACCGCCCGACAGCGGGCCAGCGGAGCCCGATGGCCCCCATGGAGAGCACCTGCATGCTCAACGTCGCGCGGTCGGGATCGTCCGCCACGACGTCGAACGGCATCCCCTGTCCGTTGGGGAGCCGCAGTTCCCCCTCCACTGCGAAGCTGACGACATCGGAGTCATTTGCGCGCTGGGAGCGCGGGATGCCATCGCCGTAATAGCGGTCCACGTGGATATCGAAGAGGCTGCCGCTGGCGTCCGCGACGTCGAAGCGTTGCTCCACCTCGGTGTCGGACGGATCGACGTCGAAGGTCGCGATCTCGGACCAGATACGCACCGGGCCAGCGCGGTCCTTGCGGATCTCGAACACCTGCAAACGCGTCTCGTCATCGAGTGAAAAGACCGAAGTCGCTTCGCCCTCCTTGAGGCCGAGCATCCCCTCTCGTTTGCCGAAGTAGCTCATGAAGCTACCAACCAGCAGCATGGTGAGCGCGATGTGGGTGACGATCCAGCCGGTCTGTTCGATGCGCCAGGGGTACTTGCGTAGGGTCGCGGAGATGAGCGCCGATGAGAACGTCAACTGGAGCAGGCCGTACCACCATGACGAGTAGAAGACGTGGCCCGCGGATTTGTGGCCATATGCGTTTTCCCACCAGGTGCCCTGATGCCAGGCGGCGGCGAGGATGATCATCAAGGTGATCCCGAACCAGATGTTGCCGGCGGCGTGCCACATCCGTCCGAGCGCGTGGGTCAAGGGCCCGGGTTCCGAAGGCCCGCGGGGATAGGCCTGCACGATCACGAAGGCCGCGAGCGTCCCAGCCATCCCGACGCCGAAGACGATCAACCTGGCCGTCAAGGGAGCGGTCTCGGCCATGCCTGCCGCGGCCAGGGGGATCGCCGCCACGGCTCCGAGGTGTCCGGCGAGGAACCACCAGGCGGAGTGGTTCCGGCGTTCGGCGACGACGGATGCGAGGGTCCCAAAGACGATCCCGGACCATACGGACAAGCCCAAGAACCCCACGCGCGGTACGTCGCCCCAAGGGCTGTCCGTGTGGGCGGCGATCAGGAAGGGGAGGAGCAGGATCAGGGGGACGTCCAGGAACAGCACGGTCATCAGGACCGTGAAGACCGGGGTCATCTCCTTGGGGCGTGGACGCAGCAGGCCCCCGGCCCGAGATGGCTCCGCCGAGGCGGGGGTTACGGGTGGGGTGTTGTCTTCGAGCTGGCTCTGCACAAGATCAGCCATCGCATCTGCCGTGCCGGGAGAGCCCACGCTGCCGGGCTCCCTTGCTCAGGCGTGTGGGCGCGCTCGCCGTAACGAACACGCTTACGCCGTGGCGGCCCCGGCTTCCTCCTCGCGACGCTTGCGATTGTATTCTTCCACGGTCTGGGAGATCTGCATGGAGCAGAACTTGGGGCCGCACATGGAGCAGAACTCCGCGGACTTGAAGTACTCCTCCGGTAGCGTCTCGTCGTGCATGCGCTGCGCCGTCTCCGGGTCCAGGCTGAGCTCGAACTGGCGGCGCCAGTCGAAGTTGAAGCGGGAGCGACTCAACTCGTCGTCGCGGTCTCTGACTCCGGGGCGGTGACGGGCGATGTCCGCGGCATGGGCGGCGATCTTGTACGCCACGACCCCCTGACGCACGTCGTCCACGTCTGGCAGGCCAAGGTGCTCCTTGGGCGTGACGTAGCAGAGCATGGACGCCCCCGCCCAGCCAGCTAACGCCGCTCCGATGGCCGAGGTGATGTGGTCGTAGCCTGGTGCGATGTCGGTCACCAGGGGGCCCAGCACATAGAAGGGTGCCTCGTTGCACACCTGCTGCTGGCGTTCGACGTTCATGGCGATCTTGTCCATGGGGACGTGCCCCGGCCCCTCAACCATGACCTGGACGTCTCTTTCCCAAGCGCGGCGGGTGAGCTCTCCGAGGGTGTCCAGCTCGGCGAACTGGGCGTCGTCGCAGGCGTCGTGCAGGCATCCGGGCCTCAGCGAATCGCCCAACGACAGGGTTACGTCGTGACGGCGGCAGACCTCGAGGATCCGGTCGTACGCCGTGTAGAACGGATTCTCGCGCCGATGGTGGACCATCCACTGCGCCATCAACGAGCCGCCTCGCGATACGATGCCGGTGATGCGACCGTCGACGAGCGGCAGGTGCTTGAGCCGTATGCCGCAGTGGATCGTCATGTAGTCGACGCCCTGCTCCGCCTGGCCTTCGACGACACGCACCAGGTCGTCCTCTGTGAGGTCGGTCGCGGAGTTGACGCCCTGCACGGCTTCGTAGATCGGGACCGTTCCGATGGGTACGGGAGACCGTCGCAGGATGGACTCGCGGATGCCGTTGATGTTGCCACCCGTAGACAGGTCCATGACCGTGTCGGCGCCCAGCGTGACCGCCGTCTCCAGCTTCGCGATCTCATTGTCGACGTCGGAGGTGACCGCCGAGTTGCCGATGTTCGCGTTGATCTTGCACTGGGCAGCGATGCCGATGGCCATCGGCTCGAGCTCAGGGTGATTAATGTTCGCAGGGATGACCATGCGTCCGCGGGCGACCTCGTCGACGATGACCTCGAGCGCGACGTGCTCTCGTTCAGCGACGTAAGCCATCTCCTCGGTTGCGCGGCCCTGTCGCGCGTAGTGCATCTGGGTGACACACACATCGCCGCGACGGCGGTCGATCCACTCTTGCCTCATGTCTGGAACTCCGGTCTGACGCGCGCAAAGGCCTTGTGAAACAAGGGAATACGCATCGTCCGAACTCTAACTTGCGGAGCGATTAGCCTCAACGCCAGCGCCCCCAGCCTCATCGCTTCCTGAAGTCCTTTTGGGTCAGCCTCTTCAGGGTCTCCGCGTCAGGGGCGAGCCGGGTTTTGAGGTGTGCGCTGCCCAGGGTCGGATGCCAGAGGTGGATCGAGATCTCCTCTTCGGTGGGGATCTTCCTCAGCGCCACCGTACCGTCGGCGCTGCTGACCCCGGCCCAAGGGCTTTTTGTTCCGATGAACCACGCCTCCATCCACGGGTGGACGTCGCAGACCACGTGGTAGGTGCCGCCGACGGGGATGGTGTACGTCTGGACCGCCTTTCCGGCGGGGATGATGCCGTTCCAGAACTGCCGGCCCCCGCGGCCCAGGATGCGGGCATTGTGGGTGATCCGGTCAGAGTTCTTGACGGTGAGTTTGCTGGCCAAAGGAACGAACTGGACCCGCGGGTGGAATCGGCACTTACGGTTGTCGAGGGTGCCCGCGGGGAGGCGGGCGCCCTTGCCAGGGGCGGGCCCCGCAACCAGCACGGCGACATCGCGGAGTCCGCGGGATTTCTCATCCACCACGATGCGCTCATCAAACAGCGTCTTCTCGTCGATGCACTTCTGGCAAAAAGCCGCGTCAGCGGGGCTCCGTTGCTTGACCAGGTCGGGGATCGTCAGCGGCTGGCGTTTAGGGAGAGGGCCCTCCCAGGTGACGTGGATCTTCAGGTCACCTTGGGCGGCCACCGTGGCAGCGAGGAGGAGGAGGCCGAGGAGCAAGCGACGCATGGCGACATTGTAAGGAGTGGGCGGGAGAGAGCCCATGGCGGGGTCGCCGGAGGGATTCAGCCCAGGAGGAAGATAGCGACGACGACGCCGTGGGTGAAGAGGAGGACAGGCAAGCCTACGGTGAACACCACCCGTTGGGTCTTGTGGCGGAGCGTGGCCATCGCGAGCAGGCCCCCCAAGGCCCCGCCGATTGCCCCCAAGGCGAGCAGGTTCAACTCACTCGCCCGTCGCCCGTCGCGCCGGGACTTCAGCTTGTCGAGCGCGAAGATGAGGAAGGTGACGAGTGAGACGAAACCGATGTGGGTGAACAGCGATTGAATCGGCGTGAGACGGAGCCAGAGGAGGGCCAGGAGCCACAGCACGCCCGATGCGACCATCGTGTAGAGGATCAACCTCCCGCTCTCGAGCAGGGGCCTGGGTTTCTTGGCGGGTTTTTTGGCTGAGCGTGGCTTATCGGAGCCCATAGCGCTTCATCTTCCGTTGCAAGGTGCGTCGGTCGATTCCGAGGATCTCGCTGACGCGGGAGACGTTGCCGCCCTCCCTCTCGAGCATACGGGTGATGTGCAATTTCTCGCTGTCCTCGAGCGTGAGGGGCTCCCTGGGGGGCTCCAGGCCGGCCGGTCGGAACCGCGGGCGGAGGACGGCGTCCAGGTCGCGCGCGGCGACCTCCTCGCCTCCGGAGAGCAGGATCGCCCTCTCGAGGACGTGGAACAACTCGCGGACGTTGCCCGGCCAGCGATAGGCCCGCAGGAGGTTCATGGCCTCCGGCGCCAGGAAGATCCCCTTCTCCCGCGCTTCGCGTGATCCTTCGAGGTAGTGGGAGACAAGCAGCGGGATGTCGTCCGGACGTAGGCGCAGCGGCGGCACCTGTACGTGGACGACGTCGAGCCGATACAGGAGATCCTGGCGGAAGTCCCCGGTCTCGACCGCGGCGTGGAGGTCGCGGTTGGCGGCAGCGATGATGCGGACGCGGACGGTCTTCTCTTGAGTCGACCCGAGCGGCCGGAATACTCCGTTCTCGACGACCCTTAGCAGGCTGGCTTGCACCTTCAGGTCCATATCCGCGATCTCGTCGATGAACAGGGTCCCGCCGTCTGCGACCTCGAACAGCCCGTTCTTCGATCGAGAGGCGCCCGTGAACGCTCCCTCCACGTGGCCGAAGAGCTCGTTCTCCAGCAACTCAGGCTTCAGGCCGGCGCAGTTGAGCGTGACAAAGGGCTGGTCCTTGCGCTTGCTGCCGACGTGCAGGGCCCGGGCGACGAGCTCTTTTCCCGTGCCGCTCTCACCCTGGATGAGGACCGGACTCCACGAGTCCTTGGTGCGTTCGATGAGCTCGATGACCTCGAGGATCGGCCCGGATTGGCCGACGATGTCCTCGTACGGCGTCGTGATCTTGATCACCTCCCGGAGGCGGGTGTTCTCCCGGATGAGGTTCTGCTGTCGTACGGCGTTGCGGAGCGTGATCTCGACCTCATCGACTTCGCACGGTTTCTGCAGATAGTGATATGCGCCGGTTTGGATCGCTTGGATCGCCGAGGGAATCGTCCCGTGCCCCGTGAGGATGACCACGGGTAGGTCGACGTGGCGCCCACGGATCTCGTGCATCAGCTCGATGCCGTCCATGCCAGGCATCTTGAGGTCTAACAACGCGACGTCGTAGCTCCCGCGCTCGGCGATCTCCAGCGCATCGCTGGGGGACGCCGCCGTATCGACCTGGTGCCCCCGGCGCAGCAGCGCATTCGAGAGCGCCTTGCGGAACGTCGCGTCGTCGTCCACGAGCAGGATCCGGATGGAGTTGATGTCAGTCATGTCGTGGTCGAGGGTGTGCTGTTCTCAGGGGCTGGGAGCGTCAAGCGAACCAGCGTGCCGACGCCCGGGTCGCTTCGGATCGCGATGTCGCCGCCCAGATTCTTCATGATCTCGTACGAGACATAAAGGCCGAGCCCCGTACCTTCCCCCACGTCCTTCGTGGTGAAGAACGGGTCGAAGACCCGCGGGATGTCTTCATCGGAGATCCCGTCACCTCGGTCCTCGACCTCGATGATCGGTGTGCCAGCCCGGTTCTGCGTCCGGACGATGATCTCGCCGGCGTTGTCGCGGGTGGCGTCCAGCGCGTTGTCCAGGAGGTTTAGGATGACCTGGCGCAAGCGGTCGGGGTTTGTTTCCACTGATGCGAGGTCTCCGGCCAGCTCGGTCCGGATTCGTGGGCGCGCCCCCGGGGACCGCACGGAGATGAGCCGGATCGCGTCCTCGGCGACGTCGTCCGGATCGGTCGGTGTGACGCTCTCGTCTCCGGGGTGGGACAACTCCAGCAGCCGCCGCACCAGGTGCGCCACGCGCTCCGTCTCTCGCTTGACATCCCCCAGGCTGTCCTCGAGTTCGGCTCGTTGGGCGGGGTTTTCGATGTCCTGGACGGAGGCGATCGCTTCGCTCGTCAGGATGCTGACGGACCCGAGGGGGGTGTTGATCTCGTGCGCGACGCCGGCCGCGAGGCGGCCGAGTGCGGCGAGCTTCTCGGTGCGGTGGAGCTGTTGCTCGGCGGCCCGGCGGTCGGTGATGTCGGTGAACACGAGGATGACCTGGTCGAGGCTGCCGTCGTTGCCACGGACCGGTGATGCGGTGACCTGATGCACGCGCGGGTGACCCTCCGCGTTAGGCCCCGTCCATTCACGTTCGACCGCGTCTCCGGATCGAATGGCATCGTGGTCGGGCCACGGGTCGCCTCCTGGCAGGTGAAACCGTGTTCCCCGTGCGAGCTTGCCGAGGGCCCCCTCTGATCGTCGGTTTTGCCACTCCGTGTTGAGCTTCTTGTCTAGCAGGACCATGGAAGCCCCGACGAAGCGCAGCACGTCGAATAGCTTGCGCCGTTCGCGCTCCGCTTGTTCGTGATACTGGCGCGCCTGGCGCGCTCGTGCGCGCAGGTCCTCCATCACCATGACGACGAGCTGCAGCGCGACGGCCATGGTGAGTACGAGGGCGAGCCCGACTCCCCAGATCGGTAGCTCCTGAGGGTCGACGTTCCCCGTGGCGGGGATCAGGTCGGCAAAGGCGAGGGTCGCGAGGAGCACGCTGATGCCCATCCCCACGAGCCCGACGCTCACCGCCGTCGGGCGTGGCAGCAGGATCGCCGCCAGGATCACCTGGACCGCGAGGAACACCGAGAACGGGTTCTGGAGCCCGCCGGAGAACAGCAGCAACCCGCCGAGGATGAGCAAGTCGAAGACGACCTGGCGTCCAGCCGCGAGCACGTGCTTCCCCCGCTTGACCCGGAAGAGCAGCCACAGGTTCCAGGTCCCGAGCGCTGACACCAGGAGGTAGAGGGGCACGGGATGGGCGAGCAGCCCCAGTACGGGCCCCGCCATCGCGATGGCGCTCAACACGCCGAGCACTGCGACCCAGCGAAGCCGGATCAGCCACTGGATGCGGGCGTGCTCGCCCTCGCGGTCGTCGGCGAGGAACTCCATGTGGGGATCATAGCCGCGCGGAGAAGCTCCACACCTCGCCGGTGTCGTAGAGCACCCGGGCGACCAGCGAGCCGGAGGTGTGGAGCGGAACCGAGAAGGAGAGCCCCGGATCGACCCCCTCCACGACGTCGGCGCCGACGATCAGGGATCCGGTAGGACCGAGGACCTCGACGCGACGGGCCGTTATGCCGGCCGGGGGGTCGATGTCGACCCGTCCGCGCCAGGCGTCGGCGCCACGAACGAGCACCACCTTGGGCTCCAGATCGAGGACCTCTTCGGGGACGTGGTCGCCTGGGTGTTCGCGGCTGAAGGTGCCCACGGGCGCATCATTGCCCTGGCCCGTCGAAGCACCGGTCCCATGGCGGAGAGCGATGAACGCGACCACCGCGAGCGCGATAGACAGCAGGAGAACGATGAAGCCTCGCATCCGGATCGCATCATAAGCGACCTGGGCGCTCAGGCCCCGTTTCCCGTGCCGCTATTCGGGGCCGATCTCGGTCACGGGTTTGCCCTCCGCGACCTTGCGATATCCGATGGCCTTGACGATCTGAAGGACCTCAGTCCACGAAGGGAACGGACGTTCCTTCGCGGCCTTGTAGTCCTCGATGGCCTTGATGAAATCGAGGGCCTCTTCACCGACCGCGGTGGAGAACTTCGACTTCCGTTCCGGTTTTCTTGTGCCGCTCTTGCTCGCCGTCTTGGTGCCCATGCAACGTCTATCGGCGCTCCACGTGACGTTGGTTTACGGCGCGGCTGTGCAGGTTTGTCGTAGGGGCCTGTCGGGGGGCACCTGATCGGAGCGTTCAGGGAGTGACGACGCGGACGACCTCGTCTTCCGTCACAGGGGAGATCAGCCCCTTCTCGGTGACGATGCCGGAGAGGTAGGCCGCGGGGGTGACGTCGAAAGCGGGGGAGTAGACCTTGGCCCCTTCGGGAGCGGTTCGCTTCCCGAATCCTTCCGTGATCTCCTCAGGGGGCCGCTCTTCGATGGGGATCTGTTCGCCGGTCGAAGTCTGGAGGTCAATGGTCGAGCATGGGGCGACGACGTAGAACGGAATCTCGTGTGCCTTCGCGAGCACGGCGAGGCTGTAGGTCCCGATCTTGTTGCATGCGTCGCCGTTGCGGGCGACGCGGTCGGCGCCGACGAATACCCGTTGTACGCGCCCCTCCTTCATGACCTGGGCGGCCATGCTGTCGCAAATCAACGTGACGTCGATCCCTGCCTGCATGAGTTCCCAGGTCGTGAGGCGCGCGCCTTGGAGCAGCGGACGGGTCTCGCCGGCGTAGACCGAGATCTTCTTTCCCTGCGCCTGCGATTCGAACATGACCGCGAGCGCGGTGCCGTACTCGGCTGTCGCGAGCGCGCCGGCGTTGCAGTGGGTGAGCAGGCCGTCACCGTCCTCGACGAGCGCCGCGCCGATCTCGCCCAACTTGTGGCAGATGGCGCGGTCCTGCGCCTCGATGGCGCGCGCTTCGTCGAGCAGCCCCTGCTTTATGCGCTCGACGCCCCCACCTGTGAGCGTGCTCGCGTGGGCCTTCATGCGGTCGAGTGCCCAGAACAGGTTGACGGCTGTCGGCCGCGACGAGGCCAGGTAGTCGCACGTCTTGTTGAGGTCCACCCCGAACCCGGCTTCGTCGGCCGCGCCGCTCCTGCGAATACCGAGCACGACGCCGTAGGCGGCGGCGACGCCGATAGCCGGCGCGCCCCGGATGGCGAGGCGCTTGATCGCGTCCCACATGGTCTCGACGTCCTTGACGTCGAGGATCACCACCTCGTTGGGCAGGAGCGTCTGATCGATAAGCTCACATCGGCCGTCGAGACCGCCCTTCCAGGTAATGGTGGGGGCCGGGCCGTCGCTCAAGCGTCGCGTTCCCGGAGCTTCCTCTGGACGCTCTCGTTCATGGCGTCGACCTTCTCGCCCAGACCCGCCCGGTAGTCGACCATGCGGTTGCGGATGTCGTCGTCCTTCAGAGCCATGATCGCGACCGCGAGATAGGCGGCGTTCTTGGCCCCCGGTTTGCCGATCCCGACGGTCGCGACGGGGATGCCAGGGGGCATCATGACGGTCGAGTAGAGGCTGTCCAGGCCGGACAGGTGTGGCGACTCCATGGGGACGCCGATGACCGGGAGAATGGTCTTGCCCGCGACCACTCCCGCGAGGTGGGCGGCCATCCCTGCGGCCGCGATGATCACCTGCGTGCCATCGGATTCGGCCTCCTTGACCAGCGCCTCGACGCGTGTGGGAGTGCGGTGAGCGGAGGCGACCCGGACCTTCACGTCTACCCCGAATTCCTCGAGGACCTCGACCCCGGCGGCCATGCTGCCGAAATCGGATTCACTTCCCATGACCATCAGGATGTCAGGCATGGCACTCGCTTTCAGTCCAGGTGTGGAACGGAGCCACCGGCGATCCGCTCGTAGATCTCGATGTAGCGTCCGCGGGCGGTCGCCGCCACCTCGGCAGGCAACTCCGGGCCAGGGGCCGTCTTGTCCCACGGCTGCGTCTCCAGCCAATCGCGCACCACTTGCTTGTCGTACGACGGCGGGTTCCCGTCGGGGAGCGCTGAGTCCGCGTCTTCTTTGCGCCAGAAGCGGCTGGAGTCCGGCGTAAGGACTTCATCTACGAGGATGGTCTTGCCACCGATGGCGCCCCATTCGAACTTGGTGTCGCAGATGATGACGCCGCGCTCGCGGGCGTGGTTGCGCGCGGTGTGAAACACGGCCAGGGTCTTGTCGCGGAGCTCGTCGGCCAGGTCCTGCCCTACAGTGGCGACCAGCGCCTCGAACGAGATGTTCTCGTCGTGCTCACCCTGTTCGGCCTTGGTCGACGGAGTGAACAGGGGTGGGTCGAAGCGGTGGTTTTTCTTGAGACCGTCGGGCAGCTCGATGCCGCACACCGCGCCGGTCTTCTGGTAGTCCTTCCAACCCGAACCGAGCAAGAACCCGCGGGCGATGCACTCGGCTGGATGGACCGCCGCGCGCTTGACCAGCAAGCTGCGCCCACGCAGCACATCGGCGTTAGCCGGGATGGGGTCGGGCATCGCCATGACGTCGGTCTCGACGATGTGATTGTCGGTGACACCGGCGAGGAGCTCGAACCAGAAGATCGAGAGCTGAGTGAGGATGATGCCCTTACCGGGGATCGGGTTCGGGAGCACG
>Ga0310342_100002823_pt1 | contig 11275 bp, 12 predicted proteins | sample S15DNA20500_MG_FD_206155 | JGI IMG/M metagenome (GOLD analysis project Ga0310342, IMG submission 206155) | Marine microbial communities from station ALOHA, North Pacific Subtropical Gyre - S1503-DNA-20-500_MG | ecosystem: Environmental > Aquatic > Marine > Oceanic | place: Pacific Ocean: North... | reverse complement strand
CGGCTGAGGCGCTGAAAAGGGGGTTGGTCCACCCGGCGACGGTCCTCACCTATCGGACCCGACCCTTCCCCGTGCTCGGTCGCTTCGATAATACTCAGCGGAAAGACCCCGTGGGGGTACTGCCGTTCGCCTCGCAAATCGAAGATGAACTGGCTAAGGGAGTAACCATTCAGGCCTGCCGCGGTGAGTATGAACCGGTTAGCATCGTGGTGTGGTCACCGGAGAACATGGATCAGGTTGCGGTACAGGCCTCGGACCTGAAGGGCTCCGTCGGCGTTATTCCCGCCTCGAACCTGGACATCAAAGTGGTCAAGTGGTGGTATCAAAGAAATCACCAGCGTCCGCCGGAGTGGAAGGTCCTGGTGCCGAGGTTCCTGCTCAACGATGACGCGCTGATCAAGGTGGATCTCCATAAGCGGCGCAACTACCTGAAGCTCTCGTTCCCGGAGGGGAGCCGGTACGTTGGCCCGTCTCTCTACAGCAAGAGTTTTGTGGGGACAGATCATCCTGAAGCGGAGTTTGAAGATTTCCCCCTGCGGGACAGTGATTCGTTGCGGCCCTTTGATTTGGTCAGCGGGCAAAATAAGCAGCTCTGGGTCACTGTGAAGGTCCCGGAGGAGGCTGCGGCCGGGCAGTACGCGGGAGATATCTTGTTGAAGGCTGACGGCCGTGAGATCGCCCGGTTTGAGGTAAGCTTGCGGGTGTTGCCTTTCTCGCTGCCCACTCCCAAAACGCGCTACGATCCCAGCCAGGATTACACCTTTAGCTTCTACTACCGGGGCTGGATGAAAACGGAAGGAAAGGGGAAGGTGGGCGATGCCACCAAGTCCGAGGAGCAGTTTCGGGCCGAGTTGCGGATGATGTACGAGCACGGCATTGTTGCTCCTCTTATGATGCTCTACGGTCATTACCCCGGCTCAGTACAGCCGGAGGCGCGATTCCGGAAACATCTGGAGATCATGAGGGAGACGGGGATGTCCGGAAGACCGCTCTATTTGGGCGAGAACGTCTGCCACCCTACAGAGAAGGGTCTCACCCGGCTCCGACAAGAGCTCCCGAAGGTCATTTCCATAGTGCGTGAGTACGGATTCACGGATGTCTACTTCTACGGACAAGACGAGCCGAATAAGGAGCTGCTGCAGGCACATATCCCGGTATGTCAGACAGTGCATGAGGTCGGGGGGAAAGTCCAGGTGTCCGTCACATACGGCGAACTTAATTACGTGCCCGACGAGCTCGACCTGCTCATAGCCGTTCCGCCGGTTAGCCGTGAAAGGGCCGCTGCCCGGCACCGTCTCGGGCACAAGGTACACTGCTACGGGTTCCCGATGTCTTCGACCACTGACCCGCTACAGTGGCGCCGCAATTACGGTCTCTACGTGTGGAGTCGCGACTACGATGGTGTCACCCCCTACTGCTTCATGCACAACGCCAAAGACGTCTGGAATGAACTCAAGGACCATGACTGTAATATCGCCTTCCCCACGATCAATGGGGCGATCAGCACGCTGGCTCTGGAGGGCTTTCGGGAGGGCGCCGATGATGTCCGCTATGCCACGCTCCTGATGAAGCGGATCGAGGAGACCCGGAAGAACGGAATGCCCGCAGCCAAGGAAGTGGCAGAGGAAGCGTTTCAGTGGATCGGGAAAGTGGACTTCAAGACAGCCGATCCGGATTTGGTCCGCGCAAGGATGGTCGATTCCATCAGCACGCTGACCCAAGAGTAGCGCTGCACTACTCCTGACCCGCCACTGGTCGCCAAGTAGCCAGCTCAATTACGAGACATGCGGTGCTTCCGCCATTAACTGTTGGTAACTCGATCGTAAATCGTTCCAGCGGTAGAATCTGCGACTCGTTTTCTGATCACCAGTTCTAGATTGTTCACACAAGCAGGGCTGCCGGAAACAATCAAAGGCGCGACGGGAATTGAAATCGCTATCAATCAGCGACTGTCAATGCGCCGCTTATCCGGAGTCTCGGGGGATTACTACCGTCAATAAAGTCGTCAACAGCATCGAAATCAAGAGCCACACCGCCCTCTGTAGTGACCCACCCCGGCCCTTGAATGCGGGCATCGTGTCCCTTTCCGCTACGGTCATGCAGGACATCACCTGCCCGCTCGGTAAAATCATAATGCAGAACCAATTCAGCATGGGCTGTGCCTGCCAGCACTCCCCCAATGCAGCAGATCCCTGTAATACGCCTCAGCACTGCTCTCATAACAGTCCCCCCCATTTCTACCAATCTATCTGCTGTTCAGGTACGAAACGTGTCCTGTTATGTCACCTTGTTTCATTAGCACGGTAATGGTCGCGCTGGAGCAAGGGAACATTAATGCCCGGCGGGTCGATATCGACACAGGTATTCCCCTTTAGCAGTACCCGAGATGCGCGCTTTTCCACCTGGATCCACTCGCTACTCACCGCCGGCCGTGTTACCGGTGGCTTGCCAGGCAGTTGTTTTTGTAGGGCACGATGCGGCCTGATTCATCTGTGGGCTGATCATCCAGGCCCTTGTACCAGCGATCGGCCAGCAGGTACTCCGTCACAAAGGGGATGTCGGGGCAAAACGGCTGCATTGCATCAGCCAGAATGTGCTGCACCTGCCTGACCACAGCAGTGGAGTCGGCACCGTCGGGAATCAGCACCAATAGCTCGTCATGGATGAATCCGCAGACTCGAAAGCCGGCGCGTAGCAGGCCGAACATGGCCAGCTTATTGCCGTCGGCAGCCAGGCCTTGGAATGGTGTGTTGGTCGCCTGACTAAAGCCCACATGACCACGTAGCCGGCCGCCGCGGCGGCGGTCCCGAGCCTGGGCAAGATGGCAAAACACGAGGACGGTTTTGTCAGGCTCGCTGCGGTGTATGCCTTGAAGTCAATCGGAAAACCTAACGGCGGCAGTGTCGAGACGACGCGTGCGGCAGTGGCCATCCTGCGCACAACGCTCCTGGACAAGTTTCATCCGGTTGGCAAAGTTTCCGGCGATGCTCTGATCAGCTTCGGCCCGGCCGCCGCGGCGGCATTGTCCGAAGCGCAAGAACTAAAGAAACGGAAATATCATCTGACCAAATGGCCGCATGCGGACTTGGCAGATAAAATCATCGAGGCGATCGCCAGCGACTAGATCATTTCGCGTTTGCCTCGAGGAAGTTTGTCGTGAACGCCTCAACACTTTATGAAAGCTTGTGCTGGTCGTCATCCGCTGGTGTTGGAGAACCGTGCGACGCTAGTTCAGTTGGAGTCTGCTCCAATAAGAAATCTTCAAATACTTCTGGGTGGAGCGCTGGCATGTGCACTGGAAGCTCGCGAACTGTGGCCAACAAGATACTGGCCTTTCTCGAACAGGTCGTTCCGTTCGGCACGATCGTTATGGTGGCGCACGATTGGGATGATCCAACGTTTCACAAGCGCTGCATGCAGCTCATGGCCGAGCAGGTGATGTCTCTGCTGAATGAGGCAACGCCGTAGAGTGCCGTCCGAAAGAAGCCAAGTCAGTCATCCGACTAATCTTCGGACTGGCTTTCCGAGATTGCCGACGCAGGTTTGAGAGATTGTACGAGCCCAATTCAGGCCATGAGTCTGCGCCACCGGTCAGACTCTGAGTGTCTATCGGTAAAGCCAGTCCACGTCGAAGGTGGTAATCTGAGTGACCGCCAGGCCGGGTACCCGAGGGGGATTGCCGGCGCAGTGCGCCAGCAGGACGCGATTTCCCACAAATTCGATCGCCGTGTAGCTATACCGTCCGTTAGGGTCGTCTTCGAGCACTTTCACGTTTTGCCAGGTCTTCCCCTCGTCTTTGGAGAGGGCCACGTTGAAAGGAGTGCGCTTTCCGGCCGTGGGTGTACCAGTCTGGGCGTTGTCGTTCCAAACCAACAATAAATCGCCCGTCTTGGGAATCCGTTCGATGCTGGCCGGCGAGCGAGGCGAGCGTATCTGGCTGGGGATAGGCTGAGACCAAGACTCACCCTGATCCGAGGAATAGGAAAGGTATTGACAGTTCTGATCGGTGCGAATGAACATCATCAGCCGCCCATCCTTCAATTCGACGACTCCAGGTTCTTGCAGCATCACCGGCTCACCCTTGGCAGAGGTAGGCGGGGTTAATGTTGTCCTACTGCGCCGCCACGTCCGTCCGCTATCGTCAGAGAGGTAGCACATCAGATGGCCGATTCCGGTATCCCATTTCTTCCACCCCAGCCCGTAGTGCTGAGCCATTGGAGCGACCAGACGGCCACTGGTGAGCTGCACTACTCGATCATTGTTCAAGATGTAGTAACCAATCTCTTGGTCGGGAATGATCTGGATTGAGTCACTCCAGGTCCTCCCCTCGTCTGTGGAGAGGCGCACAACGGGGTGTGTATCCTTCTTTGAATTCGTGTGCGAGTAGAAGAAAGCAATCTCGCCCGTATTTAAGCGCAGCAGAGACACAGACATCACATTCCAGTCGCCTTCATTGGGAATGACGGGCTCATCTTCTCGGGTCCAGGTCAGACCGCCATCATTGGAATAACGGGCTGCCAGGGACGCTGGATCGAAATCGCCACCGCGGCCGTCATAGAAATGTGAGTAAACGAACATGATGCGCCCGTCCTCAAGCAGAACAAAATCTCCCTCGCTGTTGCGTGGATTTCCAGGGCCTGGAGGTAAGAGCACAATCTTTCTCAGTCCATTTTCTTCTTTGATGGCCGGTCCCTCCTCCTGTGAAGACCCAGGATCTGTTCCATAGGCCAGCAAACCGATCATTGGGAATAGGAATAGAGTCAAAAGGGCTTGGGAAATTTTAATCACTACATCTACCTTTGCTTTTCGAGAGGTCTTCATCTAAACAACTTCATCCAATCGCGATTTTATTTTATACTTGCTGCGTCGTCTATTCCAGAGTAAATCATTCCGGAGCGAGCGAACTCAAGGTTGTCTCAATAGTCGTGCCGGTTCACTCAGCAGAAATGGTGGCGACGGAGTCAGCGTCGATGCGGACGTCGCGCAAGAAAAGGACGGGAACCTCTGGGCTATACAAGCCAAAGCGCATGCTGCCAACCGTCCTGTCAACAAGACGCACATGAACAAGTTTATTTCCGAATCGGAAGGTGACCAGTTCTCACTACACCTCTTGCTCACTACTTCCCGTAACGTCGGGCGTAACGTCAGACGCCAGGTTGATCGACTAACGCCGCCACTCACACTCCAATGTAGGCATGACCTTGATTAACGTGCAGAAACAAGGCATTCACCCGCCCGAGGCTGAGATCTGCCGGGCGCATCCTGCAACAAAAGTTTATTCCGCTAATATCGCCTGCCTGAATATCGCCAGGTCCTGCCAGTTCGGATCCGGCTTGGCCGTCATGTTCGACACCCGTTTAACCTGCAGTTTCTTGGCCATGGCCAGGAAACGCCTGGCATTCTTTTGAAAGATCGGGGCCTGTTTCGGTAACATCATCAGGATGCAGTACTGCAGGGCGAGCCGGTCGGTCTTGACGTGGCGCAAGGCCTTGTCGTCATCAGCCACTTTTCGCTCGGCGACGTCGAAGAGCCGGTCAAAAGCGCGGAGCTTGTCCGTTTTGATCGCGTCCAAATCGCCGACACTGTGAAAACCGGGATGTCTTTGTGTTGATGCCGGTGAGAACGTTGAGGTACGGACGTAGGATTTTTCGTCATTGATCTCCCGGATATAACGGATCAGCTCCGGCGCAGCGGCGCCGTAGTAGGCCTCGCAGAACTCAGGGATTCCCTTGGCCACGTCAAACTCGGGGTCCCACATCAGGCGGGCATGAAGGTAGCCCCTCAGATCCGGCGTCTGATCCCGGTAGTACTGCCGGACCTGGCCGTCCTCGGAGAAAACGTAAACGCCATTGACACCCGTGTCACGCAGCAGCCGGCATTGACTGGCTCGGCGGAGCAAGGGTCCATGTCCATGCGGATATAACAGGACGGCGACGCCACCGGGCGCAATCGGCACCCAACTCCTCAGGGTCCGCAGTTTCCCCCGCCCACACCAGGACATTATGACGCGGCGTCACGCCGCCAATCAAGCCGGGGCTGGTGACGATGCGACCTGCATTCCGGGACGTCCTCTCCTTGAATGTTGTTCCGTTACCAGAAAACGCGATCGGCTACGTGCTGGCTGAGCGGGCCGGCGGTCCTTCGCTGGCCGCGCAGCAACAGTGGGCGGTGGAATTACCAGCGGCAATCGACTTCGCCGGGATCTATAATTGCTCACGCTGCTTCTGACACGCTGAAGACAGCGTCCAGTCCCTGAACCGTCCGAGAGGCGACATGAGGAGTGAAGCTGTGATCCCGATCCACCCCCACACCAAGCCGATGCGGGACCAGTCGAACACCAGATAAAAATACTATGAAAGGTCCGGTGTCGCGGGAACCGACCAGAGCTGCCACACCCAGTTATACTGGAGGTACGCATACTGAAGACCAACGTTTACGGTCCAGCCTGGGACATAGATTGTTGAAAGTAACATGAGTGCAGGGAGACCATGGCCACAACTCGCTGCCGTTCGTTCGCGCATTAGAGTTCGTTGCTTGCGCAAATCATGGGCTCAGTCAACACGATCATGGGTGCCCACAGAAGATAGTAACCCTTGACGCAATTGCCGCTGGTCTTGGGGCTTGGGTCAACGACTCGCAGTACCTGCAGCAAACCCTGGGCGCCGTGTCGGCTCAAAACTACCAGCGGGATATCGTCTGAGATGGTCGCTGGGCTTGCCTTTTTTCTCTAGCCGCTGTTCCTAGCTGGCTTGGTCTACCTGATCACACGATAGTGACAACCGGCGTCTATCGACGCGTGCGGCAGACCGGGTGATCAGGAAATGAGGCGTAGATCATACTGATTGAAAGAGTTACGATTAAGACGCCGACAGTCGATGACGGAAGCCCCGGCGAATGTGCCGTGTTCGTGGACGACTGTCACAGAGAGGACGTCATCATCGTGTACGATTTGCTGCTCAAGAACGGTACGCTCGTTGATCCGACCACGACCACGAACAAGGCCGGGGATCTGGCAGTTACGGGATCCCTGATTACCGCGATTCCGGATGCCGATAGCCAGGCCAAAGCGCGTCGAACGCTGGACGTGTCCGGACTGTACGTGATGCCGGGATTCATCGATCTGCACGTGCATGTTTTCTCCGGCGTCACCCATTACGGCATTGACGTTGATCCAACCTGCCTGGGACGTGGCGTGACCACGGCGCTCGACGCCGGGTCCGCGGGCGCCTTGACGTTTTCCGGTTTCCGTCAGTTCGTCATCGATGTCTCACAGACACGGCTCTTTGCGATGTTGAACATCTCGGCGCTTGGTCTGGTCCCCGATGCGATCTCCGGCATCGAGCTGGGCGAGCTGGAAGACCTGCGCTATGTCGATGTCAAAGAGGCGACGCGGGTGATTGAAGCGAACCGCGACAAAATACTCGGAGTAAAAATTCGGCTCTCCGACAACCTGGCGGCTGGCGGTAAGAACGAAATGCCGGCACTCTTGCGAGCCCGTGAGGCAGCAGATGCAGTCGGTCTGCCGCTGATGGTCCACACGCCGTTGTCCAGTCTCTCGATGCAGCAAGTGCTCAACGAGTTGCGACCCGGCGACGTGCTCACGCATTCATTTCACGGTCATCGATGTGGCATCCTCGACTCGGACATGAAGGTCCTGCCGGAGATTCGCAAGAAGGTGGACGAAGGTTTGTTGCTGGACATTGGTCACGGGGAGGGAAGTTTCACGTTTGAAGTGGCGCGAGCTGCTCTGAGTCAGGGAGTGCTCCCGCACACCATCAGCAGCGATCTGCACGCCTACAACCTGAACGGTCCAGTCTTTGATCTTGTCACGACGATCAACAAGTTCCTGCACCTCGGAGTGGACCTGGACGAGGCGATCCGCCGGGTCACAACGATCCCAGCCGAGTTTCTCAAAATGGAAACCGAGATTGGCACGCTGCAAAGTGGCGCCGTCGCCGATATTGTTGTCGCCGAAATGATGGAGGGCTCGTTCGAGTTCACCGACACATTTGGGAACACGGAGACGGGTGGATATCAGCTTGAGCCGCGCTATATCTTCCGTGCTGGTCGGCAGGTCGGTGTCGTCCCAAAGCCGGAACCGACCGGCAGGGCGCGTCGATCAACACCCGATGAGGTAGCGGAATGAAAGAGAGGAAGGCCAGCAGCGGTTTTTTTGTGAAAAGTCGCCAAGTCCCCGACGAGTGCACCGGACAGTTTCGAGACAGCTCAACCGGGGACGCAAGCGAATGGCGACGGCATCTGGCCGACAGTGGCTACGTTTTTCTGCGCGGTGTGCTGGACAAGGACGAAGTGCTGACCGCGCGCGAGGAGGTGTTTTCGCGGCTGGTCGAAGTCGGTGAAATCAAGCCTCCGGCCATCGAGGGAATCATGACCGGCCGAAGCCGACGGCGCGAGCTTGTGGAGGATCTGATCGGTTTCTGGCGATCGGTAAGCGAAGGACCGGCGTTGCGGCGGGTCAGCCATGGTCCGCGCGTCGGAGCCCTCATGCAGGAGGTTTTCGACGAACCGGCGCGTCCGCAAGACTACCTGTGGTTGCGTCCCCGCGCAGTTGGTTGGTCGACCGGACTGCATTTCGACCACCCGTTCTTCGCACGCGGCAGCCCACGGGTCCACACCGTCTGGATTGCACTGGGCGATATTCCGCTCTCCGACGGCCCGTTGACGTTGGTCGAAGGATCCAACAAGTTTCTGGATTTGATCCACTCAGTGCACGCCAAGGATGATCAAGCCAACAACTCTCCCATGGTGGCAGAACAGACCGCTTTCCAGGGGGAGTGGAGTGCCGACGCGATTGCCTTTTTGCGCAGACGTAACGCGCGACTGCTGTCGACCGATTTCTGCGCGGGCGACATCCTGGTCTTTACCCCGGACATCCTGCACGGCTCGCTGGACAATTACTCGCAGATCGGCCGCACGCGTCTGTCGTGCGACGTGCGCTATCAGCCCTGGTCTGATCCTCTTGACGAGAGATACTTTGGCCCCAATCCGAGCGGCGCAAGTGGCCGTGGTTACGGCGACATGAACTCGAGCAAGCCGTTGACTGACTGAATCGTCTGACTGATAGTGATTTCAATCCCCATCACCCTTTAGCCCTAGCCCAAAGCCTTCCGTTTTTCAAGATTCTACCCCGTTGCCCGTCCATTTCTCCCGCGTCATTAGCCGGATCAACGGCTCACTGTTTGGTCAGGCACAAGCGGTATCCACATCTTGCCCTGACAAGTTGGACACCAATCACCATCTTTTCTTCCTCCCCCCTCACACACTTGGCACCGAGTGGCCTCCATGGGATCGCCGAGAAGATTGGCCAGCCTGCGAAGAATGTAGAGGGTCCGGCGGAGCATGATGGGTAGTGTTGGCATTCACGCCTGCCTGGCTAAAGGTGATTGGGAGCATCGACAGAAGTTGAAAAGCCGAGTTGTTCTTCACGAAATACAGCTATTTTCTCAATCAATTGGCGGCCTGTCCAAGTGTGGCGGAATTGAACGACTGGGTGATTTTGCAACCGATAACGGGACACGCTTGTGACGATCAAAGCAGAGTGTTTTGGGACAAATGTGTTTATTCTTTGGAAAAATCGTGTTTTTGTTTTGCCAGGGGTTTGGCACGGCAAATGCGATTCGATCTCCACATCCAAACACCTATCAGAAAAGTTTTGAATCCACTCGGAAGGAAACCAATCATGAGGTCTCTTCAATCTGTCCAACGACGAATGGGATTTGAAACTCTGGAAGCTAAGAAGTTGTTTGCTGCCGACCTGATGGGAAGTGCCGTGATTGATTTACCCGACACCACTATCGTTGCAGGATTTGAACATAGCGACGTCGCAGAGACGATCGACGGGATGAGCGCGGAGAACACTTTAGTTCTCCTGACGACGGACCTTAATCGCACTCCTCGCAAGCTATCGGGTCCTGGGGGGACCGACGATAGCGACGGTGATGCTGTGGACATAAAAGCCTCAATAAAGAACCAAGCCATGCGCGACATCGGGCGGTGTACATTACGGAGCGGGAACGACAGCTCTACTGCTCAACCTAATGAGGAAAAATTGTTGATCAAGCGACTCGAGCTTTGCGAAGCCCAATCAGACACGTCAATCGAATGTGCAAAATCTACCTTAGAGCGCGCGAGGGAGCAATTTAAATTTGCATTACGGTTTGTGAACGACGACCCTGGACCGATTTCCATCAATGTCTTGGCCAATGACAGTATCGGTGCAGACAGAGTAGATCACAATTCCGCACGCTCTAATGGTGGCATTGTCGGCGAAGGGGGTGGACAACGTTGATTACAGTACGGAGAATCGCTCTGGCAGTGAGCAGCATAAGATCTATGACTACTCACAGTGCCTATGGAACGACATCACCTCCACCGAGGCCGGTGATGGGCAAGGTATCGGTATCTTCCCGATTCCAATTGCGACCCCGAGCGACCATGTGTCACAAAATTCGAATTGGGAGGTCGGCACAAACAACCTGTCAATCGGCTCCGGTACAAAGGCCATTCTCAACGGGTCAGTGATGGGAGACCTGGTGAACAACGGCATGCTGATTGTAAGTGGTGATCGTGCCGATTCTGTCCAAGGCGACGGGGGAACAGGTCCACTGGGAACGCATCTCGAGCCTCCTTATGGTGGGTGGCCTCTCCGGGCGATCGATTTGTGCTGTGAAATGTGGGCTCTCATTCAAGCGTGGGATAACGACGATATTGAAGTGAGAAGTAATGCCAGCGAAGAAGCTCTGCAGGCCATCAAAAAGGAAGCCAATAGGATCGAGGAACAACTTGAAAGGGAATTCGCTGGTGATCTATTGGCAGATGGCACATTTAGCGTGGATCAACCTAGCCGCTGGGATATTCGTGAAGCAGAACTACGAGACTTTTCGTGTGTCTTCCAACTCTTGAGGAACGCTAGTGAGTCTTCAAACGAGGAGGTCAGCGCCCGAGCCAAGGATGTCTTTCTAAAATTCGAACCGCCTTTGAATGCCACTTTTTCCTTGGATGATTAATCTTGAAAATGAAAAGACATCTTCTTTTTGGGCGACTTTCATGACACCGCCTTCGAGGTGGGAAGGTGTCGCGCTACGTCACTTGCATAGCAACTACCTTCAAACTGCAAAATCTACTGGCTAACCGGTGATACCGATGGTGATGGGGACATTGATTCAAGCAACCTGACCACGGCGATTATCAACTTCACCGGTGCTAGGAATACGGCAACAGCTGTACCTGAGCCGTCAGGCCTGCTGCTGTTGGT
>Ga0310342_100002822_pt1 | contig 11277 bp, 10 predicted proteins | sample S15DNA20500_MG_FD_206155 | JGI IMG/M metagenome (GOLD analysis project Ga0310342, IMG submission 206155) | Marine microbial communities from station ALOHA, North Pacific Subtropical Gyre - S1503-DNA-20-500_MG | ecosystem: Environmental > Aquatic > Marine > Oceanic | place: Pacific Ocean: North... | reverse complement strand
TCTTGAACGGCTCGATATCTACAACGCGGCAGGTCTCGGAAAGCACTGACTTGACTTCTTCCGAGCGTGTGGTCTCAATCCACCCATCGACGACGAAGGCATGGCCACTCACGGCGACTCTGATTGGCCCGAGTGCCAACGCCATGTCTCTCTCCAGCAACTCGATTCCGCTCAGTAGCGAGGTTCCGTGGTCTTCGGCCCAGGCGTCCACCTCCTCCTGAAGCGTCGAGCGTTCGGCCAGCAACTCCCCTCGCCTCGCTGAGAGGCTCTCCAGACGAGCAGCAATCGGGCCCTCGCCCTCAGGGACGGGTATGGCGGCGAAACCGGCCTCCGTCAGTTCCGATTGGACAGCGGAGGCGGAGTCGTTGTCGCAGAACACCGCGGCCACGGCGGGCTTGACGCCCTCGATGATGACGATGCCATCGGGCGCGGCGGACTCGGTTCGAGCGACGTCCTTCACGGTGCCAACGAACGCCGTCAGGGATTCGTAACCAGAGAGCAGGTCGAGGTCGAGGTCGAGCGGGCGCAGCGCTTCCAGAGCCTTCACCTCCTCACTAGTGCTGGAGAGTTCGCTGTCGATGACATCGATGCGGTCTAGGAGACCTAGCATTATCTCTACTCGAGAGGGGAGTTCGGCGGCGAGTTGTACGCGAACTGGTTCTGACTCCAAGATTGACTTCGGATCAACGAGGTCCAGTTGGGAAGAGACGCTGCGGTAGCGATTGAGGTCCCGGCCAATCTCCTCGGACTCATCGGCAGGGCTGCCCAGTTCGAAGCCATCCTCGTCACCGGGATAGTCCAGAAGGTGGACTGCCTTCAGATCGGCTAGGGCTCTGACCGCGTCATCGACTCTGGACAGGGGGCCGGCTGCGGTGAGGCGGGACATCGCTTGGGTGGTTAGACTGCCCATTCACTCAACTCCGATTCTCAGTAAATATTGGATACCTATGATTCTAGGAACGTGTCTAGGACCGAGTCCACAGCGGACGAGCGGTTCTTCTTCCCCTGCTCGTGTATAGCTGCAAGAGCGATCTGGCCATCGGCGCTGACGGAGTCCGCCTCCTTGTTCGCATCTGCTCTGGCCTCATCTATCATCGATTGGGCCTCGGCTTCGGCATCCTGCAGCCCCGAAGAAATGGCTTCAGTAGCCTTGCCTCGAGCCTTGCTGATTATGTTGGAGGCATCCGAGCGAGCCTTCTCCAACTTGGCTTCGGTCTTCTCCTCCGCTTCTTTGATGGACCTCAGAACTTCATCCCTAACCATGTGTTCACCCTTCGGGTGAACGCCGCACCGTTGAGGAGTTTATCATATTGACCGTGTCACTCCTTCGTAGACTCTGAGGCCGGTCACGGGATTCAACCAAATATAGGGGAGATGGAGGAGTCCACATGGATACCGAGCGCATCGGTGCTGAGGAGTGGGGGGAGCTCCAACGCAATCTCGAGGAGAGTATCCCGGTGTATGACAGAATCAACAGATTCGCCACCTTGGGGCAGGTCTCCAAGTGGCGCAGGATGGTAAGGGACAGACTCCCACAGACTGGTCGCATACTCGAGGTCGGATGCGGACCGGGGAGCTTCGCCGAGGATGTTGTCGGCAGAGATCTAGTGTGCCTCGACCCGATTCCCGAGATGCTCAGGGTCGCCGAGGCCCGTGTCGGGCCCAAGAGGGCAGCTAGGGGGGACTCGGTGGTCGAGTTCGTAGAAGGTACTGCCGAGGAATTACCTTTCGAGGATGGTTCGTTCGACGCGGTGTGCTCGTTGTTCTCGTTCAGGGACTGGTACGACAAGCGCGCGGGTCTAGCAGAGGTTCTGAGAGTGCTCAGGCCCGGCGGCACCCTAGTGATAGTCGACCCTGCCAAGATGAATCGCCTCCACGGCGTTCTCGGATGGCTCTGGATGAGGCTCTGGGTCGGAGCATATGCGAGGTTGGTCTTCAGGAGGTCTGACCATCCCTGGAGGTGGCTTGCGAAGACATACTCCAGTTTCGGCACCACACGCGATTACGTCAGGATGCTCGAAGAGGTCGGCTTCATCGAGGTCCGGGCCAAGGTGGTGTTCCCAGCAATGGCCACCATTTGGCAGGCTTCCTCGCCCTAACCTAGCAGAGGACGACAGGTCACTGCACGCCAGATGAGGGACTTGGTCAGTCTGTTGAAGGCTAGATTGAGCAGCCAGTCGGGAGCGCGGAACAGCAGGCTTCCGAGCCTGAATGCGCGCTTCGAGTTGCGCATGACCTTGCCCATCTGTGCTTCCCATCTCACCTCGTACTCGCTGAGAGGGGTGCCGTCTCGAAGGTGTTCTGCGACGACCTGTCCGGCGATGCGTCCACCAATCATCGCGATGGTGATGCCTGCTCCGTTGGAAGGCAGTACCATGCCGGCGGCGTCGCCGACAAGCAGGTGGTTGCCCTTGACGAAGGAGCCGATGGAGCCAGACATCGGCAGAGATCCAGCTCCCCTGAATTCGACTCTCCCCTCGTACCTCGAGACGAACTCCTCCGAGTACTCGTTCAGGCTCTTCCCGCGAGCTAGTGACGTCTGGATCCCGAGGCCGATGTTGGCGCCTCCCAGCTTGGGGAACTTCCAGGCGTACCCACCCGGGGCCACCGAGCCGAAATGGAGCTCCAGAGCGTCTTCGAAGTCGCCTGACATGAGGACGAACTTCACAGGGATGTTGAGTGACTCCTCATCCCATTCGGACTTGCGCAGGGGATCGTTGTGGCCAGCCGCTCCGATGACCACCCTAGCGGTGTACTCGGAGCCGTCCCTGAGACGCACCGTCTCGCCATCCACGCTCTCGACCCTGCTGCCTACCAGATAGTGCGCTCCCCTCGACTGCGCGAGTTCGACGAGTGCCTCATCGTGAGTCACTCGGTCCAGGACCAAGCCCTCGAAATTGAAGCACAGCGGTTTGCCCGAGGGAGGGACCAGTCGCATCTCGCTGGTACACATCGATACAGCCGAGTCTGGGGTCCTCAGGAGGTCGTCAAACTCGGGGACGTCGGGACACAGTCTGCGCATCTCGTCGTTGCTGGGGACCAGCTCGCCGCACTGCAGCGGCGAGCCTATTGGATCCCTACCGTCGATGACCAGCACGTCCGCCCCGCCTTCGGCGATGTAGCGAGCGGTGGTGCTGCCCGCCGGACCCCCTCCTATCACTATGGCGTCCCAGTCGGTGCGGGTCGGTTGCATGGGCTCAGTTCCGGCGCGACTGGGATATCCTGACTAACTCGGACATCAGGTCGCGCGCTTTGTTCCTAGGCAGAGTTTCAAGCGCGTCCATGGCGCGCTCGACGTGATTCTCGATGAGTTGTGTCACGTAGTCGAACGAGCCTGCTCCTTCAAGCAGCTGAATCAGCTCCTCCCACCGCTCGTCGCCGAAGTTCTGAAGCACGTCGGCCAACTGCTCGCGCTCGACCCCGTGCAGCATGGTTAGTGCGTGGATGATGGGCAGAGTCATCTTGCCGTCGTGGACGTCGGTTCCCCTCGGTTTGCCCATAGAGGTTTCACCGGTCAGGTCCAGCAGATCATCGACCATTTGGAAGGCTCTGCCGAACTCCATGCCGAATAGCTCCAACGTAGTGACTGTCCCCTCGGGAGCTTTGGCTATTACCGCTGCACCCCAGCATCCCGAAGCAAAGGGGAAGGCGGTCTTGCCATCTACGATGGCGTAGTAGTCCTCAGGAGTGGTGGCGAGGTTTCCGACGTGCTCGAGCTGTTGGAGCTCACCCGTGGCGATTCGCCCGCAAGATTCAGCCACGCGCTCCACTACTCGGTCTTCGTGACGTCCCCCGAGACCGAAACCCAGTGCGAACAGGTAGTCCCCCGCAATTATGGCATGGGGAAGACCGCTGGAAGTGTGCAAGGTAGGCTTGCCGCGGCGGACCTTTGACTGGTCGTAAATGTCATCGTGGACGAGCGTTGCTGTGTGGATTATCTCTGCAGCCATTGCAAGATTCATGACTTCGGAGGTGTCGCCACCACCGGCGGCCTCGTAGGCGAGGAGAGCGATGATGGGGCGGTACCTCTTGCCCCCTGCAAGCAAGACGTCGCTAGCCAGTCTCATCGCTGGAGCCTCGGAGCCGGCCATCCGCTGCTGCACGAATTCCTCGAGCGCTTCCTCGATGACATCTCTGCGTCTGTCAAGATCTGCGCTGATTGAGCCCATCGAGACCATGTGATTCGCCCTTCCTTGGCAGGGGTCGCCTTATCAACAGGTGTGCGCGCCGCCCAAACGGGCACGGTGCGTGCCCCCTCCCCCGAGGTGGACGATGATGGACGAACTGACGCTCGCTATCGTCGATTCACCGGACTGTCCGGTCTCCGAACACATCGCGATACTCTCGGCCTCCGGAGACGCTCCTGAGATTCCCCTCGACAGTCGCACAGTAAGCGGCTTTTCCGAGGGACTGACGCTCCTTGAAGGAGGCGAGTTCGACATGGTGGCAATGCCTGCCAGACTGCTTCACGGCAGGCAGGCGGAGATGCTGGCGGCCGGTTGCGAGGTGGTCGGAGCGAGGGTCCCGAGGCGCCCCAACCTAGTCCTCGTGTCCGAGAACAAGATCGGCTACCAGCCGAAGTCGGCGATTATTCTGTCCGATTCCAAGCTCGTCCGGAGACAGCTCCGACGGGCCCGTAGGGGGCTCAGGATCCTCGGACCTACCGCTTTCGCTGCAATAAACGACTTGGATGCCCCCCCGAGCGGCCCAGTCCCTCTGGCGGAGTGGATGGAGGGGCTTAGGCAGAGCGAGGAGATCGACGGCTACATCACCTCGAGGCCGGTCTACGACGAACTGGACATAGGAGGTCGCAGACACGCCCTTCTCCCAGACCCCAAGGACCGAGGGGGGGTCCACTTCCTGCCTCTTCCGTATGCCGATCTGGTTATCCTGATGGCCAGAATGAGATTTCCAATCAGTATCTCGGAGCAGCTCTCTGAGCCAGAGGGGAACACCTCTTGGCGAGTCCATGACCAGATGATATCCGGACTGAGTGAGGAGATACTGGAACGGACGGGGATTCTGGTCAGGCACCGTCACGTCCGCTCTCTGATGAAACAGGCGGAGAGGGACAAGGACATCACCCTCGAGCAGTCGTGCCATGATACCGAGGGAGAGGTCCTAGATGACGACGTCCGCGTCGAAATCCGTCTGGAGATCATCTCCAAGAACGGCCACAAGACGCTTGGTCTCGACCGTATAGTCAGATATGTTAATTTCGAGTACGCCACGATCTCGCTGCTGCGCGACTGGGAGGTCCTAGTGCGGGAGGCCACGAGAGAGGTCCCCAAGGACTTCTACACAGACATCGACGCCTCGGCCTACATCGACCTAGTTGAGTAGCGGCTCGGCGCATTTAGTCCTCAATCGCCTACCCAGCACCTGTGGTGCTGCGCAAGCGATATGACCATTGGATGCTCGAGCGACCTAGAGGGTGCTGGCTTTGGAGAACGACAGAGTGCTGCTCGACGCCCTCTATAGGGGGCGTCTTGTGGAGCTGCGAGAGCGGGCCGAGGAAGCCGGCCTGAGCAAGAGCGGTTCGGTCGAAGTGGTGCGCGCCAGACTCATCCAGCACCACATCCTCAGTGAGGTCGACCTGTCTTGGGAAGGCATCCAATCCATGTCGCACAAGGGGATAGGTGAGATCCTAAAGCTGTTCGGCATCAAGTCATCCGGATCCCACAAGGAAAGGCGCCAGAGGCTGTGGCTGCACCTGAACTTCGACTCACGAAGGCTCACGGTGGAGCATCTGGCAGAGATGGACAGGGAGGAGCTTCACGAACTCTGCCAGAGGCTGGAGCTGCCGCTGACGGGAAACCGGACGGTGCTGATGGGGCATGTAGCGGGAGTCCTGACGAGTCAGGCCAACGGATGGGGCAGGATCAAGCGCAGTTTGCGGCGAACGGGGATTCCCGAGGCCTCCTCGGTCGAGGCACCTAGGATTGAGTCCGATGAACCGGAGGAGTCAGGGGCGGCCGAGGAGGAGGTGGAGTTCGAGGCACCTTCTCCCAACGCGGTGCTCGAGGATGCTGGCGACGCACTGGTTCTCGAGCTCGACAAGGCCGGGCCCTCGGTCCAAGGCGCCCTGCTGACCATCCGAGCGAGGGTGGATGACCTCGAGAGGATGATCGGGACAATCCTCAGGGGGCACGGAGGAAGGTGGGGGGGCGACGAGGAAGCCCTCCTCATCAGGCTCGCAGAGCGCAGGGGCTGGCCGCTGGAGCAAGAGGAGGTGCGTTCCAGAGTGATCAGCGTTGCTACCAACATCGCCGAGATCAAGGGTGCCGAGATCGGCGATGGACCTAGGCAGAGGATCGACGCGGCGGCGACGCTGGAGCGAGTTAGGGAGAGGATGCGGTACGCCGAGACTCTGATCTCCGAGTCCGATGAGGAATGATCACTCCGGCACCAGTTGGAAGAAGCCAAACCGCGGCTCCATCACCTCGCCCTGGTCGCGGGCCTGGTCTATCGCGTCCTCGGCGGACTCTCGCGAGTGGCCACCATGAACGAGGGCAGTCACCAGATCGTTGTACTCTACGCCCTCGCCGGTATCACGCGATCGAATCGTCTCGATGATGAGCTCGATGGCATCACCGGGCTCGGCTGCGGGCTCACTGCTTTCCGGCACCTTCGAGGCCGTCTCCTCGAGAGTCGTGGCGGCGGGTTGCGGCGGCGCCTCCATCAGACTGGTCCTGCCGGTCGCCATGGAGAGGGCTTGCAGGACCCCGACGCGGTAGCCTTCGGGATCGAAGTCGCCATAGTGACCGCGGGCAAGTATCAGCCCTTCCACGAGGTCGCTCGGGACTCCGCCCGCCTCGAGGGCAGCGGGGGTCAAGTCTGCCTCGAGGGCAGCGGAGTGAGCGTCGATGCGTCGCAGGGTGGCCTCGGCGGTCTCTACCAGCCAATTGGTGTAGCACTCCCTGTCAATAACCGTGAACTCCTCCGCGCGCAGCGAGGTGAACATGCCACCGTCTTCCGTCTCGAACCACCTCGCCTTGCCGACGAGTGCCATAAGGAACCGGTCGCCGCTCTCGAAGCGCGCCATCAGCTCCTCGAAGTCGGGATGCAGCTCTGGCTGGAACGAAGCCACGCTGAACAGGTAGCTGCCAGTCGGATCCCTGACATGACCAGAGTAGTTCGGGCCGCTGTCGCCCTCGCGGCGCTCCATGCGGTCGATGACCCCGCATACTAGGACGCGGTTGATCTTAGCGCCTATCTTCGTGATGACGAACGACGGGTCGTACTCCCCGGAGCCCTCCTCAGTCAGCGAGGCATCCCGGTACTCCTGGGCGAACAGCCTCACAGCGCTCTGACGGGCAAAGCGTCGTGCTGGCTCCTGAATCACAGGACCACCTCCCAGCGTTGCATAACCTGATTGGCGGCGTCAGCAGGGGAGGTCTGGTCATGCTCGGCCTCGTCGGCGAGCAGCATCGCACCCTGGTCGTCCACTATCGAGCGCCCCTTGATACTGAGACGCTGTGCGAGCACGCGCTGGCGCAGCGAGGCTACGAAGCCGTCACGGCCCTCCTTGGAGATCTGCTCCTTCACGGATTCCTGATTGGCCCCGAGGAACGCCTCGGAGGCGTCCTTAGACATCAGCAGGGAGGCGTTGGACACCCCGTCGTCGATGACAAACCTGAGTCTCAGATCCTCCTCGCCGCGTTGTGGGCCGTGCTCTGCGCAGGCGCCGTCCCTGAGTACGCGCCTGCACTCGGGGCAGCGTTCTACTATGCCTGAATCGGGGCGCACCGCGACTATCGTCCCGCTGGTCCGGATGCCGCGGCGCGAGCCGCCGCTTAGCATGGAGGTGAGGTCTATGTCGATCCAGTGGTGCTCTGGGTCTATCGACTCCCATGGGGCGTCGGACAGATCTGATACCTGCGCGGCCTCGTCGATGACCAGATCGGGCGAGCCCTGCCAGAACTGCACCCTCGCCCCGGTCAGTTGCAGGAAGTCCCCGGGCTCGGGGTCGACCTCGCACCACGCGGTCAAGCGGCAACGGCCGCTCGGGTCGATGACATCACCGCTGCGGACCACTCGTTCGGTTCCGTCCTCGGAGGTGAAGGAGCGCTGGATCCAAGATTCAACCTGCACGGTTACCTCGATGTCGCGCATGCCGTTGCGCAGATCCGAGATAGAGACCTTGTTGGCCTTGGACAGGTCATCCATACTGGCGAAAGCCGAATCGTGGTAGACCTCAATCATAGTGCGGTCGCCGATGTTAATCTCGGGGGTCTCACGGAACTTCCTAATCGATGCGCCGTCGATCTTGAGCAGGGTTCCCGGCTCATGCTCCAGAGGGACCCATGACAGGAAGCCTATGCTGCCGCTGGCATCGCCGAGCCTGCCGCGGACGACATCAAGCTCGCCGCTGCCGTCGCGCTTGACTATGACATCCGGCTTGGACGAAATCAGTCGCGCGACGAGGTTGACATAGCCCTCGTTCGCGGAGGCGGTGGCGATGTCGACTGGCTCACTGCTGACCTGCACCACCGGGGTGCCGCCCTCCCTGAGGACGGTTACCCGGGTAGTCCGGTTAATGTTGAGCGAGCGCTTGTTGTTCCACTCGTTGACCGAGGCGCCCTCGAGGCGAACCACCGAGCCGGGCGCCAGATTCTCGCTCTGCTCGCCCCAGTCCTTGAAGTCCCAGCGCTCGCGATTGTCGCTGCCCTCCCAGGGATTGTCCTCGATCCAGCCGAAGGCCACCTGCCGCTCCTCACCGCGAACCATCTGGACGCGCGGCGTGTAGGTAATCACCGCGACCTCGATGGTGATGTTGCGGTCCTCGGCATCGAGCTCGGAGAAGCGGTTGACCTTCTTCTCGGCCTTAGAAGGAGCCGCGATCTTGGTGACCTCCATCCCGGCGGCAGTCTGGAACTTCCGAACAACCGAGCGTAGTGCGTCCTCAGGGGGAATCAGGAACTCCTCCTCGTAACGCCTGAACTCCTCGGCTATCTCGCCGTCGTCCGCGTCGGGACACTCTTGTTTGACTACATTCACCTGCGTTGCGTATCTTTCGTCTTCCGTCATTTGCTCACCTGCATCAGTGAATGAGGTCTGAGCCTACATAAACCACTGATGCGGCAGCCTCCGGGGAAGCTTCGGGCAGCGATGCTGGGGCAACGTTCGTTCGTGCGTGTTGGGGTAGGCTCAGCACTTCATCACCTCCGGGGCCTCGCGTTTGACTCGGCGGTCTTTGAAGATGTGCATTCCAACTATCTCGGAGCGAGCGACTGCGTTTATCCTCGGTACCTCTTGCCGGAATACGATGGGTGCCGGTGAGTTCTGCAGAATCGGGGTGCTGACTGCCTCCGATAGGGCCAGCGCCGGCGACTATGAGGATCTTAGCGGGCCCGCCATTGTGCAGTTCCTCGAAGAGGCGCTGACTTCCCCCTGGGAGGTGGTGCGCCGACTGGTGCCCGATGAGCAACTTATGATAGAGGCTGCACTTGCAAAGATGGTCGACGCAGAAGACTGTTCGGTGGTCATAACCACTGGGGGCACAGGGCCTGCACCACGAGATATTACCCCAGAGGCCACCGAGGCGGTGTGCGAGCGCATGCTGCCGGGGTTCGGTGAACAGATGAGGGCGATCTCGCTGCGCCATGTCCCGACAGCCGTGCTGTCGAGGCAGACCGCGGGCATCCGCGGGTCCTGCTTGATTCTCAACCTACCAGGGTCCCCGCGCTCGATACGCGAGATACTCGACGAGGTATTCGCCGCTGTTCCTTACTGTATTGACATCATTGGAGGCCCCTACATCACTACCGATTCTTCGGTCGTGGATGCCTTCAGGCCACCACATGCTCGACGCGAATGATTCATGCGGGATTCGCTGCTCGCCGAACCATGGCGAAGCTGAAGTCGGGCGATGTGGGCAGCAATCGGGGCGTTGACGAGATGAGGGAGATCGAGGTCGCTTTGGACTACACTCCCAACGCCCTCGCCTCGCTGGTGTACCGGCAGGGCGACACCATGGTGCTGGCCTGCGCGACCAAGGCCGACAGGCTGCCCCGCTGGTTCCCCCGGGACGCTGAGCGAGGCTGGGTCCACGCCGAGTACGCCCTCCTCCCAGGCTCCACCAACACTAGATTCCGTCGCGAGCGCAACGGCGCCAAGGGCAGGACTCAGGAGATCGAGAGACTGGTGGCGCGCTCGCTGCGCGGTGCGGTGGATCTCGAGGAGCTCGGGCCTATCGCCCTGACTGTCGACTGCGATGTGCTGAACGCCGACGGCGGGACGCGTTGCGCCTCGATCACGGCAGCCTCGCTCGCGCTGAGGTTGGCCATCCGACGGCTGATCGCTTCGGGAGACTGCCTGCCGAAGGAAAAGCGCCTGAGCAGGGAGGAGGTCAAGAAGGGGGTCGAGGCGCCCGAGCTGAGCGAGGCCGAGAGGTCGGCTCACGAGTTGGCGGTGATGCCGAACGACGTCGCTGCCCTTAGTGTCGGGATGGTCGCAGGAGAGGTCAGGACCGACCTCGATTACGACTTGGACAGCAATGCCGATGTCGACATGAACGTCGTGATGACCAGTGACGGCGGCTTCGTAGAGGTTCAGGGGACCGGTGAGGAGGCGACTTACACCCGCGAGGAGCTCGATGCGATGATCGATGCAGCGGCTGCGGGCATCTCCGAGCTGCAAGCCTTCCAGACCAGCATACTCTCCGATGCGAGTTGATGGTGGGACTGGCCGGACTTGAACCAGCGGCCTCCGCATCTTCAGTGCGGCGCTCTCCCAGCTGAGCTACAGTCCCGTAGCACCCTCGCTACTGTGGTTGCGACTTCAAGCCTTCCGAGGCCTCATCCAACTAGAAGACGTCGTCCCTAGTCCCCTTTCTCGTCGAAGGACATCATCTTGCCAGGGCCCTTCTTCTTGCCCTTGCCTGCAGGTTTCTGCTTCTTGTCGGCGGCCTCCTCAGATCCATCGTCCTTGCCGGCCTTGCGCGACTCTGCGACCTCCTTCTCAAGCATCTCGAGTTCCTCGGGCGACATCCCCCCATCGATGGCCAGTTTGATTCGTCGCTCGTCGCGGGCCTGAATCTCCAGCAGCCTCTGCCTGGCCTTGTCGTAGTGCTGGAGCATGTACATCGCGTCGTGCTCGAGCAGCGGCGAGTCGGAGATGATGGTGATGTCGAGCCAGTCGCCCTCCTCAGCGAGGAACTCTGCGAACGGCTCGAACTTGAGGTCGGACTTCTTGATCTGGGTGTAGTGGAGGGCGTTGCCCATCCTGTGCTCGATGCCGGCGAAGTGGCAGTAGAACTTCTTGCCGCCGTACTGC
>Ga0310342_100002821_pt1 | contig 11278 bp, 6 predicted proteins | sample S15DNA20500_MG_FD_206155 | JGI IMG/M metagenome (GOLD analysis project Ga0310342, IMG submission 206155) | Marine microbial communities from station ALOHA, North Pacific Subtropical Gyre - S1503-DNA-20-500_MG | ecosystem: Environmental > Aquatic > Marine > Oceanic | place: Pacific Ocean: North... | reverse complement strand
CATGTCTGAAAGCACCCTGTCGATCAATGGCAATACCGTGGCACGCTTTCTTTATGGCACTGCCTGGAAAGAAGAGGAAACGCAACGTCTTACCGAACTGGCAATACGAAACGGGTTTCGAGGAATCGATACGGCCAACCAGCGTCGTCATTATCACGAAGCGGCTGTTGGAGCGGGGATTGGTGCCGTCATCGCCAGTGGACTTGTGACCCGGGACGAGTTGTTCCTGCAAACCAAGTACACGTTCCAGCGGGGACAGGATCACCGTCTTCCCTACGATCCCAGCGCGCCGATCGCTACCCAGGTGGAGCAATCGTTCACCAGTTCCCTGGAACATCTCGACACCGACCGGATCGACTCCTATCTGCTGCATGGACCGACCCACGCTGCAGGCCTGACTGATGATGACTGGGAAGCCTGGCAGGCGATGGAAACGATTCACGAGAACGGGCAGGCAGGACTGCTGGGTGTCAGCAATATTTCCCTCGAACAACTCCAGTCGTTGTGTGACGGAGCCCGTGTCCCCCCCAGTTTCGTGCAAAACCGCTGCTACGCGGTCCACCGCTGGGATCGAGCTATACGCGAATTCTGCAGCACCCAGGGAATAACCTACCAGGGATTTTCACTGCTCACGGCCAACCGCCAGGCCCTCTCCTCTACGCGACTGGCAGAGATGGCGGCGCACCACGGCTGCACCATTGCCGAAATGATCTTTCGCTTTGCCCTGGAGGTGGGCATGATTCCGTTGACCGGGACCACCAACTCCGATCACATGCAGGGCGATCTTCGCGTCTTCGATCTTGGTCTCCAGCCGGATGAGATCTCTTACATCGAGAATTGCGCCACGGACTAAGAAAACGGCTGGTCAGGTTTTGACAGCCGCCGTCGCAGCAGCAGCGGTGGGCAGCGGCTACAATTGGGCCACTGGTTTAGATGGAGAGAGATGGATGCCAACTGGTTCACGATCGAATACCTGCGTGCTGGTGGCTCTTGGCTGGATCCTTCTGTGTGCGGTTACGGCCCAGGCAGCAGACCCGCCTGAAAAAGCACTCGGTGACTTGACGGGGCCGTGGCAGTTGTTTGTGGATGATTACCTGGTAGCGGAAAAAACAGATGTCGTACGTAGCTATCATCCGTTCACGAAGTACGCGGGTAACCCCGTACTCTCTCCCAATAAATCCTGGGAGGGTCGTCGCTCATATCTTTACGGTACGGTTCTGCCCAGTGAGGATGGCACCGGCTATCGCATGTGGTACCAGGCTTATAACGAAAAAGGAGATTTCGGCGGCAGACGTGGTTACGTGAACGCGTATGCGACCAGCAAAGACGGTATCGACTGGGAAAAACCAAACCTCGGTATCTACAGGTGGAGAGATTCGACCGACAACAATATGTTCCTGGCAAGGAAACACAGTCCGGGCGATGACCATAATCCGCAGGTCATTCATACGCCATGGGAAAAAGACCCACAGAAGAAATACAAGCTGATCACCTTTGTTTACGCAGCCGACAGGAACAATCCTCTTGACGAGGGTTACTGGGGCTCTTTTTCACGCGACGGGATCCAATGGAAGGATGTGGCGCAGAATCCGGTCCTTCCTAATGGCGGCGATGTCGGCCAGTTCAGTTGGGATGCACATAAGAACAAGTACATGGCAACGGTGAAGATATGGACGACCGTGCCTCGCCAGGAGGGTTTTCGCCGTTGCATTGGCACAACGTTCACAAGGGACTTTGAGCATTGGCCCCACCCTGAGTTAGTGCTTGTACCCGACGAAATAGATGACAGCATGCACCCCGGCAGATGGGGCGTACAGTTTTATGGACTCAGTTCATTTGCCTATGAGTCGGGTTACATTGGGCTTCTCTGGATCTTCCGCACTGGTTCCGGCGGGCAAATCTATGTCCAACTGGTCAGCAGCCGTAACGGCATCCACTGGACCCGTGTGGCGCCGACCAATGGGATGCGACCAGCGATATTACCGAATGGCCCGGACGGCAGTTGGGATGCCGGCTGTCTCTTTACCGCTAGCCACCCGTTGGTTGAAGGCGACACTATCAAGCTCTGGTATGGCGCATGGGACAAAGATCATCGAGCACCAGATCCTGCTATCACCGCCTGCGTCGGCCTGGCAACTTTGCGAAAAGACGGTTTTGCCTCTCTCGATGCTGCTGACAAGACCGGCATCGTAACGACCAGGTTATTGAAAGGCCTGCGGGGCGGGTTGTACGTCAACACAGAGGCCAGGGGCGGAGAACTCAGGGCCGAACTGATGGATGCCGATGGAAATGTCCTCCCGGGCTACAGCAGAGATGACTGCAAAGCTGTCAGCGGTAACGGTACGGAACAGTCAATCACGTGGGCAGGGCACAATGAACTGCCAGGATCGACAGAACCTCTACGGTTGCGTTTTGTTTTCAATAATGCTTCGCTCTATTCCTTCCGGGCAGGGCCACACGTTGACGTGGACGATAAGTCCGCCGTTTTCACGGCATTTTTTGACTTTGAAGATGACGTCGGCCAAACCGCAGCGGATAAGGTAACCTCGGATGGTAAACAGCAGTGCCGGTTCCACAATAATGTCACCGTCACCAGGGATCCTGCCAATTCGTCGGGAGATTCCTCGTTGGCCTTTACCAGTGACGGCAAGTCACTCAGTACCTTCCAGATTGTCAACACGATGAATCTTGGAAAGAACTTTACCTTGGCTGCAAAGGTAAAGACCAGCGAAAAGAGATTAACGCGACTATTCAGTACCTATCGCGGCTGTCATGAACCGGTCACCGGTGAGTTGATTTTCGATTTCAACCCGGCCGCTGGCGAGATTCGTTTTGTCGCCAATGGCCAGACGGTTGAATCGAAGTGCAAGATATCGACTGCTCAATATCATCACTATGCTGTGACTTATGATGAGGGTGAAGTGAAATTGTACTTCGACGGCAAAGAGGTCGGTTCCGGTCAGTTACGTTCGGGCACATGTTTCTATATCTACAATGACATCAAGTCGGTGAAGCGGCGTTTTAATGGGTTGAACGAGAAGACCGTTGCCGGGATTTATCTGTCGTCTGATTTGCGAGTTGGCGAAGACGCAGCCAGTCAATTCGAGATTTTCGACCGAAATCTGAAACCCCCAGGCACGAGTGGCCCGATTATCACCAGCCCGGACGAGCAGCTTATCGGCTTTGCAGACGACATCCTTGTGACAAGGCGCACTTTGATCGCAGAGGAAATTGCCGCCTTGAGTAAACCATGATCGCCGATCGGGGAAATATAACTTGTCCGATTGACCCCTTTATCCCGCCCGTCGAAAGGGAAAAGAGAAGTGGCACCCGACCTCTCTGAGAAACCGACCGGCTGGGGTGGGGATCCTGTCGCCCAGCCCTCGCTGGCAGAGGTCAAGCAGGCGGCCGAGGTGATTCGCGACGTGATCGTCCGCACGCCCCTGGTGCCGCTCAAGAGCTACAAGGACTCGATAGCGATCCAGCTCAAACCAGAAACGCTCCAGCCGATCGGTTCCTACAAGCTGCGCGGCGTCTACAACTGGGCGGCCAGCCTCACCAGCGAGCAGCTCGAGGCCGGTTTGAGCACGCACAGTGCAGGCAATACGGCCCAGGCCCTCGGCTATGTTGCCGGGCTGGTCGGTGCCGAGGCCCGTAGCCTGCTGCCGGATCGAACACCCCAGGTCAAGATTGACGCGATTCGCCGCTACGGGGTAACCCCGGTCATCATGTCCTTTGAGGAGTTGCTCGACTATATTTTCCGGGCTGGCTGGGAGCAGGAACCATACAGTTACCTTAACCCCTGGGCGGACCCGTTGATGGTTGCCGGCAACGGCACGATTGGACTGGAAATCCTCGAGGAGTTTCCCCAGGTCGACACGATCTACGTTCCGGTCGGTGGCGGGGGCCTGGTGGCCGGCGTCGGCAGCGCCGTTCGGGCGGCCGGGGCCGGAGTGCGAATCGTGGCAGTGCAGCCCGAGGCCTGCCCGGCACTCAAGGCCAGTTTCGACGCCGGAAAGCCGGTCTGGGTTGATGCGGAGCCCACGCTCTGCGATACCGCCCTGCCACTGGCAATCGATGAAACTTTCCAGCTTCTTGAGCAGGTCGTCGACGAGGTGGTGCTGGTAAGTGAGCAGCAGATTCGCTCTGCTCTCAGGCACCTGGCACTGGAGAACAAGTTGATCGTGGAAGGAGCCGGGGCCCTCTCGGTGGCAGCCGCCCTGGCGACGCCAGAAGACCAGCGCGGAAACTCGGTCTGTATCCTGAGTGGCAGCAGCATGCCGGTCGACAAGTTGACCGAGATCCTTTCCGAGGAGTGACAAAGGGAGCAAGGATGGAAATACTTATCATCAACCAGGATGAGGTGGCCCGGCTGCTGCCGATGGCAGACTGCATCGAGGCGATGGCCGGGGCGCTGGAGGCCCTGGCCCGCGAGGCAGCGGTTAATCCACTGCGCTACGGCATGTGGCTCAATGACCAGAGCGGCATACTCGCACTGATGCCGGCCCAGCTTGTCGAGAAGTCGTTGATGGGAGTCAAGGTGATCGGGATCTTTCCGGGCAACCATGGGACCGAGTTTGACTCGCACCAGGGGGCGGTGATGATCTTCGAGACCGATAACGGTCGGCCGCTGGCAATCCTTGACGCCAGCGAGATTACTGCCCGGCGAACAGCCGCGGTCAGTGGCGTGGCAACCCGGCAACTGGCTCGCCCGGATGCCCAGCGGCTGGCGATACTTGGTTCCGGTGTGCAGGCAGGTACCCACCTGGCGGCGATGCTGCTTGTGCGGGAGATCACGCAGGTCACCGTCTGGAGCCGCACGCCGGATCACGCCACCGAGTTTGCTCGCCTCCAGTCAGAGCTGCATGGCATCGACATCCAGGCCAGAGAGACTGTCCGTGAGGCAGTCCAGGATGCTGACATTATCTGCACCACCACCGCCTCCCCCGAACCGATCCTGCTGGGTGAATGGCTGCCGGCCGGTGTGCACATCAATGCGGTCGGCTCAAGCGTGCCCACGATGCGGGAACTCGACACGGAGGCAGTTGTCCGCTCGCGTTTGATCGTCGATCGGCGAGAGTCGGTGTGTGCCGAGGGTGGCGAGTTTCTTTGTGCCCGTGAGGAAGGGGCGATTGACGAGGACCATATCGCAGCCGAGCTGGGGGAACTACTGCTGGGGACAATCGTGGGGCGTGAATCAGGCGAGCAGATCACACTGTTTAAATCGCTCGGCCTGGGGGTGGAGGATCTTGCTGCTGCCGAGCTGGTTTACCGCCGCGCCCAAAAGCAGCAGCTGGGCACCAGCGTGGAGCTGGGTGGCAGCAGGGGCTGAAAAAAGGGACCAGGACAAGGATCGACAAGTCCGCGATGCGAGGGATTCGATAGGCAGTTATTCCTTAAGCGCTGTGGCAATCAAGCCACCATGGACGATACTATAGGGAGAGAGTGCAATTCGGTAGACTGAGATTGTTGGATGCCATCCTCGGCTGTTGAAGGAAGCACACATGCTGACCATCCCCGGACCCAGGTCGCGATTCTGTGATGGAATGTCGCGCCGCAGCTGGCTGCAAATAGGCTCCTTGGCGATGGGAGGGCTGGCGCTGCCGCAGATCCTGCGAGGTGAATCCCAGGCTGGTCGGCGCAAGCGGATCAAGGGCGTCATCATGGTGATCTTGCCAGGTGGGCCGACGCACCTGGACATGTATGACCTGAAACCGGATGGCCCAATCGAAATCCGTGGAGATTTTCAGCCGATTGCCACCAGCGTACCGGGTATAGAGATATGTGAACTCATGCCCCGGCTTGCAGGCATGGCCGACAAGCTCACATTCATCCGCTCCCTTGTCGGGTTCAAAGACGACCACAACACACACTGGTGTACGACCGGCTGGGAGTCGCATGCGGAAATGCCGGCCTCGCCGCTGGTGCCGGGGTTTCCACCCGGCGGCTGGCCATCGATGGGCTCGGTGTTGTCCAAGCAGTTTGGAACGCGTGTGCCCGGCGTACCGGCTGCCATCGACCTGGTGCCGGTGGACTCCGATGCACGTTTTATCATGCGTACGGCGCCGACACAGCCCGGTTATCTTGGTACAGCCCACGCCGGATTCGAAGTGGGCGCGGTCGATCGTCGCAACATCATGCTTAATGGCATCAGCCCGCGGCGGCTGGCTGACCGGCGGGCACTGCTGACCAGCTTTGACCAGTTCCGTCGACGAGCGGACCGGGAAGGGATTGGGGACGGGATTGACGAGTTCCGGCAACAGGCCTTCGATGTTCTCACTTCTCCACGCATGGCGGATGCACTTGACCTGAGCAAGGAAGAGGGGCCGATTCGTGGACGATATGGTCTGGAGGATAAGTATCCGAATGAGCGGCAGGGGAAGACACACCTGGACCAGTTTCTCCTGGCGAGGCGGGTGATTGAAGCGGGTGCGCGGTGCGTGACCATGGCCTTTAGCCGCTGGCCGTTCGGGCGGATGCTACAAGGTGACTACAACTGGGACTGGCACAAGGATTGCTTTGGCGAAGCACGCGGGGCACTTCCCCTGTTTGACCTTGGGCTGTCCGCCATGATCCAGGATCTCGACCAGCGCGGGCTGCTGGAAGACATTGCCGTTGTCGCCTGGGGTGAATTCGGACGCACGCCGAAAATCAATGCGAATGGTGGCCGTGACCACTGGCCGAATGTGGGGGGAGCCCTGCTGGCGGGAGGTGGGATGCAGTGCGGCCAGGTGATCGGGTCGACGACTCGCTGGGGCGAGAATCCAAAAGATCGTCCGGTTCATTTCCGCGAGGTTTTCGCCACGCTCTATGACCGGATGGGGATTGACGTGGCGAACACGCAATTCACGGACCTTGCCGGTCGGCCCCAGTACCTGGTTGGCGAACACCGGCCGATGCCCGAGCTGCTGTGAGAGAGACCTGCCGGCATCCCCAGACCACTTTTCTTTCAAGCTGCTTGATGAAAGCCTGCACGTTCATTTTCCCTGCACCCGTTCCAATGCCATTGAAATCATGACCAATGCCATCTCCATCGATCCTCCGTCCGGCGAGCTGGTACGCGGCGAGTCGATGAAGATCCCGGTCGTGCTGCGACTGGAGAGCTCGATCAAGGTGCGGGGAATTCATTCGCACTTCCATGCTGCCGAGGAGACCAAGGCCACCTACACCACGACGAGCACGGATAGCAAGGGGCGGGTGACGACAACCACGCACACGGCCGTCGAGCATGTGACCATCACCGAGCAGAAACAACTGCTGGCAGGCCGTGAGCGGCGCGGTTTCTTCGCCAACCTGTTTGATGCGATCAAGACGTTTTTTGGTGGTGGTAGCCACCAGGTGATGGCAGCGGGGGACTACGAGTACCTGGTCGAAGTATCGATGCCCGCCAGCGCTCCGCCCACCCACACGGGTGACCGATCACGCGTGTTCTACGAGTTGACCTGCCGGGTCGACATCCCGCTGGGCCGCGACTTGAAAAAGGTCTTTTCATTTCATCTTCCACCGCTACCGATTGAACGGGAAGAGAGTCCCGTCCTGGTCCAGTACCCGGATGACGAGGGCCGCGGATTCTGGGACAGTCTCTTGGGACCGGACGTACGGATCGGGCTTGCGCTGGGAAAGGACCTTCTCTACCAGGGCGGATCCGTGGACGGTGTTTTCCGGGTTGAAACGGAAAAGCCGGTCGACGTCCGGGCAATTCGCGCGCGCCTTGTCGGCCACGAGTCGAGTCATGCCCAGGGCCATAGCGATAGCCACCGATACCAGGGCGAGGTCGTCGAAATTGCCACGCCCGGCACGATCGAGGGAACGTATTCTGAACAGTTCCTGCTGCCGGCCGATGCTGTTGGGGGCATGCCTGTGACAGCGAAGGGCAGTCTGTTTTCGATTGACTGGTTCGTGCAGGTCGAGCTGGATGTCCCCTGGGCCAAGGATCCGAAAATCCGGGCGCCCATCGTGCTGGGTGCGAGCGAGTGATGGCCGCTGGGGGTACTGTATCCAGGTCGCGTTTTAGCGGTAATTCCCTGCCGATTTCCTGTCCGGTTTCTTTGAATAACTGCGTTGTAAGGAATAGAGTGAAGAAAAATATTCTTCAGCGGCAGATACGCGAAGGACAGAGTCGTTTCCGCCGACAAACAAACAGGCAGGGGTAATAGCAATGGCACGTTCGAGTTACACAAGACGTCACGTAATTATCTTTACCAGCCTCCTTGGGCTGGTGGCTTTCATGGTGCCTGGTCGTTCTCACGCCGAGGACAGCACCATCGTGGACAATGACGTCCTGGTACGCCTGGATAACGACATTGCCGCCGTCAAACGGGCGAAGAACACACATATCTCGGTCATGCGAACGTTGCTCCCTTTGGAACAAGTTGGCCAAAAGAACCTGCAGAAAATCGAACATCTCCTGGTGGCTGCCAGGGCATGCCTGAAAGAGGGGAAATTGCCCGCCAAGGAGCTGGCTGTAAATCCACTCAGCTACAAGTGGGTGCAGAAACAGCTGGAAAACGAACCCAGTTTAGGACGGCCTTATAGGGGTGAGACCATCGTGGAACTCCTTGCCGAGATCAATACGAGCAAGGGAACAGACGTAGCGGGCCGGAAAAGACCACAGGCGACCGCCGTGGTCAAGCACGTGAATGGCTTGATGTTTCGAGCCCTCTTAATCATGGACGGCCAGTTTGTGGATATCAAGGTTGCGGACAAGGCGTTTCAGCGGTAGATACGCGTTGGAGTTTATCTGAAGAAGTAGCCCAGACTTTTTTAGGACCATTACCATGCTGCCCAGACCGAAATGGCTGTTGTTGTTGACGGCACTCGCTGTCGTCCATCTTCCACTAGCAGGCGCCGAGCAAGAGAGTCCATCCATTGCCTTGCTTCGGCTCGACGGTGTCAAGCAGCCCGTACCGGCCAGGCCAGGTGCAGCCGAGCAGGATCTGGCACCGCTTACCGACGGCAAGACGGACCAGTTCCTCAAGATCGAATTGAAGCCTGGCCTGCCCTTTGACGTCACCTACCATCTTCCTGCTGTCGCCACCTGCCAGCATCTGGTCATTTCAGCCGACACGCGCGACCTCGCAGAGAAACAGCTGCCGCGTGTTGAGGTACTGGTCTCGACCGTCTCCGGCAAAGCCGGTATCCAGGCGATTCGGTCGTTGTCTCTGAAAGCCACGGCGGATCCCCAGCGGCTGGACCTTCCCCCGAGCGCCGCCCGGTGGATCATCGTGCGGATTGTCTCGCCGCTGGAGCCCACGACGCTGCAGCTGGCGGAAATCGACGTCCAGGGTAACGAGGGGTTGCCGGAAACTCGCTATGCATTCAAGGAAGCTCCCGCCAAGGCTTTCGCAGTATTGAACGAGGTCCAGAAGTCGGTCTCCCTGAAAATCAGTGACGACGAGGCGAGTTTGTTTGAAGATGCCTCCGATGGAAAGCTCGACAACTGGTCCTTTGCAGAAGCGGCCCTTGTCAGTAGCGGTATCCTGGAAGCGGAAAAACGCAAGAAGTACCTGGCCCGTATTGACCGGATTACCGAGCAGGCAAAGGACGTCGTCAAAGGCCTGGAGACGCCCTATGAAAAAGGCGAGAAGCTGCTGCGCTGGCTGCATGCCAACACCATGTCGGAGGGTTACGAGTCCGGCCAGACCGACCTGGCGGTCATCCTGGACAGCGGGAAATTCAACTGCGTCTCGTCGGCCACACTCTACAACATCATCGGCCGCCGACTGGGGCTGGACCTGCGGTCGATTGAAGTGCCCGATCATGCATTTTCAATTCAATACGTGGGCACCAGGCACGCTGACGTGGAGACGACTAACCCGGCAGGATTCAACCCGGCCCGGGATCCGCGAATCCTGGAACAATTTACGGAGGAGACTGGCTTTACCTATATTCCTGACCAGCATGTTGACGAGCGTCGCGAGGTGAATGACATCGGCCTGGTCGCACTGACCTACTACAACCATGCGGTTAACAAGACCCATGAGGAACAGCACGCCGCCGCGCTGCTCGACTTCTTTCGTGCCCTGAGCCTTGATCCTGAATTCCCGTCCGCGATCCAGGGCGTCCTGGGGGCACTCCACAACTGGAGCCTGGACCTGTTTGAGCAGGGCAAGTTTGAACAGGCGCTGGCGGTTATCTCGACCGGTCTGCGGCTGGCCCCGGATGACAGTTCCCTGCGGCACAGCCAGAGGGCGGTCTGGCAGGATTGGGTGGTCTCTGAGATTAACAATGACAACCTGGAGGCGGCGCTGGAGATTCTGACCCGTGCGGCCGAGTCCGTACCCAAGGGCGGATTTGAAGAGATGATGTCACTCATCGTGGAGCTTCCGGGTGAAAAGCTCGTCAAGGCTGAAAAATGGGAAGAGGCACTTCAGCTTGCAGCAGAAGGGCTCAAAACCCTGCCCCCGACCACGCATGAGAACCTCCTGCGATGGCGTAACGGTGTTTTCGGCGCCTGGGTAACGGCGACTCTCAGAGAGAAAGACTATGCCGCAGCCGCTGACATCCTGGAACAAGCAATGAAGGCGGCTCCCGAGGATAGAGATTTTGCTTACAGAACGACCTACGTGGTTCAAGAATGGCTGGCTGAAACCGAGGCGCAGGATGGGCTGGCCGCGGCGGAGTCACTGATGGCAGAACTGGCCGAGCGCTTTCGAGCAGTCCGCGATATCGAGAATAGATTTGACAATTTTCTTCGAATCGCAATCCAGGCGCTGGCCAAGGATGACAAGTTCGATGAAGCACTTGCCCTGGTCGAGCGTCGTGAGGAGCAGTTGGCTGAACGTACTTTTACGGAATTGCAACGTATTGTCTTCCTGTCACAGACCCGGAAACTGCGGAACCAGGAAAAGTGGGAAGAAGCAATTGCTGTCGGGAAACGCGGGATTGAGAAGTTGCCGAGGGACAGCGACCTGGAAAGAGACTTGGTCTTTACCTACCAGAACTGGGCCAGGGTCTACAGGGGAAAAAAGGACTGGTCCGCTGCGGCAGATGTCTATCTACCGGGCCTCAAGATCGAAAGTATTAGCCGGGACATCGGCCAGCGGATCGGCTATTGTGTGCAGGAACTGGGACTGCAGTCCTGGAAATCCGACGGTCCGGAAGCGGCGGAGAAGCAGCTGGCTGTCTGGGTTACCAGGCAACCGGATCTCGGGCCGGTACGCGATGCGGTAGCAGCTTACGTTCAGACCGTGGTCAAGAAATACCAGCAGGACAAGCAGCCGGCCAGGGCACTCGAAGCGGTCGACCGCTGCCGCACACTCCTGACGGCTAACGACCA
>Ga0310342_100002820_pt1 | contig 11279 bp, 8 predicted proteins | sample S15DNA20500_MG_FD_206155 | JGI IMG/M metagenome (GOLD analysis project Ga0310342, IMG submission 206155) | Marine microbial communities from station ALOHA, North Pacific Subtropical Gyre - S1503-DNA-20-500_MG | ecosystem: Environmental > Aquatic > Marine > Oceanic | place: Pacific Ocean: North... | reverse complement strand
GGTTGTCACATTAATGACGTAGCCGGCCTCAAGGCACTGGTTTACAATTTCTCGTCCAGGGAAACTTAGTTCAAGAGCCAGCATGAGACCTTCCCCACGGACATCAACAACAAAAGGATATTTTTCCTTTAGCATCATCAGTTTTTGCGTAAAGAAGACTCCTTTTTCCTTGATTTGTTGTACTAAGTTATCTTCTTGTAGAATCTTAATAAATTCAAATCCTAGCCGGCAAGCTAAAGGTCCTCCTCCAAAAGTAGTTCCATGATAGCCTGGGCCAAAGGTGTCTGAGATTGTAGCTGATGTTAGAACAGAGCCCAACGGTAGGCCAAGCCCCAAGGGTTTTGCGAGTGTTAAAATATCAGGTCGAATGCCGTATTTCTCAAAATAGAAATAACGCCCCGTCCGTCCTAACCCACTTTGAATTTCATCAAAGATCAACAGGGCCTGATGCTGGTCACAGAGTTGGCGAGCTGCCTGGAGAAATTCTTCCGTGCAGGGGTGAATACCACCTTCTCCTTGTATCGGTTCAAGCACGATCGCACAGATTTTTTCGTTGAATTTAGTGTGGAGATCCTGAATGTCATTTTGTTTTACAAAATGAAAGCCAGGCACAAGCGGGGCGAAAGGTTTCCGATAGGTGTCGTTTGCAGTGGCAGAAAGAGCCCCGTATGTGCGACCGTGGAAGGCGTTATCTAGCGTTAGAATCTGATTCTTGTCCTCGCCCAACTTATTTTTATAAGCGTAGCCCCTAGCTAATTTGAAAGCGGCTTCAATAGCCTCTGTTCCGCTGTTGCAGAAAAAAGCTTTCTCCATTCCCGAGATCTCAAGTAGTTTTTTAGCCAGGAGAGCTTGATATGGATGGTAGAAGAGGTTAGAGATGTGTAACAATTTTTTAAGCTGTTTGCGAATGACGTTGTTAATTCGTGGATGGTTATAACCGAGAGCGTTGACAGCTATACCAGAGACAAAGTCGACATAGCGCCTGCCCTCATAGTCATATAGGAGGCACTTTCTACCTTTTTGCACGAATAGGGGATACTTTTTATAGTTACTGAAAAGATACTCTGATTCGGATTCAACGATTTGCTTTAAGTTCATGGAGAATTCCTCGGATAAATGGCACATGACCTATTTCATTGCAATTAGAGTTGGAGTCTTCTTCAACCCATTAGTATGCTTACAGTCGAGATGATTAAACGCTCTTGGCCAGAGCTGTACCTCGGAAGAGCAGGTGGAACTTCTTAATAGATAGCAGTCCCTAGTTTTTCTTTTTCTACGAGCAGTCGAAGTAAGCAGTTTTGTTCTTGGCCTCCGATGATATGAATTTGTGTAAGACCTTCCCGAAGTGCTTGCTCACAAGCCCTAGTTTTGGGAAACATTCCCTCTGAGATAATCCCTTGGCTGCGCAGCTGCTCTAGTTCATCACTGTTGAGCGCAGGAATAACCTGTTTGCGAGCGTCAAATATACCAGGCACATCGGTTAAGAAGATGAGTTGATCTGCATGGCAGATAACGGCTACTGCAGCCGCCATTTCATCGCCGTTTATGTTGTAATAAGTACCGTCTACACCGATTGCAATACAAGCAATTACGGGAAAGTACTCGTGTTTAAGCAGAAGGTTAATCAGGGCGGGGTTGCCCTGGGAGATTTCTCCAACTTGACCGTAGTCAAATGGCACATTAACTTCTCCAGGATCCCAGTACTTTTCGGCCAGGAAGCTGAGGCCATCTGCACCACACATCCCAACGGCAGGGCAATCCATATTGCCGAAGGTGGCAACGATATTTTTATTAACTAAGCCTGCTACCACCATTTGTACTACTCGCATAGTATCGGTATCTGTAACACGCAATCCCTTGTGAAGTTGGGTTAAGATCCGGAGCTTCTCCAAATAATATTTGATCTGTTTTCCGCCACCGTGAACAAGAATGACTTGGATACCACGGCCTCTTAGGTGTACCAGTTGGGCGACTATTTTATGGAGAAGCTCTGGGTCCGTCAACAAGCTTCCACCCACTTTTACGACTAAACGCACGATTTCTTCCTTGAGAGCCGTATAGATTTTCTAAAGTAACGCTAGAGTTTCGTTGAGACCCAACATGACATTCATGTTCTGTATAGCTTGGCCGGCCGCACCTTTCCCAAGATTGTCGATAGCTGACAAGATGATTAAGTTAGACCCTGATTGTTTCCAGCCGATATCACAGTAGTTGGTGTAAGCCACATGCTTGACCTCTGGAAGAGTGTCCTCTGGGAATAAACGGATCATTGGTTCTTGCCCATAAGTATTCTTAAAACAGTCTGCAATAGCAGATGGTTTTGTAGACTCCACAAGTTTGACATAAATAGTAGAGAGGATTCCTCGATTGATAGGTAAAAGATGCGCTGTGAAAATCAGATGGGAATGTCCTAGTTCTTGCCAGATTTCCGGCGAGTGTCTATGCTCCCAAATATTATATCCCTTAAAACTTTCAGCAACTTCCGAAAAATGCGTCGTTGCCGATGGTGACTTTCCCGCGCCCGTAACTCCTGACTTGGAATCACAAATAATATCGGTATTTGGTGCGATTAACCCAGCTTGCTGTAGGGGAATGATAGGAAGAAGTGCTGAAGTTGAATAACAACCAGGATTAGCTAAAAGGGTAGCATTTTTAATGGACGTGCGGTGCTCTTCAGTAAGGCCATAAACTGCTGTTTTTAAGTCGTTTGGAAACTTATGATTAAAGCCGTACCATTGACTATACAGAGTGGCATCTTTTAGCCTGAAGGCGCCACTTAAATCAATCACCCGCAATTGCTGGTGGAGCAATTGCGGAACTAGTTGGTGGGCAACTTGGTGAGGAGTTGCTAGAAAGATAAGACTAACCCCACGTTCCTTTAAAAGATTGAAGTTGAGTGGCTCAATCTTTAGCTCACAACGTTTTTGAAATTGAGGTAACTCGTCGCTGTAACGACGAAAATCTGTGCGTTCTTGATTGGAGGTCATCAACGTAGTGAGTTCAACTTCTGGATGCATGAGTAGTAATCGGACAAGTTCTGCTCCCGAGTATCCACTGGCTCCAATGATGGCTAGTTTATGATTAGTCACAATCCAAGTCCTGTTGGCTTCGACTCCTCCAGTTATTTTGGATAAAGCAGAGCTAAACTTCTGGAATTACTTGTTGATCAGACTACGGATCTGCCGAGTAAGTTTCTTAGCTGCTGAAGAGGTTTTTGCAATCAAAAGTAGCGTATCGTCTCCCGCCACGGTTCCAAGGATTTCATTCCATCCACTTAGATCAAAGGATCGAGCGACAGGCATAGCGCTACCTGGATTAGTTTTGACTACTACCAAATTCTGGGCTGAAATCACTTCAGTTAGAAATTGGGAGAGTGTTTCGCTCAAAAGGTGCCGTTTATTGGTAGTTAGGTTAATGTCGTCTGGAAGAACATATCCTTGCTGAGCCTTGACCAAGTTGAGCGCTCGTAAATCTCTAGAGAGCGTTGCTTGGGTAACGGAAACACCAAAAGTATGGAGAAGTCTTCCGAGAACCGATTGACTAGGAACGGACTGAGAAGACACTAAATCGATAATTAGTCGATGCCTGCGGAGACGACTCATGAATAATTATCCATTAAAAGAATACTTATTGTGTCTATAATTCGTCTGTTTGTCAATTGAACTTGGTTACATCTTTTCTGAAGAGGCCTTAATGTCAGTTGCGGGAGAGATATTTCTTTTGAAACAGTTTAGGGTCAAACTTAGGATCATATTCAACGGTGTTTACTTTCAGGAGGAGTTGACTGTCCCTCTTCAGATTTGTTACCTGAGCCTGTGTCACCATTTCAACTCCTTCAAGTTTTAGTGTTTCTAAGGCCACGATCTTCTTTTCAAGTCGATTGGACTTACCATAGAGTTCCCATCTCACCATCAGGTGATTGGTAACTCCCAAAGCCAATATTGACCGGGGATAGTCACTCTTCCTCTTGAATTTTGTTTTGATTCGATTTTCTACCAAATGGCACTCAACGCCACGAACTGTTTGTTTCCCGATGTAATGATGGGTATATTTTCCTAATTCCCCGCCAATGAGCTCTTGGATTGATATACGAAGACTTTTGTATTTAAAGTGGCGCGCTCCTGAAATACGAACCTTCTTTTTCATTTTGCTTTTTGGGCGATAGGCTATGTAATCAGCTGAACCGTCGGGTCGTTCGTGAACTAGAAGGAGTTTTCCTTTCTGGGAGGGGGGAGCTTCCATGCGAATAAGATGTGCAATGAAAGAAGGCTGTACACGTCGAAGCCAGGTATAGGCTAAGAAGACTGGAGGCTTTTCTCCTCGACGGTGGTTTACTTGAAGGGTTATTCGAGCACTTCGGCGAGTTGTCTTTTCAAGATGGGTGGCAATCAATGCGTCTGCTTTCTTGCCAGAAATACCTGGAAGGGCAGCTGCCATGCAAAAATAAGTAGTGAAACTCAAAAGTAGTTTCATGGTAACGTCCTTTCCGGGGAGATAAATTTTGATTTTCGGCTCTCGCCAGGATTATTATTAATCAGCAGAAGTAAGGCGGGTAAGAGAGTCAGGTTAGTTATCAAGTTGAAACCCATAGTGAACGCCGAGAGCAGGCCGAATTGGGATACGGGCGCAAAGCGAGATAATCCGAATACCAGAAATCCTAGGACCACCACTACTGTAGCTGCACACATAGGGCCACCAGCCCGGATAAGGCTCTCTCGGATGGAAGGAACAGGAAGAAGCCCTTGGAGCTGGCACCGCCGAAAGTAAATCAGGTACTGAACACAGTTGTCGACGCCGATGCCAATGGTGATGGCGGCAATCACACTTGTGTTTACATTGAGAGAAATTTCGTTCCAACCTATTAGCCCAAAAAACATCAAAACGGGCAACCCACTTGGAATCAAACACAGTAGGCCCACCTTAAAAGATCGGAACAAGAAGATCAGTATCGTAGCAATAAAAAGAACTGACAAGATGAGGCTTTTCATTTGCTCAATGGCTAATTGATCGGAGGTAAGATTCATAAGAACAAGTGTTCCGGTGATGTGGAAGTCTATTCCCTGTGGTAAAAGAGGAATAGCACGGTCTTGAATTTCTCCGATTAGTGCTCTCAACTTAGTTGATTCGAAGACTGAGGATCGAACTAGGATGCGTAGATGTTTATGATCTTCAGAAATGAAATCTTGGGTTGCTTCACTCGGGTCTGATTCGAGTAACTCAAGCATCTCGTCCAGTATGTCTTGTTGGAGGGGCAGTTTGAAGAAAGCTGGTAGATTATTATGAGTAGCCTGATTTAATAGTTTAATGCTATCAACAATTGATAATGAGCGGTCAACATCGGGGAGTAGTTGCAACTCCTTTTGCAAGTGGTTCACTGCGGCTAAAGTTGCAGCTTCAGTTACCAAGGAGTCTCCCTGGTTTCCTATTACAATAGAAAAGCTGGATAATCCTGCGAGTTTTTTCTGAAAGGCCCTTGTAGCTTGCACAAGCGGAGATGATTTGTGAAAGTTACTCAGATAGTCTGTTCGAACTTTCACCTGAAAGGTGCCGAACAGGGCTAGAACTGTACTCAGGCCAGTGAAGAGGTAGATCCAATAACGACAGTTTAGGTTAAAGCTGCTTAGTTTTTCAAAAAATGTATAACGATGGCTAGACTCGTGGCCTGGAATTTGGTCCTGTCGTGGAACGGGAAGGTATAAAAGAATTGTAGGTATCAAGTGAATACAAAAGAAGTAGCTGAGAAAAACCCCTAACAGTGCAAAAAGACCTAGATCACGGATAGCTGAAATGTGATTAAAACCCAAAGCAGAAAACCCCGCCATGGTGGTGGCTGCTGAGATGGCAATCGGGCTGTGGGCGCGGCTAAGGGTATCCAATAGAACCTGATGATATTGAGCATTATTTAATGGGACTTTCTTGGGGAGCGCCACTTTGGAATAAGCCCGCAATAGTGCCTGGTAGTAGTGAGCAAGGAGATGGATGACGTATGCACTTCCGTTAGCGATAAGGAGAGAGGGCAAAACAAGGGTGGTCGGTTTGAGTGGGTGATCACTCAGACTCATTGCGGCTAAAGTCCAGATCAGGGTAAGGCTGATTGCCAATAAAGGAAGAGCAATGCCCCTCCCAGAACGAGAGTTGATAATTAGGATAACCATGACCAACCCGAGAGTGATAGGCGTAAAGACCCATAGGTCACGGATCATATTTTCCATGCCCGTATATTCCATTTCGGGCACTCCGCCAATGAAAAGGTCGCCGTGGTTTCTCAGTGGTTTAACAATGTTTCGGATTTGTGGTATGAGCTGCCGAACCACATCTTTACCCTTATCAGTAGTCGGATTCTCGAAGAAGACAAACAGTGACGTAGTGCGTAAATCAGAGGAAATCAATTCCTTTTGGTAGAGTGGATTGGTTCTTAGGCGTAATCGTAGAGCGTCTGAATTTAAGGAACTTACTGAGTCAGGAATGAGTGGAGTTATGGTTATCTCCCCATTCGTGTCTAAGATATCCAACACGTTGGTAAGGCTCAGAACCCTCTTGACACCGGGGAGAATTTCGATTTTTTCGGTAACATTGCGAATTGAGGCCAGAGTTTCCGGTTGAAGTAAATCTTCGACCGTTAGCCCAATAAGTAAAATTTCATCGTTACCGAAGATTCGACGAAAGTTTTGGTGATAAATATTCTGTGGAGAGTCCGAAACAATTAAAGCGGAAGGAGAGCTGTCAATTTGAAGATCTTGGAGGGCAGGCAGAAGCAGGACGCTTACTGTTCCCAGTAATATAATCACCCAGCTCGAACGACTAAGAAGCCAAGGCCAATAGCCACCCATAGGTGTTTTTATACTGGAAAGATCCTAGTCAGTCAAATGTAGGGAGCTATATTAAATTTAAAAAGTCTGTGAAAATAGAGTTATTGGGTGCTTTTTATGGAGGGAATACTCGTTGAGGGTTACGGAGCCTGGAGTTCTACTGAGTGTATCCAAGACTGCTTTAAATTAGCTCATCTTGCTTTTCTCTCCTGATATCAGCTGGGGTTAGGTTAGTTGGTTTGAACTAAAGTTTGAGATTTTTAGTCGTTTTTTTTAATTTGTTATTTTTAGAGTTTACAGCCAACGGCTGTAGTTTGCTACGGTCTCTAATTAGATCAAAGATAAAGAGTGAGTCTTTCCGAAGTGTCCAGATTATCTTGTATGAGCCATTGATCTCACCCATACGCAATGGTAGCTGGTTTGATCTGAGCCCAACAAAAAGAGAAAGTCAGGTAGTAGCCCAACCTTGTTTTCCGGAAAAAGTCAAAAAACGAATGAGATTTGGAGCTAAAACTTCTCCATTTTGAATTGCCCTAGAAAGGCTCCTACCGGAGAATTTTGTGGGGATTGGAGAGCTTTGGTTGGTAAGTCCTGTTAGTTCAAGGATGGTGGGAGTTACGTCGAGTAGGCTGACAGGGATTTTAATAACCTTGGAGGGAAGGAGGTGGTGATCGACATATCTGATCTCAGTATCGTAGCGAATGATTCGGTTTTTCATCTTAGAGTTGATCCTACGGGACAGAGATATTTGCTGGCCAATGGCAGAAGAATTAGCAATTTTTTTCGCATGTGATAGGTGGCGTGAGGATTAAAGTAATGAATCCAGAAAAAGAAGGGTTTTATCCGGCGATGTAGAAGCCAGTAGATCGCTTGTGGTGTTACGTCCTCCGCATAGCGATTGGGGTTCCAAAACTGATAACGTCCATTCAAATCATCATTGTAGATGTCAAACTACCGCCCTAGGCCTGTAAGGTTAGACCTGAGAGACCACGTACTGACAAAGGCAACGTTGTAGCAGCCAAAACGTTTTAGAATTTGGGAAGGTACAGCCATTTGGAGTTTCTCGGTGGGGGGATATACCGTTGATGCGGACACCGTGTTCTTGGGGATAGCGACTCGAAAAGAGGGAAATGTGGGAAGGTTCGGCGAGTGGGAAGGGGGAGTACGCTTGTTCAAAAAAAAACTCTATCGGAAGCTGGCACATCTATGTTTGGACTCGTTTTAAGGTGATAACCGTCCCAGGATAATCAGAGAGACGTAAAAGAAATGATTTCCAAGGGTGCGGCGACCCGTAAGGAAAAGAAATACCATCTTGCCGTAAGGATGATTAATTACGGACTGATTGGGCAATTTACTCCTTTACGAGCGACAATATAAAAGCGGGATGGAGTGTTCTGATTTCCAAGACCTGTTTTAATTGAAAACTCCTTAATTTTTAAGAATCAATTTCCGAGGATGCCCTGGCAGAAATATCCCAAAAGGAATACGGAATAAAGTAGTTGTCTTTGCGGACTGGTTGTCATTTTTTCTTTTAAGAATTCCATCAGTGGTTAAAACCTCTTTGGATTCGTGTATCATTGATGGCCGCTAATCAGCTCTTAAACTATAGTTGGTGTATACAAAGGGCTTTGAGTTTGAATTGATAGTGAGACTGTAAGTGTCACGTTAACTTCTATGTTAGTCCATAGTAAGGAGGTCCTTATGAATGTTTCGTGGAAAAAATATATGAAGGTCGGACTTGTGCATTTTATGGCGTTTCCGCAGGTTCTCAAGGGAGCAGGGCCTATATTAGAGACCCTACAGTCGGTTTTGACGGATAATTTTTTTGACGTGGTCGAAATCACAACCATCAAAGATCCAGAGGTTCGAGCCCAGGCAAAAAAGATGCTGTCTAGCAGTAAAATAACGGTAACCTATGGTAGCCAACCGGTACAATTGGTCAATAAGCTCAATCTGAACAGCTTTGATCCCAATGAGCGTAGTGATGCCCTGAACCGTTGTCTTGCCTGTGTGGATGAGGCAATTGAGATGGGCGCCGAAGGGATTGCTTTCCTTAGTGGGGCAGATCCTGGGCCAGAAAACCGAAGGCAGGCTACGGACCTATTGGTGGAATCATTTAACCACATTTGTGCCCACGCATCTTCTAAGAGCAAACTCGGCGTGGTTCTAGAAACCTTTGATTTTGACATCGACAAAAAGGCTCTGATTGGCCCTAATGTAGATGCGGTTCAGTTCTCAGAGCGTGTTAGAAAAAATCATAGTAATTTTGGGCTTATGTTGGACCTGAGCCATCTCCCGTTGCAACGGGAGACCACAGAGCAGGCGTTGGGTAACGTTCGGGATCACCTAGTTCATGCCCACATGGGTAATTGTGTCATGAAGGATAAAAGTCACCCCGCTTATGGAGACCAGCACCCTCGATTTGGTATCGAAGGTGGAGAAAACGATGTTAGTGAGGTTGTTGAGTACATAAGGATGTTGATGAAGATCGGCTACCTTCAAGAGAATCAACCACGAATTCTCAGCTTTGAAGTAAAACCACTTGCTGATGAGGCGAGTGAGATTGTTGTGGCGAATGCTAAGCGGACGCTGTGTGAGGCTTGGGAGTTGGTGTAGAACCATGGTCGAAGTACAGGAGTAAATTAAGGAACTAGTGCAATTTGATCTTTGAGAACGCTGCTAGAGTTTGGATAAGCACCTATCTAGCAAATGGAGTGATTGGTCAAAGAATCGGTTACCGTTAGCTGTAGATGTTTTGTTAGTGACCTGAAAATTTTGTTCATTGGCCGAGGTCTATGAATACTTGGTCGGTCTGGGAGTATAGCGTGTCACTGCTTAAGATGACGTCTATTAATAAGAAATTTCCTGGGGTACTTGCCCTGGATAATGCAAGCCTCACAGTAGAAGTTGGAGAATCTCATGCTTTGGTTGGAGAAAATGGAGCAGGTAAGTCAACGTTAATGAAGATCTTATCGGGTGTTTATCAGCCAGACTCTGGACAGATTTGTCTTGATGGTACAGTTCAGGAGGTACAATCTCCGATAGTCGCTCGCCGGTTGGGAATCACTATGATTCATCAAGAGCTGAATTTATTGCAGGAAATGACCGTAGCAGAAAACATTTTCCTAGGGCATGAATTGGTGAGAGGCCCCATGGGATGGCTAGATCGAAAAACTATGGAAAAACGATCTGAAGAGCTACTTGCTAGTTTTGGGCAAGATATTAGTGGGAGTATTTTGGTAAAAAAAATTAGCTTGGCTAAACAGCAAATGGTTGAGATCGCTAAAGCTCTTTCGGTGCAGTCAAAAATTATCATCATGGACGAACCATCAGCAATTCTGACCAATCGGGAATTACTGGAACTTTTCAGTCTAATTGGGCGTTTAAAGGAGCAGGGTATTGGTATTATCTATATTTCCCACCGATTAGACGAGATTTTCCGCGTCTGTGATCGAGTAACTGTAATGCGAGATGGTCGAAAGATTACAACCGAAGCCACTGCAACTCTAAGCGAGAACGAGATCATTCGACTGATGGTTGGCCGGGAAATTAAAACTGGGAATAAGCCATATTTAGCGACGGTAGGTGACGAAGTTCTTCGTTTGGAGTCGATGGGAAAAAAAGGACATTTGTATGATATTAATTTTAGTCTTCACCGCGGGGAAATCGTGGGACTTACAGGTCTGGTAGGCGCTGGACGGACTGAATTGGCTAGAATGATTTTTGGTGTTGACCACCCAGATCAAGGTCAAATGTTTCTAGATGGGCAACCAGTCAGAGTTAGTTCTCCCCGGCAAGCAATTGACTTGGGTATCGGTCTACTAACTGAGGATCGTAAATCCCAAGGACTCATTCTAGGTATGCGGATGCGCGAAAACACAACATTAGCTAAGTTGGATAAGGTGGTTAAGTGGGGATTTATTGCTTCTCAGATAGAAAAGCAGAAAGCAAACAGTTTCATCAATAGACTTCTAATCAAAACACCTTCGACTGAGGAAAAGGTAGGTAACTTAAGCGGTGGAAATCAGCAGAAGGTGGTGTTGACCAAGTGGCTATTCACTGAAAGTAGAATATTGATTTTCGATGAACCGACCCGAGGAATTGATGTTGGGGCCAAAGAGGAGATTTATGAGTTGATCACTAAACTCGTCATGCAAGGTATTACGATTCTTATGATTTCTTCGGAACTCCCTGAAGTTTTACGTATGTGCGACCGAATTCTGGTGATGCACGCTGGTAGGATTGCAGGTGAATTGAGGCGTGGAGCTGCCAATCAGGAAAAGATTATGTCTCTCGCAATGGGCATTTCGTAAAAGGTGAGGAAGTTCTGAAGGATAAGATTAGTTCTGAGTTGATTGGTTATTAGTCAAGGTAGAGGGGCTAGATCAGGTTTGAGTTCAGCTGATAGAACTATATCAAAGTGTGTAGGCTTTAATCTAAATTGAGAATCTACATATGACAAACTTTGCC
>Ga0310342_100002819_pt1 | contig 11284 bp, 9 predicted proteins | sample S15DNA20500_MG_FD_206155 | JGI IMG/M metagenome (GOLD analysis project Ga0310342, IMG submission 206155) | Marine microbial communities from station ALOHA, North Pacific Subtropical Gyre - S1503-DNA-20-500_MG | ecosystem: Environmental > Aquatic > Marine > Oceanic | place: Pacific Ocean: North... | reverse complement strand
CGATTTACAACAGAACCCAACCCGGGTCACGGGTGGCATGTGGCCGCATCACTGCTGATCGGTTCGCTGGCGTAGATTTCGAGCACAGTCGGTCGCTCCTCGAAATCATGTCTTATGGAACAACGGCTGTAAGACCAACTGTGTTGCAAAACTGACACGAAACCGAGGTGTTTGAGCTGCTCCCAGGAATTGTCGACGGCAGCGAACTTGGTACAATCCGTTGCTCTATCTCTGCCAAAAGCCAAATCATTCCATCAATGGGCAACTGGGACGGTGATCAGTTAGCCTCTCGATGCTTGACCAGGATCCAGGCATCGAACCAGGCGACATCCGCCTGACCGATGTTTCCCTGGCCCCGGGCTACGGTCAACTCAACGACGCTACGGTCCAGGCCTTGCAGTTGACTGCCCAATGCGAAGGGCTTTTTTTCGATCCTGTCTATACTGGGAAAACGATGGCCGGTCTGTTCCATCTTGTCCAGCAGCAGGAGCTCTCTGGAAATGTGCTATTCTGGCATACCAGTGGTCAACCGGCGTTATTCGGTTACGGAAACAGACTGCTTGACTAACGCTCCTTGTTCCACCATCGAGAAATGAAAAATACGGGAACCCCTGCCGCGATCAACAGCAACCCGACGCGCGATTCCAGTTCACGGCTGCTGTAAACTTGAACGAGAAACCAAGTGTAAACGACTAGAAAACAAATAGGCGTCAGGGGATAGCCCCAGGTTCGGTACGGCCGATTCGTTTGCGGCTGACGAAATCTCAGCACTAACACCGCCAACACGGTCAGCGCATAAAAAATGCTCGCAGAAAATATCACGAAGTTGGTGAGCAGATCAAAGATCAAATCATCCTGAAGGCTTTCAACAATCTTGCTGGCAATCTCAAATTGCAACACATCGGCGTTGACGTCTTGCGCCAAATGCTTGGAAATCATCACCGCGACGATCAGGCCAATGGACATCAGCGCCATCATCACAATGGCGGTCACCGGCGTGCGGTAATTGGTGTGGACCTTACCGAAACCTCGAAACAGCTGTCGATCGCGGCCCATTGAGAAAATAATGCGCGGCCCGTTGAGCAAATTGACGTTGATCGCACCAAACGTGCTGCACATGATCACCGTCGACATGGCGACAACTCCCCAACGGCCGACCAATCGATCCAACATGTGTTCTGCGGCGTCCGGGCCAGCAACTTTCATCTCCTGCATCGACAAGACGCCGTGATAGGCAAGATTGGCGCTTAAATACAAAACGATCAAAATACCGATACCAACGAACAAGGCGAGCGGAATATTTCGCTGTGGTTCACGCACTTCTTCGGCCAAAGAAGTGAGGCCGTGCCAACCGTTGTAGGCCCACATCACGGCTAACAACACAGCGCCAATTTGCCTCACCATGCCTGATTCGTTTGTCGTAACTGTTGTGGTGTAGTTCGTTACGTCAAGGCTTCGATCGACAAACCCCATCAAGGCGAATGGCAACACGGCCAGGACTCCCAAGAAACCAGCTTTGATGATTGTCGTCAGTAGCTGCATACGGCCTCCCCACAACACTCCCATGATGTTGACCCAAGCCAAGACCACGATCAGAACGGTTGCCATCGCAACCTGCTCCCAGGCAGAGAGCTCTCGATTGAAAGCCAATGCAAACTTGCCTGCAAACGCCACAGCTAAGGCCCCGATGGCCGCCGGCTTGCCGAAAATCACCTCGGTCCAGCCAAACAAGAAGGCGAACAGTTTTCCGTAGGCCTCGCGTAAGTAAACGTATATCCCGCCCGCCTGGGGATACATGGTCGCCAGTTCGGCAAAGCAGAGCGCACCCAACAAACACAACACACCGCCGAAAACCCATACTGAGATGATTAGATCAAAGCGACCGCCGTCGGCCGCAATTGTTCCCGGCTTAAGAAAGATCCCCGAACCGATCACGTTACCCACGACCACCGCAATCGCAATGCCAGGTCCCAGAGACCGCTTCAAACCGACGGAACTGGATTTCAACTGTGTGGAGTTATCTGGAACAACCAATAGGATTCACCTCCTTATTGGATCACGAGTTGAACAAAACATCAGGAAACTCTCAGGCGGTAACCCAGCTCAGTCAGCAAACCGTCCATAGCACGGTTTAACCAAACTTCTTCGGCCACGCAACAACCCACTCGAAGTAGTCTTTTTTGTATCTGTGGTTCGAATTCGGCTGGTCCACCTTAAACAGTCCACATAGCGGGTAGCACAAATACCGGTTAGACCACGTGGAAACATCCAATTGCGGAGGATTGGACGGTTCTCGAATGAAATAAATTCCGAGATGTGAGCTACTAACGACGGTAAAACAAACTGGTCGGTGGACAGCAGAGATGTTTCTGATCTCTTCTTTTCAGCGACTCCACGTTTTTTCACAGGACAAGTTCAGTATTCATACTTCCATTGTTGACGACTCTGGGTCCCACGATTCGCGTGACAAGAAACTTGATTTATCGATTACCCGACATGGAGTCAATTCCTATGGATTCTGCAAGTATCTAACGAAATCCAGGTACCACTATTTCTTTGACGTGCTGAAAAGATTAAGAACACCCTCATTCACAAACAATCTGGACTCGGAGAGTTAGATTGTTGGACCGTACCAAACACTCTTGGGTGAACATTAAAACAATCCTGGGACCGTTACCAGGACTTGGAGTTGTCGTACCATGGAAATCAGAGTTCAGTTTAAGGGTAAAGAATGGAAAAAACGCCAACGTCTCACCTGTAAAATCCACCACAAAATACTTCACACCAACCTTGCACACTGTGGCCAAGTCCTCGCTTGGATGCTTCAAACAACAGAATTGAATACTCAACCTACCCATGAATTCCGTTGACCGCATGAGGTTTCAGACTTTACTCTTCAACGTGTCAGTCATGGGATTGCAGTTGAAAATTTTACTCGCGTTGTCGTAGAAAACCTGTAATCAACCTACCGATCCAAGCTGCATTGCGACCCCGGAAACGGGGACTCATCGGTGGACTCGAAGCAAAACACAACGGATCTATCGGACATATCCAGATTGGGAAAATAGTGTAGACTACACACTACATTTCCGCTCGTTACCACCGCAATCACAATGAAATAAACTATGAATTTCCGGCGAGGACATTGCCGGGTGCTACCTAAAAATCCCACCGACGGTATGGACCATCATGATTGAACTTCTGGCCACCGGTTTGATTTATCATTCGAAGAAAATGGGCAGGCAGACGCCGATCGCGCGTCACCCGACACTGGTTGCAGGCGAACGTGAGATGCTTGCCATTTTCGATCTGTTTACCGAGCAAGACCCTGACTCCTATCGCACGTACATCAGTCGGTCGGAGAACCAGGGAGAAAGCTGGGACGATCCCACACCCCTCTTGCCGAATGCCCTCATCCAAGATCCAGTCCGCCCATCGACGCATGTAGCTCGACCCGAACGAATGTCCAACGGACAACTGGTCGCAGTCGTGGGCAGGTCTTTTCGGGATGGGGACGGCGATGAAAAAATGGTCCGCCAACATATGGGCCGAAATGATATGGACCTGCATTTAGCCGTGAGTAATGACGACGGTCGCAATTGGAAGGAACTGCGACCCATCGTCCCACCGCTCGATTGTCCGACCTGGGAAGTCGCTCACGCGCCCATCGAATTGAAGGACGGACGTTGGCTGTTACCCCTGGTCACCTGGAGAACTCTGCAAGGAGAGGCACCCCATGGGATTAAAGCTGTGGCCTTTGTTTCCACCGACCAAGGAAAAACTTGGCCCAGCTACATCGACATTCTTGATGACTACGCCAATGACGTGATTCATTGGGAACAATCGGTCATTCAATTGCACGACGAGGATCATCGGCTGCTAGCAATTGCCTGGGCATTCAATGAACAGCTGGGCAAAACGACCAGTGTGAACTACGCGGTTAGTCATGATGGGCAGACATTCTCTCATCCACCACGTGTTACGGGACTGAAGGCAGAAACTTCCAAGTTATTGGCCTTGCCAGACGGCCGCGCCATCTGTGCATATCGTAGTATCGATCCGGGAGGTCTATGCGCTAGTGTCGTTCACTTGCAAAACGACCAATGGCATCACAGCGATCCGGTCGTCCTATGGCAAGGAGTTAAAATCTCCATGATGAGTGGAGATAAAGAGGCACTCGACGAGTTGGAGGCAATCAAGTTTGGATATCCAAATTTATTGTTGTTGCCCAACGGCGACGTGATGGTCGCCTTCTGGTGCCTGGAAGACGACCTGTTCAATATTCGCTGGGTGCGTCTGTCAATTACCGATTAGTTCGAATGCCGCTCGAACACTCGACGGGCATACGAGTTAACTCAAGAAATAATGCACTAATTCCACAATCGACGTGCCAAGCTTTCGCCACAAAAATATTTCCCGTCCAGCGGAGGATTTTATTGTTGGCAATGGTCTGGTATTTCACTGATTGTCTTCATTTGAAGAGCCATGAGCGGCTGTCGTAGGCGTGGTTTCCGGAATTTGGCCAGGCGCTACCCCACGACTGGAACTCCCAAGTGTGGATTTTGTCGAGCCCAAAAGCACAAATCTCATCCAAGCAACCGTAGATCGTCATTTTACCGATACGACAGGTATCACTACATACCAAGAAGGTAGTATGCTCAACGCTTCAACACCTGCGGTGGCTCCGCATGACGAAACACCTTGGCGATCATCAGGCCCACACGTAACGTTTCCGTACCTTTGAAAAAGAGTCTTTTTCCAAACCGACGGCTCTACACGATTTTCTCACAATACTTAGGCAGAAAATTATTGGAGAAACTTCATCAACTTTTCTACCGGTTGCGGAAGTAACCCACCAAACTTCTTCATTATCCATAACAGACCCGGGATAACGACCACCGCGCCCACGACATAGGCAGTAATCGTGGATGATGTTATTTTTTCATACCACTTAGATTGATCTGATCTTTCTTCTTTCATGCTGACATCTTAATCAACGCATTTAGGCTCAACAAGCATGGGACGTACACTCACTTTGCCATCTTGGGAGATCTGGTTGCTTCCAGGTGCCTCGCAAATCTCAGCGCGACGAGGTAGAGTTCCAGACAATCTCTTAACATTTTCCGTCGTGCGTCGAACCCACTCTTTCCACGGACTGTTGTGACGAAAAAATCATTCCACCATGTCGTGCTATCTCCGTTTCAGGATGTCAATCACCTTACGGGCATTTCAAAATCTATATTTTTCAGATCGCAGCCACCTCAATCGCAACGGAAGAGAAATACGTAAAGTTTGTCCCAAGTTTGCCTTGCTCGCATTCAAGATTCTCTGAAATTTCGAAACGCCTTTTTGATCCTTCTACTATATTTCAGGGACCCACTCCAAAGTACCAAGGTCGATATTTTCCATAAAGCAATCGAAACGGCCATCGACCAACAGGAAGACAAGTACTCTTGGAAGGCTCACCGGAAAATCCGAAAACGCCACTCATCCCAAGTGGAAGTACGATCGCCCCGCTAAACCAAAGAATGTTTGAATCTGCACACCGAGTGATCATCGGTTCATCAAAACGCCATGGAAGAAAAGTGCTTTGATGTCGAAAAAGGAGGTCTGTTCTGCCGAGTAATATTTTCGGTGAATGTTCCGTGGCCCGCTTTCTAAAATGTGAAACCAACAAAAGGTCCCATCCGGACAGGAAGGGGAAAGGAGTTCACGACATCGTGTCGAACACGATACAGGTATCGACTTACTCCTTGCTGCTCTCGAACGGTGTCAGAGCAACCGTGCGAAATTGCACCGGAGCACCTTCCGACTGAAGCCCGATTTGACCTGCATGAACATCACAATCGGTTGCCGAATTCACCTTCTTTCCATTGAGGATAACAGTAATCTTACCCCCTTGGACCGTAATATCATACTGATTCCACTCGCCAGGATTTTTCTCGTTACTCTCCGCTTTTTTCAGACCTCGCAAACCGCCGGCAACATTCAGATTATCGAATCGTCGCGACTTTTCACCGTCGATCTTGAACCCTTGGAAACCATACATATCTCCAACGCTCCCATTCTGGAGTTGCGCTTCGACACAGTTGGGTAGCATCATAGGGTCTCCGGTAATTCGCATAAGCACTCCACTGTTACCTGGTTTCTCAGGCCAGCGCCATTCGACAATCAGTTTAAAATCCTCGTATTGCGCCTTCGTCGCCAGGTATCCCATCGGCTTACCTTGGCACTCCAGGATGCCATCTTTCACACTCCACACATCTTCCATTTTTGCATCTGGATCGGTCAGAAAAAATCCCCAATTGGCCAAGTCTTGACCATTGAACAACTTGATTTCTTTTGCAACAGATTCGTCCGCCGGTGTAAACTCTGTGGCAACGAAAAAAATGATTGTGGCAACTATAACTACTTGGCGACGCATGACATCGACCTTTCAATTGCAAACTTAGATTGACAAGCAAATACCGTTTACCTCCTGATGGTCCGCACTACCCATTGATTCATTGAGCTGCCCACGATGGTTAATCAGTCCGTTCTGCCGCCTCACCAGTAGACAAACGCCCTTCACTCGCCTGGGTAAGACAGACAATATCACCTTCATCAGTCGCGACATGGATTCTCCCATCTGCATCTAACGCTATGGCCGAGTTCGCTGGTCTTGCAAAAACTGCATGATTCCAAATAATCTGACCATCTTGAAGCGACAATGCCGCTACAGCATAACTCGTGGTCGACTCATCGGACGCTGAAGCGAGTAGTCCAGCAACAACGACTGCGTTACGACCCAGCGCGAGCGATGATATTTGCTTAAATTGCTTCGATTCCCAAAGGCCATTAACTTTTTCATCCAATTCCGAACCCCGTTCGATGCGAACGAGCCGTCCACCAAACCCGCGAATCAGAACTTCAGCGTTCTCTGCTTGTACGAACTGATATCGATGCTTTCGCATATAGTCATGTTCGCCATACATCAAGTTGTTGAATACACCCACTTCGCCGTCCACCAGAAAAAGGTCGCGTCCCCTCGGGGCTTTTCTTGTCGACTCGTCTTCGAGTGTACTAAGGCAACGGCCATTTTCAATATCGTAAATGGCAGGAGAAACCATGTTGCCACCCGCAAGATACAGTCTGTCTTCGTGCAAGAGCAAATGGCCTTGAACACTGACACCATTGGTACTGTCCGTCCCGGCGAGCCGGCCCGACGAGTTGTTTTGCCAGTGGATTTTTCCTGACGGCGCATCCAGAGCATAAACGTGCGTCCCGTCGTGGCTGGCGAGCCCCGCGGCCGCGTACACGACGTCCCGATCAACCAAGACACCGCTGCCGACAGGCCAAGTCGAGACCAGCCGACCGTGAACGCTGATCTTACGAGGTGCGGGCGCGGCACGGAACTGCCAGAGCCGCCGTCCCGTGGACGCATCGACCGCATAGATCCAGCCGTCGCCACTGCCGACGAACAAGCGACCACCTTCCACGGCCGGTGGATATACGATAGAACCACCCGTATATTGTGTCCACCGTACCGACCCATCGCTGGCATTCAAGGCGCGGATAATGCCGTCCGAACCACTAAGATATACAACACCGCCCACAGAAATCGGCGCAGTAGGGCGAACGTCCGGAGGCAGTTTGGTCCGCCAGACCTCGGTAATCTCCAACGGAACATCGACGTTGATGGCTCCGCTGCGCCGACTGTCGGCACGATAGGCGGTCCAATCGCCGGGGGCAGCCACCAACGATGCAGCAAACGTTTCTGCCTCAGGTTCGGTCACTAATCGCTCAGTTTCCGTGGCCTCGCTTTCGAATTCAAAATCTCCGGCTGGGCTTAAGCTGACGAAGCCGACCAACTGTAAGTTACAGTCGCACATCCAAGGCCCCCAGTACATCTGGCCACCTGCCGCCAGAACCCCGTCGTGACAGGCGGGACGCATCAGTCCAAACCGTCTCACGTGATTGCCCTCGACCGAGAGCCGCACGGTCCCGGACGGCTGGGCACGGCAAAAGATCGTATCGATTGATCCGGTCGCCCGCGTGCAGGCTTGCCGCGTAAAGCCAAGGTCCGCCAAGACGTCGCCGGTCAACGGGTCGAATTTCTTCGAGTTCTCGGTGGATCCCAAGGCATAGAGGCCATCCTCGCGTAGCACGAGTTGAAAATTTCCGGTGGGATCGTATTTCCAAAGAAGACGGCCATTCTCGGTCGAGGCCGCCACGAGATGGTTCAGCTGGGGACCAGCGAAGAAGATACCATCATCATTACATTTCATGAAAGCGGATGTAAAAAAACCGCGGCCGGGATGCTGTGCCTTGTCCAATTGGCCGATGGCCGCAAGCAAGTCCGGATCCGAATTCCGCCACAATAAACTGCCACTCTTCGCCTCGATGCAAACCAGAAACCTCGGATGTGAATAACCGAAGATCCGTCCACTTTTCATGCAAAGGGCACGGCCGTCAATTGGATCGGTTTCCTGATGTGTCCATAGCCATTGCTTTGATTTAAGATCCAATGCGGAAAGTGTTCGGCCGAACCCCGTTTGATCTTGTTCGATACGAAATCCTTTCCATGGGCCCCAGGGCCAGCCGGGACGCTCGAGTGCTCCACGCTGCACTTCCGCATGCGGTTCCTCTTCTCCCAACAACGCATAAAGGATTCCATCTTCGATTGCCATCCACTTCCACGCTCGTCCTGTCGCGCCAGGAGGAGCAGTGATTTCGTACAAGAGTTCGCCCGTGACCACATCGATCACTTTGCATGATGTACCGTCTCCCACATAGAGCACCTCAGGTGTGGCAATCATCGTATTACGGTGAATAATATATCCAGGCTCTAAGTCCCGCTTCCAAAGTAGGGTTCCGTTGTAACCGTTGAGGGCCACGAGCGTGTTCAGCCAAGGCCATTCCCTCGGCTTGAAGGCAATGTGACCAAAAGCTTTGAAGACCCGACCGGTGGAGGTGACGGTCACTTCTGGAAACGGTACGTAGTACGGCTCAGCCAGGAATTGTGTCAAATACGGAAAACGTGCCAAATGGTCACGGGACAGAGGATTATTGTCTGGACCATGATAGGGATGTGTCCAATCGTCCGCACCGCACGGATATGGTTTCGTTTGCGTATCAGTTCCCAGGAGCAGTTTGCCAAGCGGTCGCAACACACGCAGTAACTGAGGTTCCAATGGCTTCACGTTGTCAACTACCGTCGCCATCACTACAACGGCGTCTGCCAAATTGTTTGCCAGATGAAGGTGCGACCAATCACCATATTCCACGTAGACTCGAGTTCCCAACAACCCCGCAGCGTCGACTCTCCGTCTCGCTATTTGCGTGGCGGTACGAGATGGCAATTGAACATAAACAGTCAATTCACTTTCCTGAGCCAAAGCGACCGCCAGTCCCGCCGGCTCGGAATCAAGCAAAACGACAATACCTCGCTCAACTCCAATTCTGGACAGGAGTTGGCTTGCCTGGTTCTTGACATGCAGGTTGGTCACGACTTGCTCTGAACTTTGGACGTTTCGAATCACCATTGCTGAAACCAGCAAAAAACCACTCAGTATCAAGACCTTTGCACCTTGTATGGTTGTCACCATGGCTTCAACTACCTCGCTCATTCAACAGAATATTTAACACGAATTATACGATATTATTGACCGAAATCTCCACACTTTCCGCAAGGTCGCCGTGGCCGAACGATCTCAGATCGATCGCAAGCCGTTTAATTTGGAAGAACCAATCCAAAAATCGCCACCCATTACCTATTGAAAGAAATTTCAGTCTTTCCATCCGAACGTCGTTACGGTGCACCAATGTGGAAAAAATGCGATCACGTCCCATGAAATCGATCGTGCCAAGGCACCTGCCATTCGAAAAAATACTCCGGTCCGAGTAACAATCACAACGCGTGGGTGCCAGCGAGAATCACTCGAATGGAGCAGGGCACATCGCAAGTTTGATCCAAAAGATGCCAAGTTCTCTGCGGTGAGGCTTCGCATCCCCACGCACTAACAATTCCAGAACCCAGCTCAAATCTGTTCCCACCTCGAAACGTTAATACCCTCTGCATCACTTTTCATGCCCGACGGCTTGTTCCCACCGTCAAATTTCCAGTGACGTGTGTTGCGGTCCTGAAACAAAGGACGAACATAGTTGGGAAGTCGAGCCATTTGGTCGGGGTCCCATTGTTCCACCTCATGAATCGGACCTGCCCAGGCCGGACGGTAGGCCAACGCGATAAGACTGCGCGAACAAGTTCCTGTGTTGGCATAATTCCCGTGAAAGGCACGTGTATGGAGAAAGAGCGCCGAACCAGCTTTCAACGTTACCATGACCTCGTCCGGATGAGACTCGTAACGGAGGTATGGATTCGCATCGGCGTGCAGCGACAAATGGGAACGAGGTACAACCCGAAAGGGTGACACCTCGGGCGTGAGATCGTCGAGGTAGTACAACACACGAACAATGACCGGGCTGCTTCCCTCATAACCAAAAATCTGCGAACCGTATGGCTGGCCGTCCGTGTGGAGACTAATACCGGGAAATCCCGGCTCACACCGCTGATAATCGATGGAGATGAAAATGATTTCATCACCCAGGATCAGGCGCAGAAAATCGAGTGTTTTCGGTTGGCCGATTAGATCAGTAACCGCTCCACCCACAAATTCGATATTCTCACACACTTGCTTCGCGGCGCTGTAGTCGGCACCAAACGTTTTCAGCCTGCTTGTCTGCTCTTTCAATCGAGAGACTGTGTCAGCAGACAACACGTTTGGCAGGACAGCATAACCTTCCACTTCAAGCTGGCGACGACGTTCCCCAGCAGTCAAGGAGGACCAGTTTCGATCGTCGATATGCGGTGCCTTCATTGCTTATCCGAGAGGCGTTTGGTATCCCATAAGAAAAGAAAAAGAGCAATTGCAGGAAGCTAGAACAAGACCATACCTTGTTAAAAAAGTCAACAGCTGCCCGTCTGTACAAACTACGTCGAAGACGTAGTGTGAGTCGGATTCCGCTGCACAATTCATTGATCGTCACGCAAAAAATAACGACCATCTGTTAAAGCGTGATCAAGTAGGTCTGCTGTATAGTAAAACGTCCACCAGGAGTTCGAGAGGACCGATCTCGGAAGTCCGATGGAAAATCCGGCCACGCGAGTGCTGACCTGGCAAGTCAGCTGAACACAGCTCAAAGCGAAAAAAACAGAGCATGCGGTCAGCAAACTCCCCTCAAAAGCAATCATCCGGGGAGGGTATGAACCGGCTAAGAACCACATTGGTCCAAGCAGCAAATA
>Ga0310342_100002817_pt1 | contig 11285 bp, 9 predicted proteins | sample S15DNA20500_MG_FD_206155 | JGI IMG/M metagenome (GOLD analysis project Ga0310342, IMG submission 206155) | Marine microbial communities from station ALOHA, North Pacific Subtropical Gyre - S1503-DNA-20-500_MG | ecosystem: Environmental > Aquatic > Marine > Oceanic | place: Pacific Ocean: North... | reverse complement strand
CCCGCACGATCGGGCCATCTTGTACAAGGAGCGAATTGCCATGCTCGAGACCTACGAACAGATCAAGGCACTGATTGGGGACATGGAAGATGACATCCGCAAGGCTGCCGGGGGCAACAAGGCCGCAGGCACCCGGGTGCGCAAGCAAATGCAGGACCTGAAGGGTCTGTCCCAGCAGATGCGGACGCGCGTGCTGGAGAATCGTGAAAGCGGCGATGCGTCGGAATGACGCACGCATGACGCACCGCCAGGCCCGCACCGTTTGCCCTGCGCGGATGGTGCGCACATATGACCGGATCACCTTCTACGGTAACGACCGCCTATGGCGCCGACGTTGTTATTCGACATTTCCCAGTTTGATCTAACCAAAGACCAGTTCGGCGTGGATGAGATCGAACGCGTGAACCCGCATCGCGGCGCGATGCGCATGCTTGACGGGATCATCTATGCGTCGGACGACTTCACGCGGGTTCTGGCGTACAAGGACGTGCGGGACGACGAGTTCTGGGTTGAGGGTCATATACCCGGCCGGCCGCTGTTTCCGGGCGTGCTGATGATCGAGGCAGCGGCTCAGACGGCCAGCTACATGGCGATCCGCCGCGGTTGCTGTGGCTCGTTTCTGGGGTTCATCGGCGCCGAAGCGATCAAATTCCGTGGCCAGGTCGTCCCCGGGGACCGGTTGTACGTTGTTGGCCTGGAGGTGAAATTTAAACCCAAACGCGCAGTCTGCAGGGCGCAAGGCCTGGTCGACGGGAAACTGGTGTTCGAAGCGAAGATCACCGGTATGTCGATGTGACGGTTGATCGAGCCGTGGCGCCCTCGCCTTGCTCTTTGCACGTTGCACCATTATTCTCTTGCCCCACTGATAATACCGATTTGCCTTGGGGCGCCATGCATTGTTGACCCTTGCTGCACAGACTGACGCTTCGACCAGCCAGGTGGCTGCGTTGTTGTTTTATGCGTTTGCTTTGGTGACGGTGGTCAGCGCGTGGGCGATCGTGGTCAGCCAGAACATTGTGCGTATGGCGGTTTACCTGCTACTGACGCTGGGCGGGGCGGCGGGGCTTTACTTCATGCTCCACGCGGAGTTGCTCGCGGCGATTCAATTGATCGTTTATGCGGGCGGGACGCTGATCCTGATCGTGTTTGGAGTCATGCTTACGAGCAAGAACCCGTTTATCCGCACCGAGGCGTCAAGCACTGAGATCGCCACGGGAGTGATGGTGGCCATCGCGCTGGCGGCGCTGATGCTGCTCGCGGTGCTCAACAGCCCACTCGAAACCGGCGCCGGCGTTGAACAGGGTTACCACCAGATCCGCGACGTCGGGCACGGCCTGTTATCGACGTACCTCGTGCCGTTTGAAATCGCGGCCGTCCTGCTCCTGGTCGTGATGATCGGCGCCGCGTACATGGCGCGACGGAGGACGGACTAACCTGTGACCGTCGAGTCCGATTGTCACATATTCGTCATTTGGCATTCCCCCAATGTTTGAAATCGGCCTGCACCATTACCTGCTCGTCTCGATCCTGCTGATGTCGGCGGGTGTTGGTACGATCCTGACCAAGCGCAACGCAATAGGGATTCTGATAGGCGTGGAACTGATCCTTAACGCGGCGGGCGTGAACCTGGTGGCGTTCAACAATTTCTCGTGGTCCGGCGGCGCTCACGGGAGCAGCGGGGTTCTCGGGGGGCCGGTGATCGACGGCGTGGTGTTCACGATGTTCGTGATTGTCCTTGCAGCCGCCGAGGCGGCGATCGCGCTGGCGATATTCCTGAACTTTTACAACAACCATAGTTCCATTGATGTGACGAAGGCGGATGAGCTGAAGGGGTGATCAGATAACGATTCCTCTACCCGGGAAGCAGAGATCTTGCGGACGGTATTCGCGGGCGGGTTTGATAGCACCATGACCGACGCACAATCGACAATCTGCTGCCTGCTGGTGACCGCGTCGCTGTTGCCGCTGATCAGTTGCGTGATCGTGCTGTTCGCAGGCCGGTGGCTCAAGACGGCGGCGGGCGGGTTCGCAACGGCCATGCTGGGAGTTTCGGTCCTGCTGTCGCTCGCGGCGTGGTTCAAGTGGGCGGGCACGGACCAGTCGGCGATTGTGTGGTCGATACCGTGGATCCCGGCGGGTGAGTCGTGGTTTTATTTGGGCGCGCTCGTCGATTCGCTGACGATCGCCATGATGGCGATGGTCACACTCGTCTCCACACTCGTGCACCTGTACAGCATCGGTTACATGAAAGGCGACCCGCGTTTCTCGCGCTTCTTCGCATATCTGTCGCTGTTTACCTTTTCGATGTTGGGCATCGTTATGTCCAACTCGCTGATGATGATCTTCGTGTTCTGGGAACTGGTCGGGCTGACCAGTTACCTGTTGATCGGCTTCTGGTTCGAGAAGAAAGGTCCGCGCCTGGCGTGCAAGAAGGCGTTTGTGATGAATCGGATCGGGGACTTCGGTTTCCTGGTTGGATTCGGCATTTTGTTTTGCCAGGTGGGCGCGAACCTGATGCTGCCCGCGGCGGTGACCGCCCCGGGGAATGGCGAAAGTGTTGCGGGTGGTGGCGTGCTTACCGTGTACCAGGCGCTCACGCTGCCGGCAGCACAGGGCGGGCTGGGCATTGACATTCTGAACCCGCCGATGTGGCTGACAATCTCCGGACTAGGCCTGTTTTGCGGGGCGATCGGCAAGTCAGCACAATTCCCGTTGCACACCTGGCTGCCAGACGCGATGGAAGGACCCACGCCGGTCTCGTCGATCGTGCACAGCGCGACGATGGTTGCGGCGGGTGTGTACCTGACGGGGCGGATTTATCCGATCCTCACGCCCACGGCGCATCTTGTGGTCGCGTCGATCGGACTCATCACGCTGGTCATGGCGGCGTGCATGGCGCTGGTGATGACGGACATCAAGCGCGTGCTGGCGTACTCAACGTTGTCGCAACTGGGTTACATGATCCTTGGCCTGGGGGCGGGGGCGTGGGCGTTCGCGCTGTTTCACCTGATCACCCACGCATTTTTCAAGTGCTGTCTGTTCCAGTGCTCCGGGTCGGTCATCAACTCAATGCACCACGAGCAGGACATGCGCAGCTACGGCGGGCTGATGAAGAAGATGCCGATCACGGCCGCGTGTTACGCCGTGTGTACGCTGGCGATCGCGGGGGCGTCGATCCCGTTTCTTGGAATCGGCATCAGCGGGTTCTACTCCAAAGACGGCATTATCGCGGGCACGATCGCGTACGGCGATGCGATGCAGGCGATCGGCGGCTGGTCGAATCTGTTCTGGCTTGGGCCGACGGTGATCGCGTACGTGACGGTCTTTTACATGGCGCGCAGCTTCGCGCTCACGTTCCTGGGCAAATCGCGCGACCAGGCCAAGTTCGATCACGCGCACGAAGCGCCGTGGACGATGTGGCTGCCGCAGGCGGTACTGGCATTTTTGGCGTTGTTCTCGGCGCTGCCGATGTTTCGCGTGCTGGCTGACATCACCGGCGCCGAGCAGGCGATGGGCATCGCGTACGTACAGACCGTCACAGAGCTGGGCCACGACAGCCGTGCGATGCACAGCACGCACGCGTTTTTGCTGCACGGCTTCGGCTGGATCATCGCGGGTGTGGCCGGCGTGTTGATTTACACGCCCGGCATGACCATCAGTTCAAAGATCGCCGCGCTGCCGGTGATTCGCCAACTGTACACATGGGCGTACAACAAGTTTTACTTCGACGCGCTGTACGACATAATTGGCGTCTGGCTGGGCAAGGCGATCGCGAAACTGGCCGCGACCGTGGACAAGTACATCGTGGACGGGCTGGTGAACCTCGTGCCGTTGCTGGGTAAGGGCTGGGCGGGGTTCATTCGCGAAGTGGACGAAAAAATCGTCGATGCGTCGGTCAACGCCGCCGCCGACATCGCCCTCGCCGGCGGCACGGCACTGCGATCCACACAAAGCGGACAGATTCGAACCTATGTACTCGGGGTATTCGTCATCCTGGGCATCGCCGGGTTCACAATTTTTATCACCATGATGTTGGTACATTGATCTACCACACTTAGAGTCTTCACCATGGCACACGTCGTCACCTGGATGATCTTTCTGCCGCTGATCGGCGCGGTGGTTTGCCTGCTTGTTTCGCACGCCGCGTCCAAGTGGGTCGCGCTACTGACGACGATCGTCACGGCTGCGCTGAGCGTGCTGCTGGCGTTCAACTTTTACAACGGCGAAAGCGATGCGCAGTTCGTTCTCGCCGTCGATTGGATTTCCGGCATCAACGTGCAATACCGCACCGGCGTCGACGGGCTGAATATGCCGCTTGTCCTGCTGACCACGCTGCTTTCGATATTGGTGGTCATGGCGTCGTGGTCCATTGAAAAGGCGACGAAGGCGTACATGGCCCTGTACCTGTTCCTGATCACGGGCATGCTGGGCGTTTTTCTATCGCTGGACCTGTTCCTGTTCTACGTGTTTTTTGAAATTTCACTGCTGCCGATGTACTTCCTGATCGGCGTGTGGGGCGGACCCCGCAAGGAATACGCGGCCATCAAGTTTTTTCTGTACACGTTGTTTGGCTCGATCTGCCTTCTGATCGTGATGCTGGGGCTGTTCTTCTTTACGAAGGAGGCGGCCGGTGCTAATGGCAGCACCTGGATCATGGCTGGCGCCGGTGAAGGCGAACTATCGCTGATCGACCCGGCGGTGCGTGCGCTTTTCGCCAGCGGCGGGCCGCACTGGGAATTCGCGCAATTGGCGTTCTGGCTGACGCTGATCGCGTTTATGGTCAAGCTGCCTGCCGTGCCATTTCACACGTGGCTGCCCGACGCGCACGTCGAGGCGCCCACGCCGATTTCCATGGTGCTGGCGGGTGTGCTGCTGAAAATGGGTGGCTACGCGATGATGCGGATCACCTGGCCGTTCTTCCCTGAGGCGGCGCAGTTGTTCTGGGCCTGTGCCGCGGGGCTGGGCGTGATCGCGATCATATACGGCGCGTTTTGCGCCATGGCGCAAACCGACTGGAAACGACTCGTCGCGTATTCATCGGTCAGCCACATGGGTTACGTGATGCTGGGCATCGCGGTGCTTAACAAGACGGCGTTCGACGGTGCGTACTACCAGATGATCGCGCACGGCATCAGCAGCGCGATGATGTTTTATCTGGTCGGCGTGGTGTATGAACGGTCACACCACCGCGACCTGAACCGTCTTGGGGGGATATGGAACAAGTGGCCGGGGTATACGGGCTGGGCGATGCTTGGGTTCTTTGCGGGCATGGGCCTGCCGGGGCTGTGCGGGTTTATCGGGGAAATCATGGTGCTGCTGGGCACGTTCAAGGCTGCAGGCGCCGGGCAGATCGGCGCCGGCGACGTTGCGACGGTTTACACACTTGGCATCCTCGCCGCGTCTGGCGTGATCCTCACGGCCGGCTACATACTCTGGATGATTCAGCGCGTGTACATGGGCAAGCCACGCGAAGATTATGAAGGCTACGAAAATATCCGTCCGATCGAGTACGGCGTCATGCTGCCTCTGGGCGTCGCGGCGATCGTGTTCGGCGTCGTGCCGGCGCTGGTGTTTAACATGACCGACGCGACCTTCACAGACCTGCTGGAAATCATCGCCCCGGCGAGCGACGCGGTCATGGCGGCGACGGACAACTAACAGTAAATCACCCCTTGCCAATCGAACTCCCATCCTGGGCTACGCTGAGCCTGGTCTTACCTGAGATCTGGCTGATCGTTGGCATGTGCGCGGTGGTGCTGGTGCCGTTTATTCGGCGGGCGAGCGTGACGTTGCCGCTTGTGACGGCGGTCGCAGCGCTGGCGGTGGCGCTGATCTGCACATTTTTGAGTTTCGGCGACCTCGACGGTGTGGGCCGGCTATTGTTTGGGCCTGGCGATTCGGCGGAGGCGGGGATGCTTGCCGTCGACCTGCTCAGCCAGTTGTTCAAGGTGCTGCTGCTGTTCTTTACGCTGCTGATTCTGGTGCAGTGGTGGATGACCAGCCGTGACGAGACGCACACGTACGACCTGCCCGATTACATGTGCCTGCTGCTTGGCGCGACGCTGGGCATGGCGCTGATGGCGTCGGCGAACAACCTGCTGATGATTCTGATCGCGATCGAGTCAGCGTCGCTGCCGAGCTTCGCGCTGGCGGGGTTCCGCAAGTTCCGTGCCGACGGATCGGAAGGGGCGCTCAAGTACGTGCTGTTCGGCGCCGCGTCGAGCGCAGTGATGATTTACGGCATGTCGCTGGTGTACGGCGTGTGCGGATCGCTTGAGCTGCCTGTAATCGCCCAAACTGCAGCGCAGGGCATGTCGCCGCTGCACGCGATCGGTTGGATGGCGGTATTCGTCGGCTTCGCGTTCAAGCTCTCGGCTGTACCGATGCATTACTGGTGCCCGGACGTCTTTCAGGGCGCACCGATTGAGATCACGACCTACCTGTCCGTGGCGTCCAAGGGCGCGGCGATTGTGCTGATAATGCGCGTGCTCGATGCGTTCGGCAGCGCGGCCACGGCTCGGGACGTCAGCGGTGATGTGTTTTACGGCATGACGATCGCGGTGGGCGTGCTCGGCGCCGCTACCGCGACGTGGGGCAACCTCGTCGCCATTCATCAAAACAACATCAAGCGCCTTCTGGCGTACAGTTCAATTGCACACGCGGGCTACATGACAATGGTCGCGGGCCTGATGTGCGTGGCGGGGCGATCGATCGGCGATGCGGATGGCGTGGCGTCGCAGACTGTCGCGTCGGCGGTCATGTTTTACCTGTTCGTTTACCTGTGGATGAACTTGGGTGCATTCACCGTGGCGGGCATCGTCGCGCGGCACACAGGCAGCGAAGACCTGCGCGATTATGCGGGCCTGGTGAAGCGCAGCCCGTGGCTGGCGGTGCTGCTGATACTGTTCATGTTGAGCCTGTTCGGCATGCCGGGGCTGGGCGGGTTTATGGGCAAGATTTATCTGATGGCTGCGATGAAAGACGTCGGGCCGATCGGGTTTGCGCTGATCGCCGTCTTGCTCATAAACACGCTGATCAGTCTTTATTTCTACATGAGGCCGGTGTATTACATGGTGTTCGTGGCAGACGAGCAGTCGCGTCCATGTTTCACACCGCGCGGTGCGGCACTGGCGATGATGCTGTTGTGCGCTCTGCTGCTGGTGGTGACGGGCATCTTCCCCGAACTGGCGAAGGACCATGTGGATGAGTTCTCCGAACTGGTCAACCCCAAAACGCAGATGGCGCTGGCGCACGGGTCAGTGCAAAACCAAGACCCGCAATGATGCGCAACCCGCTTTTAGCCCGGTCCCCTGCGACCGGTGCCGGCCTCAGGCGGCCGGGCTGAAAAAATGCAACCGCAACCCCTCACCGACGACTTAAACGCCCTGCTCGCGACGGAGCGATGCAGCCTGGTGCGGCATCTGGAAGAAGCGCCGCCGTACCTTTCGCCTTTGTCGTTTCGTGCCTGGCGTGATATCGAATCCATGGCGGGCACCAGCGACGCGCACGCCGCCAAACTGTCAACGCTGCTCATGCAACTCGATCTACACGAACGGCCAAACACGTTCGAGCAGAATGTGGCGTTTTTGCATTACATGGACGTACAAGCGCTGCTGCCGCAACTGCTCGACGAGAAGAAGCGACAGATCGCGGCGTACGAGCGCGCCGTATCGCACGCCCACACCGGTGCGTCAGGTGGGGCAACCGCTCAAATCGAAACGCTATTGGCTGAAAACCGCGACATGCTCAGGCGCCTTGAGACACATCTCGAAAAAGTGTCGCCCGATCCAGTGACTTCCTGAACCAGACGCCTATCACCCCCGCGCTTGTTTGACCCGCGCCTGCGACGCGGGCGGTGTGCCTGTGTCGTCGCACCACGGTGCAACGACCGCGTTTACACAGCGCAACGATGAAGGGTGATGCACACGTTTACGTTTGAATCCGGACAGTGGTTGCCCCGCCCGATTGACGGGGCGTTCGCGTTTTTTCGGATGCGATGAACCCCGAAACGCTTATGCCGCCTTGGCTGAATTTTCGCGTGATCACGTTGACGCCGATCCAGATGGCTGTCAGCACGCGCATCGGCTACCGGCTCAAGATTCACCTGTTCCCCATACGCTGGCAGAGCCTGATCGCCACGTGGGACCCGCCGCACCGGCAGTGGGTGCACGAGCACACCTTTAATCACACGATGGCGAAACACAGGCGATCGACCACGTGGATTATGCCGTTCCCGGCAGCTGATTGGTCAAAAGGTGGCTTGTCGCGCCGGACATCAAACGCATCTTTGCCTGCCGTCGAGGGCACCAGGAGCAGGTGCTGGGCCGCGGTTAATCCCTCCCGGCGGGACTGCCGATAACAATTCAGGTTCCCGCTGGAGGCCTTGTGCATGCCACGTGATTTGCCGATCGGCAATGGTCAGATGCTGGTTACGTTTGATCAGGCGTACCAGATCCGCGACATTTTTTTCCCACACGTGGGGCAGGAGAACCACGGGGGCGGGGGCCCTTGCCGGTTCGGAGTGTGGGCGGCGCTGCCGGTGACGCCGCGCAACCAGGCGGACCGGCGCAAACAGCGTCTGTTCTGGTCGGACAAGGGCTGGCAAATCGACCTGCGTTATGAGCCGGACACGCTCGCGACGCGCGTGGTGCTGTCACACGAGCAGCTACTCGTCGACCTGCATTGCACGGACGTGGTGGATCTGAACCAGCCGGTGATGGTGCGGCGGATCGAGGTGTTCAACCGCGACGAGCGCAAGCGCACGGTTCGGTTGTTCCACCACAACAACTTCAGCATGTTTAACTCGCGGGTCGGCGACACGGCGTACTTCGACCCGGAGTTGCCTGCGCTGATTCATTACCGGCGCAAGCGTTACCTGTTCACGAGTTTCGTGACAGACGCCGGGCTGCATATTGATCAGTACGCGACGGGCCTGTCCGGTTTTCAGGAAGCGGAAGGTACGTGGCGCGACGCCGAGGACGGGTTCCTGTCGAACAACCCGATCGCCCAGGGGGCAGTCGACTCGACCATGATGGTCGGCGTCGAACTGGCGCCGCACGGATCGCAGGTGGTGTACATGGTGCTGGGCGCCGGCTACAACCGGGGCGACGTTGTCGCGCTGCGCGACTTTATTGACCGCGAGACGCCGCAGGGGGTGATTGATCGGACCAGTGCCTACTGGTGCTCGTGGCTGGATGCGCCGCAGACGAACTTTCACGAAGGCCGGTCCAGCGCGCCGGACGCGCGGATGGTGGACCTGTACCGCCGGTCGCTGCTGGTTGTGCGCACGCAGATCGACAACAGCGGTGCGATCATCGCCGCCAATGATTCGGACATCATGCAGTTCTCGCGCGACACGTACAGTTACCTCTGGCCTCGCGACGGCGCGATGGTGGCCGCTGCGCTCGACGAGGCGGGGTTCCCGACGGTCACGCGAACCTTTTACGAACTTTGCGCGAAGCTGATCGACGAGCGGGGTTTCTTTCATCACAAGTACAACCCCGACGGTTCGCCCGCGTCGTCGTGGCATCCCTGGGTCAGCATTGACAAGCCAACGCTGCCGATTCAAGAGGACGCCACGGCGCTGGTGCTGTGGGGGCTGTGGCGGCACTACCAGCGGTACCGTGATTTGGAGTTCGTTCGGCCTCTGTGGCGCGGACTGGTCATGCGCGCCGCGGACTTCATGGTCGACTTTTGCGACCCGCGGACGCATTTACCTTTGCCCAGTTACGACCTGTGGGAGGAGCGGTGGGGCGTGCATGCGTACACGGTGGCGAGCGTATTCGCAGGGCTGACGGCCGCGAAGCAGTTTGCCAGATGTTTTGGCGACACCCGCCGCGCGCGGAAATACGAAAAGACTGCGCAGCAGATCCACGATGCATTCGACACGCATTTCTGGTCAGAAAGCGAAGATCGGTATCTGCGGCGGATCGTACCACTCGACCACGATCATACGGCCCGGCTCATTGGCCAGGTACAGACGGGCTTACCGATGGGACATGAAACCGATGGCGACCCACCGTCATTTGAGTACGACGACGTAATCGACAGTTCGATGTACAGCATCTTCGCGCTGGGCATGCACAGCGTGGACGACCCGCGCGTCGAAAAGACAATGCAGGCGATCGAAGACCGTCTTTGGGTGCAGACGCCCGTGGGCGGGCTCGCGCGATACGAAGGCGACAACTACCACCGCACCAGCGACGACATGTGCGCCGTGCCGGGCAACCCGTGGATTCTATGCACGCTCTGGCTCGCCGAGTGGCGAATCGCCAAGGCACAAAATCCGGTCGAACTCGAGCAAGCGCTTCCTATCTTCGAATGGGCGTGCAATCACGCGTTGCCCTCAGGCGTCCTTGCCGAGCAGGTGCACCCGATGTCCAACGACCCACTGAGTGTCTCGCCGCTGACGTGGAGCCACGCGACCGTCGTGTACACACTGCTGGCGTACCTGCGCAAACTCGACTCGATGGGCACGTGCACCGAATGCGGGCGGGAGATTGCCGATTTATGTAGTTCGGTTTCCGATTTGGGAGAGTCGCAGAGTTAGCGAGCGGCGTTGCTTAAACGCGTTGCATCACTAACCGTGTGCGTGTGGCGTTACCGCTACGTGCGCACATCACGCAATGTGCGCCGGTCGAAACGCATCGCAAATCGTCATTCGCAATTCACAAATCCACGTTCCGCCCACCGATTGCAAACCCCCAAGCCCCGCCCTATGCTGTCCCGCTTATTGCGTAACGAGGGGGTTTTCATGGATTACGCCTTGTACATCGCATCGGTCGTGGGAGCGATCGCGCTGTTTATGATGATGCCGCGGCGCGGCGTGAACCCGCGCTGGATCGGCGCGCTGCTTGGTGCAGCGGTGCTGGGCGGGTTGTGGTTGTTTCTGCACCGTGAGCTTTCGGATGCGATGGGAACGTCGGTTGCGGGCAAGGCGTACTACTACATCTTCAGCGGGCTTGCAATCGCGGCTGCGGTTCGGGTGATTACGCACACGAAACCGGTGTACAGCGCGTTGTGGTTCGTCATGGTGGTGCTGGCGTCGAGCGGGCTGCTGATCGTACTGGCCGCAGAATTTGTCGCGCTGGCGATGGTAATCATTTACGGCGGGGCGATTCTGGTGACGTACGTGTTCGTGATCATGCTCGCAGCGCAGGCGGGCGACCCGGACGCGGGACAGGACGTGCCCGAATACGAGACCGTTTCACGTGAACCGGCGATCGCTGTTGCCGCGGGATTTATCTTTCTCGCGGTGCTGCTGACCGTACTCTTTGAGCCGATCG
>Ga0310342_100002816_pt1 | contig 11285 bp, 11 predicted proteins | sample S15DNA20500_MG_FD_206155 | JGI IMG/M metagenome (GOLD analysis project Ga0310342, IMG submission 206155) | Marine microbial communities from station ALOHA, North Pacific Subtropical Gyre - S1503-DNA-20-500_MG | ecosystem: Environmental > Aquatic > Marine > Oceanic | place: Pacific Ocean: North... | reverse complement strand
GGCGTGATGGACATCGAACTGGGGGAATTCAAGAAACTGGCTAGTCCCCGGGGAATCCACGTCTATCCCTGTCTCTATGGCTGGCCCAGCAAGTACAGTCCGATTCCAGCCGAATTAGCCAGCGGCCTGGCCCTGAACTACTGGGGCCAGGGAGCTGATGGGATTTACCTTTTTAACTGGTTTCCACACACGAAAAACAACAGTGAGAGCACCGGGGCTTACATGGCCAGGTTGCTCACGCAAGTCGGTGATCTCAAGGTTCTGCGCAGCAGTCAGCGGCAATTGATGTTTGCGGTTGATCGCGGTCGACCCCAGCGTGCCTACCAGTACAACTGGTTGCATTGCGTCTTGCCGGCAGCCCTGACGACCGGCAAGCCGTTGCAGGTAACGTTGCGTGCCTATGACCGGTTTGCGAAAAAAGACCAGCTGCGGCTGGAAATGGAAGTGGAAAACTTGCAGGCGGAGGACCAGGTTCGCGTGCAGCTGAATGAGACACCTGTCGAGGGTTGGAGCCGCCAGGGAGCCAAGCGGCTGGTGGCGACGGTCTCTGCCGGGCAACTCCGCTTCGGCCAGAACCAGGTGCGCATGCAACTGGTCAAGCAGTCAGCCAAGTCGGCCGCCGCACGTACGGTGACCGCCTTTGAACTGCATGTCGATCGCAGGGTAAAATAGTTGACTCAACAAGTCCGGGGAGCTTTCCTTATGAGATCAGTCATCGTTTTGTTACTGGCCATCTGCTGCTTACCGGTCGTGGCGGTCGCCGAGGAAAATGGCGAGCTTTACTTTCCACCGGCTGACGGGCCTTGGCAGCAGGTCAGCCCGGCCAAACTGGGTTGGAACGTGGCCAAGCTCAAGGAAGCCATCGATTACGCCGGCAAGAACAAGTCGTCCGGCGTCGTGATCCTCTACCGCGGTCGGATCCTGGTTGAACAATACTGGCCGCTCGATCCGCCCGAAAAAAAACCGAACGGTCAGGCATACCCTTATTTTCATATGCGTCTGGGTAAGAACCAGGCGGGTCGGGCCATTGAGGATGTGGCCTCGGCGCAAAAGAGCGTGACTGCCATGCTCGTCGGTATTGCCCAGCACAAGGGACTGCTTAAAATTGAAGACCCGGTCCACAAACACCTGGGCAAAGGTTGGTCCAAGGCACCAGCCGAAGCCGAGGCCAAGATTACCATCCAACACCTGATCAGCATGAACAGCGGGCTCGACACGCAGTTGCAGTACAAGGTTCCTGCCGGGAGTAAGTGGCTCTACAACACGAATGCCTATTCCCGCTCCCTGATGTGTGTCGCCAAGGTCGCCAACATGAAGCCGACGGAGTTGACAAAAAAATGGATCACCGATCCGGTCGGTATGAAAGACTCGCGTTGGGCAGTCCGTCCCTGGATCGGACTGCGACCGGACGTGAATAACCTGGGCTTTGCCACCACGGCCCGTGACCTGGCTCGCTTCGGCCTCTTGATGCTGGCCAACGGTAACTGGGACGGGAAGAATGTCATTGAGGATAAGGCCTATATCAAGACGGCTCTTGCACCCTCGCAAAAACTCAATCCGGCCTACGGCTACCTCTGGTGGCTCAACCGTAATCGCCCGGTAACCGACAGCAATAAACGGGGAGGACGCATGATCTTCGCGGCCCCTCCGGACATGTACGCTGCCAAGGGGGCCCTCGTGCGACGATTGTTTGTCCTGCCGAGCCAGCAGATAGTGATTACGCGCTTAGGTGATCAGCCTGGCAAGGATTTTGACAGCCAGTTTTTTAAGAGATTGAGACTGGCGATCGCGAAATAGCATAGCTGTTTTTAGAAAAGGAATGATCGATGACCTGCAAACTTGACTGGCGAGTTCAACTGCTCTGTTTGGTTCTGCTAACGGTGACATGCGCTGAGGCAGTGCCCGCCGAAAAACCGGGTAACACCTCGCAGGGCTGGACCGGTAAATCACCGCGAGAGGAGATTCGCCCAGAATTTGTCTTTGAACCGACCGGTGGCCCTGCTGGCAAAGGGAGCCTGGTGATTCGAGCTGACCAGCGGGAAGGTCTTTTTGGCTGGTGGGAAAAGACGATTTCCGTGAAAGGGGGAAACTACTACAAGTTCTCCGTCTTGTCGAAAGTCCAGGGTGTCAACTCGCCCCGCCGCGCGGTCGTGGCCCGCATCCTCTGGCAGGATGCAAAAGGGAACAAGGTACTGCGAGACAAACAGTCGTTTGCTTCCTATCGACCGGGAGATCGTCCCCGCGCTGAGCCAGAATTCCCGGCCAGTGGGCGAACCAGGCCCGACGGCTGGACCGAGGTTGGTGGCATTTACCACGCGCCGACCGCCGCTACCCAAGCAGTTATCGAATTGTCTTACCGCTGGGAGCCAGAGGGGGAAGCGGCCTGGTCGCAGTTCTCCTTTAGCAAGACCCCGGCCCCTAAACCCCGCAAGGTCCGTTTGGCAACCGTCCATTACCGCCCCAGTGGCGGTAAGACGAACTTGGAAAAGTGCCAGTTATTCGCCCCCATGATCAGCAAGGCGGCCGAGCAGAAGGCAGATTTTATCGTGCTACCAGAAACGCTGACCATTTTTGGCAGGGGGCGTGCCTATGCCGAATGTGCCGAGCCAATTCCAGGCCCCTCGACAAAATACTTTGGTCAACTGGCTAAGAAGCACCAGCTCTACATCGTGGCCGGGCTGCTCGAACGGGCTGAGCACAAGGTTTATAACGTGGCGGTCTTGATTGGTCCGGAGGGAGATGTGGTTGGTAAGTACCGTAAAGTTTGCTTGCCACGCGGTGAGATTGAAGGCGGTATCACGCCCGGTAACGACTACCCGGTCTTCCAGACGCGCTTTGGCAAGGTCGGCATGATGATCTGTTATGACGGCTTCTTTCCGGAAGTGGCCCGCGAGTTGAGTAACCGCGGGGCGGAAGTGATCGCCTGGCCTGTCTGGGGATGTAACCCGCTGTTGGGTGCCGCCCGCGCCTGCGAAAACCATGTCTACGTGGTCAGCAGCACCTACACCGATGTTTCGTCCAACTGGATGATCACGGCCGTTTACGGCCATGACGGCAAGCCACTGGCGCAGGCCAAGGAGTGGGGAGGCGTAGCGATTGCCGAGGTTGACTTGAACCAACCGCTCCACTGGCAGAGCCTGGGCGATTTTAAATCGCAGATTCAGCCCCATCGTCCAGCGACACCAGCGCCGGGAAAGTAAGCCTGTTTAACGTCAGGCCTTAAAGGTGTCCGATGCTGTTTCCGGCGCCGATTGCGAGCTCGCTGGTTTCTCTTTTCGGGCCAAGAGGCTAAACGCGACAATCAAGAGGATTAAGCTTGCCAGGGAAATCAGGTGCCTGAGAATCCCCAATGCCGCGTATCCCCACCATGACAAGGCGTAGCCTCCGGCGATGTGGTAATAATACCAAAGGTTACGGATGACCAAAGAGTTCAGCAGCAGCAGCACACAGGCAATCACCTCCGGTCGGAAGAAGGCTGGCTGGCTGGTTCTTTGGCGGAGGAACAAAACCAGGAAAATGACGATGGTGATAGTTTGCGGCAAGTTGTAGATGAAGTTTTGGATAAAATAGCCGAGCAGTTCCTGTGTCATCAGGCGCGCTCCTTTTCAGGCCGCAGGTCAAGGCCGTCGTATTTGAGCGTGAAAAACTTTTTCTGGGATGTTGTTTTTTCAGGTAGTAGATAAATCCCCAGGAAGATGCAGATGTAAGCTGCTACTTGAAGAACGAAGCCCAGGATAATCCCAAAACTACTCCGAAAGAAATTAGCGATGATAGAAACAGAAAAGAAGAGCTGCCCGCTAGTAATTATGAGGAACAGGCTCCAGCCAACGATCGAGAGCCTGGCTGCCGTTTTGTGACGCCGCAGGGTCAAAATTCCCACAATGATGCCGCCGATACAGACGGCAAAAGTAGCGATGATAGAGATGTGAAACATGGCCATTACTCCGCCGGGGATCTTTGTTCACTCAACAGGTAGACGTGTAAGTGAGAGTTTACCGCGATGTCAACAAACCCCTTGATGAAATTGGCAATAATCTTGCAGACGAAGAATGCCCAAACGCCAACTAGGAGAGCGAGGAATCCATAACCCAAAACAACCATCCCGGTCCCTTGCTGGTTAACGCTAGCCATCGAGCAGATCAGGAAGGTCAAACCACCCAATCCCAGGTTGATCCAGGCCATCACCTCACAGAGCTTCTGATAGAAAGTTAAGGCGGTATAGCGATCGCCAGCCCGTTGTTGCAGCAGATTTAATTTTTCCGTAGTTGCTTCATCCATACCACAGAACTCCTTGACCTGGGTAACAAAGATAGAGATTCAAATTGTCGCAAGTTCTTAGCATACGGGGTGGTTAAGGGGATCTCAACCAGTTTGAGCAACAGCGACCGGCTTATTTACCGTTGTTTTTTTTGGGCATTGTCAACTGTTTGAGCAGGTTGACCATCGCCTGCTGAATTTTGGGCTCTGCTTCTAGTTCCAGGAAACTGGACCGCGCCGGCCAGGTTTCGTAACCGCCCAGCTTGTGCTGCTCGGGCGAAGGCAGGTAACCCCCATAGCCGTTGGCCAACTCGATCGTGAACGTTTTGAGGAAGGGACTGCGGCCCTTGATCGCCAGGCCCGTTTCGGCAAAGACCTCGCAGGGGGCGGCTGCGATGGCTATGTCACCAAGACGGATCGCTTGCAGGATGATCGACTTCTGGTCTGGATAACGACTCAGATGCAAGGTCTCGTTGGCATAGACAGTCGTCCAGTTGTGGGTCTGCTTGACTCCCGGTTTGGCCAGGACGCCCTGGGCCCACTTGATCCGTTTCGCGTCCGGTTTGCGCACGCCCAGCACCAGTTCGCTTTGCAGGACTTGCAAGCTAATGTCAGCTCGGTGCTCGATGGTCTCGATGGTCTTGATCGTTTCGGCGGCCAGCAGGCGGCCCGAAACTTTGATCCATTCGAACGGTTCGTACTTCTTGCCATCCTTTCGGATGGCCCCCGTGTTACCACTGGTCCCGTTGGACATGATGCCGACAAAGGGAGGGCGCTCTTTACCGGTCGTCAGCTCGGCCTCGAGGGCCGCCGCATAATGGCCAAAGTAATCGGCACTCACCAGCCCCCGCTGGTAGCCGCCACAGTAATGGACGCTAAAATTTCCCAGCACGGCCAGCGGGCTGCCGTCGGCATGTTGCAGTGACAGGATCGAGAACTGGGGATCGACCGGACCGGCCGGCTTGATCACCCCGCTGCTGCGACCGGAAACCGACTTGATTCGTTCGCCCCTCTCCCCGAAAGGGTTTGGGTCGACCGTTCCCGGTTTGCAAAGGAAACGACGGCAGGCGATCAGCTCCGGTTTTTGGAAAGAACCATGCCCCAGTTGCGCGGGGGCCAGGTTTTTTTCTGCGGCCAGGACCGCGGTGGCGATCCCGCGAGCTAGTTGCTGGTGGTAGGCATTATCCAGTTTTCCCGTGCCGATGTGGGTGGCGCGGACGGCCGCGTGCGTGTGGGTAGCGGCCATTAGGATGAACTTTGGGTTGATCGCTGATTGTTTGCTGATCAGCAGGCGGGCCTGGTCAAAAACATCGCGGCCAATCATGCAGGCATCACAGATGACAATTCCCAGGCGAGTCTTGCCGTCATCAAGGACTAGGGCACGGGCATGAAGCCGATCATGGACCCCGGTCACCGGGCCATTCTTGCTGATCGGTCCGTCCAACAACACCCCTTTTGCCGGAGTGATGTCGGCGCTGGCCGCGCCGGCGCGGAACGTGCCGGCGGCGCATGGCGAGAGTGGCAGCAGACTGGTCAGCAGCACCAACGACAGTTGTTTCAACATGTCTATCCCTTTCGATCAGCGCCCGCTGACCGGTTTGAATTTTTGAAAACGTTCGCCTCCCACCTCGGCCACGTAAACATTCCCATCATTGTCAATGGCCAGCATATGGGGCAGGTTCAACTCCCCTGCCTTACCCCCTTTTGTGCCCCAGCGGAGATCGGCTTTTCCTTGAGCGTCCAGGCGAACCAACTGGTTGGCGCGACCGTCTGCCACGAAGACTCGCTGCGCACGATCCAGGGCCAGGCCGTAGGGCGCGACACCGTTCCAGATTGCCAGGCGGTTACCATCCAGATCAAAGACCTGGATGCGATCGTTTTCCCGATCACCGACGAGGACACGATTCTTGGCATCGACTACGATGCTGTGAGGCAGATCGAATTGTCCAGGTTCTTTTCCGGGCTGGCCCCAAATTTTAAGCAAGCGACCATTGGCAGCGAACTTCATGACGCGGGTGTTTCCATAGCCGTCGGCGACAAAAAACTGACCGTGGGGACCAAAGGCGACGTCGGTTGGCTTGTTAAACTGGTTGCCGGCGGTACCCGGTTTGTCCGAGGTCCCGAGGGCCATCAGCAGCTTTCCCTCGGCGCTAAACTTGAACACCATGTGATGACCGATGTCGGTCGCCCAGACGTTGTCATCGCGATCGATGCGCAGCCCATGGGCCATGCCGATCAGGCCGTCACCCCAGGAGCGAATGAACTTGCCGCTGGAACTGAAACAACAAATGGGCTGATCACCGCGGTGGAAAAGGTAGAGGTTCCCTTTGCTGTCGATGGCGACAGCCGAGCAGGGACCCAGTTTCAGGGAGTCGGGGATTTTCAGGAAATTTGGAACCGGCTGGTAGCCGCTGGCCTTGGGCAACGGGTCTCTCACCGGCTGGTTAGCATAGACAACGCGCCCAAAGGTATCGGGTGCGTGGAAAGCGGGTCGCTCGGTCGTACCAGGTGACCACTGGCTGTACTGTGGGTTGGTCTTGCCGCCGAGCCGGTTCAGGTTCAAATGCCAGACATCGCCATGGCGCGGATGCGGTCGCCCGGTCACACCCTGGAAATTTGCAAACGGAATGGCCGCTTCCAGGACCCAACTGCCATCGGTATCGCTGTCGTCATTTAAGGTGCCGTCCACGTGGGTAGCAATTAGCACTCCCTGGGCGCTCCACTCGGCCACTTCTGCTTTGGCCGGTCCCTGGGGGTGATGGCGATCGAGGAAGGCTCGTTTCACATTCATTTCGATGTTGAAATAGTTGACCGGCTGCTGGGGATTGGGGGCAGTGAACAGTTCCACGCAGTCATCCTGGTAGACCGGGCTGTCGCGCTTGGTATGCGTGGCCCAGACGTGCGCATCCTGGCAATGGTAGGAAACGTAGAGGTACTTATCGTCCCAGAGCATCTTGGCGACAGTCTGTTCCTTGCGTCCTGCTTTCCACCAGGGGAAATGAAAGTCGCCGACCGACTGGGCTTGCTTCCAGGTCGCTTCGTCCAGCCGACCATCGATCTCGATCGGAGTGCTGGCTCGATAAATCGTGTAGCGTGGTGGCGGATCGGCGGCCGAGGCAGCCGTTTGATACAGCAGCCCGAGGCTGCTGGCAAACCAGAACATTAAGATGGTAGCGCCATTTTTCATGAGCTGGGCTTTCTTTTTTATGAGGAAGATGTAGTCACCATTTTACGTTGAATTATCCTGGGTGCCAGCCTTCTGCTGGCGCTGCAGATCGAGACTTCGCCACAAGTACCAACTGGCGATCGAGGCGTATGGATGCCAGGGCTGGGCAATCTCGTGGCTGGTTTGCTTGTTGGGCAGATCACTGAGGCCATACTGATTCCGGATGGCCATGCGGATTCCCAGGTCAGCGTCCGGAAAAACATCCGGCCGGCCGAGGGCGAACATCAGGAACATTTGGGCGGTCCAGCGACCGATCCCTTTAACCCGGGTTAATTCTTCGATGACGCTTTCATCGGAGCGACGACCGATGGTTCGCAGGACGACCTCTCCCCGGCTGGTCTTGCTGGCCAGGTCCAGGATATAGGATGTTTTTTGCTTGGAGAGGCCGACCGAGCGAAGTTGCCGGGGTGTGAAGCGTAGCAGGTTCTCCGGAGTCAGTTTGTCGGGAGCGACCAGTTGTTCGAGACGCTTACGAATCGAGCGGGCGGCACCGACCGAGATTTGTTGCGAGATGATGGATCGGACCAGCATTGCGAAGCGGTTGCGCTCAGAACGCAGTTTGACAGGGCCGACCTGGTCAATAATGGATCGCATCACGGGGTCAGTCCGGCGGAGATGCCGCCGCGCAGCGCGGATGTGGGTTGCGGTGAGGGCCATCAGTTACCGTGGGTATCGTCGGCAGGGCAACAAAAAACCGTCCCCGGCTCTAAGAGTCAGGGACGGTTCTGTTGTTTTCACGGATAAGAAAAGTAACTAGTCCTGAATGACTCGCACGTTCTTGGCGCAGGGCCCTTTTTGGCCTTCGCCCAGCTCGTATTCGAGCGTTTGTCCTTCGTTCAGTTCTTCGATCGAGACTTCTTGAAGTTCCGAGTGGTGGAAAAATAAGTCATTTCCGGAGTCACTTTCAACAAATCCAAAACCGCGATCCGCGATCAATTTCTTGATCTTACCTTGAGCCATAACCACACCCCATAAAATAAAATTCTCAGTATGGACGCATCTGTGATGCAATAAATCCTACTTCTGAAACTGGCACAACAGAAAAAGCCACACAGCCGAAGTGTGTACTGGCGTCTTGACACGCTCTGCGGGCGAAAAGAAAAGAATACCCGTTTTAACACATACTCAAACGTACAACTTGTCTCTGCTTGTCACGACTATTCATGACGAGTTCTATCCTACCTGCTGCAAAGGTGCTTGGGAAGCATTGCAGCTATAAGTTCATCACGATTCAGGTCTTTCTGGCTCTCGCACAACGGGCCATTTAACCTGTTTTGCAGTTGCTGTTTATGTGATTTTAAGAATGATGGTCAGCAAAACCACAGTGCGGATTCTGTTCAGGATTTCACTTTTCAATGACCGGGCTTGACCGCGATGCAGTAAGATATTCAAGACGAGATTTTTAACGGGCGCAATCGGATACGGTGATTGGTTGTCAGTCGGTGGTTTTTTTCTTCGGTTCTTGTTATCAGGTTCTTGAATTATGTGGTCGGTTTTTCGAAGCACCGATTCCTGCCAGTTGCCGCGCCGGGAGCTGTTGCGAATAGGTGGTCTCAGTCTGCTCGGCCTCGGATCCAGTGGGTTAGCCCAACTGCACGCGGCCCAGGGAACCCAACCGCCTCCCAAATCAGTTGTATTCTTGTTTCTCTTTGGTGGTCCCAGCCAGATTGATTTGTGGGACATGAAGCCTGCTGCGCCCGCTAATATTCGGGGTGAGTTTAAGCCGGCTGCGACTGCAGTTCCCGGCATCCACGTTTGCCAGCACCTGCCCCGTTTGGCTGCACAAATGGATAAGATCTGTTTGTTGCGATCCATGACTCACAATATGAATGTTCATGGTCCCGCTTGTAGCGAAGTTTATAGTGGACGAGAGTACTTTACGGCCCCGGTGACTGACCAGGCATTGCCTGACGATTGGCCATCCCTTAGTGCTATGACGATGCGTTATGGGCAAAATAGGCCCGGCTTGCCCTGTTCGGTCGTCCTGCCGTGGTACCTGCAGTTTCCCGGGCAGGCACGTCGAATTGCCGGGCAAACTGGCGGAAGGATGGGAGAACAGCATAACGCGATGCTGATTCAAGGCGATTCCGAGAAAAAGGAATTCCGGGTTGACGGTTTGCAGATGCGCGAAAACGTGCCAATCTCGCGCATTGAGAACCGGCGAGAATTGCTGGCACAGATCCAAACTCGCAGCGGGAAAAATAAACTGTACGGGTCTGTAGCGGATGGTTTTGGTCAGCATCGTCGTCGCGCCTATTCGCTGCTAAAACATCAGGCCGGGGAATTACTGGATTTGAAGCGTGAGTCGGAAAAAACCCGCGCAGCCTATGGCCATACGATGGTGGGCCAGAGTTTGCTGATGGCGCGCCGACTAGTCGAGTCCGGTGTCTCCCTGGTTACCGTGAACTGGGAAGACGAAACTAAAATCGATGGTGTGAATACCTGCTGGGATACGCACCAGGATAATTTTTCCAAGCTCAAAACCCTGCTTTGCCCAATTTTTGACCTGGCCTTTCCGGCCTTCATTGAAGACCTCGACCAGCGCGGGTTGCTGGAGTCGACGCTGGTTGTGGCAATTGGTGAGTTTGGTCGCACACCTCAAATGGGGCAATTCAGCCAAAGCAGCAACACTCGAAAAACAGGTCGTGACCATTGGCCGCACGCCTTTACTGCACTGTTGGCCGGCGGCGGTGTGCAGGGAGGACAGGTTTATGGAAAGACGAATCCTCATGGGGCGTTTGTCGAAACAGATCCTGTTTCGCCAGCCGACTTGTCCGCGACCATCCTGAACTATCTGGGAATTAATCCCCGGCTTGAATATGTCAACGAAATTCGTGACATGACGCATCCGCTGAGCCCGGGAAAACCATTGGAGATCGTCGGTTAGGCGACGCGCTTCGCGCAGCGGGCGGTCAACTCAACGCGGGGTTTCTTCGGACCGCTGGGGTTCTGATTAAACGGGTCAGTTAAGCGAGAGAAACTGGGCAGCGTTAGGCTGGCTCCAGCCTTGCCCTGGGGCTGACTGGCAAACAGTTTTAGGCCCCTTGCTAATCTGTGATCGGTGCTATCGTTGGAAGACGTACAGTTTACCTACGTGGTGTATGCGCTCGACCAGTGGGCTAGAGTGAAGAAAGGACCTCTGGTGTTTCGATTCCTTATTAATACAGCGGTTTTCGTGCGCCTCGGCTTCCCCCACAGCTGGATGGATCTACCTGCCTGGTTTCGAAATAAGGATGAATCGAATGGGATTGCTTGACTTGGTCAAACGGATGCGTGGTGAAGATGGTTTGCAGAAAATGGCTGAACAAACAGCCGAACTTTGCATTGATGAAGTATGGCACCGCGTGGTCGGTAGAATCATCAATATGCGGATCCTGGAAGCCCGTGGATATATTCGGGCTCGTGGCATTCGTGTTATCCGAGCTGCTGTCGATCGTCAGATCAGTTCTCAGCCAGCCCTCATTCGCATGCAACGATCTCGCCTGATCAACCAGAGCGTGGAAGTCGTGATTGGCCTGGTCATGCCTCGACTGGCCGCAGCCCAGCAAGCTCCTGCTGCTTTGTCACGGGCTGCCTGATACAGAGAGAACCAGCTCTGCTTCAAAACGCTTTGGCTTCTTCTTTTTTACTCGCCGCAGGTCCGCTTCGGCCCGATTGATGTGGACTCCGTCCAGGGTTAGAATCGAGTATCTTAAGTGACGTTGCTTTAATGGATGCTCGTTGCCTGGTTTGAGAGTTCTCCATCGCCCGTTTTCTTTGGAGAAACGTCATCGGTGACCAGGTGCCGGGACAGCGTTTTGCG
>Ga0310342_100002813_pt1 | contig 11289 bp, 8 predicted proteins | sample S15DNA20500_MG_FD_206155 | JGI IMG/M metagenome (GOLD analysis project Ga0310342, IMG submission 206155) | Marine microbial communities from station ALOHA, North Pacific Subtropical Gyre - S1503-DNA-20-500_MG | ecosystem: Environmental > Aquatic > Marine > Oceanic | place: Pacific Ocean: North... | reverse complement strand
CGGTCAACCGAGTCCACTCTGGCCGGAACTCGTCCTGGACGGGACCATTTCCTCAGGCTTCCACGTCTTCGACCGCCAGGATGCCATCTTCTACCTCTGCGGTGAGAAGGCCGGCGATGTCCTGGCCCAAACGTGCGGGATCGACTGGTCCACAGCAGCAGCCAACTTCCTGGTCATGACCCGGCTGGCGGGTGTGAGTTGCAGCGTCTTACCAACTCTCATCGGGGGCGATACATGTTTTCAAATCCGGCTGGACCCGACCTACGCTATTTACCTTTGGGACGAGCTGCTCACCATCTGCCGCGACCTGGAGGGCAACGCCATCGGGGCAGAAGTGCTGTTTCCCCACTGGTTTCAAGATCTCCCACAAAACTGATCCAGTAAATTGGTCAAGCGGGTCTTTGCCTGCTCGAGTGTTTCGACCGGGGTATTCTTGTTACCCTGCAGGATGAAAAGGCATCGCTTCGTGTCGGTACTCAGTTTTGTCTTGTCGCATTGTTTGTAATCAAGCCGGCAAAGCACTTCGACGTCATCAAAGTAGCAATACTCGCCAGCTCGAACCGACTCAATGGCTTGGGCCCCCAACGGCAAAAACTGTTCGTCCCCCGTTGCGAGGCGAAGTGTGATATTACCGGCGACTTGATCGAGATCATGGGCACCCATCGTAAGGCGCGTTTCAAGCGACACCAGGTTATAAATATCGACCGCGAGATTAATCGAAGGCAACTGGCCCCGCCGCTGTACGAAGCTAATCAAACTCTCGATAGAACAGGGATATTTCTTGGGAGATCGCCCAACCACCTGGCGCAGCGCGCGGAAACCAAGAATAACCGGATCGTTGGCGACGAATTCAGGCGTATATTGCTCGATAAAACGGGGCAGGGCAGCCTGTTTTAAACGCTCGAACTCTTCGTCCCCTTTTGAATTCGACAGCGTGGTCGCGACATGATAAGTAGCGACCAGTCCAAGCTCAGCTGCCTCGGGAGTCACGATCAGTCGGGGAGAATCCATCAGCTATAAAACCACTCCACATCCGCAACCGCCGCCTTCATCGGCATGCAACCGCGGCCCAACCTTCCAGGTGGGTTGGGATTATTGATATTGATTCGCCAGTAAGAAAAGAGATCTCCTTCCTCAAGCCTGATCGTAACTTCTACGTCCATCAGGTGGAAGTTTCCCCGGACCGGTATCTGGCACCAGTTTAAATGAAGGACAACCTCATTTCCTTTGTTTTCCGATTGCCAGGAGACGGACGTCGCCTCCTCGGACCCGACCGAAAACGCGTCGGCCGCCATTTCGTACATACTCCCCATCAGGCTGCCCACCATTGCCCAGCGTTCATCACGATTGCTGCCACGCTGTTCAACCTTAATCGGACCGAGATGTGTTTTGAAGAACTGGGTGGCTTCGTCTTTGGCCACAGGAGTCGCACGAGAAATTGCCAGATCATGATTCTCGGCCTCCGCCAGGAAGTGTGGGACAATTTCCTTCTCGTCGATAGCCCGATCGTAAAGTCGCACCTCATCGATAAGCCCCTGGTAGCGAGGAAGGTCGGGCCTGCCCTTGTAGCCAATGTAAAAGCCTCCCCCGGATTCAAAACGATCTTTCTTGGACTGCGCACTGCCGACTTGCCTGCCGTTGACCCAAAGCTCCAACTGCTTCCCGTCGAACGTTGCTGCGATGTGCTGCCATTTGTCGACTTTCAGCGTTTCCTTCAAATTATTGCCACCGCCGCCGACATAGAAGAAGCAGAGGTTCGAGTTGTAGTAAGTCATGCCATAGCTGGAGACCCCTTCACCCAGCAGATGGGCTTCTCCCCGTCCGGGGCCCCACGCTTCAATCGTGCCCGGTCCTCCCAGCTCGAGGTTACGCTTCGGTGCGCAGTCAATGTAATCATCCACCCCGTCCACGGAGATGGCATAACCCTCATCGAGCTTGCCCCAACTCGCACCATGCACGCTTCCATCATGCCCATTGCCGCTGGTATCCTTGGCAATATTTCTCGAGCCCTCATCAAAACGCCATTCCGCTAGTAAGCCGGCCGGTTGTTCGGCCACAGCCCCCGGGGACAGGACAGTCAGAATTGTGATTGTTGTCAGCAGGACTCTATGAATAAACATACTTTCCCTCGCAAAAATAAATATAATACCCATGGTTTCGTCCCAATCTGTGGCCAACTCCGAACCTGGATTTTACAGGAAGCCACACTCGTCGTCTGCAATATTTGTGGGCTTTCATTCGAAGACACGTCAGCCGTCGGGTGAGGCCAGGCTATCGAGTTCAACCACGGCCTCATAACGCTCTTCGTCAACCCAAGGAAGGCTCGTAGCTTCGACCCTAAAGTTCAACTGCCTGTCAATATTTCACCGTAGCGACTTCCGGCAATGAGTCCATAATGGGACACTATTCGTGCTACTGATTAAAACCATTGGAGCGACTAGAAACACCAAAGCCATCCCTGCTGCCCCGGGCGTAGACGCCTGCCCATGGGATCAGTGCCTGCGTGACTGGCTTCAGCTGGAACAGTTTGTCGGGCCCCATCAGCAACGTGAGCATTGGCTGGCGTGAACGCGACAAATCGCACAACGAAAACAACACTATGAACGAACAACCTGTTCTCAATTATCTCAAGGCCCGGGAAGACGCCCTCTTGGATTTTTTGCAAGACCTGGTGGCAACACCCAGCCCAACGCCACCTGGTGACGAGCGGGCCGTGGCTGAACGAATCCAACAGGAACTCGCCTCATTGCAACTTGGCGAGGCGGAAGTCATCGCCGCACGGTCAGAACGCCCAAATCTTTTGCTAAAAATCAAAGGGGCTAGTCCAGGGCCCACGCTGGTGCTCAACGGCCACACCGATACCAAGCCAATGGGCAACCGTGACGAATGGACCCACGATCCTTACGATCCGGTGATCGAGGACGGAAAGCTTTTTGGCCTTGGTTCCACCGACATGAAGGGTGCGGTCGCAGCCATGGTTTATGCCACCGCCGCGGTCGCCCAGGTCACCGGAGAGATGAAAGGGGAATTACACCTCTTGGCCTCTGCCGACGAGGAGGGTGGCAGCGAGTTGGGGGCCAAGTACCTGGCCGCCGAAGGACATATAACGGCCGACGCTATTTTAATTGGCGAGCCCTCCGGAGTACGGCGTGAGTTGGAATCTATTGCGCTGGACAGCCGCGGGATTTGTTGCTTTCGCATCCGGGTCCACGGCGATCAAATGCACAGTAGCCTGAGTGACGAATTTAGTGCCACAAATGCCAGCGTAAAAGCCGCCGAACTGATTTGCCGCCTCGCCCACGACTTCAAGCAGCCAGGTGCTACCATGAACGCAGGAGTGACGCTGGAAGGTGGTGTCTTTTTTGGTGTCGTCCCCGGGTTGGCAGAATTCGGATGCGATTTGCGCGTTCCGCCGGGGAGCACCAGAGAGCAAACCCATGCCGAACTAGAGTCGTGGCTGGAACAACAATTGCGGCAAGACCCTGATTTGCGGGCCGAACTGGTGTGGGAGTCGGTCCCCTCTACCTGGATTAACCCGGTAAGCTTCCCGCACGATCACCCGCTTGTAGCGGCATTGCAAGCTGCCTGCGGCGAAGTGTTGCCGCAGGTACCACCGATTGGCTGTTTTCCCGGGGCGACCGACGCGCCCTGGTTTGTATCGGCTGGAATTCCGACGATCCCCGCCTTTGGCCCAGGCCTGCTACCCTTGGCACATTCGCCTGATGAATGTGTGGAAGTCTCAAGCATTTTCGCCTGCGCGCGGATCTACGCCCTGGCCGCTCTTAACTATCTAACCTGATGGCCACGGCATCATGTGCCATTCGATTCAGATCGCTTAACAACGGGGCCCGGCATCATGGCAGCTAGTCACACACCACTCTTGCCGGATTCTCTTTGAGAAAGGTGTCGATCGTCTCTTCGGAGATACCTTCACCCTTCATCATCGGCACGATGATGAAGGGTGAAGGGCTGCGGCCGCCAAAATCCTCTTGAGCTGGACCGCTTGGTAGAAACCGCCGACGTATTGGTCATGATCGGCGGTGTCGTGCTATAATTGTTGATGGCAAAAACCACAAAGATTGGTAACCGTCAACGAGAGCTACTGGTTATGCACATCTCCGGCCGCCGTGCTTTTACACTGGTTGAACTTCTGGTTGTGATAGCGATCATCGGGATACTCATCGCGCTTCCGTGGATCGACTACGGTTACGGGTTTTCTCGGAGGAATCATTTCGCTGTCTCCGATAATTTCGTTTACCATACCGAAGTTCTCGCGACCATAGGGCGGCATGTCGGACCCGGGTTTCCGTTGATTGACGATCCCGAGTGGGACGACTGGCCGATCAGCTTGAACATGTGCTTTGGGAGCATGTATCCGGAGACCTGCCAATTCCTGTTCGGCGACGGATATGTGAAGTCTGTCAATACAAGTACCAGCACGACGGTCCTTGGCTACCTGGCAACCAGGGCGGAAGAGGAAGTGATTCCGACGGATGCGTTTTGACACCCCTCGTTAGCAAGCGTTACTTCGCTGAATTTTGCGTACCTTGGAGATAATGCATGTCCCCGCCCACGCTCAGCCCGACCGATCCACTCGCCGTCTTCAATCTCTCCGACTCACCGATTATCCAACGTTATCGCGAAAGAACGCCAACCTCCGGTGTGCTGGCGGCGCGGTCGCGTGCGGTCTTCCCTAGTGGAATTACCCACGATGTCCGCTACACCGAGCCGTACGGAATTTTTGTGACCAAGGCGCACGGGTCTCACAAGTGGGATGTGGACGGTAACGAATACGTGGACTACCCCGGCGGTCATGGCGCCCTGCTGTTGGGCCATGGCCATCCGGCAGTCCTCGAGGCCGTGGTGCGGCAGTTGCCCCTGGGCACCCATTACGGCGCCTGCCATGAACTGGAACTTCGCTGGGGTGAACTGATTCAGGAAATGGTTCCCTGTGCCGAGCGCGTGCGGCTGACGAATTCGGGTACCGAGACAACACTCATGGCGCTGCGGTTGGCCCGCGCGTTCACCGGGCGAAAAAAGATTCTGCGCTTTACCGGTCATTTTCACGGCTGGCACGACCACGCCAGTTTTGGTGTCTTCTCGCACTTCGATGGGACGGCGACAACCGGCGTTCTGCCGGAGGTCGCCGAGAACGTCCTGCTGGCTCCCCCCGGGAACCTTGAAATGACGAGGCGCATGATCGAGTCCAGCGACGACATCGCCGCCATGATCCTTGAGCCGACCGGCTCCACCTGGGGCCAGGTACCGGTCACTACTGAGTTTCTAGGCGGGCTGCGCGACATCGCCACCGAGCGGGGAGTGGTATTGATCTTTGACGAGGTCATCAGCGGTTTTCGCTGCGCACCTGGCGGGGCACAGGAGGTGACCGGGATCACACCCGACCTGGCATGCCTGGGAAAAATTGTCGCCGGAGGGATGCACGGAGCCGCGCTGGCGGGACGCAAAGACATCCTTGATCTCATGGACTTCCGCCACACGCGTGCCGCCGGGATCGAAAAGGTTGGCCATCAGGGTACATTTAATGCAATGCCCACCAGTTGTGCGGCGGGCGTTGCCGCGTTGGAGACTGTCAAGTCGACTGACGTCTGCCAACAGGCGATCGACTATGGGCAAGGGCTGCAGAATGGGTTAAACGCAATGTTTTCCGAGGAGGCAGTTCCTTGGATTTCCTACGGCACCTATGGCGGATTTCACGTCTTTTTGAATCCTAACGAGATCAGCACGACGCCTGAGGAAATTGAATCGGGAAAGTTCGATCACCCAACCCTGAAAGCGGCTGTCAAGCCATCATTAGCGATGAAACTTCGTGTCGGACTCTTGCTGCATGGCGTCGACATTCAGCCCTGGCCAGGTGCGCCAGTTTCTGCAGTGCATACCTCCGACGACATGCAGCGGACGGTCGATGCGTTTCGCCAAACGATCCGGATGCTCAAGAGTGAGCACGAAATTTAACATTGGTAGTGAAGTGACTAGAAATAAAGACTCCTTGATTCTCAATTCTCTCGGAGTTGATCAATACCGATTTGGCCGCATCGGCGTGGTCCTTGCATGGCTGCAGCTTTCAATGATGCTGGCAACCGGACTATTTGCCGAGTCTCCCAACCCCCAGCACCGTGTCCGAGACCGGCTGTGGCTGTGGACGCATCCTGCCGGTTGCTACAACAACGACTTCATTAAGAACCGATCCCAAAAATCGAGTATTGAACCGGTAGACGCTGTGCAAACCATGGAACTAAGAATGCCTGAGGCGACATCAACAACGATCAAGAGACGCGATGCCGGCAGGCTTTTTTCTTCGCTCGGCCGAATAGGATCGGCGGGTTCGGCTTGAACTCAGTTATCTTTCACCACCCAACTTGGCTTTTTGAGGGCCTCGTTATATTTTTCCCGCCACTCTGCGGACCCGTCGTTGGGAACAACCTCCATGTTGACCCCGGGACTGAAGATCGGGCGGCGCCCCTCAATGTAGTCATCCCAGTATTGCAGACCATGGGCATAAAAGTCCTCGGCACCGCTTGGCCAGCTCACTCGAATCAACAAGTCGGGGTAAGGATAGGGCTTGGGAATTGGCTCAATACGGTATTGTTCCACAACGTCCCAGTCGAGTTCGTACCCGATTCCCGGTTTATCTGGAATTGCCACATACCCACCGTCGACCACCAACGGCTCCTTCAGCAAGGTGTGAACGTAAAGGTTGTGACAGTTCACTGCTGGCCAGCGGGCATGACTCAACACGGCTGCCAGCTGCAGGCACCACACGGTCGAGAGCCCGCTGCCGGTATTTTGCAGCCAGAACACCTTGTTTTTTTCGGTGATGCAGTGGGCTTCGTGCAGGACCTGGCTCACGCCTCCATTGACGACAAATCCGTCACACACATCTTCCTCCAGCGCCGTGGTCAGTGGGGGATTGCCTACGTGCATGGCGATGGGAACCGAGATTTGTGCCCGTAGATATTTGTTCCCTGCCACGTCCTTCTGCGGGATGGGCGACTCGAAAATCTTCACCTGCTCGTATTTCTCAAGCTGACGGAGAATTCGCACCGCGTGTGCCGAGTCGCACAGCATCGTGTTAAAATCAAGATCGATTTCAAAGTAGTCAGGGGTCTCTTCAGAAATCGTTTTAACCTGCGGCTCAAGGTCCACCCACGGGCGGGCCTTCATTTTATAATTGGTGTACCCGAGCGATATCGCTTCGCGCGCTTCGCTGAGCCAGTCCTCGATCGGCATTTCAACTGACCACCAGGAGACGGGGGCACTGTTGCGCTGTTTCTTTCCCAGCAGGTGATAGACCGGAATGTCATTCGCCCTGGCCACGGCATCAAACAGGGCCATTTGCAGACCCCCGCCCAGGGAGTCGTCCCACATAATCTCTGGCGCCGGCTTTCCCATCGCCCTGGCAACCGACTCGTCGGTGACTTCCATCCAGGTGTAGAAGGGCATCGTTTCACCAATTCCGGTAACTCCACACTCAAGGGTAACTTTGCAGAGTTCCAGAATAGTCCAATGGGGCAACTCGCGAATCATGTTCCGCCTGGGGACCTCGCGGAATGGCAAGTCAATCCAAATACGTTCGATATTCTTGACCACAAGACTCATTGGAGTGGTCCTCGGTAATCACGTTTTAAGAAAAAAACTACGGTAATCACAATAGCCAGAAATGCCAGTAAGGAGAAAAAGCTCAGGCTAATAAATACCTCCCTTATATCAAACCAGTCGTATTCCAACCCTTTCCCCACAACAGGCGAAGCGAAAGCAGCACTCACGGCGACAAGGTTGAGCAGGCCGATTGCAGTGGCTCTGGCCGCGGGGTCGATGACGTCAAAAGTGGTGGTCCACAAATTCACGGAGTAAACCGAGAAGGAGAATCCAAAGCCCATCATCCCGACAATCATAACCGATTGGTTATTCGTAAAACCAATGGCCAACAGAGCGGGGATCCAGACGAGAAAAGCAATTCCCTGAACCCAGAGGCGACCAGAACGGAATTTGGTCGCCCACCAGTCCGCCCAGATCCCACCAACAAGATTTCCAACAATCATACTTAACATCATAGAAAACGTGGAAAATTTACCAGCCTCTTCGTTGTTCATCTCAAAGACATCACCCACAAACTGGGGAAGCCAGAGCTCCCGGATGTTGTTGATGATGCAGCAAACTATAAACATAAACCCGATCATGAGATACGACTTCACCGTGAAGATACTTCTAATCGTTTGCCAGAACGATCCCCCTCCACTTCCCAATCCAACGCCCTCCTGGCGTTCAGCCCGCTGCGGTTCGCGGAAAAACAAGGCCATTACCACGATCCAGCCCACCCCAATCAGGGCAAACACGAACATTGCAAATCGCCATCCCGATACGCTCAGCGAACCAGCGCCCAATGGAATCGTAACCGACGCGATATCGGCCATCTTTCCTCCGGCAGCTCCCGCAAAATACATGGCAACCGAATAGGAACAGAGCCAGATGGCAACGGCCGTGGATCGTGTTTTCGGCGTGAAGACATCTGCCAGCACGCTTGCGATTGCCGGCACGCTGGCCGCCTGCGCAACTCCAAGCACAGCCCGCATGACCATCAGGCCAAGAAAATTCTCCACAAGCCCCATGCCGGCAAGCACAAGCAGACTCACGCCAAGGCTCCCCATCAGCACATGACGCCGCTCGAATCGGTCGCTGAGATACCCCACGAAAAACTGGGAAAGGCTGTAGGCCACAAGAAACGCGGTCTGCAGGTATCCGACCTGCACGTCGTTCAGGACGAGTTCCGCCTTGAGTGGCCTCAGCACAAACCAAATACAATTGCGTTGCAAGACCAAAACGGCATAATTCAGCGTCAAAAATCCGAGTATGAACCAGCGATCGGACGTGCCGTACGCTGAAGAATTCAATGGTTCGTGCTGCTTTTCCGTTGTCATACGAATACCTTGATCGTCGATTGTAGCAACGGTCCCCGAAGGAGAGAGACGTTTCCTTGAAACTAGTGAACCCAATCCAGCTCAGAATGACCTGGAAAATCGGGGCAGCGATCAAGTGGTCCCTGAAACCCCCAAGGATAATTCTGCTTCCTTACAACTTTCTCCTGGTTGATTCCCGTGTTGAACCCAATCATCGCACCTCTGTTCTGTCAGCCCAAACGGCAACGGCTACCATGATGTTGCCAAAACTGCTCCGCGTCCAGAACCCCTCTTACAAAAAGTACAGAAGAAGCTGCCAGACTTCTGCGACTGAACACTCAAATCTGGCCTAGACAACCCGTTTCGGTTTGCGAATACGACTCCCATCGCCTTGCGGGCGTCAACTGCCTGGGGCAGAAGCAAAACCATACCGGGGATTTTCTCCCACGACACTTCCCGGGTACAATACCGGTTCCCTAAACCATCTTGGAGCTACTTATGGCCACTGACGACACGTGTTGTACCATCGCTCCCTATTTCAACGTCCACGACGGTAAGCTGGACGCATTCCGGGCACTTTGCGAGCGGTTTGTAGATACTACCCGTACTGAGGAAAAATGCCTTTACTACGGCTTCAGCTTTGCTGGAAATGAAGTCCATTGCCGCGAAGCTTATACCGATGCCAAAGGCCTGCTGGCTCATGTCAAGCATGTTGGTCCGCTGCTTGAAGAGTCCCTGACCCTTGCGGACTTGTCCCGACTGGAAATACACGGCCCGGAGCAAGAATTGGAGGTCCTGCGGCGTGAACTGGCAGACCTCAATCCGAAGTTCTTCGTGCTCGAGTATGGCTTCCGGAAGTAGCGGCACTCTTGATTACCGCATTTCGCCTACAGTGACCGATGTCGGCAAGCGGCAGCTACGTTTCTTGTCCTGTTCTTGCTACTCCGTCGAAGATGCATGGCTTTGTTTTCTTGCGTGAATAATCCTGCTGGCCAACCGTTGGGAAGCCTCGTCGAGTTTCTCATAGGGGACCGCAATCTGTCCTCCGTTACGGCCGACCAGGACGATTTGCAGTGCGTTTGTTTCCTTGTCCCGATAATAATCTACCATTTTCGACTCGATCGAATGACCTCCCAGACTCATCCAGGTATGGACACCCTCAAGCTCAATTCGCGTCGCGGGTTGAGCTGAACTGGAACCAGGCCTGCTTGAAATACCAATCAGAATTGCATCGGCATCGCCGGGAAATTCTTCCCGCAGCCACTTGCTCGCCCGGTCTGCTGCTTGGGAGTCGGGAGCTTTCAAAATGACGCGCTCGAGTATAGGAACTGCCCGGCCACGTTTGGTCGGAGTTGCCATCCAGACACGCGCCTGCTCCAAAGGTTTGGCCTGGTCGATCAACTCACGATACTCCCGATTTGCTCTCAACTTGGCAGTGACTTTGGTAATTTCCTGATTCAACTCCTTCAATGGTTGATAGGTCTGCTGAATCGTGGCCACTGCCAGGGCCCCATCGAGACCTTTCTCGCGATCGCGCAGTTGGTCGGCGGCCATGGTCAATTCATCGAATGCCTGTTCGAGCAGTTTCTTGACTAATTCATCACAGGCGACAGCGGGGCGCGCGTAGCTACCGAGGCTGCCGGGCATACCAAATTTTTGGATTACAGCTAGTTTTCTGACCGCTGCAGCAGTATCACCCTCCCCGAGTGCCTGCTTGGCTCCCGCGACAGCTTCGGTGATTACGCTGATTTGTTTGTCATCGTAGATTGTGCCGGCCTGGCCTAAAACAAGCTCCAGCATTTGGGTCAACTCGTTTCCACGATGCGGGCCTGCTTTGCCGTAAAGTTGCTTACCATCGGCCCGCACAACATAAAGTATCGGCCTCTCTCCCGCCTGATATTGAAACCGTCCTGCCCACTTATTCCACTCTTTGGTTTGAACCCGGATTTTTAGTGGAATAAACAATTCCATATAGCGATCCAATGACTTGTCTGTCTTCAAACGGGCAAGAAACTTCGCAGACCCGGCCGCTTTATTTATCGCAACTGCGAAAATGGGACGACCGGTTTCGGCGGCTTGCTCCAGCGCCTCGTCAATCGAGTCAGCCACGGTCTCGTGCGCGACCAGAAACCACACGGCAAGCATGGTCAACCACACTTTCACCGGCAAGGCTTTTCGCTTTGGGAGCAGAGACAACATGGTATTCTTTGTTATTTCTCGGTGAAAATTCCATCCACTGTAGCTGAAACTCCCACGGGTGCAGGTGGGAACTTCCTTAATTGTACTATCCACTTCTCGGATCGCCAAAAGCCCTGCGGTCACACAGGTGCAAACTTTCAAGCAGGGCCTCCTTTTTCTCCGGCGTACCAGGAAT
>Ga0310342_100002812_pt1 | contig 11291 bp, 7 predicted proteins | sample S15DNA20500_MG_FD_206155 | JGI IMG/M metagenome (GOLD analysis project Ga0310342, IMG submission 206155) | Marine microbial communities from station ALOHA, North Pacific Subtropical Gyre - S1503-DNA-20-500_MG | ecosystem: Environmental > Aquatic > Marine > Oceanic | place: Pacific Ocean: North... | reverse complement strand
TGCAGACCGCCGCCCACCACCATGCCGTTCACCGCGGTGATGACGGGCTTCCAGACCTGGTTGTGGATCGCCGTCAGGTAGTGGAAGAAGGCCTTGCCGGTCTCTGCCTCGATCCGCTGCGCTTCCTCCCGGGCAGTCCCTTCGGCCACGTCGGCGACGTCCATGCCGGTGCAGAAAGCCTTGTCCCCGGCGCCCGTCACGATGGCGCAGACGACCGCGGGATCCTGCTTGACGTCTTCCCAGGCGCGCCGCAGCTCGAGTGCGGTCGCCACGGTGAAGGCGTTCCTCCGCTCGGGGCGGTTCAGCGTGATCGTTGCGACGCCGCCCTGCTTCTCGTACAGGATGTTCTCGTAGCTCATGGAGCCTCTCCGGAATCAGACGCGGCCGAGGATGGCGATCCCGCAGGCAGTGGGGTAGCCGCCGATGTTGTGAGAAATCGCGATCTCCGCGCCCGGCGTCTGGCGTTCGCCGGCGCGGCCCTGGAGCTGGAGCGTGTTCTCGTAGATCATGCGCACGCCAGTCGCGCCCGTCGGGTGGCCGAAGCTCTTGAGGCCCCCGTCCGTGTTCACCGGCAGCTCGCCGCCGATCTCGAAGCGGCCGGACGCGATGTGCTCCTTGGCGGATCCCTTCTCGCAAAATCCCAGGTCTTCGTAGGTCAGCAGCTCGGTCAGCGAGAAGCAGTCGTGGACCTGCGCGACGTCGATGTCGTTCGGCCCGACGCCCGCCATCTCGTAGGCCACCTTGCTGGCCTCGATGGTGGGCTTCCAGGCCAGGAAGTCCATGGTCGGGTCCTTCTGCGGGTTCGGGCCGCCGAAGACCGTGACGCCCTTCACCAGCACCGGATCCTCGCGGTAGCCCTTCGCCAGGTCGGCGCGCGCGATGATCGCCGCCGCCGCGCCGTCGGTCTGCGCCGCGCAGTCGTAGAGCCCGAAGGGCCACGAGATGAGCCGCGCCTTCTTGTAGTCCTCGAGGGTGATCTCGCGCTTCAAAAAAGAATTCGGCGCCAGCGTCCCGTTGTGGTGGTTCTTGATCGCAATCCGTGCCAGATCGTCCCGGGACGCGCCGTACTTGTCGAAGTAGCGCGACGCGCAGATCGAGAACCAGCCGGCGGGAGTCTGGGGAAGGTCGCGCACCTGGGTCATCACCACCGAGGGGCCCGCCACGCCGCGGTCCTTCGGCTTGTCGTAGCCCACCACGAGCACCGTGTCGTAGAGACCGCAGGCCACCGACATCACGCCGCAGCGGAAGGCGTCGGTTCCGGTGGCGCAATAGTTCGACACCGAGGTCACCGGCTTCCAGAGCTTGAGCGCGTCGCTGCACTCGTGCGGGCCTCGGGCCGAATAGAGCGACCCGGTGAAGACCGCGTCGATCTGTTCCTGGGGCTTCTCGATCCCCGCATCGGCGTAGGCCTCGTACGCCGCGTCGACGATCATGTCCGACGGACTCTGGTCCCAGTTCTCGCCGAACGGGCAGCAGCCGACGCCGACGATGGCGACCTTGTCTCGAATCGAATCGCGACTCATTGTGGCGTCGCCTTCCAGTAGTAGTTGGGGCGCCCGCCGGACTGGTGGATGCGCCTGAACTCGAACTCCACGAGCATGTCGAGCGTCACGGCCTCCGGGGCGACATTCACGAGCTGCAGGTGGATGCGCGCGCCGTCGATGTCGCAGATCGTGACCACAGTCGGCGGATCGGGCGTCGGGAAGAAGAAGTCGAAGGTGTACGTCAACACCTTCCCCACCCTGTCGGAAAGCCGGTACCGGTCGAACTCGTCCTTCGTGAAGCAGGTCTCGCAGACCCGCTGCTTCGGGAACTGCACCGCCCCGCAGCTGCGACACTTCTGCCCGACGAGGCTCGTGTCCGCGTCGCGCTCGCGAAAGTGGATCGTCGCCGAGAGACCGGGGTCCTTCGACGCGGCGTACTCGGTCGTCTGGAGACTGCGCGCCTTGAGGTAGCGGTCGTAGCTCCGCACGCCGCGCCGCCGCTCCAGGTGCCAGCCCACGCCACGCCGCTCGTCGAGCTTTTCCAGGTGCTCGGTGACCGTCAGCGCCAGGGCCTCGGCGCCGTCGCCGTAGCTCGCGACGAGCAGCCGATCGCCCGACTTCGCGGTCTCGAGCGCCTGGGCCAGCTGGAGCAGTGCGAAGGAGCAGCCCGTGTTTCCGAGGCGGCCGAAGAGGGGATCCTGCACCTGGTCTGGTGCGAGCTCGAGTTCGCGCACCGCTCTCCCGTGGCTGCGCTTGTCCGGCGCATAGAGCGCAACCTTCGCAAAATCCGACGCGGGGACGCCTGCCGCCGCAAGCAGCCCGCGCACGCCCTCGACGATTCCGGGCGCGTAACCCTCCTGGACCACGAAACGGTCCTCCCAGCTGTGCACGAAGGAATCGCCGGCCGTGCGCCAGACGTCGACGATCTCGTCGGTCACGGCGTGGCAGGCGTCGAGCGTCGCCACCGCATCCGCTGCGCCCACGAGGAAGGCCACCGCCCCATCCCCGAAATTCATCTCGAGCCCCGAGCCCGGCGCCCCCATGCGGCAGTCGCTGGCGACGACGAGCACGCGCCGCGCCGTGCCCGCAGTCACCGCATCGACGGCGGCTCGCAGCGCGCCGGTGCCGGCGCGTAGGGAGCCCGAGAAATCGGCCGCGCGCACGGTCCGCGGCAGGTCGAGGGCGCGCGCCAGAAGCGCCGCCCCCTGCTTCTCTTCGAAGGGATGGCTGGTGCAGGCGAACATGACGCCGTCGACCTGCTCCCGGTCGAAGCCACGCAGGCAGTTGACCGCCGCCGTCACGGCCATGGTGACCGCGTCCTCGTCGTTCCAGGCAACCGCCTTCTCGGGTCCGCCCTCTTTCGCCTCGCGGCCCCCGATGGCGGCGAACGCCAGGCGGGTGGGCGGAACGTAGGCGCCGTACGAGACGATCCCGGCCATCAGCTCACTTCTCCTCCGGGGGCTCCACTCCGTCGTAGAAAGCATAGGGCGGTTTCATCAGCCCGAAGTTCTCCAGGCGATTTCCGAAGACGCGCCGGAAATGCTTCACGATGTCGTCGACCGGCAGATCCTCCAGGTGGAGTGCCGTGCCGTAGCGCGGTTGCTCCACGATCTGCACGCGGCCCGAACCCGTACCGAAGATCTGGCCCGTGATCCACCCGGCCTCCTCACTGCACAGAAATGCCACGAAGGCGCCATTCTGGTTCGGATCGACGAACGGCTGCTCCACCACCTTGCCGCCCGACCGGTAGGTCTGGGACATGCGCGTCGTACCCGACGGGCTGATGGCGTTCACCCGTATGCCATAGCGCGAGAGTTCGGTGGCCCAGGTGTAGGTCATGGACGCGATCGCGCCCTTGGCGCCGGCATAGTTGGTCTGGCCGAAATTTCCGAAGTGCGCCGCCGACACCGTGTTCACGATCGAGCCACCACTCCCCTGTTCGCGGAAGCGCAGCGCGGATTCCTGGCCGACGCGGAAGGTGCCGTAGAGGTGCACCTGCATCACGGCGTCGAATTCCTCGTCGCTCATCTTGAGGAACGAGCGATCGCGCACGTTACCGGCGTTGTTCACGCAGGCGTGGATCGCGCCGAATTCGTCGACGCACTGCTGCACGAGCGCACGGGCGCCCTCTCGGCTCGAGATGTCGGAATCATTGACGCCAGCCTTGCCGCCCTTTTCGGAAATTTCGGCCGCGACCTTGCGCGCCTCGTCAATGTCGACGTCGTTCACGATCACCGACGCGCCCTGCTCCGCCAACTGCAGGCAGTGACCGCGTCCTATGCCGCGGCCGCCTCCGGTGACGACTGCAGCCTTGCCCTCCAGAATGCCCATTCGCTGCCTCCTCGGAATCAGGCGACGGCCCGAGCGATGCCGTCCGCCAGCGCATCCGCGTGCTCGTCGACGCCTCCGAAGACGGACTCGAGCACCCAGGTGCGTTTCAGGTAGTAGTGGGCCGGGATCTCCCAGGTGAAGCCCATGCCGCCGTGGATCTGGATGCACGCCCGCGCGTTCTTCCAGGCAGCGTCGCCGGCCACGGCCTTCGCCGAGGAAGCGGCGCGCACGACGTCGCCCACGGCTGGGTCATCGAAGGTGGCGCCCGCGGCGTAGACCGCGGCCCGGGCCGCCTCCTGGAGCGTGAAGCCATCGGCCATGATGTGCTTCAGCGACTGGAAGGAACCGATTGGCCGGTTGAACTGCTCCCGCCCCCGCGAGTACTCGACCGACAGCGCAAGCGCGGCCTCGGCGATGCCGAGCAACTGGGCCGCGGCCAGGATCGTACCCTCGAGGCACAGACGGTTCGCGTCGTCGGCGCTACCGATCACCTCCCCGCTGCGAAGCGCCGAGACCTCCCAGACGGGCGTCAGCGGATCGGTCGGAGTATCGACCGGCTTCGCATCGAGCGCCTTCGGGTCGATCCGCTCGACCCGGTCCGGGTGCAACACGAGCAGCGCGTCGAGTGCATCCAGGTACTCGACCAGGTGGGGACCGTTCGGGTCTCGTGTCAGGTCGAGGCCCCCCACGACGGTCGCGCCTTCCGACGCACCTTCGACGAGGCCCGCCGCCAGGTGCGACCAGAGCAACGGACCCGGCGCGAGCGCCCTCGCCAGTTCCTCGAAGACGAGCACGGCGTCGGCGGTGCCAAGACCCACACCGCCGGCGTCTTCGGCCAGGCGGAGTCCGAAGACCCCCATCTCGGCGATCTCGCTCCAGAGTTCTCGTTCGAAACCCCCGGTCTTCTCCAGCTCGCGCAGGTGATCGATCGTGACGCGCCCCTCGCAAAAGGAACGAATCCCGTCTCGAAGCGCCTGCTGGTCCTCGTTGACCCGGAAGTCCATGTCTGATGATCCTTCGCGCGCCCGCGTCTACCGCGGCTCCCTCGGCAGTTCGAGGATCCGCTCGGAAATGATGTTGCGCTGCACCTGCGAAGTACCCGCCGCGATGGAGAGCGACAGCGACTGGAGCGCGCGGAAGACCACTTCGCCGCTCTCGTGCCCGCCCACGTCATCGCGCGAGATTCCCATGCGTCCCGTCACGCGCAGCCCGACCTCACAGACCTTCTGGTAGGTCTCGGTGTAGAAGAGCTTGATGGCCGAGGCGCCGACTCCGGGCATGCCGGTTTTCGCCGTCTCGGAGACCGAGAGCTTCACCATGGCCCAGAGCGCGTCGAGGTCGGCCTGGAGGCGACCCACCTCGCGGCGCAGGCTCCGGTCTTCCCACGCGTTGGCGTCGTGCCGCGTGATCCCCTTGGCGAGCTTCACGATGCGCGCCAGGAATGCCTGGAGTTGGTACATCTCGCTCGCGAACGCCGTTCCCCGCTCGAAGCGGAGCGTCACGTTCGTGACGCGCCAGCCGTCGTTCTCCGCGCCGACCAGGTTCTCGACGGGAACCGGCGTGTCCTCGAAGAAGACCTCGCTGAACTCGCTCTCGCCCATGATCGTGGGCAGCGGCCGAATCTCGATCCCCGGCGCGTCCATGGGCAGGATGAGCCACGAAATACCCTTGTGCTTGGGCGCGTCCGGGTTGGTGCGCACGAGCATCTCGCAGAAATCGGCGATGTGCGCGAAGGACGTCCAGATCTTGTGGCCCGTCACGCGGTAGACGTCGCCATCGCGCACGGCGCGGGTCTGCAGGCTCGCCAGGTCGGAGCCCGCACCCGGTTCCGAGAAGCCCTGGCACCAGACCTCCTCGCCCTTGAGGATGCGCGGCACGTGCTCCTTTTTCTGCTGCTCCGTTCCCTCGACGATGAGCGTCGGGCCGCCGTGCAGGATGCCGACGAAGTTCACACCGATGTAGGGCGCCCGCGCCCGGGCGATCTCCTCGAAGTAGACGAGCTGCTCGGTGAGCGTCGCGTCGCGCCCGCCGTAGGCCTTGGGCCAGTTGATTCCGGCGTAGCCAGCGTCGTAGAGCTTGCGCTGCCAGCCGGTGTCGTACCCGCGGCGCTCGGCCCAGTCGGCCTTCGGCGGCGGATCGCCGTAGGCCGGAACCGCGTCCGTCAGCCAGGCGCGCAGCTCGGCGCGGAACTTCTCGTCGGCGTCGGAGTAGCGGAGATCCAAGGGGGCTCCCGAAGTCGGAGACCCTTTACGATACGCGGCGTTTCGCAAATGGGCAAGCGGGAAGCACCGGCCCCGCCCGCGATGGAACGGCCCGGCTCAGGGGCGCTCGGGCGTGACCCGGGTCAGCGCCGCATGGAAGTCGATCCCCGTCTGGGGGTGACGACGAGGGCTCTGCGGCGTGGAGAACACCCGGTCACCCCGCCGCGGACAGCTTCTCGCCCAGTTGGGCAATGGACTCGCACCAAGCGGTGCGCGACGCAGCCGGGGACGCGAAGGCCAGCCAGGTGATCCCGAGTTCGTCGAGTTCCTTCACGTGTGCTTGCAGGCCCTCGCTCTCCAGCCGCGACGCAAACGGCGTAAAGCAGACGTCGAGCGGCGCGCTGCGCCCCACCTTCTCGGCGTGCTCCCACGCGTAGTCGAGCTTCGCGCGCAGGTCGTCGAGCGTCTCGAGCACTGCGGTGCGCCGGTAGGCGGCGTGCTTCCTCTCGTTGGGGAAGGGCAGCCAGCCTTGCGCCAGCTCGACCGAGCGCCGGATCGCGCGCCGGCTGTTGCCCCCAACCCAGATCGGCGGGCCCGGTTCCTGGAGCGGCCGCGGCCGGCTGGTGTTGCCACGCACGGAAAAGCCCCGCGCCGTCATCTCGATCCCGGCCTCGCTCCAGGCCTTCCGGATCGCGCGGATGGCGTCGTCCGATACCTCGTTGCGATGCTCGAAGTCCGCGCCGAGCGCGTGGAACTCCCCCTTCAGGTAGCCCGCGGCGGTCCCCAGGATGAGGCGGCCGCCGCTGGCGCGATCCAGAGTCGCGGCCGCGTTGGCCACGATGAAGGGGCTCCGGTACGGCAGCACCAGGACGTGGGTCTGCAGCCGGATCCGGGACGTCGCCACCGCCGCAAAGGCCAGCGCTACGAAGGGATCGAGCGAGTGGTGGCCGCCGCCGGCCATCCACCGATCGGTTGGAAACGGGTGGTCCGTGACGAAGCAGGCGTCGAAGCCCGCGTCCTCGGCGGCGCGAGCCATCTCGGCAATGGCCGAGGCAGTCACGAACTCGTCTCCGGCTTCGACGCGGTGAGTGGGAAGCTGAACCGAGAATTTCACTGGGGGCCCATCCTAGGTCAGGTGGCCCGCGTGTTCGTCGAGGACCGGCATCACCTCGTCCCGCGCAGCCGAGGGAACCCGCAGCACCGCCTCGGTGACGCCTACCTCGCGGTAGTAATCGAGCTTGCCCGGGCTCGGATGGACACCCATCGGCACCACGTGAAGCGTCGCCGGGTCACGCCCGCGCGCCTCGAAGGCCGCGCACAGCTTCGGCAGCGCCTCGCGCACTCCGGCGCCGCCAATGGGCATCCAGCCGTCCGCGTACTCGGCAACGTGGTCGATGAGCGTCGGCCCCGGTGCGCCGCCAATCAAGACGCGAGGCCGCGGCTGCTGCACGGGCTTCGGCCACTGCCAGCTCGGCTCGAACGAAACGAAGTCGCCGCGGAACTCGGCGACTTCGTGGGACCAGAGCGCCTGCATGGCGAGCATCTTCTCGCGCACCAGCGCGCGCCGGCGCTTCACGTCGATACCGTGGTTCTCCATCTCCTCGTGGTTCCAGCCGAAGCCGATTCCCAACACGAGACGGCCCTGGGACAACAGGTCGAGGGTCGCGAGCTGCTTCGCGAAGGTGATGGCATCGTGTTGCGCCACGAGACCGATGCCCGTCCCGAGGCGGATCCGCTCCGTAACCACCGCGGCTCCGGCCAGCGCGATGTAGGGATCGAGGCAGCGCTTGTACTCCTCGCCGAGGATCTCGTCCCCGGTCGGCGCCGGTGTGCGCCGGCTCGCTGGGATGTGCGTGTGTTCGGGGAAGTAGAGCGAGTAGAAGCCGCGCGCGTCGGCCTCGCGCGCGAGCTCCACGGCGCTCATCGAGACGTCGGTGGCGTGGAAGGCGATGCCGAGCTTCATCACGGGGATTCAACAGCGTCTGCGCGGCCCACGCTAGAGGTCCTCGCGCCAGGGCATCGACGGCAGCGGGCCCTTTTCTGCGGACCGCCCGGCAGACTGGTATGATGCCCGCTGATACACGTTCTAGCTCGCGGGGACGCCCCCCCGACGGCCGGAGCCCAGGAGCGAGCGTGGCGGAAGCCGCCGCATCCTTCGACGCGACCTACGAGCTGGAAGATCGCTATCGGCGCGAGAGCGGCCGCGTGTACCTGACCGGCGTGCAGGCGCTCGTGCGTCTCCCGCTGATGCAGCGCCAGCGCGACGCCGCGGCCGGCCTGTCGACGGCGGGCTTCATCTCCGGCTACCGCGGCTCACCGCTCGGCGGCTACGACCTGGCGCTGTGGCAGGCGCGCGAACTGCTCGAGCAGCACCGCGTGCACTTCGAGCCGGGTGTGAACGAGGACCTGGCCGCGACGGCCGTCTGGGGCTCGCAGCAGGCGATGACCCGGGAGAACCCGAAATACGCCGGCGTCTTCGGCATCTGGTATGGGAAAGGCCCCGGCGTCGACCGCTCCACCGACCCGATCAAGCACGCCAACTACACGGGAACTTCGCGCCACGGCGGCGTACTGGCGCTCTGCGGCGACGACCCCGGCGCCAAGTCGTCTTCCATCGCGCACCAGAGCGAACAGGCCCTGATCCACTGCGGCGTCCCCATTCTCAACCCTTCCGACGTGCAGGACTACGTCGACCTGGGTCTCCACGGCTGGGCGCTTTCCCGCTACTCGGGCTGCTGGGTCGGCTTCAAGTGCCTGACCGATACGGTCGACAGCGGCGCCTCGGTCCAGGTGGGACCCGACCGCGTGCAACCCGTCGATCCGGGCTTCGCGTTCCCGGACCGGGACCACCACATCGGCGGCCGCAACACGCTCCTCGAAATCGAGCGGCAGCTCTTCCAGGTGAAGCTCCCCGCGGCCCAGGCCTACGCGCGGGCAAACGGGCTCGACCGCGTGGTGCTCGACTCGCCGCGTCGGCGGCTCGGCATCGTGACCACGGGCAAGGCCTATCTCGACGTGCGACAGGCACTCCAGGAACTGGGCGTCGACGAACGGCGCGCCGCCGAACTCGGCATCTCGCTCTACAAGGTTGCTCTCAGTTGGCCGCTCGAGCCGGAGGGCGCCCTCGCCTTCTGCCGGGGCCTCGGGAACGTCCTCGTCATCGAGGAAAAGCGGCCGCTCCTGGAAGAGCAGCTGGCGCGCATCCTCTACAACGAGAGCGACCGGCCGCAACTGCTCGGCAAGCGCGACGAGAACGGGGCGCCGCTCGTCCCCAACGAGGGGGAACTGGCGCCGAACGTCGTGGCACGGCTGGTGCGCGGGTGGCTCGAGCAGCGTCTCGGTGACGAAGCACGGCAGCTTCGGCAACTCCCCGAGCCGACGCTGGTCGCGCCGCCCACGTCGCTCACGCGCATGCCGGCGTTCTGCTCGGGTTGTCCGCACAATACGTCGACGCTGGTGCCCGAGGGCTCGATCGCCTTCGGGGGCATCGGCTGTCACGGCATGGCGACCTGGGTGCCGGGCCGGCGGACCTACGGCGCCACACACATGGGCGGCGAGGGCGCGAACTGGATCGGCCAGGCCCCGTTCGTCGAAATGCCCCACGTGTTCCAGAACATGGGCGATGGCACCTACTTCCACTCGGGTCTGCTGTCGGTCCGGGCCTGCGTCGCGGCCGGCGTGAACATCACGTTCAAGATCCTCGTGAACGGCGCCGTCGCCATGACCGGCGGCCAGCCGATCGAGGGAGAGTCGATCGACGGAGAAATCACGACCCCCGAGGTCGCTCGGCAGCTGCACGCCGAGGGCGTCGGACGCATCGAGGTGCTGTCGGACGAGCCGAAGAAGTACCCCGCTGGCGCCTTCCCCAAGGGCGTCGGCGTCCACCACCGGGACCACCTCGATCGCATCCAACGGGAGTTGCGCGAGGTGCCCGGCGTAACCGCGCTGGTCTACGACCAGACCTGCGCCGCCGAGGCGCGCCGCCTGCGCAAGCGCGGCGAGTTCCCCGATCCGGATCGGCGCATCGTGATCAACGAACTCGTCTGCGAGGGCTGCGGCGACTGCTCGGTGCAGAGCGGCTGCATCTCGATCGAGCCCGTCGAGACCGCGTTCGGCCGCAAGCGCCGGATCAACCAGTCCTCGTGCAACAAGGACTACTCGTGCGTCAAGGGCCACTGCCCGAGCTTCGTCTCGGTCCGGGGCGGCCGCCTGCGCCGGACGGGAGGCGACGCCATCGACGTCGCCGAAGGGCTCTTCGCGGCGTTGCCGCTCCCCGAACTGCCGCCCTGTGAAGAGCCGTGGAACGTGTTGATCACCGGGATCGGCGGCACGGGCGTGGTGACCGTGGGCGCCATCTTGAGCATGGCGGCGCACCTCGAGGGCAAGGGCACCTCGGAACTCGACGTGACCGGGCTCGCCCAGAAGAACGGCCCGGTGACGAGCCACGTCCGCATTGCACAGCGCTCCGAGGATCTCTTCGCCACGCGCATCGGCGACGGGTCCGCGGATCTCGTGATCGGCTGCGACCCCGTCGTGGGAACGGGCTTCGAGGCACTTTCAAAGCTTTCGAAGGGACGCGCGGTAGCTGTGATGAACGCCCACGTGACACCGACCGCGGACTTCGCCAGCGATCCGGACCTCGACCTTTCTTTCGACGCGATGGACGCCGCCGTCCGCGAGGCCACGGGAGACGGGAACGCACACTCCCTGCGCGCGACCGAGCTCGCCACGGCGCTCATGGGCGACGCGATCTACGCGAACCCCTTCCTGCTCGGGTACGCGTTCCAGATCGGGCGGCTGCCGGTCTCCCTCGAGGCGCTGCACCGGGCCATCGCGCTGAACGGCCGCGCTGTCGAGGCCAACCGGCACGCCTTCGCGTGGGGCCGGCTCGCCGCCCACGACCGCAGTGCCGTGGAGAAAGCAGCGCGCCCGGGCCTGCGCGACTCCGAGGCAAGCGCGCGTGCCGAGAGCCTGGAGGACATCGTGGCCCACCGCGAGGAGTTCCTCAGCGCGTACCAGAGCCGGCGCTACGCGCGGCGCTACAGGCGCCTCGTAGACCGGGTTGCGGAACGCGAGCGGAAGCTCGGCGCGGGCGACGCCGTCGCGCGCGCCGCCGCCCGCTGCAGCTTCAAATTGCTGGCGGTGAAAGACGAGTACGAAGTGGCGCGGCTTTTCACGGACGGCAGCTTCCAACGCCAGCTCGATGCGGAGTTCGAGGGCGACTACCGTGTCGAGTGGCACGCGGCCCCGCCGCGAATTCCGGTCCTCGATTGGT
>Ga0310342_100002810_pt1 | contig 11294 bp, 10 predicted proteins | sample S15DNA20500_MG_FD_206155 | JGI IMG/M metagenome (GOLD analysis project Ga0310342, IMG submission 206155) | Marine microbial communities from station ALOHA, North Pacific Subtropical Gyre - S1503-DNA-20-500_MG | ecosystem: Environmental > Aquatic > Marine > Oceanic | place: Pacific Ocean: North... | reverse complement strand
CCTGACCCGGATGCCGCCAGCGACCGGATTCAATAAGTTTGCGGAGGATCGGTGGAGGACTGAGTTTCATGTCATAGTGTAAGGCAATGGCGGACGACTTGATTTCAGGAAGAGGAGGTCCTCCTTGGCCATCTTCCGTCCCGTTTCGGAATTTCTGCTCCAATTTTCGTGTTTCCCGATCCGAGAGTCAACTTAATCCGGTGTGTGCGCGCGGAAATCGCGGACCGGCATGGAGCGGTTGCTGCGTGGTCTGAACCGGGGATTATGCGGATGGGGGCGGACCCAAGACCTTCTTCTTGCCTCAATATTCGGCGATCGTGCTCGTCCGCGCCAATTTTTCTACCACGGAGAGGCACGGAGCACCCGGAGTGACTAAAATCCCTCCGTGGTTAATTTCGTTGGGTTGCGGCTTTGCTGCATTATGCATTTCGCGGTTAAGGTTTTTGGTTGGGATCCTGGATTGTGTATTTGTCCGGGTTGTCCGTCGCCAACCGGAAGTCTTGGCGATTTCCGCTACTTTGGGAGCGGACCTCGGTTGACATTGGGCGCGTGGGTTCTACGATCATCGCCATGAATCCCATTACTGAAAATCTCATTCGTGGTGTAATCCTGCTCGCGGTGGCGTTCATCGTGAACTTTATCGCTAAGAGGGTTTTGGTGCGAATCATTCGTAGAATCGCATCCAAGACTCAGTTGACCTGGGACGATGCGATGGTTGAGCACAAAGTGTTCAATCGGCTTTCACACCTAGCGCCCGGACTGGTTATCTATTTCGGATGCCTGGTCGCGTTTCCGGAGGTCCTGGAACTCACTCAGATTCTCAGGCGCATTGCGATTGCCTACATGAGCGTAGTCTTGCTCTTGACATTCTCCGCTCTGCTTAGCGCCGCCGTTGCGGTGTACCGCACGTACGAGTTCTCGAGGCAGCGACCGATCAAAGGGTTCGTGCAAACGATCGAATTCATCGTCTGGATCGGCGGTTTGATTGCGGTGGTGGCGATATTAATGGATCAGTCGCCCTGGAAGTTCCTGACCGGGATCGGCGCTCTCAGTGCGGTGCTGCTCCTCGTTTTCAAGGATTCGCTGCTTGGGTTGTACGCCAGTTTTCTGGTGACCGCCAACGATATGGTGCGGATCGGCGACTGGATCGAGATGCCGAAATATGGCGCCGATGGCGATGTGATCGATATCTCTTTGAACACCGTAAAGATTCAGAACTGGAACAAGACCGTTTCCACGGTTCCTACCTACGCGCTGGTAGCCGATCCGGTGAAAAATTGGCGCGGCATGTCTGAGTCCGGCGGCCGCCGAATCAAGCGGGCCATCCATATCGACATGCACACGGTGCGGTTCTGCACGCCGGAGATGTTGAACCGATTTGAGAAGTACGAGCACGTAGCGGCCTACCTGGCCGAGCGCCGGAAGGAGGTCGAGGCCTATAACCAGGAGCATGGCGTGGACACCGGCCAGATTTTGAACGGCCGGCAACTTACGAACCTCGGAACGTTCCGAGCGTACGTGATCGGCTATCTACGCAACCATCCTTCGATTCACCCGGACATGACATTCCTAGTCCGGCAACTCGCGCCGACCGACCGTGGCCTGCCCCTCGAAATCTACGTCTTCAGCAGCGACCAGGTGTGGGCCAACTACGAAGCAATCCAGTCCGATATTTTTGATCATATTATCGCGGCGGTCGGGGAGTTCGATCTTTCCGTCTTCCAGACGGCGAGCGGTCGGGATTTCCAGCAATTGGTCAAGAGCTGAATTCACATCGACAAGTAGTGCCGCCCGGGCCACGATCAAAAGTATGCAGTACGTCGTTTTAGGCGCGGATGGGATGCTGGGGTCTGACCTGGTTGCAATATGCATGGCAAGGGATTTGCCGATCCTGGGGCTGGACTTTCCAGCCATCGATATCACCGACAGTACGACGCTGGATTCCGCGATTCCGGAGGGTTCGACTGTGGTGAATTGCGCCGCTTATACCCAGGTCGATGACGCGGAGACCGATCGCGAGCGCGCGTTCCTGGTGAATGCTTCCGGCGCGGGCAACGTGGCCCAAGTCTGTTTGCGCAAGGGGTGCCGGCTCCTCCACTTGAGCACGGATTACGTGTTTAACGGCAGCGCGGACCAGCCCTGCCGCGAGGAAGACCCGACCGGGCCGTTAAACGTGTACGGCGAAAGCAAACTCGCCGGAGAATTGGAAGTGCGGGGTGCGGGATGCGATGCCCTGGTGGTGCGGGCTCAATCATTATTCGGCGCCAACGGGAAAAATTTCGTGCATATGATCATGAACCGATTGAGCGAAAACGGAAGCAACCTGCGGGTTGTATGCGACCAGGTCTCTTCGCCGACCTATACGAAACACCTTGCCTCCGCCATTTTGAAGTTGGTTGAATCAGGGGCCTCGGGGACCGTTCATGTCTCCGCGTCCGGCAGTTGCCGTTGGCATGCGTTTGCGGTACGCATTGCGGAGCATGTAAACCCGGGCGCGATCGTAACTCCGGTAGACTCCGCCGAATGTCCAATGCCAGCAAGAAGACCGGCGCGATCCGTAATGAACACCAGTCGTTTCGAATTGGTTACGGGAACCCGGATGCCCTCGTGGGAAGCCGGTTTTCTCGAATACCTGGAAGAGGTTGCCTGAGTGAACAAGATCCTGGTTACGGGGGGCGCCGGATTTATCGGAAGCAATTTCGTGCATCACGTGTTGCGACGATATCCGGATCTCACTCTGGTGAATCTTGATGCACTGACCTATGCCGGAAACCTGGGGAACCTGACCGGTCTGGAGGAAAATCCCGATCACACTTTTGTCCATGGGAGCGTCGTTGATTCCGACCTGCTCGGGGAGTTGTTCCGGGAGCACCGGTTTGATGCCGTCGTGAATTTTGCCGCGGAAACGCACGTGGACCGGAGCCTGCAGGACACGCGTCCGTTCCTGGATACCAACCTGGTTGGAACCCAGAATCTTCTCGATGCCTCGCGCGCAGGCGGGGTGGGGCGATTTGTTCAGATTTCCACCGACGAGGTGTATGGAAGCCTTGGCCGACAGGGCCGGTTCACCGAGGAATCTCCCATCGTGCCCAACAACCCGTACTCGGCGACCAAGGCCGGAGCGGATTTTCTCGTTCTCGCCGCATATGCGTCGCATGGATTGGGTGTTGTGATCACGCGTTGCTCGAACAATTACGGTCCGCATCAGTTTCCCGAAAAATTGATCCCGCTCATGATTGGGCATGCGCTGGATAACAAGAAACTCCCGGTGTACGGGGACGGACTGCATGTGCGAGATTGGATTCATGTCGAGGATCATTGCACGGCGATTGACACAGTTCTGCGGAAGGGCAGAGCAGGGGAGATCTACAATGTCGGCAGCATGCATGATATTCCAAATCTTGAAGTGGTGATGGAGATTCTCCAGCACCTGGAGAAACCGGACTCGCTCATCCAACACGTGGACGATCGGCCCGGGCACGACCGGCGGTATGCGATCGATGCGTCGAAGCTTCGAAACGAACTGGGCTGGTCGCCAGCGGTATCTTTCCGGGACGGGCTGCAATCAACGATCGACTGGTACGTCAGCAACAAGGATTGGCTGGACGAGATTCGAAGCGGCGATTACCAGCGGATGCACGGCCAAAGGGCAAAGTTGTAGCAGGGCACCGAACGGGCGCACCACCATCGATGGTTCCAAACGGACACGACGGGGCATCCGTATCACAAGGAGCGCGGATACTCAATGCTTCCGTTCTAGGACTGAGGTTCGGCAGTCGGCGTTTTCCAGGATTCAATTCCATCCTTGAGCTGCTTGAATTTGCCGCTGATGGAACTCAATTTTTCGTCCCACTCCAGGTTGATCTCCTGGTTCTCGGCGGAGACGTGGAACTTAATAATGATCATGATCAGGAAGAGTGGCTGGAGAAATGCCGCCCGGATATTCCATGCGAATAGCGCCGCGATCACGATGGTGGCGCCTTTCAGTGGGCCGGGAAGCGCTCCTGCAATGAGCGTCGCCGGAACCATGCAGAGAATCCACGCCGCCACCGTCAGGGCTTTGTCGAGAATGACGACCCCAATTGCGGTTTTCAGGATCTGCTTCGCGTTCTGGCAATAGTAGAGAATGCCGTCCTGCGAAGAGCGCCATGGATTCTCGTCGGCGCGGGCCAGGTTGTAGGAAAGGATGGTTTCGTCGATGAAGGTCGTGGCCGAGTGGATGACGGCATTGACGAGGGCGGCCAGGCTGTTCAGCCCGGGAATTGGAATCAATGCAGCGATAAAATCGAGGCTGCGGTTGAACGCTTTAACGACGCCGTGAATCAGCAGGTCGAGTCCGAACAACAGATTTACCTGTCCGAACTTTTTTGTGACCACCTCTTTGCCGTACGAGAACATGCCCTGCGTTCCGTTCCCGATTTGATCGGTCGTAATCAGTTCGGTGAGTACCGCTATGTGGCCGCACTTGACCAAGTGGAGAGCATATCGCAATACGAGCCGCCAGGCGAAGCCGAAGGCGCCAACTCCTGCAAAAAGCCATCCGTAGCCGATCCAGGGGTGGATTTTGTCGCCCAGGAATGCTGCGCCTCCCACGGTCAAGGCGGCCCAAACGATGGTGGCGACGGACACTCCAAGAAGAATGCCAAACCGGACGATGGCATAGGGCATGGTCCGATTCAGGAGTCGTAATGCCGCCGAAAAACCCACCTCCCGGTTGGCAAGAGGATAATTGTGGCGAACCGCCTGATCGGGGTGGCTATAGGTCGTTGTTTCCATCAGTTCCCCTCAATTGTTTCTGCCCGGACCTTGGGGTCCAGACTATATATATAGCCGAGTCGCCGCGAGAATCAAGTGGGGAGTGTAGATGCCTATGACAGAGGAGCTTCCAACTCACTCGGCCAGCGAGGAGCATTGTTGAGGTTATAAATCAAACTCGCGACGAGTTTTGTTGACAACAGTCGCTGATCGTGGTTTATCGCTGCCCACAACGAGGAAGGCTATTCGGTAAACGACGCGAATGAAGGTGATTTTGGCTCGTTTTCCCTCGCGTACCGGTTTTCGGACCGCGGCCGCTGTAACCGAGTGGCAATAAAAATTGCTCATTAACACTAATGGGATTTATATCTATCTTTTCGCGTAAGAAATTGGGCGTATTCCCGCCTGAATACGACTTCATGGACTGAGTTTTCGAATCCCTTTGCTCTAAAATAGGATGGTTTTGTGATGGAGAAGGAAATTTCTGGAGTGTCCGGACTGGACACCAAAAAGACAGCTTGGCGGCGAATCGTACAGCACTATGAAAAGCCCCAGATTTCTCGAAGTGTCTGGCAGCTCGTCAACACCTTGGTTCCTTATTTCACCCTGTGGTGGCTGATGTATTTGAGCCTGGATATTTCCTACTGGCTGACACTTGCGCTGACAATACCTGCCGGGGGCTTTCTCATCCGGGTATTTGTCATTAGCCACGACTGCGGCCACCGTTCTTTTTTCAAGAAGGTAAGCACGAATAATGTTTGGGGCGCGATCACGGGAACCATAGCGCTGGTGCCATTTTCATACTGGCGGCGCGACCATGCCCAGCACCACGCATCGTCCGGAAATCTGGATCAGCGAGGCGTGGGTGACATCTGGACGCTAACCGTGGATGAATACTTGGCGTCGCCTCTCAAGAAGAGAATGCTGTACCGCCTGTACCGCAACCCGATTGTCATGTTCCTGCTCGGACCAATCTTCGTATTCCTGGTCTTGTACCGGATCGGTGATCATTCGACGCCCCGGACGGATATGGGAAGCGTATGGAAAACAAACCTGGCGCTGGCCGTGGTGATCGGAGCTGTCGCGTGGTTTATGGGGATCAAGGCGTTTCTGCTTATCCAGTTACCTATTGCCTACTTTGCCGCGGTGACGGGCGTCTGGTTGTTCTATGTGCAACACCAGTTCGAAGGGGTGTACTGGGAGCGCACGGGAAGCTGGGATTATTTGAGCCAGGCGATCGAAGGCAGTTCCTACTACCATCTACCGCGATTTCTGCAATGGTTCACCGCCAGCATCGGATTTCATCACATTCATCACCTGAGCCCGCGCATTCCGAACTACATGCTCGAAAAATGCCACCGGGACAACGAACTCTTTCAGAGGGCGAACCAGATCAACCTCCTCAAGAGCTTCGAGTCCGTGCGATTCAAGTTATGGGATGAGAAACGGCAGAAACTCGTGAGCTTTGGTGAGCTTCGATATATTCTGCGTAACCCCGCGGCGGCGGCTTAATACGCCGTTTCGCCAGGCACTGCGCGACTACCAGTTGCCGTCGCCGCCGCGTTTTTGATTCCGGAGTCCCCGGCGGCTTCCCTTGCCGGATTTTCGGGCCGCTCCACCGCCTTTGCGGCCGCCGCCGCCGCCGTCACCGCCACCGCCCTGGTAGCCGCCGCCGTCACCGCCCTGGTAGCCGCCGCCACCGCCGCCGCCTTGGTAACCACCACCACCACCACCTTGGTAACCGCCGCCGCCGGAATCACGGCGTCCTTCGGATCGCGGGCGCGCTTCGTTAACGGTGAGATCGCGACCTTGAAAGGTTTTGCCGTTGCACTGCTCAATGGCTGCGGAAGCGTCATCGGCCGACTCCATTTCAACGAATGCGAAGCCTCGGGGCCGGTTCGTAAACCGGTCCATGACCAGGTCGCAACTCTTGACTGCACCGACCTCGGCAAACAGTTGCTTCAGGTCTGATTCCTCAGTATCGAATGGTACGTTTCCAACGTAAAGTCTAACACTCACTATATTCGATATCCTTTGGCTAGACTTTGCGGACGTTGGTTGCGCAAGGACCCTTGCGGCCTTCGCCGATCTCGTATTCGACTTCGTCAGCTGGATTGAGGTCGTCACCCTGCACTTCGGAGTGATGCATAAAAATGTCGTCGCCCGATTCCTGCTCGATGAAGCCGTAGCCCTTCTCCGTGCTGAACCACTTTACATGTCCCTTTGCCATTGTACTCATTTACCTTCTGCGGACGGGTTCTTAATAATAGGCAATGACGAGGTCCGCACCCGTCAATTCTGCCTGTCCGTCAGGCGGTGTGTTACAGTTTGAATTTGCGACTGGATTGTCAATTTGACACGGGCCGATCGCCACGCCACCTGGAGGGAATTACTTGATATTGGTCAAATTCTAGGAGATTCACGGCAGGCGTGCAAGGAAATCTTGCATTTTTGAGACCCGCTCCACAACTTGCCCGGCGGTCCTTCCTTGGTTATCGTGCCCCAGATGAGCGACATGCAGTACATCAGCACCCGCGGTGAGACGGACCCGATGGGATTCCGGGATGCGGTGATGACCGGATTAGCGCCTGACGGCGGGTTGATGATTCCGGCCCGAATTCCGGCGGTGAAAGACCGGATGGGAGTCTGGGCGGGTCTTTCCTACCGGGAGCTTGCCTTCGAGGTGTTCCGGCTGTTTACCGATCTCCCGGACGAGGACCTCCATGCCCTGATCCACGACAGTTACTCCGTGTTTCGGCACCCGGAGGTCGCACCGTTGGTCCGCGCAGGTCCTGTGCGAATCCTCGAACTGTTCCATGGTCCCACCCTCGCATTCAAAGATATCGCCTTGCAGTTCCTCAGTAACCTGTTCGAGCACATCCTTGAGGAAAGGGGTAGCCGGCTCAACATTCTGGGCGCGACCAGCGGGGACACCGGCAGTGCCGCAATCCATGGTGTTCGCGGCCGCCGCCGGATCCGGATTTTCATGATGCACCCCGCCGGGCGCGTCGCGCCCCTCCAGGAACGCCAGATGACCACGGTGCTGGACGGCAATGTCTTCAATTTGGCCGTCAACGGGACATTTGATGACTGCCAGCGCATCATGAAGGACATCTTTGGGGACCTGAAATTCAAAGAGCAGTATGCGCTCGGGGCGGTCAACTCGGTCAACTGGGCCCGTGTCCTGGCTCAGATCGTGTACTTTATCCATGCCGCACTGCAGACCCGGAAAAGCGAAGGCGTGGACCAGGTCCGGTTCGCTGTGCCCACAGGAAACTTCGGGGATATTCTCGCGGGCTGGTATGCCAAGCAAATGGGCGCCCCCATTTCGCGTCTCGTGCTGGCTACGAATGAGAATGACATCCTGGCCCGGTTTTTCAATTCGGGCACCTACTGCAGCGGCGAGGTGATCAAATCGATCAGTCCGTCGATGGACATTCAAGTCGCCAGCAACTTCGAGCGGTATCTCTACTACCGGGTGGGGGAGGATTCCACCCGCCTGCGAAACCTCATGGATGAATTCCGGGTCCTGAAGTCGATCTCAGTCGAACAGGACAACGGCGAAGCCGGTGATTACTCAATCGCCGCCGGGGTTGGAACGACCGACCAAACCCTGGTCACGATTCGGGAGAACTACGAACGATACGGGTATATCCTCGATCCGCACACTGCGGTCGGCGTCCATGTCGCGAATTCCTTCCTGGATGACGACGAACCCATGATTTGCCTCGCGACTGCCCACGCGGCGAAGTTTCCGGCCGCAATTCTCGATGCGACCGGCGAAACCGCTACCCATGATCTCCTGGACGGGATTCTGGATGTTCCCTCGCGGTGCGTCACCGTGCCTGACGATTCGAAATCGGTCAGAGAGTACATCGCGAAACATGGGGGGTGACGAACTCCATGTGTAGCGGAAGTCGCCAAGACTTCCGATCGGCGACGCACAAGCCCGACAAGGCCCCGAAAGAGCCCCGGATCGGCAGAATATGAACCACGAAATACACGAAGCCGCGGCTCCAAAACCAAACGAAGTTAACCACAGAGAGCACGGAGTCCACGGAGGGGATTATTAGGTCACTCCGTGTGCTCCACGCACTTCGTGGTAGAAAAGTTGTCGCGGACAAGAGCGATTTCGGAAGATAGTAGTACGAAACCGAGGCTCCGCAATGAACGGACCTTGAACAGAAGAAAATGAAGATAACGGAGAGAAATTTTGGTCACTCCGTGGGGAAAATTTGTCGCACGTGGACACGATTTAAGATGATAGTAGTAGGAAACAGCAAAGCCGCAGACAAGAGCGACCTGAGAATATTGCAGTACAAATATTTTGTTGCGTATCCCGAATCCCGAACCCCACATTCAGCATGACAAGTAGAACGTCCATGATGCGCAGATGCCCGGTGGTCCTGCTTGCGGCCCTCGCCGGCTGCAGTAAATCGGATCCTGAGCCCAGGACCTACCATGAGGTCACGCTGAGGGTTGAGCAACCGGCTTTGGATTCAGGTGGTCCTGCCGCACCCGGGACAGGACCCGCCACCCCGGGCATGACCGGTTCGGTCCCCACCGCCGATGTAGGACTCTCCTGGATTGTCCCCGAGGGGTGGGAAGAGCGACCCGGCAGCGGCATGCGGCTGGCAACATTCCTGGCCGGTGGCAGTGAGTGCACAATCTCGTCCTTTCCCGGCGATGTGGGCGGGCTCCGCGCCAACGTGGACCGGTGGCTTGGGCCGGGGCAACTGGGCGCGAACACGACCGGCGAGGACGTATCGAATTTCATCGTGGCGGCAGACCGTTTTTCGACGAAAGGCGGGTTAAGCGGGGTGTTTCTGGATTTTACCGGGTTGACCGGGGATGGCAAAAGCATGCTTGCGGCGGTTCTGAAGAAGGACGATGCCAGCGTATTCGTGAAACTCATGGGGCCGCGAGAGGTGCTGGAGCAGGAGCGGGACAAATTCCTCGCCCTCGCAAAGTCCCTGGAATGACCGGATGACGCCATTTTTTCGAAAATTGATTTCGCTTCGGATGGTGGTGGCCTGCCTTGCCATACTCATGGTTCTCGTTTTCTGGGGCACCCTGTACCAGGTTCGGTTTGGTTTGTTCGCAGCCCAGGAAAAATTCTTTTACTCCTGGATCTTCCTGCAATTCGGGTGGATTCCCCTGCCGGGCGCACAACTCGTTCTTGCCATTCTTTTTGTGAACCTCGTGGCGTCGATGCTGTTCCGGTTCCGGTTCGGCTGGCGGCAAACCGGAATCATTCTGATCCATCTCGGGCTGATGTTGCTGCTGGCGGGCGGATGGTATACGCATCAGTTCGGCGAGGAATCCTTTCTCGCGCTCGTCGAGGGGGAGGGGTCCAACGTGTCGTCGGACTACCGGATGTGGGAGTTGTCTTTGTCGAAATCGAACGAAGTGGAGCGGGAGATTACGGCTTTCGATACCAAGGGCACTTCCGCCGGCACGATCTTCCGCGCGGAGTCATACGGATTGGAGATCGAAGCCGGTATCTATCACTCCAACTGCCGGGCATTTCAGGGCGGTGAATCTTCTAACACCGTCAACGCTTCGAATATCACCGGTTTTCAGCCGGCGGAGCGGAACAAGGTCCCTGAAGAAGATGTGCCGGGCATGATCTGCACCGTACGAGACCGGGCCGGCGGAGAGGCGGACCTGCTGCTGTTTGGAGGAGACCCGGGCCCCACACTCCTCGAGACCGCGGATGGCCCCGTCTACTTTCAACTCCGCAGAAAGCGACATCCGCTGCCGATTTTTATTCATCTGGTTGATTTTGACCGGACCTATCACACAGGATCCAGCACCGCCAAGAGTTTTGAGAGCAGGATTGAGGTGCATGTGGGAGAAGTCGTCCGCGAGGTTCTCGTCGAGATGAACAAGCCCCTCCGCTTTCAAGGGTACACTTTTTTCCAGGCCTCATTCCAGCCACTGGAAAGCGGGGCGGAGTTGTCTCAGTTCGCGGTCACCCGGAATTTTGGCAGGCTGATTCCCTACTTCGCCACCGGGTTCACCGTGGTGGGACTGGCAGCGCACTTCCTGATGCCGATGGCGAGAAGAAGAAAATGACGAATGGCGAATGTCCAGAGACCAAATGACGAATGAATGATGGACTCATAGGTTCGAATTTGACACGGCATTCGGCCGAATCGATCGAGAGAATATTCGACGCACGGATTTCGAAATTCATTCGTCATTGGGTATTTCGCCATTCGTCATTTCGCACCCGTGTATGCCTCTTTGTGGCCATCCTCTTTCCGCTCGAGGTGTTCGCAGAGGAATCCGGGCTTCGTCTCACGGAACTGGAGCGGGTTCCGGTTTTATATAACGGGCGGAAGATGCCGCTCGACTCTTTTGCGCGGGCTGTTCTGCTCCAATTTTCAGGCCGCCAGAAGATCGGGGATGAATCCGCGGTTTCGTGGCTCGCCCGGACCTTCTTTGCACCGGACTCGCTGAGCCCGGATCAGATTTTCCTGATCAATCATCCGCACGTTCTGCAATCGCTGGCGGTTGAGCCGAGAAAACGCCGG
>Ga0310342_100002807_pt1 | contig 11302 bp, 12 predicted proteins | sample S15DNA20500_MG_FD_206155 | JGI IMG/M metagenome (GOLD analysis project Ga0310342, IMG submission 206155) | Marine microbial communities from station ALOHA, North Pacific Subtropical Gyre - S1503-DNA-20-500_MG | ecosystem: Environmental > Aquatic > Marine > Oceanic | place: Pacific Ocean: North... | reverse complement strand
GGTCGACCCACTCAAACGGGGAAGGGCGGATCCAGGTGACTTCGGCCAACGGCCCCTCGGTGGGCAGCTTCCACCTGACCCTCGACGACAGCGTGAATGCGAGCCAGTACTCGACCAACGAGGCGTGGCTGCGGCTGGATCTCTCGAGCGAGGCCCAGGTGGACCTGGGCTTCGACTGGAAAGAGTTCGGGGATGAAACCCACGCCGAAGACGGGGTGTATATCTCGGACGACGGCGGGTCGACGTTCGTGAAGGTCTTCGACCTGGCGGGGCAGGCGACGCAAAACGACAGCTGGCAGCGCTTCACGCTTTCGTTGGATCAGCTGGCGGCATCGGCGGGCTTGGCGCTCACGGACACCTTCGTCGTGAAGTTCCAGCAGTACGACAACTACGGCATCGCGAACGACGGCTTCGCCTTCGACGAGATCGTGGTTCAATGACAGACGAACCGGCGGCCCGGTACGAGGGTGCACTCGATACGGGTGAAAAACCCCGCGGGGCGCACCGGAAACACCATTTCTTTCTCGCATGTCCTCCGATTACGCTCCAGAAAGTGTCGCTCGGCTGAAGAGCCAGGCGACCTCGGCACCGGCGGGGGCCGAATAATCCACAGCGCCCCGGCGTCTCGCATAGAGTCCCTGGTGGCCGGGGATTACGAACTCGAACTGAAACTCGCGAACGGTGCGGCGCAGACACTCAGGCTCGAGGTGGCGGCATCCGCGCGATGATGCAGGGAAAGCGTCAAATGAAAGGTTCAGTCATGTCTTTCACATCCGTGTTTGGGTCGACGCTTGGGGCTCCCCTTCTCCTGGGGGCCGTTGTGGTCTCTGTTGCGTTTTCCACCGCACGGGCCCACGAAAGCTATTGGCCCGATGACAATCCGCCCACCGTCCAGACCGACATGGGAAAGATCACCAAAATCGACGCCTCGCGTCAGGGCGACAAGGTCAAGATCAAGCTGACGCTGAGCAAGGAACCCGCCCAACAGGGTAAAAAACAACCCGAGCAGTCGCTCTGCTCGACCGCCTTCGTTGCCATGCTGTCCGGTACCTCCTGGCCCCTGACCCTGGAGGATTTGAAAGCGGGCCACGTGCTCGTGAGCCACCATGTCGATGTCGATATGTCCAAAACGACCCAGACGTTCGACTTCGACATGTTTGTCCCGGCCCACATTTCTTCGTTCCCCAAGGCTGGAAACTGGACCATCATTTCCCACACCAGCGGCTCCGATCCGGACCACTATGTGAAGGAAAACGGCGTCACTTACAACCAGCACTGCCACGGTGTGAAAACCATGCCGGGCGACGCGGTGCCCCGCGCAACGGAGACGGTCTTTTCGCAATCAAGAATCGACCCCGGCATCGTCGACGACAGTTATCCGAAGCCGCAATTCCCCGAACTCGAGAGAACGAAGCCCGGAAGCCGCAATGCGCCCCCTCGGCTGGAAAAGGCGCGAGAACGGCGGGCCGTGAAACCCGCCAAGGAAGCGGAAGGCGAATCGGAAGCAATGCCGCCCGAGGATTCTCGATCGGGCGCCCCCTCCGAAGCGACTCCGAAGACGACCGAGGGGCGTGCCCCCGCGACCCCCAAATAGGCTCGAGTGTGGTTCGGGGGATCTCGTCCGCCAGAAGCCTCCCGAACGGAGCCGACGGCGATGGAAGACTGTGGCCCGCGCGCCGTCTTGCCGCAATCCGGCGGGGCGTTCTCTAGCGTGGCTGCATCTGCGGGACCGGCGTTTTCGGCGCGAGGCGCACCTTCGGCCTGACGCAGAGGCAGTAGAAGACGTCCGAGTACTCGCCCTTGAGGTCCCGATCCGTGGTGTAGCAGGCCGGTCGGGTGGCGAACTGGGTGCCGAAGAGCCACAGGTACTTTCCCTGGTCCGCCTTTCTGACTTTGCACACATAGGACTCGGAGACCACGGGATCCGTGTTCTTCTCTTTTTCGGCGACGGCCTGCTGCCGCATGCAGAGCTTCGGGCAGGTCAGCCCCTTGGCGTCGAACCACCCGGCGTTTTGGGTGGCGAAAGATCCATTCGGAATGGGCTCGGCGACGGCGGAAACCGGTGCGAGCGCCACCAAGGCGCAAAGCAAGACCGCAGCACGATTCATGGCGACTTCTCCTCGTATGTGGCCCGGCGAGCCCCGAGACGCTCCTCTGAGGCATGCGTCGATGCGCCAACGACACGCGCACCAGAGCACAGGGGCACAGGAAGTTCAAGCGGTGTTTTTACTGCGACCGACGGGCAGACGTTCTGTCATCCAGGGAACCGGGAGGGGTGAGCACCCAATTCGGGGAAACACGGGATGGGTCCGCCTTCGAGCCGGCGACGCGGTTCGCAGCGGGGCAGCTACCGGGTGTGGCATGGTCGGGTAAGATTGCCTGAGACCCGCGCGACTGCGAGATCGACACGAGAGGCTTCGCCCCGCAATGAGTACTCACCAGGCCAACCCCAACGAGAGCCCGACACTCGATTGGGTGATCGACAGCGACACCCACATCTCCGAGCCGCCCGACCTGTTCTTGAGCCGTCTGCCGAAGAAATGGCACGACAAGGCTCCGCACGTGATCCGCAACGAGGACAGCGGGTTCGAAATGTGGGCCGTCGGCGAAGAGCAGAAGGTGGCGATGCCTCTCGGTCACACCGCGGTGGCGGGTTGGCCCGAGCCCTTCCCAGCCGCACCGGCCACCTTCGACGAACTTCCGAAGGCCGCGCACGACGTTCACGCGCGTCTCGCTTACATGGACTCGCTCCGGATCTGGGCGATGGCGGTGTACCCGAACGTTGGGGGCTTCGGCTCGCAGGCCTTCCTGAACCTGAGTGAGCCGGAGCTGATGCTGGCCTGCGTGCGCGCCTACAACGATTTCCTGACCGACTGGTGCGAGCCGGCGCGTGAACGGTTCATTCCGATCGCCGCGATGCCCTTCTGGGACGTCGAGGCCTCCGTGAAAGAGATCGAGCGGACCGCGAAGGCCGGGCACAAGGGTGTTCTCTTCACCGGTGCACCCCAGGACCACGGCATGCCCGCGCTGGCGAGTCCTCATTGGAATCCCCTGTGGGAATGCGCGCAGGCCCACGACCTGCCGGTCAGCTTCCACATCGGGTCGGGAGAGTTCACCGGCAGCGACTGGACGCCCGAACGCATCGAACTCTATGGGCCGGGGGGCATCAATGCCCAGACTTCGATCGGCCTGTTCCTCGAGAACGGCCGGCAGATCATCGATCTGCTCTTCTCGGGCGTTCTTCCGCGCTACCCCGACCTGAAGTTCGTCTCCGTCGAGAGCGGCATCGGTTTCATCCCCTTCCTGCTCGAAGCCGCCGACCACACCTTTGGCTACGGGCAGGTGGCCGCGCACCGCCCCGAGTTCAAGCTGAAGCCGAGCGAATACTTCGCGCGCCAGGTCTACGGCTGTTACTGGTTCGAGGAGTACGCGCCGCGCCACATGCTCGACAAGATCCCCGTGGACAACATCCTGTTCGAGACCGACTACCCGCACCCCGTGTGTCTGTACGGAGACGTGCGCGAGAAGATCGAAGCCGGCCTGGGCGACGCACCGCACGAACTGCGCCGCAAGCTGCTCTTCGACAACGCGGCGAAGCTCTACAAGGTGGATGCGCCACCGGCCTGAGCGATCCGAGACCCGGGAACGAGAGCCCGGGTCCACCCGCCGCATGTCCGCCGTACCTCGATGCGGGGGTGCAGCTTGAATTTCCCATCACGGAGATCCGGTCGCCGACCCGGGTACCCGCGCGTCCGCGGATCATTCGTGGGGGTGGGCCATCTTCTCAGGGCGCACGAGTTCGTCGAACTTCTCGGCGTCGAGAAAGCCGAGTTCCACGCAGGCTTCCTTCAAGGTGGTGCCATCTTCCTGCGCCTTTTCGGCGATCTGCGCTGCCTTGTCGTAGCCAATGTGGGGCGACAGCGCGGTTACCAGCATGAGCGAACGCTCCACCAACTGTTCGATCCGTTCGCGTTGCGCCTCGAGACCTTCCACGAGGAACTCGCGGAAACCGCTGCAGGCGTCGGAAATCAGCGAAACCGAGTGGAGCAGGTTCGCTGCCATGACGGGTTTGAAGACGTTCAGTTCGAAATTTCCCTGGGACGCCGCCATGCCGACCGCCACGTCGTTTCCAATCACCTGGACGGCCACCATGGTCATGGCCTCGCACTGGGTGGGATTGACCTTGCCGGGCATGATCGAGGAGCCGGGCTCGTTGGCCGGAAGCTTGAGCTCGCCCAGACCGGAGCGTGGGCCCGATCCCGCCCAGCGAATGTCGTTTGCGATCTTCATGAGGGCACCGGCCATGACGCGCAGAACACCCGACATGGCCGCCATGGCGTCGTGGGCCGCGAGCACCGCGAACTTGTTCGGGGCCGACTCGAAGGCGATTCCGCTCTCCTCCGCGAGGATCGCGGCACACCGCTCGGCAAAGCCCTTGGGCGCGTTGAGCCCCGTCCCCACGGCCGTACCGCCGATGGCCAGCTGTTGAAGCGCGGGGAGCGCGCTGGCTACGGAATCGAGCGAGGCATCGAGCTGGGCGACGTAGCCCGAGAATTCTTGTCCAAGCGTGAGCGGGACCGCATCCTGCAGGTGGGTCCGGCCGATCTTCACGATCTGCTCGAATTCACGGCTCTTCACTTCCAGCGCGTCGCGAAGAGCGCGGACAGCGGGTACCAGGTTCTCCGTGATACAGCGGGCCGAGGCCACGTACATGGCCGTGGGGAACGTGTCGTTCGACGATTGGGAGCAGTTCACGTGATCGTTGGGGTGAACGGGGTCCTTGCTACCCCGGATTCCTCCGGCGATTTCGATGGCTCGGTTCGCGATCACTTCGTTCACGTTCATGTTCGTCTGGGTTCCGCTTCCCGTCTGCCAGATGCGCAGCGGAAATTCGGAATCGAGCTTTCCCGCAATGACTTCCTCTGCGGCCTCAATGATCCAACCGGCTCGCTTCTCATCGAGAACACCGAGTTCCAGGTTGGCGCGTGCGGCGGCCTTCTTCAGAAGGCCCAGCGCGTGGATCAGCTCGATGGGGATACGATCGCGATCGGAAGACCCGATCGAGAAGTGGATCAGCGATCGCTGGGTCTGGGCGCCCCAATAGACCGAGGCGGGGACCTCGATCTCGCCCATGCTGTCGGTCTCGGTCCGAACCTCGTCGCTCACGACATCCTCTATCCGGCGATCGGCGCCCGCCAGGAGTTCAAGTTGCGTTTCTCGTATGGCGGATGAGTAGGCATCCTGTCAACCCGGAGGGGGGCCTTTCGAGAACCGGCGCTTCGGGGCAGGATAGCCGGAGACTTGGCCGGAAGGTGCGGTGGTAGACTGCGGTTGCACCGTTCGGGACATGCCTCCAGGGAGGATTCCATGGCCGACTTCTCGGACGCCTTGAGCGACAAGCACATCGATTTCATCCGCGCCCAGAAGCTGTTCTTCGTCTCGACGGCGCCGGCGGCGGGGGAGGGGTTTCCGAACCTTTCCCCGAAGGGGTACGACGCGCTGCACATCCTGGGTCCCAACCGCCTCGTCTACGTCGATCTGCCCGGCAGCGGGAATCAGACGGCCTCACACCTCTCCCAGGGGGCGACGATCACGATCATGTTCTGCGGGTTCGAGAGTCAGTCATGGATTCTGCGAATCTACGGCCGCGGTCGCGCATTGCGCCTGGGTACGTCCGAGTTCAGGGCGGTCGCGGAAAAGATCGAATCCGCTGTTCTCTGCAGTGCCACGCGTCAGATCTTCGATATCGAGATCGAGAAGGTCCAGACCTCGTGTGGCTACGGCGTGCCGCGTTATGAGTTCAAAGGCGACCGCCCGACGCTCCTCAAGTATTTCGACAAGTACGAGAAAGCGGGTGAGCTTGCGGATGTGGTCGGCCAGCTCTCGAAACCCCAGGAGAACGTCTGATCGGAAGGAGGGGAGGAAGGAATGACCGGGAGCTTTCTGAGCCACGATCGACTTCCCGGTGCGCTTGTCCTGACGGCGCTGCTTGGCATCGCCCCCGTCGGCATGGCTGCGCAGGAGCTTCCGTCCGCCAGCGACGTCCTGGCGGAAGCCGGCTACTCGGCGGACCAGCGCTCCCAGGTGCTCGCGGGGAAGTTCGTGAGCGGCGACGTCCACGAGTCCTCGGATCGGGAGATTGCCCTGTCCCTGGCGTTCCTGATCCGCGGCCCCGACACGAGGCTCGTGAAGGAGTTCATCTCCGACCGCATGGAGCACCTCGACCCCAGTGTCACTGCCTCGGGTCAGATCCGGGGAAAGGGCTCGCTCGGCGACTTCCAGGCGTTGCGCCTGAAGGACAAGAGCGAAGTCAACAGCCTGCTCGACGCGGAGCCGGGGGAAGCGGTGAACTTCTCTGCCCAAGAGTTGGCCCGGTTTCGCGAGGTCCGCCTCGGGGGCGACGCCGACCCCCGCGATGCTGTGCAGCAGCTGCTGCGCCAGTTGCTGCTCACCCGCTACCGCGAGTACCGAGCCGGGGGACTCGACGCCATCGCGCCCTACGACCGCGGCGACGGGAATCTCGTAAAGCCCGGGCAGGAACTCGCAAGTGCCACCCGGGCTCCGGGGCCCCTGGAACCCTACGAGAGCCGTATCTTCCAGGCGCTGCTCGGCTATCCGAAAACTCGATCCGAGGAAATGACGGAACGCTTTTATTGGAGCCGGTACGACCTCGACGACCAGCCGACCTTCGTCCTCACCCAGCTCCTCGCGATGAAGGCCGGGAAGCAAAGGGCCCTCGTGGAGCGTCAGTACTACGTGAGCCGGAGCTACAACAGCGAGCAGGCCGTGCTGAGCGTCTGGCCGGTGAAGGAGGGCACGCTGGTCCTGTACGTGAATCGGATTTCGACCGACCGCGCCGCGGGCATCGGCAGCAGCGTCCGCCACAGTCTCGGGCGCAAGATGATGCGCGACAAGCTCGAGGCTCTCTACCGCAAGCTCCAGAGCTACGGAGCATAAGAAGTTCAAACCAGGTTTTCGAGATGTCTCTCACCCCATGGCCCTGACTCACGAGTTCGCGTGGTCGGCGTCCCGCGCTTCCAACTTTGCTCAGTGCCGGCGCCGCCACTACTACCACTACTACGGCGGCTGGCAGGGTTGGAATCGCGGCGCGGAGCCCCAGCGCCAGCAGATGTACCAGCTGAGCAAACTCACGCGCATGCCCATGGTGACGGGTGACGCCGTGCACCAGAGCCTGGCGCGATATTTCCAGGCCAAGCCGGGCCAGGTGGCCGACGCCAAGGCGGTCAGCGACTGGGCGGTTTTCCAGCTGCGCCAGTGTTTCGGAGAGTCCCAGAGCGAGAAGTGGCGCCAGTCGGCCTAGAAGTTTACGCACCTGGCCGAGCACTACTACCACGAGGAATCGCTGCGGGATCGCGAGGCCGTGGCCGCCTACGGGAAGGGTTTCGTCGAGCGCATCGAGCGCAGCGTTCAGGGCTTCTTCGCGTCGCGTGATCTCGCCTGGGTGCGCGACGCCTCGCCCGATGACTACGTGTTCATCGAGGATCGGCAGAGTGCCTTCGACTCCTTCACGCTGCACGGCACCAAGATCTTCGGCACGCCCGACTTCGCGCTGCGCGACGCCGACGGCCACGTCCATCTCTACGATTGGAAGACCGGTCGCCCGACAGACGCCGACACCTTCCAGCTGCACGTCTACGCGATCTTCGCCCGCGAGAAGTGGGACGTACCGCTCGAGCAGTTCACCGCCTACGACGCCTACCTGAACGACGGCGAGGTGGTGCGCTGCGAGATCACCCCCGCCTCGCTGGCCGCTGCCGAGGAGCGCATCCAGGCCTCGGCGGACGCCATGCGCGCGCTGCACTTCGACGCCGATCGCGGCATGGGCGACCCCGATCTCTTCCCGCGCATCCCCCTCGACAGCCCCGCCGCGCGCGCCTGCGGCCGTTGCAACTTCCGCGAGCTGTGCGGCCGCTGAGGCGCGTTCGGCGGAAGACCCTTGCCCCCCGGTTCCAACCTGGTGATGCCGATACCGGCCATCGCCCAGGCCGACAATGCTAAACGCTCCAGAGATTTTGCGTAATGCAGGCTTCATCGAGTGGAACGGGCGGTTGGGTCGACGTCGTCAGGAGGTTCCTGCCGTGCTCGTCGAGGGGCGACGGGAGAACCCTCCGAAAAGGACGATCCAGATGCAGGGCGTCAGAGCCAGCAGCAGTCCGATGATTCCCAGGAGAGTCGAGTGTTCGGGCCAGATGAGATGGCCGAGTAGCCACGCGAATACCGCTGCCAGCAACGAGATCGCAGCTCCCGTCTCGGCACCGACGATCTGTACCGCTCTGACACTGAAGAGTTGGTAGAGCGTTCCTGCAAGACCTGCCGTCAGGAGAAGCCCCAGAGAGGCGGGATTTCCCCATCTGTCCATTTCGGAAAAAGTGGATCGGATGGCGACGAGAGGAACGGCGATGACGAGCATCGTGATAGTCAGATGCAGCGTCATGAACTGCGGGTTCTCACCTCGGCAGAAATCAATCGTGATCACGGCGCCCGCCCCGAACACTCCGAGCACGACCGCGATGAGGATTATCCAGTACCCGACCTCGAGGTGGCTTCCTTCCATCAGCCCCACGCCCACCGCCGCGATCGCGGCGATGGGCCAAAAGGTCCACCGCACCAAGCTGCGGCCGACAAGGAGATAGATCCCTGCAACCCAGAGTGGGCGCATACTCGCCAGGGTGAAGGACTCACCAGGGGATATTCGTTGAAGCGCGTAATAGAGCGCGCCAAGGTAGATTACTGCGGAAACGCTTCTTGCCAGGATTCGTGGATTGGTCCATTGCCCTTTGCTGCGCGTGGCCAGGAAGGCGACGATCGCGAAGGGAAGGCCAAACACGGCCCGGGCGAGCAGCGCGATGTCCCACACGCCCTCACCGAGAGCATGAACGGCAACTCCTGACAGTGCGAAGGCCAGGGAGGCAATGATCATGAAGACCAATGCCCGATTCGCAGCCATGGCCTCGAAGTATAGGCAAAACAAGGAGCGTTTCGGTGACCTTCGCCACTCGGTGGAGTCTTCTGGGTCTTCCTCTCGTATTGCAGCTTGATTTCTTCACGGGTCCCTGTTGGACAGAATGTCTACCTGGCGGACCGAGGGAAAATGCAGCTCGAACTTCCTATGCTCACGGAGTGTGGCGAGTGGGTAATCGACGCCCGGCATCTGCGATGCCCTTCCCCGAGAACCGTGTACTGTACGGACCGACCCCGGTGAGATCTCGCGGCGTGGCGAGCGTGATCGCGCGCGCTGGCGCGGCATACCGAGACTGAGATGAGCGCGGAGCGTCGTCCGGCAATTCTGACACCTTCGCTCGACCTCCTCAGCGGTGGACTCCTGTCGATCATCGCAGTCACGGCGTTCCTCACCTATGTCGAGGTCTTCAATCCCACCTTCTCCTACTCGCAGAACCCGCTGGAGTATTTCTGGCTCTCGGCTCTCTTGAACTGGCCCCATTTCATGGCCTCCTACTGGCTGGTTTACGGATCGAGAGATACCCGGCGGCGGCATCCCTGGGCGGCGTTCTGGGTGCCTGGGATCATCGTGGGAGTCTGCATCGCCGCGTACTTCACGCAGGCCTACGGTGTCCTGGTTCCGGGGCTCGGAGGCATGAATCTGGAAAGAGCGCTGGCGGTCGCGACCACGTTCTACCTCGCGTGGCACTACGCCGGCCAGGCATTCGGATTGGTCGCTTCACATGCCTGGATCTCAGGTCAGAGGTTGGAACCACGGGAGCGCAGTCTCATCCGCGTTGGGCCGCGTGCGCTCATCGCGGTTCACGTACTCTGGTCGATCCGCTTCATCTACGGGGAATCGAACGATCCAGCTGCAGCGGGCATTCGACCAACCACCGTTCTGCTCACCGAAATTGCTGGGATCGTTGCACTTGCCGCGTTTGCGGTTGGCGTATACGGATTTTGGCTGGTTCGTCGACGTACCGGTCGTTGGCTTCCCGCGCAAGCGATCGTTCCGTGGGTGGCACTCTTCTTCTGGTACGCGCTCTTCTATGGCTATCCCAATCCATCCGTCATCATCTGGGTCCAGCTCTTCCACGCCTTCCAGTATTTGGGGTACCCGTTGCGTGTGGAATTGAACACTCGCGCACAGGCCTTTCCGAACGAGAGACCCGTTCGGCGCGGACTCTTCATGATGAGCTACTTCACGTTGTTGTTGTTGGCGGGCTTGTTCATATTCTTCCTCCCGTCACAATTCCTCGACTCCTCCCAGATGGTCATCGCTGTTCTCCTCGCCAATGCTGTAAACCTGCACCACTATTTCACTGATGGAGCGATCTGGAAGGTCAGTAATCCAGAGACGCGTCGCGTGCTTTTTGCGCACATAGCATCTCGTTGAGAGACTTCTGCCGGGTCATGTTTCTCCATTTGCGCCAGATTCAACCACATGCGAGAAATAAAATACTCTTGCGCAACAGCTTCAACGCGCGTGTAGTACACCCAGTTCCAGTTGTGCTGCGCAACAGCGTGCCCAGAGTCGGGAGCATGGAAAATTCAAGCTGCGTTTTCGCGATCGCCGATGAGTAGACATTCTGTCGAATGGGGAACCGAGAAGGGGACCAGGCTCCAATACGGGACCTGTCCGGAGTGCAGGGCGAAATGGATTCAACCGGCGGCCCTTCGATTCGACGGAACACCGCTTTCCGGGGCCTCGAGTTCCCCGGGCCCGCCCCCGGCCCACGCAGAAGACGCTGTTATCCCCTCGGGCCAGGAATCTGTGTAGACTGGCTAACGACATCGTTGGGGCGCTGTTTTGGCAGCCTGAGAAACCGGACAAGCACGGAAAAAGGGGGTTCTCCATGTCTGTTACTGATTCGGGTGCCGCGGCCGGCCAGGGCTCCTTGGAGCGCGGGATTGCGGGCGACTACCAGTTCGAGATTGGCGAAGTGCTGAGTGAGGCGTGGGCCAAGACCGACGGCTCCAAAGCCACGTTTGCGATCGCATTCATCATCTACCTGGCGATTCTTACCGGGGTGAATATCGTCGTGCGTTTGGCAACCGATATTTTCGATCGCGTGGGCTTCGACGCGTTCGATGTGGTGAACCAACTGGTGCCCGTCGTCGTCGCCATGCCCATGGTCTGCGGAATCGCGATGCTCGGTCTGCGCCGCAGCGTCGGTGTGGCGACCAGCCCTGGTATCGTTCTGCGCTATTTCCACCTCTGGATTCCCGTGGTTGTAATGACTCTGATCATGTACGTGCTCGTGGCAGTTGGATTGGCACTGCTCATCATTCCGGGAATCTATCTGTCGGTCAGCTACATGATGGCGATCCCTCTCCT
>Ga0310342_100002806_pt1 | contig 11302 bp, 6 predicted proteins | sample S15DNA20500_MG_FD_206155 | JGI IMG/M metagenome (GOLD analysis project Ga0310342, IMG submission 206155) | Marine microbial communities from station ALOHA, North Pacific Subtropical Gyre - S1503-DNA-20-500_MG | ecosystem: Environmental > Aquatic > Marine > Oceanic | place: Pacific Ocean: North... | reverse complement strand
ACCGTCGAAAAGAGTTCCTCGATCGATTCGGCACCGATCGCTGCTAACATGGCACGTTGGTCGTCGGACGTATTTAACACGTAAGGCATCGTCTACCACTCAACCTTCTTCGGCACACTGTTTCTGATACGCTTCATAATCCATCAATTGTGCAACACCCGCTTGATCTGCAATCCGAATCCTGGCAATCCAACCTTCACCATACGGGTCTTCACTGAACGTCTCCAACGAATTCGCAAGCGGCGAATTTACCTCGACAATTTCACCATCCACGGGACTGTAAATATCGCTAACCGCTTTCACGGATTCAATTTCCCCCAAAGAGGATCCCGTAGAAACCACTTGACCTACCTCCGGCAGTTGAATGAAAACCAAGTCCGTCAGCGCCTCAATCGCAAATGCTGAAATGCCAATGGTCGCAAATTTTTCATTACCCTTCTCAATGATATGCACCCATTCGTGTGTGGATGCATAAAGAAGCTCCTCAGATTTCACGATTTGGTTCCTCAGTCAAGTTTTACTTCGTTTGTAAAATGGCAAAGCGGTCACCTCCGCATTTTCCAACTTCCCACGAATGTCGATCGAGAGTGCTGTACCTGGTTCTGCCAATTCATGTGGAACAAACCCCATCGCAATGGGACATTCGAAAGTCGGTGAAAATGTACCGCTTGTCACAATGCCAACAATTTCGGATGTATCCAAAATTGGATAACCCTCGCGCGGTATACGTCGTCCAAACAACCGCAACCCCACCCGTTTTCTACTGGCGCCACCAGCAGAACGCGCTACCAAGACCTGGGAACCAGGAAACTCGCGTTCCTCAAGATCAACCGCAAATTTCAGTCCTGCTTCAATCGGATCGATCTGCTCATCCAACTCATGTCCGTACAACGGCATCCCGGCTTCTAAACGCAACGTGTCACGAGCTGCAAGCCCCGCCGGAATCACTTCGTAAGATTGGCCCGCCTTCAACAGGCGATCCCAAGTTTCGAGAGCCTTGTCAGCTGCAACAATCAATTCAATGCCATCTTCTCCCGTATAACCGGTTCGACTGACGGTAGCTTCTGTGCCATCAAGATTGGTTACTAGAGAGCGATAATAGCCGAGCGACTCAAGCGGTTCGGAAATGATCGCCTGGGCTGTTAATAATGCCCGCGGTCCCTGGACAGCGATCATACTGGTTTCGAATGTCAAGTCAACGATTGAAACCTGTTGTTTTTCAACATGCAAGTCCAGCCAACTCTTAATCTTTTCGCGATTACTGGCATTAACCACCAGCTGAAAAGCCAAATCGCTACCTTCTGAATCGATACAGTAAACCAAAATGTCATCGAGAACCCCACCCGATTGATCCGTAACCAGACTGTATCTGATCCGGCCAGGCTGCATGTCCTTAACACGTCGGGTCACCATCCGTTCCAGAAACAATGCTGCATCCCGGCCATCCACCAGCAAGCGACCCATGTGAGAAACATCAAACAACGTGACGCGCTCGCGCGTCGCCTGATGCTCGTCCACGATCGAAGTGTATTTGACCGGCATCGACCAGCCGGCAAAGTCCACCAGCGAACCACCATGGGCATCGTGCCACGAAAAAAGCGGCGTTTGTAGCAACGTGGTCGTCATGACGTAGACGTCGTTATCGGGATAGCGTGACTCTCACGCAAATTCTACCCGATGCGACGCCAATGACTAGGGGCAGGTCGCCCACAATCCGAATTTAACCATCCTGTCCTCCCCACGGCAGATCGCCCAAACCGGTTTTAGCAAAGCAAGGTAAAGCACCAAGCCAGTACAGAGCCATTAAACGATTTAGCGTATTTCAAAATCAATCGACGACTGACCAAATTTATGCCCTTTAACGTCTTCAATCGTCAGCTGCAGAGTATACGATCCAGGCTGGATCTCTTTGGGCATCCACATCCGGTAGGGAATGAAGTAATCCCGGCGACGATTCCGACACGTCTCCTGTTCTAACTGGAAGGTCTGGTCCGCCACTCGATTTCCCGAACGATCTAAAATCTGATAATTGCCTTTAAATGCAGTTGCAAATCCCTCAGCAGTCTGCTCAACGGTGAAGTTGTCAATCTCGACATACAAAAGAACCTGTTGATTAGGCTCAAAACGGTTCGGTTCGAACTTCACAAAACGTCCATAACTTTCAACTTCACTGCAAAAAGCGAGATTGCGAACATCTAATCGACTCACTTCAGCAAGTTCCATGGCAGCCGTACGAAACTCCCGAAGCGCCAGCGCAGCGCGACGGTCCGTAACCGGGGTCTCTCCATCGGCGAGATAGATTGCCATGCCATGAAGTTGATGTGGCCAAAATTGCTCTGGAAGATCTTTGAAACCGGTGACTGGCTCAATCGCATCTTTACGTCGACCAGCGACAAGATACAAGAGACGCAACAACGCCTGGTTTCGAGCTTCCTCCACCGGGCTAATGTCCTTTTGCCCTACTTCCTTTTCTAGTGATTCAATCGTCTGACTCAAAGCACGTTGCCAATCCTGAGAATCAAGCTTTGAATTTTCCGAAACCAATACAGGTTCCCCCAGTAAGGTCTCAGCAACCCGTCCTCCTTGCTGCTGCAATCGTTGGGAGTCGACAACCGATTCCAAAGTAGAACGTAACTTTTGCGGTGTCCCCGTCTCCTTCAGAATTTTGTGAACGGGAACGGTGTCCGCCTCGTCAGACTGGCGCGCCACTAGCCATTTTCGACCCTGCAAAGAGTCCGTTGATCCCAAGCCAACGTCACGTACACCGGCTGCGATTGCTTGTAACTTGCTGCGGCGCAAATCCGCTTTCCTGCGAAGCGGATTATCCGGCTCTTTAGAACTGGACTCAACCGAATCTTGTTCGATCGTTTTTTCACCATCTATTTTCTGTAATCTGGTGAGTTGCTGAGGATGATCTGCCGGAGCGGCCCCCGACTTCTTTTTGCGTTCATGATCGGCCAAGCTGTCATGCACGGCTTTTACCAGCTCTGGCCACAATTCCTGGTCAGTAGATTTAAGTTCGGTTTTCAGTTGATCATGCCGTTCGGAATCGATTTCACGTATTTTCTTTAAACTACTATAAACGGCTGTCAATTCTTCGTAACCAAGTGAGGACAGGCCAACCGACTCCGAGAAATTAAGCCGATCGGTAGCACCAACCTGGTCAGCCGGTTGTTTTACTTCTGGCTCTTGCTCATTCTGAGATTGAATTGCTTCGACCTCGGATTCAACCGACGTTGTCACTTCATCACTGGAGCTCACTGCAATCGGTGGTGGCAATTGGGTAAATTCCGTTGTGCGCAAATTGGGCGGATCAATCCAGCGCGAAGGAACAACGCAACCGCTTAAAATTAGCGATAAAAGAAAAACAATTTGGTGACAAGGTTTCAGACATGTGAACCTTGTAAAAGATTGTTTCATATAGAAAAAAGCATGCATTTCTATTGGTCTCACGGACAGAAAAAATAGTCGGAATTTAGAAGTGAAATAACAGACCGGACAAGCGGCGGCATCCTAGACGACCGGCAACAACAATGCAAGTGAAAGTTAGGTAGTAGCTCTGCAGTGATAGCAGCATCTGAAAGGTGTCCCGCCAGATCTTATGCCAATGGAAATTGACTTCCAGAAAACCCCTACGAACAACAGATGATTATCCCAAAATCGCCTGGGGTGATTGGATCGCCTCAAAGATTTGTGCTAACAGGTGAATCACGCAATTCAGAACTGAGGCTGATAAGCAATAACTCCAGTACCAGCCGGGCACGCTGATCCTGAGAATGACTCCCTTTTAAGGCAAGATCTCGTTTTAACAATTGCCGAAATAATCGTCCTGCTCGGTGCCGTCCCAACTGCTTAAGTTGCCGTTCGGCATTGGCCAGCGATTCACGAGGCCATTTGCGAAATCCAGCCTGCTCCAATGCGTCACGCAAACTCATTCTTCGTCGTTCCTGTTCGGCCCGTTCGTAGATGCTCGTCGCACGATTGAATCGACGGAGTGACCAGGATATCTGCCCGAATAGGCCAAGGGAGTTCTCACCCGTTTGCAATAACTGGTCTAATAATCGAATCGCTTTTTCAGCATCACCGTCGGCTGCAGCATCCACAAGTTCCCAGGTGGTATTCAGCGACACACCTCCGACGACATCGCGGACCACTTCTGGAGTAATCGCCTGGCCAGATTCAACATACAACGCAAGCTTAGCCAGCTCTTGGTCGAGAAGCCCAAATTCCGTGCCAACCAGTTCGAGTAAGAGGTCGGCTGCCGGTTTCGAAAGTGCCTGTCCATGATGTTCACGGGACCTGTCTTCCAGCCAGCTTCGTACTCGGCGACGGTCGATCGTTTTCCCACGCCCTGACGTCGGCGCACGACAATCGACTTGCAGTTGGTGTTTATCCAGTGCTTTGAAAAGTCGCGTGTTACTGGCCCATGTGCCAACCGTCAAAATCAGTACGCCCGTAGAGCTGGGAGCTACAACATACTCCTCCAGCTCGGTACGATACTTGGATACAAATCCGTCTGCCTCTTCGATGACCACCAGGCGACGGTCGGGACCAAATAATGATACCGTTGCTAATTCATCTGACACATCCCGCCATTGGACCAAATCTCCCTGATAAGTCGTGAACGGAATATCCTGCTCATCGTCGCCCAAAACGACCGTGCGCAGCCGTCGCATAACCAGGGTCTTTAAAAATAGTTCATCACCAAACACAACGCAAAATGCAGTCGCATCAATGGATTCCAAGTCAAGTAAATCAAAAGCGTGTATCGTTCGTGACATTGTTTTACAGCCCTGACGTTTAAAACTTATCCCACATCTCCTAATTCAAATACCTCACCATACCGATGGAACACCATTTGTCGCAGTCTCTCATAACCTTTATCTAACAGCTGTGGGTCCCCTGCAACCAGAGTCTGTGCCGCAGTACGTGCCTCTTGAAGTACATCGCTATCTCGCATCAGGTCGGCTATTCGCAATGGCACGACACCGTGCTGACGTGTACCAAACAACTCTCCAGGACCTCGCAGTCGATAATCAACCTCTGCCAATTTAAATCCATCACTGGTGTGAACAAACGCCTCAAGCCGCTCGCGAGCTTCATCGGTACGCGGATCTGCAAACACGCAAACGTAACCTGGGTAATTGCCTCGCCGCACACGACCACGAAGCTGGTGCAATTGAGCCAATCCGAATTGCTGGCCATCTTCGATTGTCATGATCGTTGCATTAGAAACATCAATCCCGACCTCGACAACTGACGTAGCAACCAATACGTGTGTGACTCCCGAGCGGAACTTTTCCAGTGCAGCCTGCTTGTCACCAGCTGACAAACGGCCATGCACCAAGCCGACACGAAACCCTGCCAGAGGTCCTTGCGAAAGTTCTGAAAAGGATTGCTCGGCACTTGCCAAACGAGACTCGGCCCTCGCATCAATACGTGGTGCAATCACATAGCCTTGTCTGCCTTCACCCAGTCTCTTTCGAAAAAACTTCCACCAACGTTCTCGCTGTTGAGGTGCGGCCCAATAAGTATGGACCTTTTGACGTCCTTGTGGACCCTCGCATAATATAGAGTCATCAAGATCACCGAAGATTGCCATTGCGATCGTTCGAGGAATTGGTGTTGCCGTCATCACCAAATAATGTGGATCCAATCCAGCGCTGCGCAATTGTGCACGCTGAAGAACTCCAAATTTATGTTGTTCATCCACAACGACTAATCCAAGTCGAGGAAAAGCCACACCCGATTTCACCAGTGCATGAGTCCCAACCACCAAATCCACTTCTCCCAGCTCAATCGCCCGCCGTAGTTGACGACGTTGAGAACCCGATTGACTGCCACTTAACAGTGCTATCCGCACCTGACTATTGGATAACAGTTGACGAAATGTTTCAACATGCTGTTGGGCCAATACCTCGGTAGGAGCCATCAAAGCCGTTTGATAACCGTGCGCAACTGCGACAAGCATCGCATAAGCTGCCACAACCGTTTTGCCGGTACCAACATCTCCCTGTAACAATCGATTCATCGGATGAGTTTCACCCAAATCCATGACTATTTCTTCGACCACACGGTTCTGAGCCGCTGTAAGCCGAAAGGGAAGTAGTCGACGAATGCGGGCGTCAATTTTACCATTGACAGACAGCGATGGTGAGTGACGTTGGGTCGATACCATCGCGCGCCGCATGGCCACCGCTAACTGCAAAACGAACAACTCTTGAAAAATAAACCGTCGTCGCGCTTGCTCTATGCTCGCCCGATCTGTTGGAAAATGTACTTGCGGAAGTGCGGTTTGAATGGGCCAGATGTTAAATTGACCGAGTATCTCCTCAGGAAACACTTCTTCAACAGCCGATGCACATTGCCGAAGCACTCCTGCGATGATGCGTCGAACCTGTGGTTGTCGTAGTCCTTCGGTAAGGGGGTAGACTGGTAAAATACTTCCCTGTTGCAATGACGATTCATTTTCCACCATTTCTACTCGAGGATGTGCCATTTCCCAATGCACTCCCCGCTTGCGGGCGGTGCCAGAAAACAACACGACACTTCCGTGGCTGAACTTGTCACGCATATAGGGTTGATTGAACCACACCGCTCTCAAAAATTGATCGCTATCGCGAATCAACACGGCCAGCATCGAACGGCCAGGACCTGTCTTACGGAACTCTATTTTTTCAACCTTCCCACAAACACTCAATGGCTTGTCTTCTTCGAGTTGATCAATCGACCGCAATTCGCTCATGTCCTCGTAATCACGAGGAAAGAAAAATAAACAATCCAAGGCAGTACGCAGCCCCAGTTTTTCCAATAAATCAGCGCGTTGGGACCCCACCCCCTTGAGAAACTGTACTGGTGTATTCAGCGGAATCGCCGTTTCTTCCGTTTTGTCAGACGTGGATTCCATGACCGTATTCTATGATGCCGGTCAAGAAAAGAGGATACGGGGAACCAACCGTGGGAGACTTCGTCCTCAATGGTCACTTTTCACCGCTGACGAATCCTTGGCGACCGTGGCCTGACTGTCACCGTTGCTTTCCTCCTCAGAGGGCTGTTCGACCAAAGATTTGAGACGCGGTGCAAAAGCATGGCGTTGCGGTTTAGTGAGGTCATCTAATTTGCTGGCCAGTTCGGAATCACGGCGAGGCTCATCACGACGCGTCCAGGGAAGACGGACAAAAAAGGAACTTCCACGTCCCAGGTCGCTATCAAACGAAACGTCTCCACCTAACAGTTTGCAAAGTTCCTTAACAATCGATAATCCCAATCCAGTTCCGGTATAGGATCGAGTCAGGTTATCTGTTCCGATACCACTTCCCTGGCGAAACTTCTCGAAGATGATTTCCTGATCTTCTTCAGCGATTCCAACACCCGTATCAGCAACGGTCAGTTCAAGGCGGCCCTGTGAATCACAAATCGCTGACACCGAGATGCGACCTCCTTCAGGCGTGAACTTAATCGCGTTCGACAACAAATTCGTAAGAATTTGCTGCACCTTACTCTGATCCTGATACATCGCCGGCAAGTCGCCGGCAACTTCAACTTCAAGATCGATATTCTTTTCATCTGTCAATGGACGAACGAGATCCGACTGGGCATGAACAACAGCGTCAATACGAAACTGGCTAAGACGAACCTCCATTTTGCCACTTTCCATTTTCGCCAAGTCCAAAATATCGTTGATCATTTCCAATAACATCCGGCCGGACTTCTGTATATTTCCAACATATCTTTGTTGTTTCGGATCGAGTGAATCCACACCTTGGAGGACGTCTGAAAATCCAAGGATACTGTTCAGTGGCGTGCGCAATTCGTGGCTCATGTTCGCCAGAAAATCGCTTTTCAATCGGTTCATTTCGTAAAGCTGCATGTTGGCCTGAGCCAATTCGTCAACCTTGCTGTCGAGACTTCCATTGACTTCTCTCAATTCTTTTTGCGCCTCCGTAATGCTACGAAGCATCCGGTTGAACGCATCTGCCAATTCCTCAAATTCGTCGTTCGTGTTGATCGTAGCCCTCATTTCGATATTACCCTGACCAATCGCATCGCTGACATCCTGCAAGTGTTTCAAGGGTTTGACGATGACATAACGAACAATGAAGTACATGGCGAACATGGCTACGGCCACGGTAGCAAGCGCTGCTGCGAGCAAGATTGCCCGATTCTTGTTGATATCGGTTCGCGTAAAATCAAATGGAATCCGTACACGTACGACTCGAAATGCTGGTCCCTGGTCGAACGTGCCTACCTCAGCAGCCGGTACGGCACCAGCCAGTGAAGCCTGTCCATGGCAAAGTTTGCAAGACTCTTTGTTAGTCCAATAAACGGGTTGGTAATAATGATATTCATTCTGACCGTCCATTTTTCGCAATCGATTCCGTGGTGGAATACTCTGTGTCACGGTCAGGGGACCGTGAGATAGAGCTTGCTGTACCTGCGGATCATTTTCGACAAGCTTGTTGTTAGATTCTTCTTCAAGCTCTGCCATATGCTGTTGGTATTCTTCCTGTAACTCCAATACGATCTGCCGCTCTTCCTGTGTTTCTGGTTCGATTACAGGCTTGGCCCACTTGTCAGGCAACGTTGTGCTTGGCGGCGGCTTCTTCAAAGCAAGTACATCCCAGCCGTATTCCTGATTCTGCATATCGCGAATCATCTCATGTAACAATCGTTCTTCGCCTGACCCTTCTTCGTCAGCAGAGTTAGGCTGGGGAAGCAACGTCTCCATGCCTCTTTTATTTTCCCAGATCTGCCAATGATATTTCAAAATACTGGCAACGACGAAATCGCGCCCCACTTTTCGGTTGCTGTCTTCCACCAGCTTTTCGGTGCGCATGCCGTAACCCCAGAAACTTCCCGAGATCAACACAAGCAAACAGCCACCAAAGAGGAACCGACATTTCCGTTCCAGATTCGTTCCGCCTAAAACACGCCGAAACGTTCGATAGGACATTGCAGTTTCCGGAAATCTAATGTGTCGAAACGACTGAACTACCAAAGCGTAAAAACAAAATTGAAAAACAATCGACGACTTTCATCCGTTTCTCTCCCACCTGGTGGCTCTGGAGATTCTCCATTCGAGAAACCAACAGCAGCCAGCCACCAACCCATTCTAAGGTTACCCGACTATAACAACCAGTGCGATTCGATCACTGGTTTTTCTATAAAGACGCCGTCAAAGCATGTTCTGAGGATCAACATCGACGATCCATTGCACATCACTAGGTTGACGAACCTTGGAGGTTGCCGTTCGAACGGTGTCGCGCAGATCAGATTCGTTGGGACCATGCAAAAGCATGTGGAAACGGAATTTCCCTCGAATCTTGGCAATCGGTGCCTCTGCAGGACCCAGTACTCTGACCTGGACGCCCGTCGCATCGATTGTTGCCTGAAGTTGCTCCTGGACACCTTCGACAAACTGTTGAGTTGTTGCCTTCGACAAACCTCTTGCTACCAGTCGAATCATCGCTGCGCAGGGCGGATATCCATACTCTTCGCGTATCGGTAATTCATCGCCGGCGAATTGCAAATAGTCGTGCTGCTGCGCGGCCTTGATAGCTGGGTGGTCTGGACTATAAGTCTGCACTAATACATGTCCCCCCTTCGAACCGCGGCCCGTACGACCAGCAACCTGGGTCACCAGTTGAAAAGTTCGTTCGGCCGCGCGGAAATCGGGAAAATGTAGGGCCGTGTCAGCGTTGACAACTCCTACAAGTGTAACGTTGGGAAAGTCCAATCCCTTGGCAATCATTTGTGTACCAATCAAAATCTGAATTTCACCCTCGCGAAATCGTTTGAGCGCAGCTTCGTGACTACCTGGCCTGGTCATGGTATCGGAATCCATTCGCAAACAGGAAGCTTTCGGATAACGCGCTCGCACCTCTGTCTCCAAACGCTGCGTCCCCAATCCTAAAAATCGGATCCCTGAAAACTGGCACTCGGGACACTCGACAGGCGCTGGCGCCAAATGATCACAATAATGACAGACCGCTTTGTCACCTTCGCGATGATGAGTCAACGCAATGTCACAATCCGGACAACTAACAACATGCCCGCATGAGGGGCATTGTATGTGTGTCGAAAATCCACGTCGGTTCAATAACAAAATGGCCTGTCCACCTTCTGACAAGGCTGTTTCTAATGCGCGCTGCAGTGGACGTGATATGGCACCACGACCACCCGCATAGACTTCAGCACGCAAATCGACAATAACCACTTCCGGAAGTGGACGCCCCATGATTCGGCGAGGTAACGTTACTCGTTGATAATTCGATTGCTCCGTCTGATACCAACTTTCCAAAGAAGGCGTTGCCGTGCCTAACACTAACGGAATGTTTTCGGCCTTGGCACGAAACAAGGCGACATCACGCGCGTGATATCGTGGCGACGACTCCTGTTTGAATGAAGCATCATGCTCTTCATCCAGCACAACGAGTCCGAGATGAGGTGTTGGTGCAAAAATAGCACTCCGAGCACCAACAACAACCTGCACATCGCCTCGTGATATCTGCTCCCAGTGCCAGTGTCGTTCCGATGCATCCAAATTGCTATGCAAAACCGAAACTCTCGGAAACCGTGAACGGAATCGCTCACGAGTTTGCGGAGTTAAACTGATCTCTGGTACCAATACAATGGCCTGACGACCGTACCGAATCACCTCATCAATTGCTCGGATGTAAACTTCCGTTTTGCCACTTCCGGTCACTCCGTGCAACAAAATCGTTTCATGGCGTTGTTGGTCCAACGCACTTGTGATAGCTCGCAAAGCTAATGCCTGATCGTCATTCAGTGTCAGATGCTCCTCGCAGATGACATGCTCGTCAATCACTCCTGTCGTTCGCACTCGGCGAGTCTCTGAATGAACCAGCCCCTTCTTGCGGAGGGCCGTAATCGGTGCCTGAGTACAACCCACGGCAGTCGCCAATTGAGGAGGAGTTATGGGTTCAACTGATCCGGCAAGGTGACGCAACGCCTCCGCCTGCTTCTTGGGCAACTTTAACTGGGTCAAGCGGGCTGCAACACTTGTAGAAACCGACAGAAATATCATTTCCCTGGTACCCGCCTGGCCCCGAACACCTGATGGTACAATCGCTTCCAAAACCTGTCCCCAAGGACTCATGTACCGTTCGGACATCCAGGCCGCCATTTGCATCATCGGCTCAGATATCAAATCCCGCTGATCCACTACCGCGCGGACTTCTTTGAGTTGACTGGCAACAACATGCCGATCCTCAACTCCCACACAATAACCTACCATCGACCGGTTTCCACGGCCCAACGGTACTCGAATTCGACGCCCAAC
>Ga0310342_100002802_pt1 | contig 11306 bp, 20 predicted proteins | sample S15DNA20500_MG_FD_206155 | JGI IMG/M metagenome (GOLD analysis project Ga0310342, IMG submission 206155) | Marine microbial communities from station ALOHA, North Pacific Subtropical Gyre - S1503-DNA-20-500_MG | ecosystem: Environmental > Aquatic > Marine > Oceanic | place: Pacific Ocean: North... | reverse complement strand
ACGCTTTGAGAGATTACTTGCCTCAAAAGCAGACTTCAGGATTTTGAGATTATTATCCATATTATGAAAAATAGTTCAGTCAGGTGTTGACAAACTTCATAATCTGAAGTAGGGTTGAGCTAGTTTTAAGATGATCATCACTTGGAATAATAAATGAATACTACAAAACACAATCATAAGTCAAGGCAAATTGGTGAGAGTTTTCTTATCGATTTTACGCCTTGCTCTGAGGCTCCCTATCTACCTTCCATTCCAAGTGGTGACAGGTGGGGAGCTTCTTTATATTTGGAGGATTGAATATGCCTAACAAATGTACAGAGAGAAATTGCAACAACGAAGCGGCGGTAAAAAACCAAGCTGGGAAAGTGACCTTACAAGACAGCGGCAACGAGGTTGATTATGAGGGCTGGATGCAGGGCATTTGCTTGGACTGCATCACTGGGATAAAGGAGTTTGAGGGAGAGATGTCTGAAACACCTTACTCCGATTATATGCCAGCTGACGATGGCTTCCAGGGATACGACAAACCTAGCGACTATATTTAAAAAACGGAGGGTAAATAAATGGCTAAAAAAACTGTAGAGAAAAAAGCTGTAGAGAAAAGAAATATCCATCAGCGGATTAATGCGGTAATGCGTAAAGCGAACTTCATCCACAAAGGCAAAGAAATAAAGAACGCCAAGGGAACCGTCATGTATACGGTTGCCGGACATGACGAAGTTACGAAAAAAATTCATCCATTGTTGGTCGAGCAGGGAATCAACATTATTCCCGAATGTATCGCGATGGTACAGGAAGGGAGCAACCGCGTCCGCGTTGACATGGAATATACCTGGGTGAATATTGATGACCCCGAAGACTGTATCGTTAAAAAGTGGTCAGCATTTGGAATGGATATGCAGCATGACAAGGCAGTTGGGAAGGCTTATTCGTATGCCCAGAGACTGATGACCTTGAAGACCTTGCATATACAGTCAGGGGATAATGATGAGGTTCCTATTGAAGACTGCGAAGATGGGGACGAAGAATATGAGCCAACGGCTGCACTCACCTCGGTGACCTCGGTTGCGCTTCAAGCAGCTGCCGATGAACTAGGGGACCAGGGAATCCCTGCCATCGGACGACCGAAGGCAAACGGTAAAACACCGACATTGACTGCGACGCAGAAAAAGGCATTCGTCCAGCATGTCATGGACAACAACGTAACCCAGACCGAAGCGGTCAGCCTTTTAAAGAAACACAAGTACGCTAAGACAGCGGATATTCCACAAAATCGGCTTGGATTTTTCAAGTCAGAGATTACCAGGATTTCCAAGGAACAAAAGCGTAGCAAAGATGCAGGGCAAATCCAATGACCCAGGTCCAAACAAAACCTAACACGCTGGAAGGCGAGCTTAAAAAAAGGGCCGAGTGGGTTGAGTTGGATTGCGTGATGATGATCCAGAACGACGACGAATACAACGCGGCCATTAAAAAAGCCGAAGAGGTCAAGTCCCTGGAGAAAGGCATCGAGGATTACTGGAAGCCTCTTATACACATGGCTCATCAGAATCATGTTCTTCTGAAAAGCAAAGAAAAAAGCATGCTTGATCCTGTCAAGGCCGGACTAGAAAAATTAGGTGGATTGCTGGTCGAGTACAGGGCAAAGCGTGAACGGTTGGAACGTGACCGTCAAGAGGCGGAGCATCAAAAGCAGATCGAGGAAGCTGACCTGGAGGCATTCGAATTAGCCGAAGAGGGAGTTCCCCAGGCCGCGATCGATGCGGTTCGGGAAATGAAAACAGAAACACCCTTCCAGGCGCAGCCGACTCAAGAGCTACGATCGAGGAGTAATTTTAAGCAGGACTACATAGTAACGATCGAGGACATTGATGAGGTGGACCGTGAGTTTTTGGTTCCTTCAACTAAGGCTCATAGGGAAGCAATCATAGCTAACGCTAGAGCTAAAGCGATTAAGACAGGTGGTAAGCCTTTAAAGGGATTCAAGATTATAGCAACCGAGAAGCCCCAATTTAAGAGGGCAAAATAGAACGCCCCTTCATTTGCCGTAGGATTCGCGGTAGCAGCTGGGGGCTTAAACAGCTGCAATCACTCACGCAGTTGGTGGACTGCGAGAATCCATCTACCTAATAGAAACCGGTGATGGGGCGTGTTGGCTCACGCCCTTATCATCCAACACATGGAGGGCTTATGAATTTTAATAGAGTGTTTTTAGTCGGGAACGTAACAAGGGACGTTGAGGTCAGGAAAACCAAAACAGATTTAAAGGTCGGTGATTTTGGGTTAGCAATTAACCGGACCACAAAAGGTGGAGGAAAGAGTACCTGCTTTATTGATATTACGGTATGGGGTGATGAAGCAGACAACTGTGCTAATAACTTTGAAAAGGGGGCCTCGGTCTGCGTAGAAGGACGGTTAGACTTCCAGCAATGGGAGACTGACGCTGGTGAGAAAAAATCGAAGCATAAGGTTGTTGCCAGTAAAGTAGAAGCCTTGTCTGCTCAAGTTAACACCCCAAAGCAAGCCCCTCTCGAACTAACAGAGGAAGACATACCGTTTTAACCTTCCATTAACCCTTTTCTGGGAAATAACAATGTCGAATTATAGGACCCTCCAAACTAGATTTTGGAATGACAAGGATGTTTTAAAGTCGGGCAAGGATTGTAGATATCTTTTAGCATATTTGATCTTAAACAAGCATGTAAATAATTCCGGCGTGTACGAACTGCCACTCTCAACCATTACCTATGAAACGGCTATCCCTTCTGCAACGGTTAGGAAACTGTTTGCCAACGGTTTGCCGAAAAATGTTTATTACGATTTCGACAACGAAATAGTGTTCGTTAAAAACGCAAGGGTATATCAACCTGGGGGCAATCCGGCAAAAGTGGAAAAGGGGATTCTTAACGAATTTAATCAGACCACGAAGACTCCGCTCTGGAATCTGTTTTTAGACGCATACCCTTATTTTAAAGGGGTCTTCCCAACCGTTACAGAACCCTTACCAAAGGGTTCAATACCATTACCAATACCAATAGCTTTAGATTCTAATAAAAAGAATGAAGGAAAATTTGAGCCGGAAATTTTAGAAATTATTGCGTATCTCAACGACAAGGCGGATAAGGATTTCAAATGTGTCGAGGCGAACATGGTGAACATCCGCGCCAGGTTGAAAGATGATTACACGGTCGATGATTGCAAGCTAGTGGTCAATAACATGGTGGCGAAATGGAAAGGTGACGCGAAGATGAATGAGTACCTGCGGCCTATTACGTTATTCCAACCGAAGAAGTTTGATGGCTACCGGAACGCAAAACCGCAGGTGGAGAAGGAAAAAGAAACATCCGGCTCGGCCAAGCGTAGGCAAATAGAGCGGCTTTTGGCGCGGAAGCCTGTCCAGGAAGAACAAACTAAACTCATGGAGAACGGCGTATGACCCTAACTTACGATGAGTTTGTTGAGCAGATAGCGGCCCTGTATGCCTTTGGGATGCCGCGAAAAGACGATTGGGAGTTAGATTATTGGCATAGAGCAATCGCGGCCAAAGAGTTGACCGCTGCCCAGGTAGGGGCTGCGGTTTTGAAGATAACCCAGGATCAAACCGAGTTCTGGGATACCGATAATATTCCGGCGAAGATTATCAAAGTAGTCAAGGAGATAGCCGAGGATAAGAAGATTGCAGCTTTTAAGAATCAGATTTTACTGGCGGAGAATCGCGAGGAGGATGAGGACAAAAAAGCGTTAGCGTCCTGGGGTGGGACCCTAGAGGAAGCCGAGGCAAATAGGCAAAAAACCAGGGAGCTTATCAGGGGGGTTTTTAAATAATGATTTTTGAATTACCAATGATTTTTGAATTAAACGAAGTCGAGCAGTTTGTTGCAAGGTATGTGGCTAAGACGCGGTATGGGAATGCGCGAAAAAAAGGGACTCTGGACCAGAAAAAAGGGGGTCAGTCCTGCGAAGCGACAGACCTGGAAGGGTTCGCTGCCGAGTTACTTTTCGCTAGGATATTCAACTTGTATCCGGACTTTAGTGGGGTTGTAGGGGATGCCGATGGGGTAACACGCAGAGGTCGGACCTACGACGTTAAAGTTACCAAGTATGAAAATGGGCATCTTGTTGCAGGGCTGCACAAGAAAAACAAACCTTGCGATTTTTACGTTTTATTCACTGGTGAATTTCCAAGGTATCGGATAGCCGGATTTGGCGATCAGGAATCTCTTTTGGTTAAAGAACGGATTAAAAATTTTGAGGATAAAAACGGCAAGAAAATGGGGCCTTGTTATGCCATGAGGCAGGACGATCCGGAATTTAAACAGTTCAACGGGAGGTAGGCCGGTGTTTGGATTTGAAATATACAGAGGAGTAGAGCTAGTGTTCGGAGTTAAAATTTACAAGCCCAACAAGAAAGGGGATTTGAAATTAAAAAAAACCGTGTCCCCTGAAGACTGTTTAAAACGGTATTGGAAGAATAGGGACCCATATCGCAGCGGAATGGTTGGGAACACCGGCGTAAAGTATCACCGGATTGGCAAACTGGCTAAGTGTACGGCTGAAGGGTGCGATAACACTGTAGATGACGCGAGGTTCAAAACGTGTTCGTTAAAGTGCCGACTTAAAAAATCGCAGGTCTTTCGTAGACTGAAAAATGATAAAAAATAATATATACTCACCTGGTTGGATGGTTCATCGGTCCTCGCTCAAAAGGAGGGATCGAGTGAACGAAATTAAACTTAGAGGTGAAATATATTATGCCAATACGTCGCACCAAAAAGAAAGGCTGCGCGACTGTCTGAAAACCGACGACAGGTACGAAGCCCAGCGACGATTGGTAGAACTTAAATTTTTAGTAGAAAGGGGGTTATACCAAAAACAAAAAGAATTGTTTGATGACCGCGAGGCAAAATATAAGGCTATCACTATCAAAGGGATTAACGAGGGTAAGGTTAGCCAGGACAAAAAGAAATATGCCAAGGTGTTATTGAAACAATTCAAAGGTGTAAAAGTGTCAGACATAGATGTAAAAGCCTGGGCGTTAGAGCAAGCTGGGAAATACACCAAGTCTACTTGTTCTAAGCATTTTACGGTTATGAGGGAGCTAGGGTTTGAGGTCCCGAAAGTAAAAGGTAAGTCTGGGAAACGATGGACGATGGACCAGGTATTGGAGGAAAAGGATGTGCTGAAAGTCTTAGAAAAGATGCCGGAAAAATACAGGGATGTATGCAGGGTTTCAGTATTGACAGGACTCCGCCTGGGTAACGTGATTAAAATGAGCAAAAAAGATGTTCAATCGTCAGGATGGATCGCGCCAGTAAACGGTCAAGCCAAGACCGGATTACCGGTGGAAGTAAAAATAGGTAAAAAACTAGCGGAAATATTTAAGAGACTGCCATCTCCCTTGCGAGATGATGATCTGTATTTCCCTAACATAGCAGGAAAGAATAAGGCTTTAACTACGGCAGTATGTAAGGCTTTCAAACGTGCGGAAATAGGTTTCGGATCGTTTACACATTTCCGGCATTTTCACGCTTGTACGGCTTTAGATTCTGGCCATACTATCGAGGAAATCCAGGTTCAACTTGGGCATAAAAACATCAGTCAAACCCAAGTCTACGCCAGGGTAAAACGTGAAAAATTGGCTCGCGTTTCAGAGTCGGTTGACACAAACGTGACACAAATCGGGAAACGGAAAATTGACGCAGTATAAACTATTGAAACATATTGGCCCCATCGTCTAGCGGTTAGGACGCTGGCCTCTCACGCCGGAAACTTTATCAACGACCGGTGAACCATCCAACGCATTTTCAATAGTTTAACCCTGCCGTCAAAATTCCTGCCCCCCTGATTTGCTGACACAAATCTGACACAAGTAAATGTAGCTAATGATTACCATGAACGACAAAAAGGTATTGGATGAACGCGGCGAGAAGTATGGTCCGATGAAACCGATGTGGACGGCTATTGGGACCATCCAATGGGAGAACTTTAAGTTCATGTTGAAAAAGTGCGGATCGCGGCAGCCGACTCCGGAAGAGTTGGGGCAGCTGGCTGCTTTGAATATGAATGTGGTCAAGATGGTCCGCTCACTCCATGACCCCAGGGACCTGGACCATGGGATCGATGGCCGGAACTACTGGACGATAGCCGAGAGGGTTGGGAATGGAGAAGCAGATTAAATTGAATCTACCCTGGCCGCCTAGCGTCAATAGTCTTTACCGGATTAATGGCAAGGGCAAAAGGGCCGTGGTGTTCAAGGCCAAGAAAGCGGTCGCTTACGCGAATACCGTGGGCTGGGAATTAAAGCGTAGAAAGATTGAAGGGTTCGGTACTTCCAGGGTAGAGATCGATATCCAGGCGTATCCGCCGGATCGGCGCAGACGCGACCTGGACAATATTCAAAAGGCTCTACTTGATAGCTTGCAGCAAGCTGGGGTGTACCAGGACGATTGCCAGGTGGATAAGATTACGATAGCTCGCGGACCAGCGGTTCCCGAAGGAATGGTGGTGATAGACATTAAGGAGATAGACTTATGACTAGACAGGATTTTAACACGATCATGGATGCCTTTGAAATTGGGATGAGAGAAACAGATGCGGTTTCAGATTTCCGGAAATTTCGCAACAAGAACTGGAAGCATTATGAGTCAGCCGACGCGAATGATTTACTGGTCGATCTCTCTATGGCATTAGTTGAAGGGGCATGTATAACGAATAATTTGGAAGGAGAAGAACAACCCAGGCCGGAGGAATTAAACTGATGGATAGTTATGAGAAAGATTTAAGGGCGGAAGATATTCCCTTGGTAACTAAAACCGGAGAAGCGAGTATCTGGAGGAAGGTAGCCGATAGGTTTGGGACTGAAGTGGTTTTGTTTATTTCTAAAGAAGTAGGCGGCGATAGAGTCCAGTACATCCCCGAAGAAAAACAATTATTAAGAGCGGCTAGGTTAAGAGCCTTTTCCCAGTTCGACGACCGCGAATTATAAAAACAACAACCCACAACACCCCACAACGTCTGTTCCATGATTAACAATTAGGATAGGTTGTTAGTGAGATGGAAGAGAAAAAGGGCAAGAGCAAGAGCATAACCATCAAAAGAATAGCGACCAGCGATGCTGGAACTTTCGGCGTTGTTCTGGATGACAATATTCCTTTTTGTGTTTCATGCGAACTCCCCTTTAAAGACAATCAAAAAAACATTTCATCCATCCCTAGTGGTTACTTTGAGGCCATGCGAGTGGACTCGCCGAGGTTCGGCAATACGTTTGAAGTGAAGGGCGGAAGCCTGGGAGATCGGACACATATCCTTTTTCACAAGGGCAATTCGATCAAGGACTCAAGGGGCTGCATATTATTGGCTGAAGGTTATGGTCAGAAAGACCATGTAGAACGGAGTCGCGATGCGTTCAATGAATTTATGAAACGCACTGAAGGCTGCGATTATTTCATCTTACGAATCATAGAGGACTACAGATAATGGAAGCTATAGTTGGATTAATGGCAAAGGCACCGGATTACCTGGTAGCGATATCAGGAATAATTGCCAGCCTTACAGTATTAACGGCAATAACGCCCACGCAACTAGACGACAAGTGGCTAGGGAAAGCAACGGTCGGCGTTAACTTCTTATTGAAAATTGCCAACATTGGGGCTGGGAACATCGGGAAAAATAAGAACCAGGACGAACATGCAGTAATAGTAAAGGCGAAGGTTAAATGATAACCACGCTGATACTGATCTCTATTTTAGGGGCAGGTGCGGCATGGATGTATTACCAGGGCAAAACGTCTGCCCAGGCAGAGGGGCTGGAGTCTGATCTTAAAAAGACCCAAAAAGTAAGCGCAATGGATAAGGACCATGATGAAAATACTGCTGACATTCTTAGTAAGCTCTCTGCTCCTAGCTTGCTCCGTAAGCCGCCCAGGGACCGCTAGATTATACGCGGAGCCGGTCGATCCGCCATGTGTTAAAGAGTTATGGTCCGGCGAGGCCACTTCTATCCCAGCGAAGATCAGGAAGAAATCGCTAGGGTTCTTTGATTTTAGGGAATGTGAGGCCAGCGAAATAGGGTTGGCCTGGGTTAAGGAGAAAAGGTTACGACAAAAATATGAAAAACAGGTCGGGATTTTAAATGAAAAATGAGGCGCAGAACGACAGCACCGATACCAGATGGACGCTGCGAGTATCCGGTTCATCTACATCCTAATGAGGATTATGTCCCATACAAAAGAGATGATGAGATTAGGTATTACCCATGCAAAACATACGACAAAAACGGAAAACTAATGAGAATAGAACTGAGGCCCCCAATTGACTGCCAAGGTGGATACGGCAGGATGCGTAGCTTTGATCGGTTGTTTACTGGTTGTAGTGGCCCTGATAGTAACGGAGGTGAGGAGTGAGGAGTTACCTGTCGTACCTCCTTTTGAGGAGATGCTCGATTGGAAACCACAACCAGATCGAACTATGGAAGTTTCGTTTCCAGGCATATCGTTCCGTTATTCGATTCTGGATTGGAAACCGGCGCCTCATTGCCAGGCGGTGCTTGAGATGGTTGGGACGAAGGAAATTAGGTGGGTGACGCATTCGGGAATATTTTCCCATCAGTATTTGACCAGGAATACGCCAATGTTTTTTAAACGCGCCGGAGAGGCCCAATGGCATTGGTTAAACATGAAAACCTATAAGGAGATAGAGCCATGCCACAAGGAGGCAAGTTGCCGTACCCAGGAGGAATAGGAAAACCAGGAACACGCCAGAAACCAAGGAAAGGGAAAATTAAGAAAGCTGTAAAGAAACCAAAAATGAGATGAATGCTAACAAAAAATCTGATTGGGGCTTTAAAAGCCAACCTTACAGAGAGTACATGAAAGTTTACGAAATGCAGGAGAAAGAAAATGATAGTGGGCGTTGCAGAACTCGCCCTTCTGCACTTAAAAGAGGCTACGGAGCCAAACCCACTAGGAAGTTAAAATATGAGTTGGGCTAAAAGGCAGGTGGGAGAGATATGAAGAAACGGAAGAGATTGTTAACAGATAAGCAGAAACAGTTCGCGGTTGAATATCTGATTGATAGGAATGGTGGCGCAGCTGCTATTCGCGCAGGGTTCAGCGAGAAGGGATCCAGGGTTACTGCTTCCAGGTTGTTAACAAACCCTAACATTAAGGCAATTATTGATAAAAAGACTGCAAAGATCATTGAAAAAACAGAAATGACGGCGGAGAGAGCGATGTTAGAGGTCAAAGCAATAGCTACCAGTAACATAATGGATGGAATGGAATATGACCCTAATACTCGCGAATTTTCTTTTAAAGCTCCTGACGAAGTTCCGGCGGAGTTTTGGAAGGCGGCCCAGGAAGTAACAGTTTATTCACTGCCTAATGGCGGTGGTATGGCAACCAAGGTAAAGATGCATCCTAAGATAGCAGCTTTAAAAATGGAGTATGAAAGACACAAATTAACATCACCTGAAACGACAACCAATAACATAGCTAACATGCATGTGAATATTTTAGAGGTTAATGCGGCCCGAAGAAGGGCCGGAAGGAAGGAAATTGAAGAGGGTTGATTAATAAAGGGAACACCTAACGGTTAGAGAACGGTTACTAAACCGTTCAATACCATTACCTATACCTATCCTATTGTTTAAATATAAATGAATGTAGAAACTCAAAACAAAACGGCAGCGGATCACCTGGTCGAAGACATTGAATCGTTTCACGACGATCCATTAGGTTTCGTCAAGTACGTTTTCCCCTGGGGCAAAGGTGACCTGGCAGATCATACCGGTCCTGATACCTGGCAAGCAGAATTACTAGAGGATGTTGGTAGGCATATTCGTGAGGGCGATGGGATGGGTTATCAGTCTAGTACGGCTAGTGGACATGGTTGTGGAAAAGGGGCCTTGACTTCTTGGTTGGTCCTCCACGCCATGTGTTGTCGCAAGAATTTAAATGCGATTGTCACAGCCAACACCCAGATGCAACTTCAAACTAAGACCTGGAGAGAACTGGCCCTCTGGCACTCAAGGTCAATGGTCAAGTCCTGGTTTGAATGGACCGCGACTAAGTTCTATCACGTTTCATCACCTGAAACTTGGTATACATCCGCTATTCCCTGGAGTGAAAGAAACTCAGAAGCCTTTGCAGGTCAACATGGTGAGGTCCTGATTATTTACGATGAGGCATCCTCTATCCCAGATTGTATTTGGGATGTATCGGAAGGCGCAATGACAACCGCTGGTGCCATGTGGTTTACCTTCGGCAATCCTACCAGGAACACCGGACGATTCAGAGAATGTTTCGGTAAGTTCAAACACCGCTGGAATACCAGGCAAATAGACAGTCGCAGCTGCAAGATGACCGATAAGCGAAAACTTACCCAGTGGGTTGAGGATTTTGGTGAAGACAGTGATTTTGTAAAGGTCAGGGTTAGAGGCGATTTTCCTTCTGCATCGAGCATGCAGTTTATATCAGGTGACCTGGTAGACGACGCTCAAGAGCGAGAGGCGAAATGTTACATCGATGAACCCTTATGTATTGGGGTTGATGTGGCCAGGTTTGGTGACGATCAATCTGTTTGTTGTTTCAGGCGTGGACGCGATGCCAGGACCATTGAATGGACCAAGTATCGAAGCCTGGACACAATGCAACTCGCTGCAAGAGTAGCGGAGTTGGTCCGATTGCACCAGGCGGATGCTGTTTTCGTAGACGGTGGCGGAGTTGGGGGCGGTGTTGTTGATCGATTAAGACAACTCCATGTGGACTGCATTGAAGTCAACTTTGGCAGCAAGGCTGAAGATGCCAGGTACAACAACAAAAGAGCAGAGATGTGGGGTGGAATGCGTGATTGGCTGGATGGAGGTGCGATCCCTACAGACCGAGAGTTAGTGGATGACCTGATCGGGGTTGAATATGGATTTACTCCTACCAACAAGATACAGCTTGAAAAGAAAGAGGATATGAAAAAGCGTGGCCTGGCTTCTCCGGATATGGCAGATGCCCTGGCACTTACTTTTGCTTATCCGGTAGCACCGAAAGGAATGGCTGGCAAACGAAGTGAGATGGCAAGGAAGCGAAGAGAGTATGACCCTTTTGCGGTGAAACGATAATGTGTAGATTGTTCGAACCAGGCCAACCTGGGTTTAACGCGATGTTTCCTGGTATCGCCAAGAAACTAAAGGGTGGATCATCTGATGCTGGGACCCGACAAACATCTCCATCCGGCAATAAAGGTGCAGACCGTAGAGGAAGTCTTATAGGTGGGGGGCGTAAGGAATTAGCTGGCGGAAAGAACGAAGGTAATTTA
>Ga0310342_100002801_pt1 | contig 11306 bp, 9 predicted proteins | sample S15DNA20500_MG_FD_206155 | JGI IMG/M metagenome (GOLD analysis project Ga0310342, IMG submission 206155) | Marine microbial communities from station ALOHA, North Pacific Subtropical Gyre - S1503-DNA-20-500_MG | ecosystem: Environmental > Aquatic > Marine > Oceanic | place: Pacific Ocean: North... | reverse complement strand
GCTGATCCCGTTTTAGCTGACGGCGAAATGGCTATCCAAACTGATGCTGGTGGCGGTCAACCAGCCATGACCTTAAAGATAGGTGATGGTACTACGGCTTGGAGTTCGCTGGCTTACGGCGGACTTGTAGGCCCGACTGGACCGACAGGTCCTCACGGAACTTCCGTCAACAACCTTGACGGTGGCGAAGCGGCAACTAACTATGGAGGCATCGGAGCTACGGCTACTGGTGGAAACGCACAAGGAATATAAATGGCTGTACAGATACAACTTCGACGAGATACCAGCACGAACTGGACCTCTGCTAACCCTACGCTCGCTCTTGGTGAGCTTGGGTTAGAAACTGATGGATACAAGTACAAGATTGGTGACGGCGCTACTGCGTGGACCTCTTTAAGTTACGCAACGTTAGCTGGCACCGACGTATTCACCATTAATGAGCAGACAGGTACCGCTTATACGTTGGCTGCTGGGGACGCTGGCAAGCTTATTAAGATGACGAACGCTGCGGCGAACACCGTAACGGTGCCGCCAAGTTCGAGCGTCAACTATGACGTTGGAACAACAATCAATGTTGTCCAATATGGGGCAGGTCAAACAACTTTGACTGCTGGCGCTGGTGTAACCATTTATTCGTATAACAGTTTACTGGGCATTACTGGTCAGTACGGTCAAGCTGTTTTAACGAAGTGTGCGACTGACACTTGGATTGCAGCAGGGCTTCTGAGCTAATGGCTGGTACAACGACTGCGGCGAGAATGAGCCTTGGGGCTGTTGCTTCTTCGGAAGCACAGAACCCTGAGAAAGATTGGAAGCTTATTGCTGGCACCTACTTTGGTGGCGGAACAACAATTACCAATCTTGACCAAAGTTACAGAAATATGAGAATTATCTGGCACAATTCGCAGCAGATGAACTGGACTGGCTGGAATTATATGAACTTCAATAATTCTAGCGGTTACACGAATAATACTCCTACTGCTACGGCTGGTCCTTGTTTTTACGAATACCAAGGCTGGTCAACTGGCACTAGTTATGGCGGATCAACAACTGATACTAATGTTATTCGGCAATATGGTGGCAATCACAGTAACTATGGCAGTCATATTGTTGTGGATATTTATAATTATGCGAGCACGACTTCGTTAAAGCCGTGGCATTGGCAAGGCTATACAGGTGTAGGTAACGCTACTAGTTATGCGACTGCCAATTCAGGTTACGGACATTTCAAAGAACCAGCGATAGAGCACGTAAATGTTTATCAGGACTACCAAAATGGTTCTACTTCCTATAACTACATTATTGTGTATGGATGGGGCGGTAAAATCTGATGTCTGACCACGATTCTTTAATTCTTTCTAGCCACACTGTTGCAGCAAACAACACTGAAAATAGCTATACCTGGACAAATATTCCTAGCGGCTACGACATTTTAGAATTTGTTATTGCTGGTGAATACACGCAGGACACCACTAGTGGTGCATCCAGCGGAACGTATTTTATGAATATTGAAATGAATCATTCGTGGGAAGCTGGTAATTCTGCTAATGATCCTGATGTAAAAAATTCTTACATTTATACAACCAGTCGCCAATGGCAGAATTCGCAGTGGGCTGTTTCGGATTACGGAGAAGGAGCAAGTTACCCTTGCACTTCTGGTAAATGCATAATGACCGCAGCGAACAATCCTGGTGGGGCAAGCGATTCTACTTTTGGTTGGACTGCTCGAATTATTGGAAACAATAGTCCTTGCTACAAACAGATTTGGTGGGATGGTGTCGCTACTTCATACCAATCAAATACCTACAACCACAGGCTATTAGGTGCTGCTGGTTTTAATGGGCAAGCTAACGATAAAACTCGTGCGGAAGCTAAAGCTCCAGTTTCTTCCCTTCGTGTAAGCCTTCCATTTCATGGAACCTATAACAGTGCTACTTCTCCCACTTGGATGGCTGGAACTAATTTTATGTTGATCGCTTATCCAGGCGTAACAGGAGGCTGGTAATGTCATTAATTGGTCAAGGAACAGTATTAAGACATTGTGGTTCCATGAAAATTACAACGTGGACGAACACGCTTAGTTTCTCAAACACAATACAGACGACTGGAACTGAGCCTTACACGAGTGCTAATCAGGTCATGGGTATAAACAACTCTTCGTATATGAACGAAGTGTTTACCTATGACAACAGCAATATTTGGCGTTGTCATTTCCGTCTGTATTGGCGAACAACTATGGGTCAAGACAACTCTAATAGTTGGAATTATGGTTCGGTGTATGTGTACGACACCAATAATAACAACTACTGGGATCGAGCAGGCTACTACAACGGGCAGACAAACCAAACAGCCAACAGTGGGTGGACTACTTACAACAGTAGCAATACTTACAGTCGCCCAGGATGCGACATCCAGATGAAACATATGGGTGCTACGAGTAGTGCGGATGAAAGATACACCTACACTTCCTCTCCTTCAGTTACTAACGATGTTATTGATTCAGATATGTTCTATGACCACGGTTACATAGATTATGTATTTGGGCGAAATACTTTCCCGTCTGCTAGTTGCCGATCAGCGTCAGTAGCACCTGGAGGCAATAAGGCAAGTTACAACCGAACGAATAGTTACTACAACTTTACGACTGGTGGGTGTCCCAACAATTCATATGGGAGTCAACCTACTACTATTTATTTCTACGCTCCATACAACTTTCCGATGGGATCTGTCTTCCATTTGTATGCGTGGGATACAAAAAATGTTAATCCGAATTAAGGAATCGTAATGTCTGAAGAAAGACCAATAATTTTAGAACTTGATTGCGCCACTGGTATTCAAACTGAACGGCCAATGACGGATGAAGAGTACGAGCATTATCAAGCGATGCAAGAAAGTAACGCTGTTCAACAAGCTGCGTTACAAGCTCAACTTGAAAAAGAACAGGCAGATAAGGCTTCTGCTAGGGCGAAGCTAGCTGCGCTTGGTTTAACTGATGATGAAATTACGGCGATGGTTGGGGCTGAACCTCCTGAGGGTGAAACGGCTATTGGAGCGTCTGTTTCAGCATGAGCGCTGACGTAGGTATTGAGGAAGTTATTGCTTCTTTGAGTGAGCGTGGGAAGCTGGAATGGGAAATCGCTTTGATGCGAGTTCACATTGCCCAGCTTGAAGAGAACCAATGCACAGGCGACTGCGACAAATGTGGGACGACTGAAGATTAAATATAGGAGGAATCATGGCTTTCAGATTGCTTGACCACATGCCAGTTCCTGGCAAAAGCAAAAAAAATAGAGGGGTTACCCTTAATCCTGAAGTCATGTACAACCGTAAAGAGTACGGAGTTGGTGGCCCTTCTCGGTTAGAGAGAAATAACGCTCCTTCTTACGCTGCAGAGAGCATGAATGATGCCATTAAAACATGGGGTCAACCTGGGGCTACTGCAGATTGGGCAACTATCGACGCTGCTTCTCTTGATCCGTTTCCACGAGGTGGAACGGTTACTCCCGAGTCGGCGGCTTTGTCTCAAGCCGCTTCTACGAATGCTCCTGGTTCTGCGGTTGTATCCTCTGATCCGAGTGGGTATTACGCACAGCCTTCTGTGGGTAATACCAATATTGGTACGTTTGGTACGTCTGCGGCTGATGAGTATTACTTCAATTTGATTGACGCTTTGAGCGGCAATCAATATAACCGTGAGCTTCTGGGTCAACAGTTAGCTTATGGTTTGGATACAGCCGAGAGGAATCGTATTCGTGGGGAGCGTCCTATTTGGGACAGGTTGAATCAGCGTGGCATTGTTAATAGTGGGATTAGGGATCGCACGCTGGGGGAGTATGAGTCTGATCAGTTGAGGGCGATTGGGGACATGCTTCGTCAGCATGATTTGCAGTCTCAGCGTCTTGATATTGGTGGGGATTTGGCTCAGGAGCAGCAGTATTACCGAAATGTTGATGCTGATGCGATTGCTGATGCTTTGAATGTTGCTGCTACTACAGCAAATATTTCTGATCCGAATGCGTTGAGGGCGAGTATTGCCCAGCAGATTCGGGCTATGGGCTAGGAGTTATCATGGTAAGAGTTTTTGGGGCTGATGGAGAAGAACCTCGGATAAGGACATTGCCTGGTACTGGGCGACTTGTTCCTGATGCTAATGGTGTTCCACGGTTTGTGCCTGATCGACCTAATGTCAAAACGTTGGAGTATCGGACTGATAATCCTCCGCCTGCTGATGCCATACAAAAATTAGATTCAGTAATTAATCCAGGTCTTTTGCCTTCTTATTTGCAGCAAGCTCCATCAAATGCTCTTGATCCTTATGCACATGGTGGACCTGTTGAAGCACCTCGGGACAAGAAAGAGCCTGCTGTCGGCATGTCTGATATTGAGGATTGGCTTCTCGCTGACTCTGAGGGTGGAACGATGACTTGGGGAGAAGCTCTGAAAGAATTGGGTGCAGGCCCAGCCGCATTTGGTCAAACTTTGGGAAATGCTGTTTCTACTGGGGCTGATATGGCTCAAGGGGCTGTTACAGGTGGTTTAGATGCTGTTGGTTCTCAGATAGAAGCTGCTGACAGGGTTCTTATAGGTGATGCTCCAGGGCAACTTCTTGATAATGCTTGGACGGGCAGTGTTCCTGGGGCGATGATAGCTAGTTTGTTGGGTTTGCAATCAGCGCAAGGGGACACTAGCGACATTCAGGCTCATGCTTTGTCTAATCCTGATATTTATTCAAATGAATATATTCAGATGTTGTTGAAGAAAAAGGATAAAACGCCTGCTGAGAAAGAAGCTCTTGTTGAGTATTTGATGAATGGTGGAATTAACCGTGGGAATGACATCATGGCTCCGCCAGAAATACTTTCTGGTCAGTATGATCCGTACAATCCTGAACATGATTTAGATGCTTTGCGTCAAGCCAATCGGAATCTTTCTGACAATAGGGCACCGTTAAATCCAGAACAACAGCGTTTAGCTGCAGAGCGTGCAGCGGCAGCGGATGCAGCAAGAGCAGAAGCTGACAGGATTCAAGGTTTACGTGCAGACGATCCAAGACGGGATCGTCCTTTGATTGGTCCAAATACTGTTCAGAACTATTTAGATGAACAAGCAGCTAGGGAAGCTGCTTATGCTGCTGCTCAGTTAGATGCGCTTTATCCTCTTTTGGAGGGTGGAAACGCTATGGGATTAGCGGAACAGTTAGCTGCTTCGGAACGAGGTTATGCTCAAGGTCGTTATAACGACTTAAGGACTTATTTAGATACTGAGCGTGCTAGGGCTGGTGCTCAATTTGATAGCGATGAAGAAGCTATTATCAATCAGCTTCAACGTTCTGACGCTGACCGCAAGTTTGCGGAAGAGATGTATACAAATCGTCGCCAAAAAGCTGGTGATGATTTACATGACAAGTTCAGTGTAAGAACTTCTGCTGCGAATGCCAGGTTAAAGAACCTTGGCATTGATCCTGCAGGTTACACGAATGTTGTGGGTAAAGAGATGGGTGCTTTGATTGGTGCCCAGATGCAATCTGGTGCTGATCTAGCTAGCCGTATGGCGATGCTGGGGGCGCAGCGTGCCCAGTTGGGAATGGGTCGTGCTAGGTCTGGTATGGCTAAGGAACGTCGGGCGTTTGATCGGAATGCTGCTGACATGCTGTTCCAAGGTTCTCAGCGGTTGTCGTATGAGCTTCAAGATATTGATAAAGCTTTGATGAACCGTCGAATTACTGCTGAACAGGCTAAGTCTGCTGCAGCAGAGGCTGCTTCTGAAGCAAGGCAGCAAGCAAATCGTGCTGCCGCTTTAGGTCCTTCGTTTGGGATTGACCCAGTGACTGCTGCGACTGCATCATCGTTCGATGGCATTTTGAAAGAACTGATTAGCCAGTCGGGTGATATGGGAACAATGATGACAATTACCGAGGGAATGCTTCCCGAGGCTTATGACGGTTTAATAGGCAAGGAATTGTCTTTGAAAGATATCGCTCAGATACTTTCTAACGAAAAGACTCGTGGCGAAACTCAAATGTACTACTAGGAGTTACGGTGTCTATCCCTCCTCCGCCAAGACCCAACAGAGCAGATATGGTGACTGCGTTGAAGCCTTACGCCTTCAACAAGCCCAGTCAGATTTCTACTTCTGCTTTACCTGGGCCTGTTTATAACCAAGCAGCTAAAAAAGATCACGGGATATTCGATATTCCTATTGTTGGGCCATTAATTGACTGGATTGATACTCCTCGGGCAATGATTGTTTCGGGTATCAAAGAGTTGGGGGATATAGGGAAAGACGATCAGACTTTTTCTATAAGTGAATGGGTTCAACAATCTCGCGACAACATGCTGATGATGGATGTGTTGCGTGATTGGGAAGTTGATCTTCCTGGGTGGGCTGAATTTGGTCTTGGTTTAACTTTAGACATTGCTGCGGACCCATTGACTTATATGGCTGGGGCAGGTCTTTTGGCTCGTGCTGCTAAACCTGCTACGGTAGCGAATGCTTTAATGAAGGCTGCGAAGCTACCGCAGAATGCGGCTAGGTCAGCAGATATGTTGGCTGCTGCACAGAAGGTTAATCGAACTGGATCTATTCTTTCTGCAGGCAAATATTTAGATGATATAGGTATTTCGTCTGGTGCCCGTTTCACAATTCCTGGTACTGGCAAAATTGGTCGAACCATTATCGAGAAGCCTTTAAGGACAATATTTCCTGTTATTGGTAGGAAATTAGATGACATGCGTGTTCGTCAGTTGGTTGGCGGTACAGACAAAGCTGGTCCTGGGGGTTTGTGGAGATGGGGCGATGAAACAGAACGTGCTCTTGATTTAACTAACCCGAACAACTTAAAACTTGTTCGGGCTAGAGTTGCTCAATTACGAGGTGAAGGTCCTGCAGTTGCGGTAAAAGTTGGTTCTAGCGCTGATGAAGCAGCGAAGATGGCTATGCGGATGGCAGTTGAGATGCCTGGGAGTGCCAAGTTGTTGGCAAAGATTCCTGGTAATGCTGCTGTTGTTGGAGTGCTGGCTTCGACCCCTGGAAGGGCTTGGGCTAATGCGGCGGATAGCAGGATTGGTGCTGCGTTTGGGAAAGCTTTCAACACGAACGTAGATATAAACAGAATGATTCGTTCTTCTAACATAGAAGAACAGGTCACTGGTCGTTGGATTCAGCGTCTTGCAACGCAAGCAAATGTTAGATCGTCAAAGTTTGCTGCGATGGCAAAGAATGGTGCAACGAATCTTAAACGTGAGATCGAAAATGCAGGTTATGACTTTAATGAAGTGATGTTGGCTGCTGAAAACGAAGTTTCTCATTTGTTTTCGATAGGTAGCAAATATGGGATTGACCCTGTTGCGGTTGCTTTAAGAAAAAAAGCTCGTGATTATTTAGATAGTTTGCGTCCGCTAGTGAATGAGGCTTTGCCTTATAGCGATGATTTGCCAGAGGTTGTTGGCGAGCTTTATTTGATGCGTGCTCTTGGGCGTGAAGGAGCGGAGCATCTTGATCAGACAGGACGGTTGAAGGGGCGTGTTCCTCAGGCTGTTTTGGATGGCGAAATGGTTATGGGTAGTTCTTTCAGTCGGCGTAATTGGATTACGCCTAAAGGGATGAAAGAGATCATTACTCAAAACGTTAAAGGTCTTGACGACACAATCGATATTTCTAAGTTGCGTGCCGAGTTGGGGATTGCTGACGATGTAGTTGGTGATGACGAGCTTATTGAGGCTATTACAGAGAGTCTTTATAGGGAAGAGGGATTTAAGATTGTCGGTAGGGACGATCATGTATACACCAACAGGACGCATGTTGGAACGTTTAAGGACATTGAGGCTGGTTCTATTAGGGATCAGCTTTCAAGAATGGGTAAAGAAGCTTATGGTGATGAATGGGTCGATATATTCGATTCTGATTTCACGAAGGCTTTGACTCAGTACATAAGCGATCATGAGCGTTTTATTCGTTCTCAGTATGTGGTTGACGGGTTAGCTCAACGTGGGATTACGGTTCGTGGGGCTAGTGGTCAGTTGTCTCGTAAGGCTGCTGAAAGACTTACGAGGCAGGTAAACCAAGCTGGGCACAAGCTAACTAAGGCTGAAATTGCTAGAGATAGGGCTGCGGCTGCGAAAGCTAAACAAGCCGATATGGTTGATTACTATACGGGTGAAGCTGGTAAAGCTGGGAGTAAGACTAGCCAAGCGGCAGCGACAAAGGCAGCTACTGAGATAGCTGCTCTTGAAGCTGAGATGGAAACAATCGCTTCGGTTATGCGTGCTATTGCTAATGGTTCGGGTATTGAAGGTTTAAGTAATGATGCTTTGGCTCTTATTAGTCCAGGTGCTCCTTATGATCTTCGGAGAGGTGTTGGATACATAAGTCAGAAGGTTAGGCAAACGGCTGATGAAGTTGCTCGTTTGCATGCTGCTCGTGAAGATGCTGTGGAAATGATCCATACTCTTGACGCCCAAATTAATGATCTTGAAGATTTGTTGAAGCGGATTGAAGCGGTGCAGGGTATTAATCCTGAGCTTCAGGGGTTTATGCCGTTGTTCGATAGTTATAAAGAGATCCAAGACATGGTGAATGTTTTGCGTGAGGGGTTGCGTACCTTTAAGTCCACGTTTGTTAATCGGATGATGGATGATATTACGGTTCGTGCTGCTGACGAGATGGAAGATTTCTTAAATGCTATGTCGGCTGAGGGCATGTTTGATTTTGCTAGGAATGGTAAGCGTCTTGCGAGTGCGGCTCGTAAGGATGAACTGGGCCGTATTTCTAAGCGTTTGGGTGAGATCTTTGGGAATGATCCTCGGTGGAAGAAGTGGCTTGAGGAAATGCCTGAGTTGGTTCAACTTAAGCATTTGATAGAGAATCTTGATGAGGGGGATATGGGGATTCTTGCTCGTCTTGATCGTTATAGGACGATTAAAGGCGGTAAGGCTCTTGTTGAGGGAGAGTCTCCTATAGGTACGAGCATTGCTGAACTTTTGTCTGATATAGGTGGGGCAGAACGCAGGTTGTTGAATGCGAAGTTGCGTGAGATAGAAGAGATCATGAACCTTGGTCTTGCTAATCAAGGTAGCCGTTCAGCGGATGAAGCTTTGCAAGAAACGTTTGATCTTCTTGGCGCAAAATTTGAAGAGCTTGAAGTGGCTATGAATAGTGCTCAGAAAAAGCTTTTAGCAACTGAAGCTGATCTTTCTCGTTTGCGTAAAACGTGGGAAGGACGGCTAAACGCTACTCGTGCAGAGCTAGAACGTTTGGGTAAAACAGAAGCAGAGATTCTTGAAGCTTTAGGACCTAAACAGTTTGGTGAATTAACTGAAGATCAGTTGTCTCGAATGATGGGGATTATTGGGCAGCAGCAAAGAATCATTGACGAATTGAAGTTAGAAAAGATGCGGTTAATGGATTCGGATAGAACAACTATCCGAATAAGCGCAGCGGATTCTCAACAGGCTGCGGTTAATGAGCTTCGCAAAGTTCGTAACCTTCACAACTTGTCAGATGCTTACGGTGGTCGGTTAAACGACTACATGGTAAACATGATGGGTCTTGGTAACGCCCGAAATGTATCCAATAGAACAAACAATTTGTTGCGTGGATACAGTTTGGTGGGAGGCGCAGGGGAAGGAACAGTAGAACTGTTCTCTGCTGCGGTTCAAGCTGCAGCTAGAACCGCTGATGTTAAAGCGATGAGTGACTTCATGAAGAAGTATTCATCGTTTTTGAACTGGTGGAAAGCTGGAGCGATATCTACTCCTGGGTTTATTTTGAGGAACATGATGGGGGGCATGTGGATTAACAACCAGATTGCTGATGTTCCGATGGGTGTTCATGGCAGAGTGCTTGGCATACGTCGTGCTGCAGCTAAAGCTGCTGCTGATGGTGGACGGCGAGGCGATATTGCTTACGGATTGGAACAGCTTATAGCTGGTGGAAAACCTATCCGTTTGCGAGGCAAACTTGGTGCCCCTCAAGCGCAAGCTGCTGTTCCTGTTGATGAGCTTGAAACGTTCTTGGGCTGGTATCAGACTGGTATGGCTAGCAGTGGTCAGGTGTCGCAAGAAGTTAGGTCTGCGCTTGATGCTATTGGTGGGGGTAAGTCAGGACCTATGGGTGCGTTGAGGTCAGGAACTTTGAATCCGTTCAAAGCTGACTTTGCTCCGTATGCTCAGGTTCGTGCATGGAACCAAGATGCTGAGTTTATGTTGCGTGGCGCTATAGCGCACCACACAACTATGGGTGGGGGAAGCCTTGATGATGCTTTCCAGCTTGTAAATAAGTATCACTTTGATTATGCGAACTTGACGCAAACTGAACGAAGAATGAAGCAGGTTATTCCGTTCTGGACTTGGCAGAAAAACATTTTGCCTGTTCTTATTGAGTCGGTTGGTAAGAAACCAACGGCTTGGGGTCGAATAGGGCAAGTTAAAATGAATCTTGAGCGGCATTCTCCTGAAGAGGGAATGGTTCCTAGTTGGTTTGCGGAAAACATGGGCATGCGTTTACCGTTTACCGCTGGGGGGAATAGAGCTTATGCGTTGCCTGATTTGCCGTTCCGTGATCTTGCTAAATGGTCTAAAGCTTTCAATGATAAAACACCGTGGCGACCTGTTGTGGAAAGTGCGTTTCCTTTATACAAACTTCCTATAGAGATGAAGTTTGGGAAACGATTCTTCCAAGACATTCCGTTTACGGGCAGGTATCAACAGGTTCCTCCTGTTTACGACAAGATTCCTGGTCTTATGCCAGCGCTTGGTGCTTTAGGGTATGCGTCTAAGAACCGTAAAGGTGACTGGAAAACAACTGATAAAACTATTTATTGGTTAGATCAGTTCCACCCTGTTCTTGGTAGGTTGCGGCGTTTGGTCCCCAATGAGCGAGGGAAACAGGAAAGACTTGTTACTACTTATCTTTCTACGATGCTTGGTGCTGGGCTTCGAGTTAATACTCCTTCCTCGAAACGAGGAGAATGGTTAAGGCGGACTCAGGAGATCGCTGAGACTCTCCGCAATAAGAAAGATATAGAGTTCCGTAGAGTCTAGGATTTAGGTATGTCTGAGAAAACAATTATTTCTCGGGATGGGTGGGATGCTCGCCCTCCTAAGAAACCGTTTAGTACTTTGAAGCCTGCCCGAGTGCAGGGCATTGTTCTTCATCACAGTGGTGTGAAGGATGGGCCTAAGGGTTTAGCTGCTTTGAAAGCTTATGAGCGTTTCCATATGGATTCTCGGGGCTGGAACGCTATTGCTTATAACTGGTTGGTTGACGAAGACGGAGTTATTTATGCAGGGCGTGGGCCTGGTGTCATT
>Ga0310342_100002800_pt1 | contig 11307 bp, 7 predicted proteins | sample S15DNA20500_MG_FD_206155 | JGI IMG/M metagenome (GOLD analysis project Ga0310342, IMG submission 206155) | Marine microbial communities from station ALOHA, North Pacific Subtropical Gyre - S1503-DNA-20-500_MG | ecosystem: Environmental > Aquatic > Marine > Oceanic | place: Pacific Ocean: North... | reverse complement strand
CATCCTGGGCGGCCAGGTCGGCGTGGTAGAGCACATCCACATCGGTGCACGGGCACAGGTGGGGGCCCAGAGTGGGGTGGGACACGATGTGCCGGACGGGGAGTCCGTGCTTGGTACACCGGCCTTACCGGCCAGTCAGATGCGTCGGGTCTACGCCGCACTCAAGCACCTGCCCGAGATGTTCCGGCGCTGGAGAGACTAGGCGACCCAGTCGGGTCGAGGCAGCAGCGTGGTGCGCGCCTTCAGCTTCTCCGGCAGTCGGGCATCCAGAATCTTCAGTGCCTCCTCGTAGCGATACCGGGCCGAGAGGTGGGTCATCAAGATGGCCTCATTCTCAAATAGATCGGCCCGCTCGATGACCTCATCGAGGTGGATGTGGCCGTTTTCCCGGGCCCGTTGCGCGTCTACGCGATCATCGAGGAATGTGACCTCCATGATGAGCAGCTTGGCTTGGCGGACCACGGACTCCTGGTCGACCACCTCGATGCGGCTATCGCCTGTAAAGGCCACCAGGGGCACAGGGGTTTCGATGGCGACCTCTTCATCTCGTGCAACGGCGGCGCGGATCTCCTCCTGAGAGGCGCCCACCAATTCCGGCCGGAGCTTGGTCTGGGTACGCCAGAGGCCATAGCCGACTGCCGGAATGGTATGGACGGCTCGAAATGGACGGATGAAGCGCCCCTTGGTCAGGGAGACATCCTCGCCGGGCACGGCAGGAATGACCGTGCATGGCATGTCGGATTGGTCGACCCGGCGGAAGGCATCCAGCAGCGCGTGGAATGCGTCCACCATCTCACTGGGTACCAGGTAGGTGGGCGGCGCCATTCCCAGAAGTGATCGGGTCGCTACGTGGTGGGCGATGCCGCCCATATGGTCCACATGGGAGTGGGAGAAGCAGACCGTGGAGAGACCCACGGCGCTTCTGGGGCCGCGACCGATGTCGAAGGCCAGCTTGTGGGAGGGCAATTGAATGCAGGTCTCAAGCCCCGCCACACTGACGGCATCGACCCGGGTTCCGGCAAGCTCGAGCATGGGCCCACCGTAGCCGCTTGAGCCTTGAAGGGCCCGGAGCGATAGGGTGGCGCCATGGATGCTGACCCCATCATCGCTGCCTGGACCGACGCCCCGGATCCCGGCCCGTTGTTCCCCGGACTGCTTCGGCTGGCCCGGCAGGTGCCTCAGGCACAGGCGTATCTGGATACCGTGCTCTCCGAACCCTTGGACAGAGCCCTGGCGGGTGTCGGCCCCGTCCCGCAGAACGCAGAGACGCTGAACGATCGGGTGCTCTGTGCGCTAGCGGGTACAGATGGCGGCGTGCTGCCCAGTCCTGGTGCAGCGCGTGCGCTGGAAGAGGAGAGCCAAGGCGACCCCGCCGTGTGGATACATGCCGCCCGGGTTCATGTGCTCTCGGATGTGATCCGGGAGCGGGGGGCTCGGGCACGCCTGGCGGCACAGTCTCTACCCTATGTCTTTCCCGGAGAGATCCATCCACTGATGGTGGATCTCCTGGCGGCTGGGGACAGGATCTTGCCGGCACTGCATGTGGACTGGGTGCGCAAGCTCACCAAGTGGATGGAAGATTTGCTCCGCGTGGACTGTGTGCACTGCGGCCTGTGGTTCTGGCCGGTGCTTGGATCTATGGACGCGGGCCGTCTGGTTCGCCCGCTGGCGCGGCTCTCCGAGGGAAGCACCATGCCGCCGGGGGGGCTGGGCTTGGCGGCGGCGTATTGCAACCGGGTGGGCACGCCAGGTGACCTGATGTTGGTGGACTGCAGCCCGACGGATCGCCTGGTGGCAGCGCTGGCGATGGTGGGCGCCAAGCGGCGACGCAACTGATCGGGTTACTGGCCCACCTTCCACAGGGGGGCTCCATGTACGGTGATTTCCTGATCCTCGGCGGCGCGGGCCTGGTCGGTCTGCAGGTCTGTCGTCACATTGTGATGCGCCTACAGCCCAAGCGAATCATTGTGGCCAGCCTGCTTTCCCAAGAGGCAGAGTCGGCGGTGGCCCGGCTGCAGGTGGAATTTGCCGATACCGTGGAGTTTGTGGCCGAGAGCGGAAATTTATTTGTCCCGACCGACCTCTCGACCACCTCTCGCAGAGAGTTGATGGGCGATGTGAGCATCCGTCGCCGCTTGATGGGTGCGCTGTACGATGAATTTGAGAGCGCCTACCAGGACAACCATCTCGTCACGCTCATCCGACGGCACAAGCCTGACGTCATCGTGGACTGCGTCAATACGGCCACAGGGTTGAGCTACCAGGACGTCTTTGATGGAGCCGCCAAGGTTCGGGACTGGATTTCTGATGAAGGGATGGACGCCAATGGAGTCCAGGATCTCGAGTCGCTGTTGCTGAGCCAGTCCGCGCCCCAGATCATCCGACATGTGCGGATTCTCCACCGGGTCACCACTGAGTGTGAGACCAAGGTCTACGTCAAGGTGGGCACGACGGGCACGGGCGGGATGGGACTGAACATCCCCTACACCCACTCCGAGGACAAGCCCTCCAAGGTCCTGCTGGCCAAGAACGAGGCGGCATTTGGTCACACGGGCCTGCTGTTCCTTCTGGCCCGGACGCCGAACGCTCCCATCGTCAAGGAGGTCAAGCCTGCTGCGATGATCGGCTATCGGGCTGTCGAGGTCCGGGCGGCCAGGGATCGGTCCGGCTCTGACGATCTGTTCTCCACCCAGAAGATCTCGCTCACCGATTCGCGCCTGAAGCTGGTGGAGAAGGAATCCGGATACGAGCGCATCGGAAAGCTCGAGGTGCCGATTGTCGACACCGGGGAAAATGGCGTGTTCACCCGCGGTGAATTTGCTGCCATCACGGCGCTTGGGCAGATGGAGTACATCACGCCGGAGGAGATCGCCAGGGTGGTGGTGCTCGAGATTCGGGGCGCGAACACGGGCCAGGATGTGCTCAGCGCGATGGATGCCAGTGTCCTGAATCCGTCCTACAAGGCCGGTCTTCTCCGCAGTGCGGCGCTGAGCGATCTGGAGCACGCGGAGCAGGAAAGCGGCATTCCGTCTGTGGCGCTTGGCCGACTCGGGCCGCCGGAACTCTCCAAGCTTCTGTTCGAGGCTCACCTCTTCAAGCATGCCTACGGCAGCTTCGAGGAGATCCTGGACGAGGAGGAGACTCCGGAGCGGATGAGCAAGCGACTCGAGGATGCGCTGGAGTCCTCAGGGGTGCTCCGGTATGCACCGTCCATCGGGATTCCGGTCCTGCTCAGCGATGGCGAGACCCTGCTTCGGGGCCCGCGGATCAACGTGCCCGAGGTCAAGGGACACGCCACGTCCGTATCCCTGGCCAACAAGGAAAAGGTCGCCAGGTGGGCCCAGAAGGGCTGGATTGATCTGCATCCGAAGAACCTGGCGCGATGGAAGAGCCGCTTCTGGAAGATGCTCGAGGCCAGAACCGTACTGCGTCACGGCGGATCGGCAGCATCCAGCATCCGGACCTACATGGGGGATTCGCTGGAGATTGGCGAGGTGGTCGCCTGGATCTTCAACAATGAGATGGGCGGGCACCGGGTGAAGTAGTTCTGGGGCGCGATGCGCGTCTTCCTTCTGCCCTCACGCCTCCAGCCGCCACGGCGCCTTGGTGTCGGCGCTCAGCTCGGTCAGCGCCCGCTTGTAGTCGGAGAACTTTCCGCCGGCCTTCACCGCCGCGTAGACCGCCTCGCCTGCCTCAGGTCCTCCCTGGGCAAGCTCTGCCTCCACCCAGGCCCAGCGGGCCGAGGTCGGTCGGACCTCGGCTTCTCCCTTCAGCCCTCGGGTCAGGGCTTTGAGCCTACGCTCCACGGGCTTGATTCCCGCAAAGCCCGCGATGTCCAGCGGCGTGTTTCGCTTGGGCACAAAGGGCGCGATGCCGAGGCTGACCGGTGAGATCTGGGCAAGCTCCCGGGTAAATCGGATGAGCTCGTCGATGTCCGCATCCGTCTCGAAGGGCACACCGACCATCATGTAGATCTTGAGCGTCTTGAAGCGGTGTTCTCTGGCCTGCTCGGCACAAGCGATCAGGTGCTGCTCCTTGGTGCCCTTGGAGATCTCCCGCCTGTGTGTCTCGCTTGCCGCATCGGAGGCGACGGTCAGCGTCTTGTACCCGCCGGCCTTCAGCCACTTGGCGATGTCGGGCTTTCTGGCGATGCGGTCCGCCCGCAGCGAGCTCACCCCCACTCCGCGACCCGTCGTTACAACCCCCTGCAGCAGGTCGACCAGCTGCGGGTGGTCGGAGATGGCCGCACCGACAAACCCCACGCGCTTGGCCTGGTCGGGGATGAGCGAGAGGAGCTTGTCGACAGAGACCAGGCGCATCCCGCCGTTGGTCGTCCGTCGCATCACACAGAAGGTGCACATCCGATGGCAGCCCCGCTCGCCCTCGATGAGAAACATGTCGGAGAGCTCTGCCTCCGGCGCCAGTATTCGTCCGGTGGCCGGCAGCATGGCATCGGGCGCTGCCGCTACCTGGGGAAGCACGCTTCCGTGAAGCGCGGGGACATAGGCACCAGGCAGCTTGGCGATGGCCTCCAGCCACTGGGGATCTGATGCATCGAGTGCAGCCTCGAAGGCTGGCTGAGCCAGGTGCTCTGCCTCTCCCATCAAGATGGCATCCACAAAGGGTGCTGCAGGCAGTGGATTGGAGAACGTCAGCGGACCGCCGAGGATGATCCGCGGGTCTGTGGGGCCCCGATCCTTCCGCAAGGGCGCAATGCCAGCCAGCTTCAGCGCGGTGATGAGGCCTGCAAGCTCCAGCTCATAGGCCAGCGAGATGCCGATGACGGGAAACTGCCCCAATGGACTCAAGGTCTCGTAGGTGCACAGCGGTGCTCGCGCCTTCTCCCATGCCGGCACATCGTCGGGCAAGAATGCACGCTCAGCACTGATGCCGGCGTCTCGCAGGATGGAGAGGATGGCCTGGTAGCCAAGACTGCTCATCCCCGCGCGGTACGGACTCGGGTACAGCATGGCCACTCGGGGCCCACCCTGGACAAATTGATTGCCTCGCTCGCCGGCCAGCCGGCGTTCGATCGCCTCAAGCTGGCCCCTATCGATGCTCATCGACCCCGATTGTAGCCCCTGGGAACACCGCGTGCGAGCCAGCATATGCAACTGCCGGCGCACGGGCAGAGGTCGCCTCACGTAGACTGGGCATCGGAGGACAGACGGAAGGTGCACTTACTCAAGCCATTCGTTTGCCTGTGCATTGCCTTTCTCTGGGTGGGCCTGGCGCAGGCGGAGGGGGATGAAAATTCCCGCCATGTCGAAGCTTTGGTGGTCCAGGAAGATCTCCCAGAGCTGGTCGGGCGAAAGGCGGCGGCGGAGGCGCAGAACATCGATGCTGCCGCCTTCTTTGCAGGCGATTCGGCCCTGAGCCGTGCGTTCCCAGATTGGGTAAATGCGCCGCTTTACCAGCCAGGATTTGTGGCAGAGGCTCAACGAAGCTTGCTGGCCTCGGCAAAAGCCCGGGCCCAGGAGCGCGTACATCCCGGCCCGGAAGGCACCAGCCCAGAGGTGGCACGTCAGTGGGCTGAAATGGCGGACGCTACCCTCGATGCGGAGGCCAATCGGGATGCCGGCAGGGTCCGACTCCTCGCGGCCATCTCCGTAGGCCTCGAGGTCGCACCAGGATTGCGAACGTCCGAGTCCGCCAAGATCGAGGCGACCTGGGCCACAGCGCTTGAGGCGGGGGCTGGCCCTGATGCCCAGGATGCCGCCCATGCTCGTGCACAGGCGGCGGGCCAGGCGATGATGGCGATGGCGAGCTACCGGTCCGCGGCCATTCAGGCCATGGCCATCCCTGGGGATCTGAGGTTGACCCATCTGGTGATGGCAGATCTTGCCCGGGCCAAGACCGCCGGTGCCCATCCCCTGGCTGCTCGGGCTCGGCTCGATCGGATTCGACGGGCAGCGCCCCTGCTCAACGCAGCGACTGACATTCTCAACGAAGTGCAATCCCTCGAGGACGCGCGCAAGGCCGCTGCGCCCAAGGAACGGAAAGAGCAGGAGGGTGCGGCGGTTGCTGCGGCACAGCGGGCGGCCGATCAGGCGAAGAAGTCCGCACAGCGTGCAGCGGATGGGCGCGACGCAGCACTTCGAGCCCAGGTGGCGCAGGTTCGTGTGCAGATCGCTGAGCAATTGGGGCTGGAGAAAGATCGCCATGCTGTGGCACAGGGTCAGTTGAAGTCCCTGCGCGCCCAGCTTGTGCTGCTGGAGGCCGCGACGGAGGAAGCCATTGGCCCGAGTCCCAAGAATCGGACCTACAGGATCCATACCGCCCTCTCTTCCGCCCGGCAGTTGATCGCGGAGGCCCGAGCGGCTCGCCAGATGCTGCGTGCGCAGCGAGAGGAGGCGGAAGGCCGCTGGGCGGCCGCAGATCTGCCTTCGGACTCTGGGGCTGAGTCGCTGTCATACGCCCTGGCTGACTACCGATTGGCGCGGGAAGCTGCCAAGGCGAAGCTGTCCAGCGATGAACAACAGTGTCTTTCAGTGCTTCGAGCGGCCAAGCAACTGCGCGAGCCGCTGTACCGAAGATCATCCAGAGACGTCCAAAGCATGGTGGACTCGAACCAGGAGTTGGTTCGGGAGCTGGATGAGGTGTCTGACACCCTTCGTGACACTCTTCGGCATCACGTCCGGCAGCTCAAAGAGATCCCAGAGACCTTGATCGATGTGGGATCGGTGGGTGGAGTCATCTTTGGCACAGGAAAGCTGGTGCTGGTGTTGGGCCTGTGGCTTCTGATCCGGAGTCGGGCCACAGACTGGACCCACAAGATTCTGGCCGCGGTAGATCCCCGAAGCCGAGGCACGCGCACGGCATGGGAGCCGTCCGCTTCCTCTCCTTCATGGATGGTGGGCGGCGATGTGATGGCGCTCGGGGTGCCGCTGGCTACAGTGGTACGCATCGCAGCAGATGTATGTGTGGCCGGGCTGCTGTTCTGCTATCTCAAGCCCCGGGTACCGATCTTGGGCCTGCTGGCGTTGATCTGGCTGGTGGTGGGCGCGGCGCGTCTCGTGCCGGGTTTGTTGAATCTGGCCATCATTACGCCTGCAGAGGTTCGACCCGCACTGCGGGTCAGCACCCCGGGTGTGCGCGACGGATTCCAGTGGACCGCTCGCATCCTGGTCCTGTGGGCAGGTCTGGACAAGTCTCTGATCTATGTGGGCTGGGATGTGCTGGAGGCCCCGCGAATGGCGGAGATGGCGCACCAGGGTGCCCAGGTGCTTCTGGGCTTGCTGGCTCTTGGAGCCCTCTATCGGTGGGCCCCGGAAATCCGGCAGCAGATCACCTCCCACAGCAGCGGCACGTCTCTGCATCGCTGGATCGTCACGGAAGACCGGTCGCCCATCACAGGGACCTTGCGTGCTGCAGCGGGGGCGGTGGTCCTCCTGCTGACCGGGCTGTTGCATCTGTTGACGCTCATCATCGAGGGCCGGGCTGGACTCGGTTGGCTGACGGCTGCGCTGGCTCGACGGCAGATCCACACTGCAGATGAGTCACACCGTCACGCCCTGCCCGCCGCTCAGATCCAATCCCTTCGGACACAGGCGCACGAGGCCATCGGCACGCCGCCTTCAGTGGGTCGGATCGAGACCATCTTTGCGGACTGGCTCGATGATCCCCGGCGAGGCATGGTGGCCCTGGTCGGGGACAGGGGCATGGGCAAGTCTCGGGTGGTGGGTGCACTGCGATCCTCGCTGGGTTCGGAACACAGGGTGATGGAGATCGCGGTGACGAAGCGTCTCGCAGATCCTGTAGAGGTCCTGACATGGCTGGCAGACCAGGCGGGAGTGGTGGATCTGCAGCTGCCCGAGACCGCAGACCTCGAGCTGCGGGCCGAGGCGGTGGGTGCGGCGCTCATGGAGCTCCCCAAAACCGTGTTCATCGTGGACGATGCCCATCGGCTCTTCTTGCGTGCCGTCGGGCAATTTGATGGCCTCCGTGCAGCGCTTGTGGCCATGCAGTCCAGCGCCGCTCACCATTTCTGGATCTGTGGATTCCATGGCCCGTCCTATGCCTTCCTCGATGGGGTCAGCGGGGTGAGCAACCTCTCGGTGTTCCGGTCGTGTGTGCGACTGGATCCGATGGACCCTGCGGATCTTCGTGCCTGGCTGGAGACGGCCGCCACCCCAGCGGAGACGACCCCTCGCTACGACATGCTGTTGCAGCGCTCCGCCGAGGGAACCAACCGCGACCGGATGCGGTTCCGTGCCGCCCAGGCCTACTGGCGCCTGATGGCGGAGGCGAGTCAGGGCAACCCGAGTGTCGCCCTGGAGTACTGGCTGGGTGCGCTGCGGCTACCGGAAAATGAGGAGAAAGGAATCGTGGATGTGGGGATGTTCGCCGCGCCGGATCCGGCGGGACTGGATGCCCTGCAGGATGCGGCCCTGTTCCTGCTGACTGCCCTGATTGTCCACGATGGCGCGACCCTTGAGGAGCTGCACGCCATCCTCAACCTGGCGGAGGGTGAGGTCCACGGCACTTGCCGAGGCCTGGAGGCGATGGGCTTTATTGAGGATGAAGACCTGGACGAGACCTACGAGGTCACCAACCATTGGCTTCCTGCGGTAGAGCGCCTGCTTCGCCGCAAGAGCTTCTTGCACCGGAGGTAGACCATGACCGATCTGGCAAACGCCCCGACCAACCTGCTGGAATTTGTGGAGTGGGAGAACCTCTCCTACGCCGTCATCGTCATTATCGTCGCGTACATCCTGGGCCGGCTTGCTGCCCGATCCCTGGATGCCCTCGGCGAGCGCATCAGCACCCGACGGCTGCTGTTCAAGCAGGTCTCTGCGATCACCCGATTTATCATCCTTCTTGTCGCGATCTTCATTGTCTCCACCAGCCTGTTCACCTTCTCCCCGGAGGCCCTGCTGGCCGTGGGTGGTTCCGCCGCTGTCGCGATTGGCTTTGCGTTTAAGGATCTGATGGCCAGTCTGATGGCCGGAATCATCCTGCTCTTCGACAGGCCGTTCTCTGTGGGCGATCGAATCAGATTCGAGGACATCTATGGGGAGGTCGTGGAGATCGGTCTGCGGGCCGTGCGGGTGTCGACCCTGGACGACAACCTGGTGAGCATTCCCAACCACCTCTTCCTGAACCAGGCGGTGGCCAGCGCCAATGCGGGCGCGCTTCACCAGATGTGTGTCTTTCCGTTCTATGTGGGCTGCAATGAGGACATCGTAGCCGCCAAGCGCATCGTCTACGAAGCCACCGCCTCCAGTCGCTATGTCTACCTGGACAAGCCCATCGTGGTGGTGGTTCGGGAGGGGGCGGTCCCCGATGGTGCAGAGCGCTTCGCGGTCGGCATCACGGTGAAGGCCTATGTGTTTGATGGTCGCTACGAGACAGCCTTTGGCACGGATGTCACCGAGCGGGTCAAGTCTGCCTTCAGAGAGCAGAACATTCATACTGCCGGCGAGATCGAGTGGCGCTCGGCGTTTGGACGGTCGGCCTGATCAGCCGTTTTTCGCCTCGAAGTCTGCCATGAATGAGACCAGAGCATCCACACTTCCAGGCGGGCACGCATTGTAGATGCTGGCTCTCAGGCCCCCCACAGATCGATGACCCTTGAGCCCCATCAGGCCGGCGGCATTCGCCTGGGCCACAAAGGCGGCATCCAGATCTGCACTCGGGGACCGGAAGGCGACGTTCATGTCGGATCGGCAGCCTTCTGCGGCATGGCCAGTCCAGAACCCAGTGCGATCGATCTGTGTGTACAGCGCATTGGCCTTGGACAGGTTCTGCTCCGTCGTCGCGGTGAGGCCACCTTGATCTTCCACCCACGCCAGCACCCGCTCCAGCGCAAAGATTCCGAGGGTGTTTGGGGTGTTGAAGAGGCCACGTTTCTCCACCTGCAGGCGGTAATCCAACATCGGATTCAGATCGCCCGCGGCTTTTTCCAGCGCCCATGGACTCAGGATCACGGCCGTGACGCCGCTGGGCCCGAGGTTCTTCTGGGCGCCAGCAAAGACCACCGCGTGTCGGGCGATGTCCACTGGTCGGCTACAGATGTCTGAAGACATGTCTGCGACCAGCGGCAGTGCGCCGGCCTCGGGGGTGGCCTTGAACTGGGTCCCGTAGATGGTGTTGTTGGTGGTGTAGTGCAAGTAGGTGGCATTTCCGGAGGGGGTCACGGTCTCTGGAATGCGGCGGTAGTTTCCTTCCTCGCCGCTCCAGATCGCTTGGCCCGCATGGCTCCGCCTGGCCTCCACCAGTGCCTTCTTGGTCCAGATGCCGGTGACGATGAAGTCTGCGGATTCCCCTGGGGTCAACAGGTTCAGGGGGACCATGTGGAACTGCAGGCTTGCACCGCCTTGAAGGAACAGGACCTTGTAGTCGTCCGGGACGGAGAGAATGCGGCGAAGGCGTGTCTCTGCCATCCTGTGCACGCCGTCAAAAGCAGCGGATCGGTGGCTGATCTCCATCAATCCCAGGCCGCACCCTTGAAAATCAGGCAGGGCCGCCTGGATCTGCTCCACCACGCTGAGTGGAAGGACCGCTGGCCCGGCGGAGAAGTTGTGTACACGGGACATCAGGACTCCAGGGCTACCAGATCGGCAGCAAACACATTGTCGCCTGCCTCTATCTCAGCCAGCAGGTCTTCCGAGGGCAGGGCGGCAATCTGGATGTGGGCGGTGGCGGCCATCGCTCCCCGAAAGACGATGTTCTGCATCTCCTGGACGTTGATCTCAGCTCTACGAAGCTTGTCCAGAACCCCGGCGAGCACCCCGACTTTGTCGGCATGACGCACCACAAGCAGGTGCGAGGCGTGAGACTGAATGGCGAGGTTGACGCAGTTGGGGACACTTCCGGTCTTTGTCCATGATCCGAGAATCCGTACCACCTCCTCGCCCACGGCCTCAGCGGCCTCTTCGGTACTCGCGCCGATGTGGTGAGTGCCGTAGACGCCATCGAGCTCGGCGAGCGGCGCAGCCCAGCTTCCGTCTGCTGCAGGCTCGTTGCAGAACACGTCCAGCCCGGCACGGATCCCGCGCTCCTTGATCGCCCACTGCAGCGCTTCTTCATCCACGATCGCACCTCTGGAGGTGTTGATGAAGGTCGCGCCTTCTGGCAGGGCTTCGAGCACCTCGCGGCTGATCATTCCCCGGGTGTGGTCATTGAGGCCGACGTGGACCGTGAGAAAATCAGACTCCCTGGCCACCGCCACCATGCTCTCCATCCGCCGAAAACCGAGCGTGTCCGCTGTGGCATCGTCCAGCGCAGGATCGAAGGCGGCCACCTTCATTCCAAACGCCTGTGCCCGGATCGCCACTTCACGGCCGATGGCGCCCGCTCCAATCA
>Ga0310342_100002799_pt1 | contig 11307 bp, 6 predicted proteins | sample S15DNA20500_MG_FD_206155 | JGI IMG/M metagenome (GOLD analysis project Ga0310342, IMG submission 206155) | Marine microbial communities from station ALOHA, North Pacific Subtropical Gyre - S1503-DNA-20-500_MG | ecosystem: Environmental > Aquatic > Marine > Oceanic | place: Pacific Ocean: North... | reverse complement strand
GAACGCAACGCTTCGATCTCGCTGACCATGATCGTGGCACTCGCCTCATGTTCCGCGATCACGGCCTCAAGACCCAACACCAACTCACTGGCCTGGGTAGCGCGGAGCCGTTCCGCCGCCGTCACGTTTCTCTCGACTTCAATGACTTCTTCCAGCGTGGTGATCTGGATTTCGTAGGTTGCGACCAATGAATCCAATCCCACGACTTGTACATCGTTCAAGGAAGCTCTCAGGCTCGCTGACAACGCCTCAGAACGCTCCCGCGCCTCTTCACGGCTCTGGGTGAGTCTAGCGACCTCGCGCTCGGCTTGGAGCCTCTGGGCGATAGCCGCCGAATCTGCCGCTGCGAGTGCTTCGGCCAACGAATCGGCGTGGACTCCCACAGAGTCCAGAACGAGTTGCTGTGTCTCAAGCCGGGATTCTGCGTCATCCGCGATGCCGCGCCAGTAGCTCGCCTGGGAACTCTGCTGGACGAAAACCGCCAAAGCACCTACGACGGCGAGCCCAACCCAAACCCAAGGCGATACTTTCACCATCGGGCTGGGGCGGTTCTGCCGATCATGCCGCGAACGTCGATGTGCGTGAAGGTAGCGTATCGACCGATCCCGAACTGATCGCTGTCAGGGTGATTCTCCAAAATGTCGGCTACCTCACTTGGGCTGAATCCCGGCTTCGTTACATCGGCTGCACCACAGGTGAGATGCATCGAACGAACCGCACCACCAATTCTATGGTTATAAATGGTGTCGCGATACCAAGAGTTGACGAGTACGGGGGTAGTCCTGACCGCTTCGCGCAGATCGCATAGCACATGGCACAGCTTGAGCGCGTTGGGCATCAGATTAAACGGCGGCGACACCAAGTGATGAATATTGTACAGCACTGTGTCGGGGGCTTTGCGTCCGATGTCGGCAATCTCAAGCGGATGGAAATTCTCGATACCTTCCGCTGCTAGAGCTTTGCCGCACACCTCGACCCACTCATCTCTCGTCATCGCGAAAACTTGGGCTGTTGTCGAGAAGCTCGGGTCTGCGTGGCTCCCTGGTCAGCGCGGCACCGATCCCGCTCGTCACCGCACCGATCTGTGGCAGGATATACTGAGCGATTCTGGGGCCAGCAGTCCACGCGAGGAGGCCGGTGAAGATCGTGCCCAAGAGCGCGTAGGCGGCGTTTGGGACAGTCGCCCACAACAGCGAGTCGATTATGATGATGACGGCGGTGAACGCCAAGGTCGCGACCAGCAGAACCCTCGCGGCTGATAGCTTGCCTTTCTCGTCAGCTAGGATCTGGCGAATCATCGCCCCTGATTCTCCGCTGCCATGCGTTCGTCGCGCTCCCTCATACGCTCTTGCAGAAGGCCACGACGGCGTGTTTCCATTGGCCGATAACCACCATACCGGGGATCGCCAGTATACGCTTCCCGCGTAGACGCAGCACCCATAGCACCACCCGAAGCCACTCCCTTCTGATACAGCAACCCACGCAAACGCTTTAATTCTGTGTCGCCTAGAGATTTAGCGGCTCTCAGTAGCCCGGTAGACTCCTTTTGGCGTAATCGTCTGCTAAGGGCAGAAGCGATAGCTTTCTTCGATGCATCGCTGTACATACGCGACTGAACCAAGGTACGTCCGGCTGCGCCCGCTTGGCCCGCACCCAGATACAGCACACCCATCGCTTCTGTCGATCCTTCTACGGCACCTGCGCTCTTGGCTATCCCTGCGGGACTTGCAGATGACACCGCTTGCGTTGTCTGCGCCTGACGGAAACGCTGCTGAAGGTTATTACGAGCCTTCGCAATTTCAGCAGGACTCATCAGATCCCTAAACGCGCCATTGGGAGGATCGAACATCATCGCAAACTGATCCTCAAGATATTTGATCGCTGACAAGCCATCCGGGTTCGACCGCAACTTGGCGTTCGCTTCGTCGGCGACGGCATCCAAGCGACCCTGCCGGAATTCTGCCTTGATCTTGGCTTTCTGGGCGTTGGTAAAGTTGGGCGTTCTGGTCGCGTCCTTGCCCGTTCTTATGTGCGCGTTGTCGTATGCGTCTGCCAGATCCTCTGCCCTGCTATAAGGAGCAGCACCCTTTTCGTATGAGTTGATCTTGCTGCTGCTGACCTCGTAATTCTTTCTCGTCGTTGCGTATTGGTCTGAGTGCCTGGCAATCGCGTCATCTAGATCATCGGCTAGTAAGCGATAGGCTTCCCAAGTTTCGTCACCGCCCCCCGGCATACTCTTGAGTTCTCTTTCGGCATTCTTCAGCGCCCTTCGCAATAGGTCCAAGTCCTTCATGTCGGCGTTAACCTTACCGGCTGCGCGACCTCCCCTTGGACCCTTTTGGGCGGGATCTTTTAGCATCTGGCCCAACGTGCGCCTTAACCTCACGCCGCCGCCTTTTTTCCCCGCAAGAATCGCTGCCGCCTCACCGGGAGTGCCGCCACCGGCTCTAATTCTATCTGCGACACCCGGATCTCTTTTGACAGCACGGCGCAGGGTTTCCGTGAACTCCCACAGTCCCCCCGGCTGCTGATCCGTAACGATGGCCTGTAATTCAGCCTTGGCTTGAGCGCCACTCGCACCCTTTGTTTCGTAGAGGGTGTCGTAATCTACCTTTGCCAACGCTCGCCTTTCCTCTTCAAGCCCCCCCAACCGTTGCCTTGCGCTCCCCGGACTCTTCGGGGTCTGCGAAGCTCTCTGTATCTCGTCCAGTGTGTTATTCACCGGATTCGGACGGCTACGCACAGCCTCTTTCAGCGCCCCTTGCTGTTTTCCGACCATTGTTGATGCTTGGGCAGCAGTCCGACTCAGATCTTCCGTGGTATCTGCCAACAAACCAGCAACAGCCCCCGGCTGGGATTCTCGTATTACAGCCTCGCGTTGGGCGTTTCTGGCACCAGCATAAATTTCGGATTCTGCTGCGCCTTTGTATTTCTTGAGAGCCTTTTGAGCAGCTTTTTTGTCGGCCAGAGCGACTTTTTGGAGATTCTCGGGCGTTGGGTCTTTGATAGCCTTGTTTATGTCATCTACCCAAGCCCTGCCGCCTATCAAGAACTTCTGTGGATCTTCTTCCATGAGGGATCGGATGATCGCTTCGTCAGCCGTCGCTTGCATCTTGATTGGGCTTTTCTTGCCAAGGGCTTGTGAAGCGAACTTGCCAAGACGACCCGCCCCGGCAGCGGCACCACCCAATAGTCCGGCACCGGCAACGCCTAATGTTGCGCCCCCGGCACCAGTGCCAAGCCGACTCTTTAGGCTCTCGCCAAACGTCAGGTCGCGTTCCCCACCTCCCATGCCAGCACCGTACAAACCGCCTTCAGCGGCCCCTAGCTTCATGCCACCCCAGATTCTACTCCCGGCACCACCACCTGTCCCACCCGCTTCAGCTACTCTCGCAGCCTTGGCGGCTTGGACGGGAGCGGCTGTGGTAATTACATCCTTGGCTTGTCCAAGTTTGTGGGCCGCCCGCGCCCCAATGCCCGCCCCCTTGGCTGGAGCCTGTCTCGCTGCGGGTGTAAGGAATTTCGACGCAGCCCCCCGAACCGCTTCCTGCCGTTGGACCCTTCCCGCTCGCGTAGCGGGACTGCCCATTACCTTCGACGCTCCCCGTGCTAGTAAGCCGCCCGCCTTGGAGCCAAGAACGCGAAGACCTCCAGCCGCACCGAATCCCGTCGCGACACCACCACCCATTTCACCCAAAACTGACAGGATGGGGGCATCTTCTCTGGCCTGTGCCAACGCTTCTCTTTCGGTGTCGCGTGACGCCCTGTAACGCTCTCCGAATGTCTCAGCCTCACCCTCACCTTTGCCCACCGCCCCCAACAAACCCCTTAACTCATCCGAAAATCCGAATGTCGCACCCTGGACTGCGCTCCTTCCAACTATGCCAGCGTCCCTCCCAAACCGTTCAAAGTCGTATGGATCGGTGCCTATGCGCTTACCCCTAGTGTCGCCATCAGCCTGAGAAGGAGCGGTCCCTTCTTGGCTAACGGGACGTACAACGGCCTTGCCCTCCTCGTCGTACCTGACGAATTCTACTTGCTCACCATCGGGGGTGGTAAGTATCTGGCCCGGTTGGAATCGTTGGGATTGTTGGGGCATTAGCCGTCACCTTCATCAGGAAGGAGGTCAGCCATTCGCTGGGCGCTTGTAGCCCTCCAGTTGTCTGGTGCAGGGCCAAGATTCGCAAGTAGATCAGACCTCGCGTTCATCCCCACTCTCCAATCCGGCAACCCGGCTGTATCAGCGTCAGTGCCAGCACTGCCAGTAAGGTCGTTCGGGTCATACGTTCGGTTCTGGCCCGCTCCGATTTGTTGAACCCCTCGCCTCTGCATATTCATCTGATACGTCGGGCTTTGATCCAGCATGGACAAGCCACCAGCCGCTCTCGCTACTTCTGCCTGTTCTTGGAACCTATCTAGGTCGGCTTGGTCAAACGCCCACTGGTTGGCTAGTGTGACTCCTGATCCCTCCAGCGTAGCCACCTTTCTGTTATGGTCTTCCGCAGACTTTAGTGTTCCCTCCATATTGCGGGCAAGGATGTCGTTCAGCGTAGCGTGCATATCAGTGATATTACCGGCCAGCGAGAGTGCTTCGGCCAACTCCCTCTCACTGATCGCGCCGACGAACATCGACAGGTTCCCGATACCGATTTCCTTGAGGATGTTCTCTAGGCTACCCAACTGTATTGCTTCCTCTGACTTGACGAGCTTCCCGACAAAGTGACTAACGTGGTTAAACGAAGACTCGCCAATGTCACCGCTGTGCAATATATCTAGCGCCTCAGACGCCTTCTCCAGCGCGTCAACATCGGGACGGAACGTGTTGTAATCGCCTACTACTTGCCCCATTAGCTCACTCTGTCCGGCCACTTCAGCTTCGCTTTCCATCGCCTCAAGCTGCGCCCACCGCAGCGGCATATCGGATTCTCCGATCTCTTCCAGTGTCTCGCCCGTCACTTTGTCGATCAGGTAACCCTTACCTTGCGACATCACGACCTGAGTACCTATCTGACCCCTCAGAATTGCATCTGTCGCCGGTGCGTCTTCTGCCGTCAGAAGCGCATCTTCCATAGTCCATCCGCGCTCATTCACAAGTGCTTGCGCTCGCGCCTGTTTGGCCGGTGCGCCCATCACAAGAGTTTCTAGGATGCCAAAGCCTTCGGCTTCCGGCTTCGCCAAGACAACTTGTAGCTGGTCGGGGGTCAACCACTTCCCGCCAAGGCTATTGATGGCGTCCTCATACCTAGTTCTCCCGCTGTAAACTTCGGCCAATTCTAATGCTTCACCGGCCTTGCCTTCCGCGAACATGGCCTGGACTGCTGCTGCCTGTGTGTCGGACAAGCCCACTACTGCGGCATCAACCCCCGCCTGTGCTGTGTCGCGGTTCGCCAGCATCGTAGCTCTGTCCTCGGCCTTGATAGCTCTGTCTTCCTGTACGCGCCTGTCTTCTTTCAACGCTTGGTATCCACCCAACCCTGTCTCAAGACCCTGCCCAATCGTTGCAAACGTACCGTCCGGGCTGCCCTGCATCATTCGGGCACCAGCTTGCATCATCGACCTACCTATATCGCTCCGCTTACCGCTTCCTTTTTCCCCAATCATCCGACCAAGGAAGCTCTGGGCGGGATCTAATATAGCTCCCGGACCTTCTTCGCCGGTCGGCCTCTGGGCCTGTGCATTGGCAAGGTCGGTAGCCGATTGCAGTATGTTTGTGGACCCCTGGACCCCCTGAACCGCCTGAGTCTCTGCAGCCTGTGGGCCGAACTGACCATAACCAGCCAACGTACTCGGTGCCGCTGGTTGCCCAACACGCGCCCCGAACTGACCTAGTTTAGCGCCCTTGAAGATATCGCTTACCTTCGCGCCTTCGGTTCTGAAAGTCCTTGGAGCGACAGCAGTACTGGTAGGAGTGGGTAGGCGGTTACCAGGGGCAGATATACTACTGAGGTAACTCGTCGCTCCCTTTATAGCAGACGGATTAGGACCACCCCCGCCTATCAGATTCATTCTACCACCGAGAGGTACGCCGCCGGGTGGAAGGTTCGGGCCGAAAAGACCTTGGCCTCGTCCTTTGCCTAACAAGCCCTGTAGTCGGGCCGATTGCCATGCTTTCCCAACTGGCGTGGGGCGCGGTGGAGTGTAAGCCATCAGACGGCCTCTAGCTGGATGCCGAGTACGTCATAATTGACCCAGTAGACGCCGTTTCGGCTTTCAACCGCGTCCGGTCGCTGCTTCATCACCTCTTGGGCCATCACGCCCCTATACCTGTTGTCGCTGCCGAGATAGTTGAACTCGTAGAGGTTGAAGCCGTTCTTCACGCCAGCGTATTTGATGTTGTCCTTCATTCTCACATCACTACCAGCCAAGGCCGCGCCACCCAAGCTGGTGGCTGCACCCAGGATCTGGCCGAATCTGTCGGGCTTACGACCAAACGTCTGCATGGAGCCGCCCGGCATCATGCCCTGTCTCAGGGCGAGTGCCTGTGCGCCACCTTCTTGGCCGCGTAGCCACTGTTCGTAGTCCCAAGCCTGTTGCAGTCTCTCGGTCTGTTCCTGTTGGGCACCCATCCGCTGTAGCTGATCGGCGGCACCGAAGGTAGCGCCCTGCGTCATGCCACCGATATCGGCCAACTGCTGGGCTGCACCTATCTGCTGACCTCTGAACTGACCTTGAGCGTCGAGTCCCAACTCAGCCGCTTGTAGACCAGCAGCTTGATTGCGGGTAGCGGCGTCCAAGCCCATCTGTGCCTGTTGCTGCTGACGCTGAGCGTCGATCATGGCCTGACGGTCGCCACGCTGTAGAGCCGACTGCATATTCTGTTCAGCGATCCGAATCTCGTTCTGCGCATTCTGCATCGCGACCTGTGTTCCAAGCTGTTCGGTCTGCATCCCTGCTTGGGCACCTAACTGCTGGGTCTGCATGGCAGTCTGAACACTAAGCTCCGCGTCACGCATCCGGCGTTGGGCGTCGATCTGAGCTTGACGGTCACCGCTCTGCATCGCTGCGTTTAGGTTCGCCTGGGATGCGGCAAGCGCATTCTGGGCATTCTGGACGTCCACCTGAGTACCTAACTGTTGAGTTTGCATCCCGGCCTGTGCACCCAACTGTTGAGTCTGCTGGGCGGCGGCAAGGCCAAGCCGTGCCTCTTCGGTCTGACGGGCGGCTTCCAACTGCTGCTGCTGGGTGCCGCTCTGCATCACCGCCTGTTGATTTGCCTGGGCAGCGGTCATGGCGTTCTGGGCACCTTGGATCGCGGCTTGTTGCTGAAGTTGCTGCGTTTGCATCCCTGCTTGCGTCCCTAGCTGCTGACCAGCGAGTGCCGCCTGTTGAGCGCGAGCGGCGTCTGCTTCACGGCGCTGCGCCTCCAACTGCTGGCCCTGTAACCCGGCCTGTAGCCCTAATTCTGCACCACGAATGTCGCCAGCTTGAGCCAACTGCTGAGTCTGCATTTGCGCCTGAGTCCCTAACTGCTGCCCTGCCAGTGCTGCCTGTTGGGCACGGGCAGCATCGGACTCTCTGCGTTGTGCCTCAAGTGCCTGACCAGCCATCCCGGTTTGGGCACCTAGCTGCTGAGTCTGCATCCCTGCCTGTTGCTGACGGCCAATATCAGCTTCCATCATCTGGGCTGCACGGTCGAAACCGGCTCCACGGATCGCAGCGACATTACGCTGCTGCGCCTCTAGCGCACCCAAGTCTTGGAGTTGCGCTCGTGCACCGAACGCTCCGGTCCCAGCCTGTTGTGCTTGAAGTTGATTCAACTGACGCTGATAATCCTCTTCTGACTGCGCTATCTGGGCCTCGACACCAGCCTGATTCATGTAGTCTTGGATCGCGGGGCCACCAAGGAACGAAGCACCTCCGAACTCGCCAGGAGCTACGTCACTGACTGCTTGAGTTGTCTGACCCGTAATGGGATCAACCGTAACCTTAGAGTATCCAGTGTCACCGGGACCAGAAATCCCCCTCGGTGCGACCGCTCCGACAGCTCGGGTTGTCTGACCTGTAACCGGATCAATCGTCACACCGGAAGGACCGGAAATATCACGGCCAGTAATACGCTCAACGCCCGCGCCAGTTATGCGAGCAAGCTCTGGTGCCCTTACCTCGCCCAGATCAAACCCTTTCGGATCAGCAATGTCCGTGGCCTTAATGTCATCCTGTGTATCAACGGTCGTTGTCCCAATCTCATCGGCCTCGACACTCCCCACATCATATGCTGATGGCGCAGTAGCTGTACCGATAGCACCGATATCAGTCACATCACCGACCGTTGTCGTGCCAATCGCGGGGTCCGTAATACGCTCAAATGTCGGGGTATCAGGGCCGCGCTCCTCCAACAGACGGCGTGTAGCCAGTGCTGCATCTTCCATCTCGCCCACACCAACGGTAGGCGAACGATCAAGCAAATCATCTCCCCCTTGTCCCAATAGCCCCGCCATGCCTTCGCGTCTATACGGATCTGGTGTCCGGGGGGTGGCGCGGATTGGACCGGGGCCGGGCACCCAACCCGGAGGGGGAGGCTCGGTCTTTGATGGCGCGGAAAGCCCAGGCCCTCCGGTCCCATGGTATTTACCCCCAGGAGCAAAGTCAGCCTCTCTTTGGGCTAGGAGATTTCGATTCTCTTCCATCTGTTCTGGAGTAACACTAGTCGGCCCCTGACCCAACTGCTGGGATGGATCCTGTCCGGGCTGATCGAATTGCCGACTACGAAGCAGAGCTTCCCGCTGTGTCATTTCACCGGACGGCGAGAATCCGACCATTGAGGAGCTACTGGGGGGGGGTGCCGAACCCGGCGAGTATACTCGGCCATCGACGATGGTGGATTTACCCGTAGGATTATCCCATCCACCGGGGCCTGCCACAGGTTGTCCCCTGACATCAGCACTTTTGGTAAGCCCTCCCCCGGTGGTTAGGGACTGGAAGCCGAGATTAGTCTCACCTGGATACCATTCCCCAGGATCTCCTTCCTCATCTAGTTCGGTTGGAAAACCCCCAGGAGGAGTCGTGGGGTGGCGTATATACTGTTGCTGCTGTTGCTGCTGTTGCTGCTGTTGCTGCTGTTGCTGCTGTTGCTGCTGTTGCTGCTGTTGCTGCTGTTGCTGCTGTTGCTGCTGTTGCTGATGTTGCTGCTGTTGCTGCTGTTGCTGCTGTTGCTGCTGTTGCTGCTGTTGCTGCTGTTGCTGCTGTTGCTGTCGCCTCTGGTACTCCTGATCGTATTGAAGTGAGGTTGGAGCCTGCCCGGATGGAGCCTGATAATTCGTGAAGCCAAGATTCTGGGCCTGATACTGACCGGGACCAAGAATAGAGTCTGTTAGATATTTTTGACCCTGTTGCGACATCTGCGACATACCAGGCATCGCTGACGCGCCACCGTATCGCTGCGAGAACGGATTTGTGGCAGCATACCTCTGAGCCTGATTCCACAGTTCCGTTTCGCGAGCTTGAGTTGCCGCATCTTTCTTTTGTTCGCTTTGAAGCTGTAGTTTTTGGTCGTTGCCGCCGCCGCCGCCCATTTTAGTCTCCTAACTCTTTGATGAGCATTACGCGCTTGTGCTCGTAACCGTAGGGCTTTAACACTTTCTCCCAACCCCTACGTCCGAGAACTTCAATGCCATCGCATTCATGTTTTGTCGCATGGTACTCTGCCGCTTCTAGAATGCTGTCGATACTTGATTCCATGTCTCCACCAGCCAGCCAGATACGGAGCATCCGCTTCCGGGGATAGAGAGCAATCCGAAAAACAGATGCACCCTTTCTGGTTGGATAGAAAATAGCATGATTATCTTGTATCTCCCTCAAAACATCGTCTACAGTGTATTCGTTCCCGCTCTGCTCCAGCGCATTAGCCAGAAACGGCTTGCTGCGCTCCCATGCCTCAGTAAACCCAGCCTGCTCGGTCGAATTCATACCGATGTCGTCCCCAAAACACCGGCATCGGTTACCGTAACAGAATACCGGGTTCCGTTGGCACTGACCAGGATAAGGCGCTCATCATTCGCCAAATCGACATCCTCGAAGTGCTTGAAGTTGGACCTATCAGCGTTTTCCAAGCTCAGATTTCTGGCTGTCTCCCGTTCTTGGTCGTACTGGGCATCTGGCGGCGATAGACGCAGCCGGATGACACCTGATGCGCCCGATATCGTCACCGTTTGCCCCCAGGCTGTAGCTCCAGGCGCGGGATGCCCACGCGCCACGCATTAGCAGAGCCACTAGTACACTTCATACGTACCGTTCGTCCCGTGAAGCGCACCGAGGTCGGCGCGGCCATCGTGTACGGCCCGTGCGTGGTATCGCTATCGGTCGGATACAGCCGCGTATAGAAGGTGGTCGTGATATCGGAAAGCGCCGTTACATCGGGTATCAAGCTTGTAGCCGACAGCACCCTATCACCATTGCCGAGCTGGATCGGCCCAGATTCCACATACGGCACCTGTGCATCTTCGCCAGTATCCTGATAGACGCCGCCAACCTCATGCTCGTAGGGATTGCCACTAGAGTCAAAAAGGATCGGCTGTGCGAAGATGCCACGACTCGTTACCGCAGTACGAGCCAACGTGCCGACTGCCCAGTGCTTCTCTTCGTAGTTATAGCTGATGTAAGCATCTACTTCGGTGCCGGTGCCTGGATAGAACCAAACCACCTCACTGAAAAGCGCGTTGTGCCACGCGACCACCTTCGACGACTGCGCTTCATTCATCTGGGTGATGATGTAGTCCTCGACATCGCATGGAATCGAACGCACGTAGCCATCATATTGGAAAAACCCGTTGGCGGATCTGCCCATCCAGTAGGCCGTATTCCCGGCCACTGCCACAGCGTTCACACTAACGGGTCCACAGTTGTCGCCTACGCGATCAAAAGCGTAGACATAAGGCAACCCGACGTAGGTCGCGGTGTGCGCGTCATCAGTCGTGAATATCAACATCTTGCCACGCACTTTTACCGCACCCAACAAGTCGCCCTTCGAGTCGAAGGTGTGGTTACCGGCTTGGTTCGTGGCCGAAGCCGTCCAATCGGTGTTATCCTCGGAATCGGACCAGTAAACCGTGCGCCGATCCTGTGCATCGGTCGAGAAACGGCCACCAAACGCCATTTGGATTCTCTCAGGCGTAACAGCCGTGCTGGTGACCAGCGTAGGCGAGTTTGCTAGTTGCGCTGCCGCGCTGCCCGTGCCGCCACTTGTATCCCAGACGTAGATCTTACCGTCATCGGGCGTACAACCAACCAAATCTTCTCCCCAAAGATCCAATGCCCAGGTAGTGGCCGGAGTCGGAACGCCTAAATCGGGGCGCACCGTGCCGTAGTTCG
>Ga0310342_100002797_pt1 | contig 11309 bp, 9 predicted proteins | sample S15DNA20500_MG_FD_206155 | JGI IMG/M metagenome (GOLD analysis project Ga0310342, IMG submission 206155) | Marine microbial communities from station ALOHA, North Pacific Subtropical Gyre - S1503-DNA-20-500_MG | ecosystem: Environmental > Aquatic > Marine > Oceanic | place: Pacific Ocean: North... | reverse complement strand
AACAACCATTCCCTTCCCCGGCGGCTTGCAAAGAAAATGACTAGACCACAGGAGGATGTCGGGACCAAGAAACCGTTCGACGAAATCCAGAACCTCTTCCGCGAACAGCCATTCAAATAGTTTGGGAAATGCAAAATGGGGAACATCCATGCCCTCGGGGCGGGATCCCTCAGGAAGCTGGGCCAGCATTTGGTCGAAAAATGATTGCAGCCGGGAAAATTTCTCTGCCGGAAGCAGCGGGTGATGATAAAGAAGATACCCGTTTTCCCGGAATGACCGGACATCGTCGTTTTCAATATAAATGGGGCTCGAGCTACTCATAATCAGTGTAGGATAGATAGTACGGTCTGGTCGGTCAACTCTACGCTAATACGCTTGGCCATCCTGACCAGAGCCTGAGTGTCTTCCGTCACAATCCTTTGCATTCGGGATTATTCAGCAGATCTTCAGGCGAGCAATACGAACGCAGGCAGGTTAACCCGCAATCGCCTTTTCTGATTGAAAGCACCAGAGATCCTCTTCGGCAATGCCGATGCCGGCAATATATTCTTCCGCCAGATCAAACTTCACGTCGTACTCGACCAGGTGACAATCTGAGCCAACGCTGAACGTAGCGCCCCGCGATTTGAGGTCGGAAAGCCAATCCGCATAGTCCCGCTTAAACTTTTCAGTATAGAGCGGATTAGCAATGAAGGCATCAATATTGATTTCCACCTTCTTGTCATTCTCGATCACGGCGGCGGCGAACTCGTCATGCATCGAACGCGGGATTCTCTTCCCGAAGTCATCGAACCATGGTCTTTCGTCATAGATGCCATCCGAATTGCTCCAGTGCCCGCAGAACCACCATGGATGCGCAACGATCGTGATCAGGGGGTGCGTGGCCAGGTACATGTTCTGGCGATGATAGCTTCGGATGACGGCTTCGTGATCCCACGGCACGTAAAGCGGAAAATGAACGCCCCCAACGACATAGTCCATGCCGTATTTTTCAACGTGCTCTTCGGTCAGAACCATGGACGGCTCATCGTTATAGGGTCCGCCTTCCCGGATTCCGAAATTTCGATCCCCGCAATCTTCCGTGGCCATTTTTTCGAGTTCCCATTTCGACAGGGTGCTGACCTCGACCGAAAAATGAAAATGATCGGACTTCGAGATGGTCAGAAACTCGGCTCGCGCATTGTCGATATCGACAAATTGCCTGGGGGTCGTGAGGTGGTCAGTGATGCCGAAATCAACGATCCCGCGGTCAGCGGCGCCTTGCACCAGGTCCGCCAGACTCATTAGGGCATCGTAGGAATTTCGTGTGTGGATATGCCAATCCGATTTTATCTTCATCTTTCATCTCCTTTGCCGGGCCTGCCGAAAAAAAAGGCCCCGACCTTGCGGCCGGGGCCCAAAGAAATGTGGTCGCTTCCGCGAACACGGTGTTACGACGTTCCAGTGGAAGCGCCACATGAAAAACTAACCATGGATCACCTCCTTCTCCAGGGATTCGGTTCATACACAAGCGGCCACCCTGATTGGCCAGTTGCGCTACACCGATATAAAGCATACACAAACCCTGAGGTCTTTCAAGCCCAAATGGTAAAGTTGGTTTTTGTCGTTGTTTTTCTCTCGCTCTTTGTTGAATAAAATCAATATCAAAAAGAGAGAAGTGGGCGCGAGTTCCGGAAGGGATGAATTTTCTTCAAAAAGTACGATGTATTCTGACGATGGGCCGGGGCGTTGTCTCCGGGTTGCCGGAGGCCTCCGCCGACCGGGATCCGATGGACCTGTTCGGCGAGTGGCATAAAGCCGCCGGCAAGGCGGGGATCCTGTTGCCGGAAACGATTATCGTTGCCACCGCATCGGCGGATGGCCGTCCTTCCGCGCGGTGCATGTTGTTGAAGGGATTCGACCAACGAGGTTTTTGTTTCTTCACGAACTACGAAAGCCGCAAGGCGGGGGAGTTGGACGAGAATCCATATGTTGCCCTCGTGCTTCACTGGGCCGTCTTGCAGCGGCAGGTCCGAATCGAAGGGAAAGTGTCGCGGTTGAGCGAAGAGGAATCGACAGCGTACTTCCAATCGAGACCGAGAGGCAGTCGCATCGGCGCATGGGCGTCAAAGCAAAGCCACACGCTGGAGCAGCGCACTACGCTCGAGTCGCGGGCTCGCGAATTCGATAGCAAGTATCCCGGCGAACATATTCCGTTGCCTCCATTCTGGGGCGGATACCTGGTCGAACCCGACCGAATCGAGTTCTGGCAAGGCCGCTCGGACCGCCTGCACGATCGGCTATGCTTTCTGCGGGAGGCAGAGAGGTGGCGCGCGGAGCGTCTGTATCCATAGGGCTTTTGTCGAGGGGAAATCAGCAGATTTGGATTCCTCTTTTTTTGATCTTGGAAATCGCGTCGCTGGAAAGCGGCCGTGGGCGCTGGACGATCCGTCAGTACGCAACACAGCGCTTCCCCATCCCTGGCGAAACGAATTTCGCCGCGGTTAACCAGCTGTTCCGCTTGATACAACATATGCCGTACACGCTGGGTTGAGCGGGGGAAGTCGATGAGCCTACAAACCTACTGCAGCGACCACTGGCCACGGCACGACGTAGGAGTTTGAGTTCTTCTCCCGTGCGCCCGGTTGAGGATACCACGATCTTGCTCCTTCCTGAACTGGGCTACCTGCCCAATTTTGGCAAGTTTCCGGGATTAAGCAAGCCCAATGACTCTCGAACTCTTGATCCGGAGCTCATCTGATTACTTCGCACATTTTGTCAGGTGTTCTTGCCCAAGCCTGGCGATACAAGCTATTACTTGACTTCGTAAGGCAATCAATAGGCTTGATTAAGGATGGGAAAAGGAGACCTAAGTGAGTTCAGGTAGATCCATTGTTGGAAATTTTTACGCAATGACTGGAATAAAATCCATGCGACTCAATCCGGTACGTGTTGTCGGATTCGGCGCGATCGCTCTATGCGCATGGGGACAGGCCGTGCGAGCCGAATTCCGCAATAGTAGCGCAGAGTACGGATTTGATTCCGGTGGATTGGTCGCATTTGTGGATTTTGACGGTGACGGATGGACGGATATCTACGCCGGCGGCCCCCTTTATCACAACCAAGGAGGCAAAAGGTTCGCCAACGTGACCGAGAAATCCGGCTTGGGAAGCGGTGACGGAATGTGGGGAGATTTCGACAACGATGGCGATCCGGATCTGTTCATTCGCGCAGGAGAGGGAGCACTGTACCGAAATCAGGGTGATGGCACGTTCGCGAAAGTTCCTACCCCTGCGCTACCGACCGTGAGTTCACTCGGAGGTACGTGGGCAGATCTGAACAATGACGGGTGGCTCGATCTTTACATCGGCGGATACGAGGCCTGGCAGCAGGCGGTGTACCCCGATGCAGTTCTCATTAACGAGGGTGGGAAATCCTTTCGGGTTCACTGGCAATCTTCTTCCAACGCCTGTTACTCAACGCGGGGTGTCACTGCCGCGGACTTTGACGAGGACGGGGATACGGACGTGTATACCTCAAATTATCGTCTGCAGCCGAATTTTCTGTATCGAAATGATGGCGGGTTAGATCTGAAGGAAGTTGCGGAAGAGTACGGCGTGGCAGGTATTCCGGACGCCGAAATCACCTATACCGGCGGCATAAAGTATAGAATCTGCGGTCATTCGATCGGTTCCGCGTTCGGCGATCTGGACAACGACGGGCACATCGATTTATTTCTCGGAAACTTCAGTCACCCCCCCGAGGATCAGGACCGGCCTCAATTCCTGCGGAACCGTGGTCCCGACGGCGAATTCCGGTTTGAAGACAAGAGTGAAGGGGCGGGGCTGGCCTGGCAGGAGTCGTTTGCATCTCCCGCGCTCGGCGACTACGACAATGACGGTGATTTGGACCTTTTCTACACCACCGTGTACGGAACCGGCAGCTATGGCATCAAGAATTACCCGGTGCTGTATCGAAACGACGGCGATTGGAAATTCGTCGACGTGACGGAAGAGCAGGGCGTTGCGGGGCTGGGTGAAACGTACCAGGCGGGATGGGCAGATATCGACAATGACGGTGACCTGGATCTTTGCAGCAACGGCAAACTATTCTTGAATGAGAACGAGAATGAAAACCACTGGCTGAAGCTGGGGCTGGCGGGAGACGGAAAACAGGTGAATCGTTCCGCCATCGGGGCCCAGGTGAGAATTCGCGCCGGGGATCGCGTTTTCGTGAGAGAGGTGGAGGGCGGAACGGGGCAGGGCAACCAGAACGATGTAATACTTCACTTCGGTCTTGGGAAAATCGCGGGCCCGGTTGACCTGGAAGTGTCCTGGCCGGGCGGATCGAAGCAGGCGGTGAAAGGGGTCAAGGTCGATCAACACCACGATGTCGTGTTCAAGGCTCTTTGAAGGCAATGACCTTCTTTGTGGCGTGCAACGGGTCGGACGACTGGTCGGGCAGATTATCTCAGCCTGATGACTCCGGGCCGGCCCGCGGAGACTGATCATGGAACGCCGGTCTCCCGCAAGTGAAAAGGAAAAGAGGACCACGGTACGAGCCCGTACTCTCCGTGGACCATTTTTCCTCTCACCTTGCGCGGGCCACGGGCAAGATGCCCGTACCACGACCGGCTCTACAGTACTACCATCTCATCCGTTCTCGGATTCCATCCGCAGTGCCGGTCGAAATGGTGCGGACCATTGTTAAACTCCCTGGCGGTATACTCGAAAATGACCGCGCATCGTTCTTTCTCGGATTGATTCGGCGAGGAACGATGCACCAGCAAAGCGTGGAAAAGTAGCGCGTCTCCGGCTTTCACCTCCGCGGGGATTCGTCCTGCTTCCTGCTCGTCCGAAAGGATGGGATTGCCGGGATTATTGTCCTCGTATGGAAGGACGCCCCAGCGATGCGATTTCGGAATAATTTCCAGGCAACCGTTCTCTGTGGTTGCATCGTGAAGCGCAATCCAGATCCCGATCATGTCGGGACGGCCCTTTCCCCAGTAGGCGAAGTCCTGGTGCCAGGGAAAGGCCGAACCGACCGAGGGGCGCTTCAACGTGGAAATCGCCCGATAATACAGAGGTTCGTATCCCAGCCCCAGTTCGGCAAGATCGACGATCGTTTGGTCCCCGGCCATTTCTCGAAACGTCGGGTGCTGCTCGATCAGGTTGTGGAGACAACGGACGGCAACAATGTTATTCTGGTCGTCCTTTTCGAAGATGTGCTCTGTCTCATCCGGCGATTCCAGCAACTGCCGCTCGACGTCGAATACGGTGTCCGCGATTTTTTGCGCGTAGTCGCGCGAGATCAAACTCTGGATAAATGCAAAACCATCCCGGTCGAACTGAAGCTTTAACTCGTCAGCGTGGAGAGCAATGTCCTTGGCGTTGATCACCCTGCGTCATCTCCGATCAAGAACCTTCCGTCTCTTTCCACAATTCCCGCAGCGTCTTGATGTCTTCTCTGATTGCCGCTTCATCATCACCGGGCGTTTCAATCATTAACCAGTCGTCGTATTCGACTTTCTTCAGCGCGGAGATACTCCCGCCGAAGTCAACGTCTCCGTCCCCCATATGCAGACTGCTGAGTTGCATGGAATGGGAGTCCTTGATGTGGACCGCAAAAATGTCCTTCTCGAGCATTTCGATCTCTTCCACCGGATCGTACCCGTTTGCAACGGCGTTTCCCGTGTCAAAGTAAACACCGACTTGATCCGAGTTGATGGTTTCCACTACTTCCTTGAGTTCGTCAGCCGCTAAGGGGGACTCCAGTGCAATCAGGACATCCCGTTCCGCCGCATACGGAAGTATTTCTTCAACGACCCTGATCATGTTGGCTTTCTTTATTTCTGTGTCCGGATGTGATTCTATATAACTGCAGAGAAGCATCAGGTTTGCGCCAAGCGCATGGCTGAAGTCCAGCACCCGCTCGATCAGTTCGACCGCCCGCGGTTTACCGGAAGAATCGATGAGGCTTGAATCATTGTTGAATGCACCAAGGCAAACGGACGGAACTCGGATGCCGAGTTCGACCCCCTGATCCCGAATGGCATGGAGTTCGTCCGCCGGCAGCATCAGGAGGCTGTCGTCGGGAGCGCCAAGATAAGGTTCGACGCCTTCTATGCCCAGTTTAGCGGCGTTCTCGATGAATTTTTCGCCTTTGGGGCAGGCCCCGTATTGTGTCAGTCCGATGTGCATGAGGTTCCTCGTTGATCTAGAGTGTCATTTTCGCTTTCGATGTTCGCCAGTTCTTCTTGGTTTTACCCATAACGAAGTCGCTGATTTCAAGTGCTTCATCGATATCCTGTTTTCGATGTGAGTAATTGATGAAGGCAACATGCCAGGGGCAGAAGTAGAGGCCATATCGAAGGCATTGCCCGAAGAAATACTGGTGCGCGGGATGGTCACAACGATTGAATTCATTGGTGTGCCAGGTAAACCGGGGCATGGACGGCGTTGGATCAGCGATGGCCTTCGGCTCCTCCATGCCGTGCTCCTCGCAAATCTTGTTGAGCCCGTCGATGAGTTGTTGGCCGCGCTTCCAGAGGTGGTCTACCACCGGCTTTTGCTGCATGATCTTCAATGTTGCGTTGGTTGCCGCGAGGGAGGATGCCTCCACGAAAAACGTGCCGGAAGTCGGCGTTTCGTTCCATCGTTCCATGTACTTTTTCTTCCCGACAACCGCGGCGATCGGATAACCGTTTCCCAAGCCTTTGGAGAGGGTCGTCAAATCCGGCGTCACCGCGAGTATTTCCTGGGCACCGCCGAGCGCGGTCCGGAATCCGGTTTTAACTTCATCAAATATGACTAGTGCCCCGTGACGATGCGCGACGTCGACAATGTTCTGATAGTTCTCGGTTGTGAACGGTCGAGTATCCGCGGGACACAAAATGACGGCGGCAAATTTCTTTCGTGTTTTTTTGAAGAGCCTCTCGAGGTCCTCCGCGCTGCCGTCGAAAGAAGGGACGACCTCCCATGCCTCTTTCTGGGTGCCGCCTTTCTCGCCGTACCGCCACAGATCCGCCCATCCATGATATCCGCTGCGCGCAATCCACATGCGGCTGGTAATCTGGCGCGCCAGGCGTGCCGCCGCGACGGTAGCCTCGGTACCGGTTTTCAAAAACCGTACTCGTTCCGCCGACGGCACGGTCTCCACCAGCCTGCGGGCCACCTCGATTTGGATCGGGTGGTTCGTGGATGATTGGAAGGAGCTGCGCAGGATGCGAATCACCGCATCGTCGACCGGCTTGTAGGCGTAGCCCAGGATCACGGGGCCAATGCTGCAAAGCAGGTCGACAAATTCGTTTCCGTCGACATCCCACATCCGACAGCCTTTGGCCCGATCGAAGTAGGTTGGGAATTCCTGGTAGACGGGCTGCCGGGTCCCCTGCGCGCCGTTGGCGAACCACTTGTCCGCTTCGCGGAGCAGGGCTCGCGAGGTCTTGAAAGAGTAGGGTTTGAATGATCTTGTCACTGATACAGCTATTTCCTTCCGTGTCACGGGTCTTCGCGAAATTCTCGTTTCCGATTTATCGGAGAAAGTAGCAAGTATAAATCGAGCCGTAGGGGAGAAAAAGAGGCTCCGCTACACGGGTCGGATACCCGTGCTACTTGATGCGCTCCTCGAAATCCTCTATGTGTGCATACGCCTGTATCGTGCGCAAACGCAGATCCACGACAGGACCCCCGACGGTGAAATGATACAGGCTTTGCCACGTTGTATCCTGAATCCCTAGGGATTCGTGCGTGGCGTCGTCGAAAAAGCAACCGATGCCGGTCGAGCGAATGCCGGCCGCCTCTGCCTCCAGGTAAAGTACCTGCCCAATCAATCCCGTTTCCCAGTGTAGGTTCTTGTAGAACCAGGGTCCGTGACTCTCCAGTGCGTTTCGAAAGGAAGCCACCATCGACAATGCGAAGGCGCTGTCGGAGGCAATTTCCTGGTGACAGGAGATTTTTTTCGCTTCCTCCCGATAGTCGCCTTCCGCAAGAAGAAAGAGGGGAAGGTCGGCGGGGCATGAAACCGGGCGCTCCCACCTGAACTCCGCCCTGCAGCTCGACGCCATGCGGTCCCGTTCACTTTCGTCACGCAGAAGCATGTAACAACCCGGCCTTATGCCCTCAACACGATGCACGTACAGTGCAAGATGGATCTCAGGCTTCCACCAGAGGGTTGAAAAAGGAGAGCGGCAGGGCATCACCGCGTTTAGAAAGTGATGAAATTGATCCTGTGTGATCGCGGTTTTCCCATCCATCTCGTAGGCACTTCGTCGTTTGCGAATAATCTTTCGAGCCGACAACTCCCGGGTACCGGTAAGGAGGGGAGACGATTCCGGATCCGTGGACCTCGCGCCGGGCACCTCGCGGACAGTGGCCTGCCCTGCCTCGTCAATGACCGGCCATGGATGGTGGCCTGTGCTTAAGTGATTCGGTGCGCCGGCCCGTTGCGCACGCTCCGTCGGCCACGCCGGGTCAGTCCCTTCACAATCGTGGGGCGTCAGTTGCAGAAGAACTTCGGCATGCTCCGCTTCGGACCCCTCTTGATCTGTAATTGCCAGGATCCCCGCGAGATCCGAGTCCGTGATATCGTTGCAGATCCGGGTCTTCCAACCGAGTAAACTTGCAGCGATCGTAACCGCTCCGATGGCGTGCCCCATATCGTGGTGGCAATACCGGAACGCTCGTTCACCATATTTCCAGGATTCCCGCCAGTAGATTGTCGACAGGCCGATAAAGATTGAATTCGACCGCCACGCCGTGTCCCACTCCGCGCGGACTTCAAGCTCGTGATGATACGGTGTGTAGTGATACAGCCCGGACGTTGAGGTCAGCCCCTCAACAGGAGGTGCAATCAGGTATCCTTCCGTCGGATGCAGGTTGCCGCTGGATGGATTGCACCGCAGCGCCCAGCGGCGGTCGATATGCTCCTTCCAGGCCGACAGCGCGAGGCTGTCGTAAAAAAGTTGAGACACCGACGACCGGTTGAACGGCAGGGAAGGACCGCGGGCTGGATCATAGATGGCGCTGAACGGGGGGTCGTCCCCGGGTTCCACAAATTCGAGAGGAATGCGTTCTGATCCTTCGTACGTTCGAAACGGGTCCGGCTGCGTGTCCCAGTCGAAATAACCCAGGTGATCGGCGTACCGGTCGAGATGATGCTTGGTACGTTGGTGGTATTGGATGACGGTTTGGAGCGGATCGGTCACGAGGCGGATTGTCGTGCTCAAGAAGATGGGAACATTCTACCCGGCTACGGATCCGAAATGTCGTTCACGAATTCCATGAGGACCAACCGCTGTCGCGCGACTTCCTCGCCGACCTGCTCCAGGAACTCCGAGCGATTTTCGCTTCGCCGGTAGGGGATGCCGTACGCATCTGCGATTTTTTCGTAGTCAGGGTTGCTGATCGTTGTCCCGAACGCGCTGTTGTACTTGTTTCTATTCATGCCGGCCCGGATCGCGCCGTAGCAATTGTTGTTGCTGACCACGATCGGCACGTTCGTGTTTTCCTGCACGGCGACGGCGAGTTCGGGGAGGGTAAATTGCATGCCGCCGTCGCCAAGAACGCAGAGAATCTTGTGGTCCGGGCAGGCGATGCGCGCTCCCAATGCCTCCGGAAGCGCTCCGCCAAGCCCCCCGTAGCCCATCGGGTAGTGGAACGTCCTCGGCGCATACCCGGGTGCATAGCGAAACCACCAGTACCCGATGTTGCAGCGGTCCGCGAACAGCACCGTGTCCCTCGGGAGAGTTTCCCGGAACGACTCAATAAACGACAGATCTTCCGGATTGGCGCGCCGCCGCGTTTCGACACGTTCGGCGAGTTTCTGCTTTGCTTCCCCGGCCCAGCTCCCGGGTGCTGGTGAGGCGCCGTTTAGCTGCTCCAGCAACGTCTCGCACGCGCGGCGCGCATCGGCGTGCACGGTATGATCCGCGGGATAGCTGCGACCAAATTCCTCTTCGTCAATGTCGATGTGGATCAGCTTGTCGCCCAGGGGTAGTTTAAAATCGGAGGTATCCTCCTGCCGAAGCATCGTTCCAATCGCCACTACAACGTCCGCACTTGCATAGATTTCGTCGAGTTCCGTCGGCACGATGCCGTCCGGGAAAATGACGTTGGGATGATCTCCCGGGACCACGCCCCGTCCCAGCACCGTCGTGCTCACCACCGCGCCAAGTTTCTCCGCCAGCGCCTGGATCGCATTTCCGGCGCCGGAAACCGCTGCGCCGGTGCCGGCGATAATCAGCGGCCGCTTTGCGCCTCGCAACATTGCGGCGGCGGTTTCGATGGCATCCCGGTTCGGCTCGAGCGGAGACGAGTCGATGCCATCAGGAATTGAAACCTCGCCCTTCGCGGCCAGGACGTCGGTGGGAATCTGCACGTACGCTCCGCCGGGCCGCCTCACCCGAAGAGACTGGATGATATTGGCAATCGTGCCCGGAATTTCGGCGATGGTTGCGCAGTGCGCGGCGTATCGGCTGACCGGTCTCGCCAGGTCCAGGGAATTGTTCAGGTCGTGCAGGCCGCCCCGGTTCTTTCCTACCAGCTCGGCCCGGGGAGTGGAGGCAATGACCAGCATCGGCACCGTATCGGTTGTGGCCTGTCCCAGCGACGAAGTCAGGTTGGCGACGGCAGGTCCACTGGTAATACTGACTGCCGCGATTCGGCCCGAGGCGCGGGCAAACCCGTCGGCCATGAACCCGAGACCCTGCTCGTGGCGCCCAAGAACGTGGCGGATTCGGTCGCACCGCGACAGCGCGTCGTACACGGGGAGGCTGTGGCCGCCCGGTATTCCAAAGACGGTATCGATCCCGCAGGCGAGCAGCGTTTCGACGACGGCGTCGCCTCCGGTACAAGTTTTGGATGTCACGCGGGCAATATCCACGCTGGAGCAGGTCGGAATCAAGGACAGAATACGAAATTCGTAGCTTTATCGGTGGATCTTGTGGCACAGTCCGCTTTCTTTACTACATTCTATTTCATTTCTGATATGCACCTCCTCACGAACCAGAGTGAGACTGCTCTTGGGAGATCCAAATGGCCGAAAAACTGCAGGTTGGAATCATTGGGGCATCCGGATGGATGGCCGGGGCGCTGTCTGTGGGCGTCGAGTACGACAACGACGGTTTCGATCCCGAGTCGAGGGTCGGGACCAGGAACCCGGATGCCGCAGTCGCGGCGCTGTGCGATCTCAACCAGGATGCGATGGAGGACCGGAAGAAGCAGTTGGGCCTGGACGGCGCTCGGCTGTTTACATCGTACGACGAGCTGCTTGCCGACCCGGATATCGACGCTGTCGTGATTGCCGTGCCAAACAACCTGCACGCTCAATTT